>WNFB01000170.1_pt1 | contig 50506 bp, 47 predicted proteins | sample 5400501 | NCBI WGS metagenome assembly WNFB01 (sample SAMN13153341, study PRJNA577476) | soil metagenome | isolation source: 200 cm saprolite under Douglas fir tree site 2 hole 1 | place: USA:California | collected 2015-04-18 | reverse complement strand
TGAGGCCGCCGTGCATCTTCAGCGCGCGCACCGTCGCGACGATGATCGCCGCCTCCGGCTTGAGGCCCGCGAAGCGGCACTTGATGTCCACGAACTTCTCAGCGCCGAGGTCCGCGCCGAAGCCGGCTTCGGTGAGCAGGATGTCGCCCAGCGCGAGGCCGAGCTTCGTCGCGAGCACGGAATTGCAGCCGTGCGCGATGTTGCCGAACGGCCCGCAGTGCACGAGCGCGGGTCCGCCTTCGAGCGTCTGTACCAGATTCGGATTGATGGCGTCCTTGAGCAGCAGCGTCATCGCGCCGTGCGCCTTGAGGTCGCTGGCCCGCACGGCGCTCTTGTCGCCTCGCAGACCGACGATGATCCGGGCCAGCCGCGTCTCGAGATCGTCGATGCCGGTCGCCAGGGCGAGAATCGCCATGATCTCCGAGCCGGGGACGATCACGAAGCGGTCTTCGCGAGCCGGGCCGCCGTTCACGCCACCCAGCCCCACGATGATGCTGCGCAGCGCCCGGTCGTTCATGTCGATGGTGCGCGGCCAGATGACACGCCGCACGTCGATGCCCAGCGCATTGCCATGGTGCAAATGCGCGTCCAGCATCGCCGAGAGCAGGTTGTGGGCACTGGTGATGGCGTGGAAGTCGCCGGTGAAATGGAGGTTGATGTCCTCCATCGGCACGACCTGCGCATAGCCGCCGCCCGCGGCCCCACCCTTCACCCCGAACACGGGGCCAAGCGACGGCTCGCGGATCGCGAGAATCGCGTTCTTGCCAAGCCGCCGCAGCGCCTGCGTGACGCCCACCGTCACGGTGGACTTGCCTTCTCCTGCCGGCGTGGGATTGATGCCGGTCACGAGGACCAGCCGCCCTTTTTGCGAGCGAGCCGCGAGAGCGCGGATGGAGATTTTTGCCTTGTACCTGCCGTACAGCTCGAATTCGTTCTCCTGAAGACCCAGCTCGGCGGCGACGTCGCGAATGGGACGAAGCTTCGCTGCTTGAGCGATCGCGATGTCGGTCGGCACGTTCACGGTTGTGGTCAAAGCGAAGACTCGGTGCGCGGACCGAAGCAGCGACGCGCGTTCTCAGTCGTCCGCTCCGCGAGAGCGTCCAGCGACTCGCCACGCAGCGCAGCCGCACGCTCGGCGACGTCGCGGACGAACCCCGGCTCATTGCGCCGGCCGCGATGCGGCACCGGAGCGAGGTACGGGGCATCAGTCTCCACGAGCAGACGGTCGGGCGGGCAGTCGGCCAGACGGCCGGTCATTGACCAATTCTTGAAAGTGATCATGCCACTGAACGAGAAATATGCATTGATACTCATCCCGGCATCCCAAACCGCGTCACCGGAACTGAAACTGTGCAGCACGACCACTGGCGTCCGTCGATCGCCAACGAGGCCGCGCAGCATCGCTGCCATTTCCGCATCGGCGTCGCGCGCATGGACGACGACCGGCTTATCGAGTTCGGCTGCGATCATGAGCTGCGCTTCGAACGCGGCGCGCTGCGCGTCCTGCGGCGAATGCAGGTAATGGTAGTCGAGCCCCGTCTCGCCGACCGCGACGACTTCAGGTGTCGTGAGGAGCTCGCGCACGCGCCCGGCTGCGTCAGCGGACCAGGTGCGCGCTTCGTGCGGATGGACGCCGGCGGTTGCCGAAAGACCCGGCCGACCGCGCGCCAGCGCCGCCGCGCGCTCACTTCCTGCCACCGATTCTCCGATCACGACGACGTGCGCGATACCGGCGGCTGCGGCCCGAGCGAGCACCGCATCACGGTCCGCGTCGAACGCCGGATCGGCCAGATGACAATGGGTGTCAATCAGGTAGGGGCGCAGCATGCTGCGCCCCTACTAGCGCGCTGGTTGGGGAGCGCGTGGCGACGAGGTCGCGGGAACCGGACGCGTGGCGTCGGGCGCGGTTGCCCCTGTGGGCGCGCGCGCGCCGAACGTGCGGGCGCCGCGCGCGTCCTGGCCGGGCCAGCGCTTTTCGATCCAGAGCAGCACGGGTGCGGCGATATAGACGGAAGAGAACGTGCCCGTGAAGATGCCGAACGTCATCACCCACGCGAAGGGCCGGATCACCTCGCCTGCGAGCACCAGCAGCGACAGCGTCGTCGCAATCGTCGTCCCGTGGGTCAGCACCGAGCGCGGCAACGTCTCGTTGATCGACAGGTTCAGAATCTCATAGAGGTTCTGACGCCGGTACTTGCGCAGATTTTCGCGGACCCGGTCGAAGATGATGATCGTGTCGTTCAGCGAGTAGCCGACGACGGTCAGCACAGCGCCCACGACGATCAGACTGACCTCGAGGTGCATCACACTGATGAATGCGATCGTGGCGACCACGTCGTGCGCGGTGGCGACGACCGCGGCCAGGCCGAACCGCCACTCGAACCGGACGGCGAGATAGATCAGGGTAACGACGAAGCTCAGCAGAATCGCCATCACTGCCTTGCCCTGGAGCTCGCGGCCCACTTTGGGACCCACGGCCGCCGTTTGGCCCACGGTGTACTGCCCCACCCCGATGCTCTGATCGAGCGCCCGGCCAATGGCCGCGACGACCGCCTCCGTGCTCGTCTGCTCGGTCGTCCCGGCGGAATGCGCGAGGCGGGCCCGGATCACGAACGACGTGTCCGACCCGAATGTCTGAATCTCGGCGCCGTTCAGACCGACTTGGTCGAGCGCCGCCCGGATGTCGCTCATCGGGACTTGCTTATGCGCCTCGACCTGCATCAGCGTGCCGCCCGTGAACTCGATGCTGTAGTTCACGCCGCGAGTCATGAGGAAGATCAGACCGATCAGCATGATGGCACCGGTGACGGAGAACGCGACGCGGCGCCATTTGATGAAATCGTAATTCGCGTTCGCGAAGAGTCTGATCATCAGATGCTCAGGGTGACCATGTTCGGCCGCCGGTTCAGCCACATGAGGAACAGCGTCTTCACGACGAAGATCGCGGAGACCATCGAGGCGGCGATACCGATGATCAGTGTGATGGCGAAGCCCTGCACCGGTCCGGTCCCGACGGCGTACAGAATCAGGGCCGTTAATACGGTGCTGACGTTCGAGTCGACGATGGCGTTCATAGCGTGCAGGAAGCCTTCATCCACGGCGAGCCGCAGCGACTTCCCGTGCACTAGCTCCTCACGGATGCGCTCGAAAATCAGCACGTTGGCATCCACGGCGATGCCGATGGACAGCACGAAGCCCGCCATGCCCGGCAGGGTGAGCGTGAAGCCGAACGCGGCCAGCCCGGCGAGCGTGAACAGACAGTAGAGCGTGAGCGCGGCGACGGCCAACGCACCGGACATCCGGTAATAGCCGATCATGATCACGATCACGAGCACCACGCCGACCACTCCGGCACGTACGCCGTCCTTGATCGAGTCGGCGCCGAGCGACGGACCGATCGTACGCTCTTCGATGATCGTCAGCGGCGCCGGCAGCGCGCCCGCCCGCAGCACGAGCGCCAGATCGCTCGCTTCCTGGAGCGGCTTGCTGCCCAGCTCGATCTGGCCGTTCGCGCCGATCTGGTTCCGGATCACGGGCGGCTCGCCCTGCACGCGACCATCGAGGATGATCGCCATGAAGTCGTTGATATGGCGTCCCGTTTCCTGAGAGAAGATGCGGGCGCCGCGGCGGCTGAGCTGGAATGTGACGATCGACTGATTGGTGACCGGATCCCGGCGCGCGAGGGCTTTGGTCAGCTCTTCGCCGGTGATGATGGGCCGCGCCTCGACGGCGTACAGCGGTCGGTACGATCGCGCGCTGCGCGATTCGGATTGCGCGCCCCAGCGCAGCTCGATGCCGCGCGGGATCTGTGCCCTGACGTCGGGCCGCTGAGTGAGGCTGTCGACGAGCGGCCATTGCTCCTCGGGAACGAGGAATTCCCCCGGGATCTGGCCCTGGAACAGCAGCGACGACAGCACGCCGGGGGCGTTGGCGTCGCTCGTCGTGTCGTGTTTCGACTTCGACTTGCTCGTGTCGCCGCCGAACAGCTGCGCCACCGCCGACGGCGCGGCGTTCCGCGACTTGATGCCCGCCTTCCGCAGCGCGGCGTCGATCTGCGGCAAGGCGTCCTTGAACTGACCCTTCATGTCGGTGATGCGGAACTCGAGGAAGGCGGTCCGCTGAATGACGCCCTTGGCGCGGTTCGGATCCTTCTCTCCCGCGAGCTCCACGATCAACCGGCAGCGGCCCTGGATCTGCACGACGGGCTCGGTCGTGCCGAACTCGTCGATGCGGGTGCGCACCACGCGCTCGGCGCGCTGAATGGCGTCGGCGCAATCGGGGACGGGCCCCTTCGACTGATCGACTTCGAGCGCCAGGTGAATGCCGCCCTGGAGGTCGAGGCCGAGGTTGATCGGCAAGCGCCGCACGGTCGTGTCTTTGAGCCGCCCGGTCGACGGATCGATCACGCGCTGCTTGGTGTTGCGCGGCACGAGCGAAATGATGCTCACGACGATCAGCGCGCCGATCACCCAGAGCCGACCACGAATTCGCTTGTCCATCACTCTCTCTATCGGTTGAGGGTCGCCCGCGCCGCCTGACGGTCGCGCTCGAGCTGCGCCACCAACGCGTCGCGGGACGAGAACGCCTGCACGTCACGCAGGCGGCGGACCCATTCCACTACCACGGTCTCCCCGTACAGCTCGTCATTGAAATCGAACAGATGAATCTCGAGTGCGCGAGCCTGCTCCCCAAACGTCGGGCGCGGCCCCTGATTCATCATGCCACCATACTGCCGCTGCCCGATTCGCACCGACACGGCGTATACCCCATCGGGCGGAAGCAGCTTCTCCGGCTGCGGCGGCGCAAGGTTGATCGTCGGAATGCCGATCGTCCGACCCCGCCCAGCCCCCCGTACCACACGGCCCTGAATACTGTAGCGGCGTCCCAGCCAGCGTGCCGCCGCGTCCAGGTCGCCATGCGCGACCGCGGTCCGGATCAGCGTCGACGAGATCGGCTGGCCGTTGTCTCGCACGGCGTCCACCACTGCGACGGCAAATCCTTCAGCGCTCCCGAGCTCTTGCACCACCTGGACGTCGCCGGCGCGTCCGCGGCCGAAGCCGTGATCGTAGCCCATCACCAATTCCCGCATTCCCAACTCGTCGCGAAGGCGATGGCAGAACGCCGCTGCGTCGAGCTGCGCGACTTCCTGCGTGAACGGCATCAGCACAAACCGTTCGATTCCCTGCGCCGTGACGAGCTCTCGCTTTTCCTCCGGCAGCGACAAGAGCTTCGGCGTGGCCGCTGGATTCACGACCGCCAGCGGATGCGGGTCGAACGTGACGAGCACGCTGGTGCGGCCGCTCGCGCGCGTCCGCCGGAGCACTTCCGCCAGGACCGCCTGATGGCCGCGATGCACACCATCGAACGTTCCCAGTGTGACGACTGCGCCCCCCCCGCCCCCCCCGCCCTGCATCAGTCCTCTGCCACTACAACGCGCGGCTTCAAGATCGGGAGTGGCCGCCCATGCACCACCGCGTCCCGTTCAGTCCGATTGACGTTCCGGCGCGGCAAGTCGGCCACCAAAATCGACGGGTCGCGGACGGCCGCCGGGGTTACCGCCTCCGGCGCAACTGCTTCCTCGAGCCGGAACGGACCCACCGCCGTCCGTCGCAGCGCCGAGAGATGCGCGCCGCATCCAAGCGCGGCACCGATGTCGCGCGCGAGGGACCGCAGATACGTCCCGCCGCTCACCGTCGCCCGGAACTCAAGATCGGGTACGGCCGCCTCGACGATCTCGAGCTCGCGAATCTCGACCGGGCGCGCGGCCGGCTCGACGGTCTCACCGCGCCGCGCGCGGCGGTACGCCCGCTCGCCCTCGATCTTCACCGCCGAGTACGCCGGCGGCCGCTGCTCGTACCGGCCCCGAAACTTGCCGATCACCTCGGCGAGCTGCGACGGGGTGATTCCCGTCCACGGAGCCGTGGCCACGACAGCGCCGGTCGCATCATCGGTGTCGGTCGTGACGCCGAGCCGCATGACTCCGTCATACGACTTCGGCCACTCGGTCGCGAAGGTCGCGAGTCGCGTGGCTCGCCCCACGACCAGCACCAACAGTCCTTTGGCGAACGGATCCAGCGTTCCCAGGTGGCCGACCCGCTGCTCGCCCAGCGTGCGGCGCACGATATCGACGACATCATGAGACGTCGGGCCGGCCGGCTTCGCGACCAGCACGATGCCACCGATCAGTCTTCCGGCTCCTTGAGCTCCTTCAGGACCCGATCGATGCGCTGTGCGTGCTCGATCCCACGGTCGAGGCGAAAATGCAGCTCGGGACTCGTCCGCAGATGCAGCTCGCTCGAAAGCTGGGCGCGCAGATACCGGGCGGCGCTCTCCAGACCCTCGAGGGACTTCGCCTTCTCCTCGTCCGTCCCCATCACGCTCACGCGTACATTGGCGTGCGACAGATCGGCCGATACGTCGACACCGATCACCGTCACGAATCCAATCCGGGGATCGCGGACGGCGCCGGTCAGAAACGCGCCGACGGCCTGCCGGATCAGCTCGCTGACACGCTCGGGACGGTGGCTCGCGCGTTTCCTCAGAGATAGCTCGTACTCGTGTCCACGATGCGCGCGCCATCGGCGCCGGCGACCAGCTGGTCCGCCTCCCGCAACACACTTTCCGCGTGGCGCCGGTCGGTGCTCACGACCGCGGCCGTCAGCTCGGCGCGCTGCCACAAGTCCTGATGGCCCGTCTCGGCGACCGACACGTTAAACCGGTTATGCATGCGATCCTTCAAGCTCTTCACGATCGTGCGCTTGTCCTTGAGCGATTGGCACGCCGGCAAGTGTAACTCCCACACCATCACGCCGACGATCACGACTCAGCGGCGCTGAGGGAGCGCGCGACCTCCTCGATGCGGTACGATTCGATCAAATCGCCCACTTTGACGTCGTTGAAATTCTCGATGCCGATGCCGCATTCGAAGCCTTCGCGCACCTCGCGGACGTCGTCCTTGAACCGCTTCAATGACGCCAGGGTCCCGTCGTACACCTCGACGCCGTTGCGGATGACGCGCACCCGTCCGGTCCGCGGAATCACGCCGCTGCGCACGAAGCACCCGGCGATCGTGCCGATCTTGGCGATCTTGAAGATCTGCCGCACCTCCGCCTCGCCGAGCACCACTTCCTTCTTTTCGGGAGCGAGGAGGCCTTCCATCGCCAGCTTCACCTCTTCCACCGCTTCGTAGATGATGCGGTAGGTGCGGATCTCCACCCGCTCGCGATCCGCCGCGGCGCGGGCATTGGAGTCGGGCCGCACGTGGAAGCCCACGATGATCGCACCCGATGCGCGGGCGAGCAGCACGTCCGACTCGGTGATCGCCCCGACGCCGCGGTGTACCACCTCGACTTTGACTTCCGCGGTCGACAGCTGCGCCAACGCGTCGGCGAGTGCTTCGGCCGGTCCGCCCTGATCTGCTTTGATGATGAGGCGCAGCGTGGCGACACCGCCCGCCGCGGCTTCGGCCATGAAATCTTCGAGCGTCTTCACGCGGCCAGAGCGACGATGTTGCGCCTCGCGCTCGAGGCGCTGGCGCTTCTGCGCGATCTCGCGCGCCGCGCTCGCGTCGTCCATCGCGAGGAACGTGTCTCCCGCCTCCGGCACACCCTCGAAGCCGAGGATCTGGACCGGGGTGGACGGGCCGGCGTCGTTCTCGGTGCCGCCGCGCTCGTCGTACATCGCGCGCACACGACCCGAGTACTGGCCGCAAATGAAATCGTCACCGACGCGCAGCGTGCCGTTCTGCACGAGGATCGTGGCGAGCGCGCCCTTGCCCGGATCGAGCTGCGCTTCGAGCACCGTTCCCTGCGCTTTGCGGTCCGGGTTCGCCTTGAGGTCGAGCAGCTCGGCCTGGAGCAGGATCTGGTCCAGCAACTCGTCGATGTTCGTGCCCTTCTTGGCGGAGATCGGCGTCGCCAACGTCGTGCCACCAAACTCCTCGAGCACGACGCCGTGCGACAACAAATCCTGTTTCACCTTCTGCACGTTGGCGGTCGGGAGATCGATCTTGTTGATCGCGACGACGAGAGGCACGCCGGCGTTCTTGGCGTGCGAGATCGCCTCGACCGTCTGCGGCATGATCGCGTCATCGGCCGCGACGACCAGCACGACGATGTCCGTGACCTGCGCACCGCGGGCACGCATGGCCGTGAACGCTTCGTGACCGGGCGTGTCGAGGAACGTGATCTTGCGGCCGTCTTTCAGCGTGACCTGGTAGGCGCCGATGTGCTGCGTGATGCCGCCCGCTTCACCCGCGACGACGTTGGCTTTGCGGACGTAGTCGAGCAACGACGTTTTCCCGTGATCGACGTGACCCATGATCGTCACGATCGGCGGCCGGGGCTTCAGCGTCTCAACGGCGTCGGCGGTCTCTTCGGTCTGCGTGGTCGCGTACTCTTCTTCGCGGACGGCCTGGAACCCGAACGCCGACGCGATCAATTCGATCATGTCGAAGTCGAGCCGCTGGTTGATCGTCACCATCTGGCCCAGCTCTTTGAAGGCGAACGTGACGATCTGTGTCGGCGGCACTTTGAGCGTGCTCGCAAGCTCGGAGACGGTGACGAACTCCGTCACGCGCACGAGCGTCTTCTCCCGCTCGCGCTCCTCGCGACGCCGCTCCTCCTGGACCTCGCGGAAGGTCGGGCCCTCTTCGCGGCGGTGGACACCCTTCTTGCCCACCGGCGCCTTCAGGGTCGCCAGGGTGCGGGAGATGTTCTGCGCGACCGCTTCCTGATCGACGAGAGACTTCTTGCCTTTCTTGCGCTTCTTGCCCTTCTCCCGACGACGCTCATCGAGCGGCGGTGCACCCGGCGCCGCCGACGCAACGGGGCGCGGCGGCACGGCTCCGCCCGGACCTGACGGCGTGCCGCGCGCGACTGGGCGCGGGCGCACGGGCGTCGGAATGAACGCGCGCGGAGGCGGCGCGGACGGTGCGCCGGAAGGTGGCGTAAACGTCGGCGATGGGGCGGCGGGCGGTAGTGGAGCGTCGACGACTTCGGTGCCCTGGGCCGTCGGCGCCGGCGCGAGATCCTTGAACAGCGCGGCGGCGCGCTCCTCGAGCGACGCGGCCGAGCGCACTTCTTCCTGTTCACGCGCTGCCGTCTCGAGCGCCAAGCGGGCGACTTCGGCGGCAGCCGCTTCTGCCGCTGCGACTTCGGCGGCAGCGGCGTCGGCTGCGGCAACCTCCGCGGCAGTGCGGCGACGGCGCTTGGGCCGGCTGTCGGCCACCGCGACCGGCTCAGGAACCGCTGCCAGTTCGACCGCCTTCGCGGCGCGACGCCGTTTCGGCGGCGTGGCTGGTTGCTTCTGTTTGCGCTTGTCGCGCTCCCAGCGCGCGCGCATCAGCGACACCTGCTCGTCCTTGAGTGGTGTCAGGTGACTGCGCACAAAGATGTCCATCTCCTTGAGCATGCCCATCAGCTGCTCGCTGGAGATTCCGAATTCCGCTGCCAGATCATGAATCCGCGTCGTTGCCACTCTTGCTCCTCCACTAAAATCAGCCATCAGCCGTCAGCCCTCGCGCCAGCGCCGGATCGGTAACGCCGGCGGCCTGCACTGGCGGCCGGCCGAGCGAACCGCCCAGCTCTGCCGCCGGCGGCCCGCGCAGCACGGGAACGTCCCGCGCCTGCGCCAGCCGCGCCACTTTTTCAATCGTGCGCGGCCCGGCATCAGCGGCCAGCACCACGCAAACCACCTGCCCCCGCTGCAATCCCGCTCGAACACCCGCCACGCCGACGACCACATTTCCAGCCCGTACGCCGAGGCCCAGCAGCCTCGTTAGTCGCGAGCTCACGCCGTGGTCTTGGGAGCTACTTCCTCTTCGCCGCCTTCCTCCGTCATCTCATTCAGGAAGGACATCATCTTTTCGGCGAGATCGGGTGTCATGCCCGGAATCTGGTCGACCTCTTCCCGCTCCAGGTCGAGAATGTCCTGCAACGTCTTTTTGCCGGCCTGCTCGAGGACCGCGACGAGCTCGGGCGACAGCCCCTTCATCTCGCTGAGCGCCACCTGCGTCACGGACGATTGGTCGGGCGGCGGCAGTGGGGCGAACAGCGGGCCTTCCCCACCGCGCTCCAGCCACTCGCGGCTCGAGTAGAGGTCGACTTTCCACCCGGTCAGCTCGGACGCGAGCCGCACGTTCTGACCGTTGCGGCCGATGGCGAGCGACAGCTGGTCCTCGTCCACGATCGCCTGGATCGTTTTGGATTCCGGATCCGAGAACACGCGTGCGACGCGCGCGGGCGCGAGCGACAGTTTCGCGAAGCGCTCGGGATCCGAAGACCACGGCACGATGTCGATCCGCTCCCCGTTCAGCTCATTCACAACCGCCTGCACGCGCGAGCCCTTGAGGCCGACGCACGCACCCACCGGATCGATGGAGTCGTCGCGCGACCAGACCGCGATCTTCGTGCGGCTGCCCGCCTCGCGCGCCGTCGCGCGAATCTCGACGATCTGCTGCTGAATCTCGGGGACTTCGAGCTTGAAGAGGGCTTTCACGAACAATGGATCGGCGCGCGAGAGAATCAGCCGCGGTCCCTTGGGCGTCTCTTCAATGCGCTTGAGGACGGCCCGGATCGTGTCGCCCTGATGAAAGTGCTCCCGGTGATTCTGATCGCGGTAGGGAATGATCGCTTCCGCTTCGCGGAACTTGTTCAGCATCACGACGATTTTGCCGCGCTCGATCTGTTGCACTTCGCCCGAGAGCAGCTCGCCGACCTTGCCGGAGAACTCTTCGCGGATGCGGCTGCGCTCGCCCTCCCGGACGCGCTGAATGATGCGCTGCTTTGCGGCCTGCACCGCCGTGCGGCCGAACTGCTCGAAGGGGACCTCTTCCTCCAGGACGTCGCCTGGCTGGAATTCCGGATCCTCATAGCGCGCTTCCTCGAGCGATATTTGGGTGCCCGGATCCTCGACCGCTTCCACCACGGTCTTGAGCACGACGATGCGGATCGATCCCTTCAGCTCGTCGATGCCGATCTCGGCCCGCACGTTGGGGCCGTAGCGCTTCACCAGCGCCGCGTGCAGACCATCCTTGAGGAGATCGATCAACTCGGTCCGCTCGAGCTGTTTGGTATTGGTCAGCTCGCGGATTGCTGAGACTACGTCGGTTGTATTGGCCATCGGTTTCCTTTAGTCCTCATCCAATGCGAGTCGCGCATCGCGCAGCTCGGCGAGGCGAAATGCCCGTTCCGAGCTGCCTCGCGGCTCGAGAATCACGGTGTCTTGATCCGGAACGGCCACGATCCGTGCGCGCACTCGGCCCATTCCTGCCAACTTCACGTTCACGTCCCGGCCGACGAACTGTGCCCAGTGGCGGTGCCAGCGGACCGGGCGCTCGATGCCGGGACTCGAGACTTCGAGCACGTAGCGATTGCCCAAGGGGCCGCCGCCCGCCCCGCCCGCCCCGCCCGCCCCGCCCGCCACGCCGGCGTCCAGCCACTGCTCCAGCGCGCGGCTGACCCGGCTGCAGTCCTCGACCGTGACCTGCCGTGGCGGACAGTCGATTCTGACTTGGACGAGCGGCCGGTTCGGCGTACCGCCGATGCGAAGATCGGCCAGATCGAAGCCCATCGCCTCGAGCCGGGTGCGGAAGGCCTCGACGAGACTCTCAGTGAGCATGGAAAAAAAAGCGCGGGCCGAACTTCGCCCGCATCACGGTTGGGAATGTAGCCGGGGTCGAAACAGTGTCAACCTGTAGGGCGCCCCAGGTAGGCCACCATACGTCCATCCCGCCCCCCCGATGCCCGGTGCGAGTAAAACCGCTCCCTGCCTTCCGCACTGCACCAGGGAGAGATCGACACCTCCTCGATTCCCAAGTCATGCGCCTGCTGCGCCAGCGCGGCCCGGAGATCGAGTTGCACCGGCCCGTTGCTCGACATCCCAAACCGGACCGCGACCTCGGGCCCTACCTCATAACACTCACCACAAATCCCCACACCACAATGCATTACGATGTCGGTCGTCTTCGCGAAGCCGCGCCACTTGAGTAACTCAACGCAACGAGCCAGCACGCCGCCCGCGGCGCCGCGCCAGCCGGCGTGAATGAGCGCGATCGCGCTTTTGTGGGGAACCGCGAGATAAACGGGGATGCAGTCGGCGACGGTAACCGTCAGGAGCACGCCCCGTTCGCTTGTCGCATGGCCGTCCATCCCGTCCAGGACCAACCATCCCTCAGGGAGCGCTTCGTGCCAGCGCACCTCGGTTCCGTGAACCTGATGGCTCAGGACGATCGTCGGGAAGCGGCTCGCGAACGTCGATCGGAACGCGCGCCAGCGGCCCATCACCTGCCCCACCGGTTCTTCGCTCCAGAGGCCGAGACTCAACGGCCGGAGCGTGATCCCCGCCACCAGCCCGTACCGCTCGGCCCACTCGGTGAGCTCGAGACGTGGGACGGCTGCGTCGCCTACCGGAACTTCGGAGACTTCAATTTCCGCGTCTTTCAATTTGAGCTCCGAGCGCCGTCAGCCGCGTATCGATGCGCTCGTAGCCGCGCTCGATCTGGCCGATGTTCTGAATGACCGAGTCTCCCTGAGCCGCGAGCGCCGCGAGCAGCATCGCCATGCCCGCGCGAATATCGGGACTCTCCACCACCTGACCCCGCAGTGGCGATGGTCCCGCGATCACCGCGCGATGGGGATCGCACAACACGATGCGCGCGCCCATGCCGATCAGCTTGTCGACGAAAAATAGCCGCGACTCGAACAACTTTTCGAAAATGAGCAGCAAGCCCTCGCACTGCGTCGCTACGACGATCGCGATCGACATGAGATCGGCCGGAAAGGCAGGCCACGGACCATCCTCGAGCTTCGGCACGTGCCCGCCGAGGTCCGGGCGGATACGGCGCTCCTGATCGGCGTCGACGATCAGCTTCGTGCCGTCCAGCCGCGGCCGCACACCCAGCCGCTCGAATGCGAGCAGCGTCGAGCGGAGATCCTCGGCGCGCACGCCGTCGATCGTGATCGCACCTCCGGTCACCGCGGCAAGACCGATGAACGATCCGATCTCGATGTGATCGGGTCCGATCGCGTGCGCCGCCGCTCGGAGCGGTTCCCCCCCGCCGTCGATCGTCATGGTATTGGTGCCGATGCCCTCGATGGACGCGCCCATCGCGACGAGAAAGCGGGCGAGATCCTGTACGTGCGGTTCCGAGGCGACGTTGCGAAGCACGGTGGTGCCCTGCGCGCGCACCGCCGCCATCAGGGCGTTTTCGGTGCCCGTGACACTGGGCTCATCGAGGAAGATGTCCGTGCCGCGCAGCTTGCCCTCGAGCTTGTACGCATCGCCGACCGTAACGCTGGCGCCGAGCCGCTCGAGCGCGAGAAAATGCGTATCGACCCGCCGCCGTCCGATGACGTCGCCGCCCGGCGGCGGCAGCGTCACGCGCCCGAACCGCGCCAACATCGGCCCGGCGAGCAGAATCGATGCGCGAATCTCCTTGCACAGCGCCGGATCGAGCGGCCGCGGTTCGGTTGCGCGTGTGTCCACCTCGACGGTGTTCGGACCCTGCCACTCAACCGTCGCGCCCACGTGCTGCAGGAGTTGGAGCAGCGTCTCGACGTCGCGAATGCGGGGAACGTTGTCGATGCGACAGGGACCGTCGGCGAGCAGGGTCGCCGCGAGAATCGGAAGGGCCGCGTTCTTGTTGCCGGCGGGGCGGATCGTCCCCATCAGCGGACGTCCTCCCGTGACACGGAACGACGGTGGCATAGGTCCGCCCAAGCTACGAGACCGCTTGCGCCTGCGTCAAGCGTTCGCGAACGTTGCCCCTCGTGCATCCTCTGCTCGCGCTGGCGCTGGTCTTGATCGCCGGAATCGGCGTGACGCGGCTGACACTTCCCGCAGTGCACAATCCGCTGCTCGATGGCATCATCGCAACCGGTGTACCGTTCGTCGTTATCGGTGCGCTGCTCGGCCCAGGACTCGGCATCCTCGACAGTCGGACGTTGCGCGTCCTGGACCCAGTCACGGCTCTCGGCATCGGCTGGGTTGGGGCATCGTTCGGTGCGCGATTGGAATGGCGCATGCTGCGCCGCGTGTCAGGGCGGACCTGGCTCGTCGGTGCCGCGTTGGCCGTCCCCGTCCTGCTGACCACCGCTGCGACCGCGTGGGCGCTGGCTCGTTCCGTCCAGCCGCTCGGCGAGGCCTGGGGCCGGCCCTTCCCCGCGGTCGCACTCATCCTGGCAGGCGCGGCGACCACCGCGGCGAGCTGGCGTGGTCCGAAGCTCGGTCGCCGGAACGCGCTACTCGATACCGCGTTCGGTACGGCCGCCGCGGCCGTGGGAGTCGCCTGGTACCACCCGCATCTCGCGCTTCGAAACATCGCGCTCACGTTGCTTGCCGCGGCCGCACTCGGAGGACTGTTCGCCGCTTTCGTGCGCTGGCAGGATGACCGCACCGATGTCGGCGTCGGAGTGGTCCTGACGGGCCTGCTTGTTGCGGGCGCGGGGTTCACGTATGCGACGCAACTGTCTCCGTTTGTCGTCTGCGCACTGATCGCGGCGTTTGGTGTGAGTTTCTCACCGGCCGCTGTTCGGGTATCCGTGCAAAGGGCACTGCGACGTTGGGAAGTGCCGTTGTACGCGGCTTTCCTTATTATCGGCGGGGCGCTGTTACAACGTTTCACGCCCTGGCTGCTGCCCGCGGCGATGCTCCTGGCGGTTATCCGTGCCGCGGTGCGCTGGGTGACGGTACGGTTTGGGCTCGACCAGATGGACCCTATCTGGAGGTCGCTGCCTTTTCCCCCCCCACGTGAGTTCGCTTTCCCCGTCATGCGGCAAGGCGCGGCGGCCGTGGCGCTCGCCGCCGGCTTTGACTTCGTGCGCAGCGGCTCCGGGGGAGCCGTGGGGAGCGTGGGGGGCGTGGGGGGCGTGGGGGGCGTGGGGGGCGGGGGCGGGGGCGGGTCCGTATTCTTGACCATACTGCTGAGCGTCCTGGCGGCAGAAGCCATCGTCGTGCTCACCCCGTTGACAGCCGCGCCGCGGCACGTTGAGGTTTCGTGATGCTTCCGACCTGGGTCGGCGTCGTATCGGCGGTGAGTCTGCTCGTCATCGCCGTCGCCGCTCTGGTCGGAGCGATCGCAATCAGCGCGGCGGCGTTGGGTGTGCGGGCGGCGGTCAAGGCGCTGCGGGGGTTTGCCGGACCTGCGATCACAGATGCTCGCCAGCTCATCGCCTCCATTAAGATTGAAGCGGATGCCATCGTCGGAGCATCGCGGGACGTCCGGCACCGCATCCTCAAAGCGGCGGACGCCGCCGAGGAGCGTCTGACGTCGCTCGACGCATTGGCGGAAGTCATGCAGGAAGAGCTCGAGGAGACCGCGCTCGACGCGGCGGCCACGATGCGCGACGTGCGTCGCGGTCTCTCGGTCTGGCGTTGGAGCCGCAAATTGCTCAAGAGTAAGAAACGACGGTGAAGAAACCCGCCGTCGCGCTGGGGCTCGCTCTGGTGGGGCTCGTGCTATTCCCCGGGGTCGCGCACGCCTGGACGCCTGGCACGCACATCTTTCTGGGCGAGTCGGTGCTTGCCAACCTGCACCAGCTCCCGACACTCGTCACTGACCTGCTGCGTGCGTTCCCCTACGATTTTTTGTACGGCAATATCGCCGCCGACACCTCCATGGCGAAGAAGTACGCGCCGGTGGGCCGTCACTGTCATGCGTGGCACGTCGGGCAAGAGATCCTGGATCTCGCGCCGAGCGATCCGCTCCGCGCCTTTGGGCTGGGCTATCTCTCCCACCTCGCCGCCGACACCATCGCCCACAACTTCTTCGTGCCGCGCCAACTCGTCTTGACGTCGAGCACCGTCGCGCTGGGGCACTCCTATTGGGAGAGCCGGTTCGAAACGCATCTCGGCGACGCGTACGCGCGCGAGGCGCGTGACGTCATCATGAAGGATCATGGGGCGAGCGACGCACACCTCGATGCGATTCTCTCACCCACCTTGTTCAGCGTGCGGACCAACCGGCGGCTGTTTCGCGGCATGGTGCACCTCACCGAGAGTCAGAGCTGGCAGTGGGTGTTCCAGGTGATCGCCGGGACGAGCCGCTGGGATCTCGCCGACTCCGACATCGAGCGCCACATGGCGGTCGCATTCGAATACGTGATGGAGACGTTAGGAGCGGATGCGAATGACGCCGCGGCGCGACGGCTCGATCCCGCGGGGGAGAAGGCGTTGGGGATCGCGAAACGGATGCGCCGCCAGGCGCTGCGCGAGGGTGGGCGGCACGAGCCCGCTCGCGTCGAGGAGACCGCCCAGCAGCATTTCGGACTGCCGACGCCGTCGCTCGCGTACTGGAAGCAGTCGCGCGCGCAGCGTCCGTGGAAGGACAGCTAGGAGGCGGAGGTCAGCTTTTCTTCCAGCACCCGCTGCGCCAGCTTCGGGTCCGCTTTTCCCTTCGACGCGCGCATCACCTGCCCCAGCAGAAACGCCATCAACTTCGTTTCGCCTTTCTTGTAACGTGCCACCTCGGTCGCATGGGCCCCGAGCACGTCCGTCACCCAGCCAGCCACGACGTTGGTGTCTCCTACCTGAATGAGACCGAGCGCCTCGGCGACGGTGCGCGGATCCCCGCCCTTCGCCGCGACCTCCGCGAACACGCGTTTCGCGGCTTGATGGCTGAGCGTGCCGCCCTTCACGAGCGCGATGATCTGAGCGAGCCCCGCAGCGGGCACGCGTAGCTGGTCCTGATGATCCTTGGCGTCGGCGAGGGCTTCCGTCATGATCCAATTGGCGGCGGCCTGATGCTCCGCGCCCGCGCGTACGACGTTTTCGTAATACTCCGCCACGCCGCGGCTCGCGGTCAGCACGGCCGCGTGCTCGCGGCTCAGCACGTACTGCGCGGCGAAGCGATCGCGCTTGGCGGAGGGCAGCTCGGGCAGCTCGCTCTGCTCCTCGGCGACGAATTCAGGCGTCAACACCAGCGGCGGCAGATCGGGCTCGGGGAAGTAGCGATAGTCGTGGCTTTCTTCCTTGGAGCGCTGCGGTCGGACCGTATTCTCGCGCGAGTCATACAGCATCGTCTGCTGCGTGACGCTCCCACCGGATTCGACCAGCGCGATTTGCCGGTCGCGTTCCACGCTCAACGCCTTTTCGACGAACGCGAAGGAGTTGATGTTCTTCACTTCAGTCCGCGTGCTGAGGGTCATGACGCCCTCGCGCCGCACCGACACGTTGGCGTCGACGCGCAGACTGCCCTTCTCCATGTCGCAGTCGGAGATCCCGATGTACTCGAGCAGCTGTTTGAGCGTCTGCAGGTACGCCCGCGCTTCCGCCGGCGAGCGCAGATCCGGTCCGCCGACGATCTCGATGAGCGGCACCCCGGAGCGATTCAGATCGACGGCGGTGGCCTTCGGAAAGCGATCATGGATCGACTTGCCGGCGTCCTCCTCGACGTGCAACCGGACGACGGTCGCGTTCACGATCCCACGGTCGGGAGAAACGAACGACAGCGTCCCGTTCGTCGCGAGCGGCTGATCGTGTTGCGAGATCTGATAGCCCTTCGGCAGGTCGGGGTAGAAGTAATTCTTGCGGGCGAAGATGCTCTTGGGGTGCACGGTGCAACCGAGCGCCAACGCGCCGCGGACCGCGAGCCGGATCGCGGCGCCGTTCGGCACCGGCAGCGCGCCGGGAAGCCCTAAACAAACCGGACAAACTTGTGTATTGGGCGGCGCACCGAACGCGGTCGAGCAGCCGCAAAACATCTTCGACTTCGTGCGCAACTGTACGTGCGTCTCGAGCCCGATGACGGTCTCCCAGCCTGCAGCCATCAGGCCTCTTCGGTCGCGGGCACGACTCGCTCCAATGCGTACGCGGCTTCCAACATTTCGTCCTCGAGAAACGCCTGCCCGATCAGCTGGCCGCCGATGGGCAGTCCTTTCACCCGGCCGATGGGCAGCGAGATCGCCGGTATGCCGGCGAGATTCGCGGTCACCGTGAAGATGTCCGACATATACATGGCGATCGGATCGGACAGCTTCTCGCCCGCCTTGAAGGCGGGAGACGGCGTCGTCGGCGTGAACAGGATGTCGACGCCGCGATCGAAGACGTTGCGGAAATCCTGAGCGATCAACGCCCGCATCTGCTGCGCGCGCCGGTAGTACGCATCGTAAAAGCCGGCGGACAGCACGTAGGTCCCGACGAGGATGCGCCGGCGAACCTCGGCCCCGAATCCCTGACCGCGTGTGGCGCGATACAACCCGCGGAGATCGGCATGCCCGTCGAAGCGTGGGCCGTACCGCACACCGTCGTAGCGCGCGAGGTTCGAGGACGCTTCCGCCGGCGCGATGACGTAATACGTAGGAACGGCGTAGGCTGTATGCGGAAGCGACACCTCGCGAACTGCCGCCCCCAGGTCGCGCAGCAGTCGCACCGCGCGGTCACAGGCTCTCCGGACCGCCGGATCCAGCTCGGCGGGGAAATACTCGCGTGGCAAGCCGATCACGAATCCCTGGAGCGATTCCGGTACCGTCGGCAGCCGCAGCGGATCGCGGTCCTCGCAGGTCGCGTCTCTGAGATCGCGGCCGCTGATGACGGAAAGCACCCGCGCGGCGTCGTGCACGCTCCGCCCGAGGACGCCGATCTGATCGAGTGAAGACCCGAAGGCGACGAGGCCGTAACGGCTGACGCGGCCATAGGTTGGCTTTATGCCCACCACGCCGCAAAACGACGCCGGCTGGCGTACCGATCCGCCAGTCTCTGAGCCGAGGGCGGCGGGCAGGGCGCCGGCGCCGACGAGCGCGGCTGAGCCGCCGGAGGAGCCACCGGGGACGCGCGTCTTGTCGAGTGGATGCACGACCCGTCCGTACGCCGAGTGCTCGGTCGACGAACCCATCGCGAATTCGTCGCAATTCGTTTTTCCGGCGATCAGGGCACCGGCAGCCTTGAGTTTGGTGACCGCGGTAGCTTCATACGGCGAGCGGTAGCCCTCGAGAATCCGCGAGCCACAGGTGGTCGTGAATTCGAGCGTGCAGATGTTGTCCTTGACGGCGACAGGCATGCCGTAGAGCACGCCGGTCGGGCGCGCGGCGGCGGCCTGCGCCGTCAACGCGCTGCGCAGCTCCTTTGATGGAGTGAGGAGTGCGTTCAGTCGCTTCGATTTGACCAGGCGGTCAGCGACCGCTTTGGCGTCGCTCACTCGAACTGGCCGAGCTTCGGCACGACGAAAAAGCCTTCCTTAAAGGCGGGAGCGAACTTCTCTGGGCCGAACGCGAGTGGCCAAGGCGCCACTTCATCGGGACGGAAGCGGATGGCGTCGGGACCGGGGACGAATGTCTTCACGGTCCCGTTCGTGGGAGCAGGCATCGCGCTCAGCTGCGCGACATAATCGAGAATGCGCGACATCTGCTCGGCGACATCGGGCAGCGCGTCCTCTTCCACGTCCAGCTCCGCGAGCTGCGCAATGCGCAGCACATCGTCCCGCGAAACGCTCATGCGCTTTCTCCTCCCCCATCACGTTCGAGACCGGCATAGGCGACGAGCAGTTGTTTCACGCCGATGTCCGGATCGTCGAAGTCGACGCTCACCCGCAACTCGCGCCCTTCCCCCGACACGGCGCGCACGATGCCGCCGCCGAACTTGCGGTGGCGCACGCGCTCTCCCTTCACGTACCGCGGCGCGTCCTGCGACACCTCGTCGGGAAACTCGAGCTGCGGCAGTCGTCGCGCGGCGGCGCCACGTGGTCGCGACGGCTGCGGCGGCCGCATCGTCGGCGGGTGCCACGACGGCGTGGTGCTCCGTTCCTCGACGACCTGCGGCGGCAGCGCGTCGAGAAAGCGCGAGCGCTCCGCAAGCTCCAGCCGCCCGTTGCGGTAGCGCGTGCGCGCCCATGAGAGATACAACCTTTCGCGGGCGCGCGTGAGACCCACGTAACACAGTCGTCGCTCTTCTTCGATGCCGCTGGGATCGTCGGCGGCGCGACTCAGCGGAAACAATCCGTCCTCGAGACCGGCGAGTGCGACGATCGGCCACTCCAGACCCTTCGCCATGTGCGCCGTGAGCAGCGTGACGCCCGGCACATCGCGATCCTCGTCCGCGGGCGTGAGGAGCGCCGCCTGCGTGAGGTAGCGCTCCACGGGACTCCCGCCCGTGCCGCCTTCGAACGTTTCAGGATCCTGCACCTCCGCCCAGGCAGCGGCGCCCGCGGCCAGCTCCCGCACGTTCTCGATGCGCTCCATCCCCTCGGCGCCTTCTTCCGCCAGGTATTGCTCGTAGCCTGTCGTCGCGAGCACCGTCTCGAGCGCGGTCGCTGGATCAGCCTGCCCTACCGCCTCACGGAGCCGATCCACCAGATCCGCGACGCCGACCAGGGCTTGGCGGACGTTGGGGCGCAAATCGGTCATGCTGGCGGCGCCGCGCGCGGCGTCCAGCATGGGTCTCCGCCACGCCAGCGCCGTACGGCCGAGCACGGCCAGCGAGGCGTCTCCGATACCGCGCCGCGGTACGTTCACGACCCGGAGGAAGGCCTCATCGTCAGCGGGGTTGGCAATCAGCCGCAGATAGGCCAGGAGATCCTTGATCTCGCGGCGCTCATAGAAGCTCACCGCGCCGATCAGCCGATAGGGAATCCCGCGGAAGCGGAAGGCTTCTTCGAGTGGCCGTGACTGCGCGTTGGTGCGGTACAGGATGGCCATGTCGTCGTAGGGCACGTCGCCGTCCGCCGCGCGCCTCGCGAACTCAGATGCCAGCCATTCGGCTTCATCGCGCTCGTCAGCCGACGCCAGCAGGATGACCGGCGCACCGCCCTTCTTCTCCGTAAACAGAGTCTTCCCGAGGCGAGCGGTGTTCTCCGCGATCACGCCGTTGGCGGCATCCAGGATCACCTGCGTGGACCGATAGTTCTGTTCTAGGCGCACGAGCTTGGTGCCGGGAAAGTCGTTTTGAAAGGCGAGCATGTGCCGGACATCGGCCCCACGCCACCCGTAGATGGCCTGATCGTCGTCTCCGACGACGCAGAGGTTGCCGTGCCGCTTCGCCAGCTGTTTCACGAGCAGGTATTGCGCGGCATTGGTATCCTGGAATTCGTCGACCAATACGTGCTGAAACCGGTCTTGCCAGTACGCCAGGCGCTCCGGGTGCTCGCGGAACAGGGCCAGCGGATGGAGCAGGAGGTCGTCGAAGTCCATCGCGTTCGCCTGCTTGAGCGCGGGTCCTACCTCGGCGAAGATGTCCGCCGCGACCTTGACCAGCGGCGTATCGGCCCGGGCGCCGAGCTCCTCAGGCGTGAGCATGCGGTTCTTCGCGCTCGAGATGACCCCATGAACGGTCCGCGGCGGGTAGGCCTTCGGCGACAGCTGGCGCGCTTCCAGGAGCCGCTTGACGAGTGCTTCCGAGTCATCGGCATCGTAGATCGTGAAGTTCGGCCCGAAGCCCAGCAGCGGCGCCTCGCGCCTCAGCAGCCGTGCGGATAAAGAATGAAACGTGCCGATCCACAACCCGCGCGGATCGGCGCCGAGGAGCTGGGCGATGCGCGTGCGCATTTCGCCGGCAGCCTTGTTGGTGAAGGTGACCGCGAAGATCCGCTGCGCGGCGACGCCGTGCTGCGTGATCAGATGCGCGATCCGCGCCGTCAGCACGCGTGTCTTGCCCGATCCAGCGCCCGCGAGCACGAGCAACGGTCCAGCGGGATATTCGACCGCCTCGCGTTGGGCGGGATTGAGGGGGAGCGGCAACGTCATGAGACGGTGAGTGGGAACTCCAGCACGAAGACCGAGCCTGTGCCCTGCTCTCCCGGGTGGAACGATACGCGGCCGCGGTGCTGCTGCTCGACGATGCGGCGTGCCAGCGCCAAGCCGATCCCCCAGCCGCCGGTTTTGCTGGACACGCCCGGCTCGAACAGCTGCCGCTGCATGTCCGCGCCAACGCCAGGACCGTCGTCGCGCACGGTGAGACGGCCAACACCACCGGTGCCCTCCACTTCGACCTCGATACGGCCTCCCCGGCCACTCAACGCGTCGACGGCGTTTTTGACGATGACTTCGAGCGCCCATTCGATGAGCACCGGATCACCCGTGGCCATCGGTCCGGCGCCCGACGACGTCAGCGTCATCGTGACCTGATGCGCGAGCGTCGGCAGCCGGGGACCGAAGTAGGCGACGACTCGCTCGGCGACGCTCCCGAGTCCCACCGGCTCGCTGCGCGCCGGCCGGCCGATGCGCTCGAATCGTTTGGCCACGCGCTCGAGCCGATCGGCATCCGCCTGAAGATGAGTGATGAGCTCGCTCCCCGGCGTACCCGGATTCTCGCGCAGGTAATCAATCCAACCCGTGAGACTCATGAGCGGAGTGCCGAGCTGATGAGCCGACTCGCGCGCCATCGCCACCCATAACCGGTCGCGGGCGGCACTCACGCGCTCGCGCATCGCCCAGCCGGCGAGCAGCGCCAGGCAGAGGAACATCACGCCCTGCAACAGCGCCAAGCCGGTGAACGCGCGCGCGGCCGGCAGCGCGCCGTAATGGATCGTGCCGACATGCGGTTGGATCAGCGGCTGGTGGATTCGATCGAGCTCCGCGACCCACGCGCGGCGCTCGGCCTCGCTCGCTTCGGCGCCGAACGGCGCGTTATCGAGCGCGGTGATGCGTCCCGCAGTGTCCGTGACCGCGATCGGAATGCCGAGCCGGCGCACCTCTTCGGCGAGCGCCAGCAGCGCGTCCGCGGCGGCGCCTTCGCGCGGATCATTCAACCCGGCGAAGACGTGGCCGAGCAGGCGACTCGTTTCTCGAGCGTCGTCGCGGAGATGGCGCGCGACGATCCATGCATAGCCCACCGAGAGCACACCGAACAGGAGCGCCGCGGCGATGAGCGCGGGTGGCCCGAGCCGCCGGGACGGACCTCTACGCAAGGCGGTCAGTGCCGACATAAGGCACTAACGCGGGCGGAATCGTCACGGACCCATCGGGTTGCTGATGCGTTTCCAACAGCGCCGCGATCGTGCGCGGGAGCGCCACACCGGACGCATTCAATGTGTGCACAAACTCCGGCTTCTCTCCGGGCCGCGGCCGGCAGCGGATATTCGCCCGGCGCGCCTGATAGTCCGTGAAGGTGCTCGAGCTCGAAACCTCGAGCCACTGCGCGACGCCCGGCGCCCACGCTTCGAGGTCGTACGTCTTCGCGCCCGCAAATCCCAGATCGTTGGCCGGTAACACCACCACGCGATACGGCAGCTCGAGCTTCTGCAGAATCGTCTCGGCATGACGGGTCAGCGTCTCGTGCTGCTCCGGTGAATCGGGGGCGCGGCAGAAGCGCACCAGCTCGACCTTGTCGAACTGGTGCACGCGCAGCAAGCCGCGCGTGTCCTTGCCGGCGGCGCCCGCCTCGCGCCGGAAGCAGGGCGTGTAGGCGACGTAGCCCATCGGCAGCGTCGTGCCATCGAGGATCTCGTCGCGATGCAGATTCGTAACCGGCACTTCCGCTGTCGGGACCAGAAACAAATCGTCGGTCGCGGTGCGATAGGCATCGTCCTCGAACTTTGGCAGCTGTCCCGTTCCAATCATGACCTCGCGACGGACGAGCAGTGGCGGCTCGACCTCGACGTACCCATGTTCGCGGGTATGCAGCTCGAGCATGAAGTTGATCAGGCCGCGCGCCAGTCGCGCGCCCGCGCCCATCAACACCGGGAATCCCGATCCCGAAAGCTTGGCGCCACGCGGCAGATCGAGGATCCCGAGACGCTCGGCGATTTCCCAGTGCGGTTTCCCGCCTTTAGTGGCTGGTGTGCCCCAACTGCGCAGAATCGTCGGCTCGTCCGGCACTTCGGGCAACGGCGGATTGGGGACGAACAAAGCCTTCGCTTCGAGCGTGGTCTCGATTTGCCGCAGCTCCGATTCGAGCGCGGTGACCCGCTCGCCCAGCTTGCGGCGCGCGACCGCGGTCGCTTCCGGTAACCCGCCCTGTGCTTTCGCGACGAGGGCGTCCGCTCGCGCGGCGTCGTTGCGCTCGGCTTTGAGCTGATCGAGCTGCGCGGTAAGCGTGCGGCGCTTCATGTCCAGCGCTTCGATCTCGTCGAGCAGCCTGATGAGCGATGAATCGCCGCGGCGCGCGAGCGCCGCCCGCACCTGAGCGGGCGAGGCGCGCAACAGCTTCAGATCGATCATGGATTAACTACGCGGCAAGCCTGTCTGGAGCCCGCGAAAACCGCAATTCGTGTCGTCGAGGATTTCCATTCTGAGACGACGTCCGGTGGGAGCGGATGTGGTGTCGATGCTCAACACGTGCAGCTTGGCGTAATAGGCGCCGGGCAATCCGTTCGGGCAGGTGACGGGACGCGATTGCGCAAGCGCGACGGTATTGGAATCGACCACGACCGCGCTGTCCAGTTGATAGCCACCGGTCGGAGCGATGCGGATCGAATCGAATGGCGCGGCACTGATCTGTAGCCCGGAGAGACGTCCGAGTTTCAAGGGACCCGTCGGCAGCAAATGGCCTTTGCCGGTGCTGTCGATATCAAACGCAAAGTCGAACGGTATAAATCCGTCCGTCCGCACAACGATTGCCTGCGCCATGTAATAACCCGAGGGCGTCGTGACCGGTGTCTTACTGAGCGCGTATATGGAAACCGTGTCGACCTTGTTCGCAAAGCTGGCCGAGAGGCCCAGGGAATCACCGCAGGCGGCGGTGAGGGCGAGCGCGAACAGCAGCAGGTACCGCGTGACGTAACGCATAAGGTGCTGGAGAACTTACAGGGCGTCGTTCGAGTGGGTCAACCCATAGTCAATGCTTGACTTCGACTTCCCGGAAACCTAGGTTGCCGCGCGTATGCCGACCATCCGCGACGTAGTGGAAGCGCTCGGCCGCTCCAACGGCGTGGACGCGGTCGTGCTGGTGGGCCGTGACGGGCTGCCCATCGATTCTCGCGTCGCGAATGGCGTGGATGCCGAAAGTGTCGCCGCGCTGCTACCCTCCGCCATCAAGCATATGGCCCAGCTCGGCGACGCGGGTGGACGTGGGGATTTCACGACGGCCGTAATCGAGTTCGGGCGTGGCCTGGCGATCGTGGCGGTCCTCAACGCCGAAGCCCTCCTCATCGTGCTGGTGCAGCCCGCGACGAACGTGGGCGCTCTCCTGTTCGATCTCCGCCGTCATCGCACGGCCATCGCCGGGCTGCTGTAAGCGGTTTCCGCAGTGACCACCGCACGGCACCTTCTCGTGGTGGACGACGAGCCTCATATCGGGCTTGTCCTGCGCCCGTACCTCGAGCAACTGGGCTACCGCGTGAGCTTCGCGCGCACGCTGGACGAAGCGCGCAGCGCGCTGCGCGCCACGCCTCCCGCTGATGCCCTGCTCCTCGATCTGCACCTGCCCGACGGCTCGGGTCTCGACTTCCTGCGCGATCTCCGTAAACACGGCGACACAGCACGCCTTCCGGTTCTGGTGCTCACCGCGGAAGGGGAGGACCGGATTCTGCGCGAAGCGCGGCGCCTCGGCGCGGCGCTCGTGACCAAGCCGTTCAGCCCGACCAAGCTGAGCCAGCGCATCGCCATGATGTTCGGCGACACCAAGGAAGGCGAGCCCGAGTGAGCACGTGGGCCGCAATTCTCGCCGGCGGCTCGGGGACGCGATTCTGGCCGCTCTCAACGCCGGAGCGACCGAAGCAGCTGCTGCCCCTCACCGGCGATCGACCGTTGCTCGCGCAAGCGGTCTCACGCCTGCGTGGGCTCGTGCCGCCCGAGCGCATCCTTATCCTGACTGGCCCGCTCCTCGTCGAGCAGGTCGCCGCGACGGTGCCGGAGGTCCCCGAGACGAACATTTTCGCGGAGCCGCGCGCCGCATCCACCGCGCCGGCGCTTGCGTGGGCGGCGCACTGGGTTGCAAAACATGATCCCGGCGGCGCGATGCTCTCGCTGCATGCCGACTGGGCCGTCGGCGACGATCGCGCGTTTCGCGCGGCGGCCACAGACGCCCTCGGAGTCGCCGCCGAGCAGGACGTGCTCGTCACCGTGGGCGTGAAGCCGACACGCAACGAACCCGGGTACGGCTATATCGTGCCCGGTAAACCCGCAGGCGACGCGCGCAAGGTCAAACGCTTCATCGAAAAGCCGAGTCCCGCGCGAGCGGCGCTGCTGCGCCGCCGGGGCGCGCTGTGGAACAGCGGGTTGTTTGCGTGGGGCGCCGCCCGCTTTCTCGGTGAAGCGGGTGCCTACGCCAAAGAGCTGGCCGCTGGATGGTCCGCCTTGAACGCAGGCGACGCTGCGCGATTCTTCGCGGCGGTGAAGCCCGTCGCCGTCGACGTGGCGGTGCTCGAGCGGACGACCCGGCTCGCGGTCGTCACGGGCACGTTTCCCTGGGACGATATCGGCTCGTGGGATGCGCTGCTGCGGGTTCGCAAGCGCGACGCGCGCGGCAATGTGACCGTCGGCAACGTCACGCTGGGCGATGACGTGCGCAATTCCGTCGTCTGGACAGAAAACGAGCACGTCGCCGTCGAGGGCGTCGAAGACATGGTTGTCGTGCGCGCCAATGGGCACACGCTGGTGATGCCCACTGGGCGGGCCGATAAGCTGAAAGCGCTGGTTCAGCGCCTGTGACCCACGCCCTGTACCTCCTCGATCCAGACGACGGTCCCGCCTGGGCTCCGTTTGCGGGCATCCGGCCGCTTTCGGAGCTGCGCGCCGGCGCGCATCTCGTGCGTGAGCGCTGGGAAACATTCGTCGGCACGGAAGCGACGGCGATCTTCGCACTCCCGCATCTCACCGGGTTTCCCGAGCCCGGCGTGCCGGGCGTCGAGCCGCGCCGCGCCGTCCGTGGACCCGCCGTCGTCGGATCATCCACGTTTGCGCCGCGCGGACTCGCGGGCCCATTGCCCGACGCCCCGACGCGGCTCACGCACGAAGGCATCACGGTCGGATGGGCCGTTCCAGCGGGCACGACATGGGAGGGGCCCGTCGCTCACGCGCAAGCCACGAACGTCGACGGTGTGCTGCTGCGCGGAGTGTACGATCTCATCACCGCACTCGAGCAGCTGCTGCGTGAAGACGCGATCAAACTCCTCGGCGATTCGGACGCGGTGCCCAAGGGCAGCACGGTGATTGGGGATCCCGCCTGGATCTCGCTCCGCGAAGGAGCCATCGAGCCGGGGGTCGTGTTCGACACCCGGAATGGTCCGGTGGTCCTGGAAAGCGGCGTGGAAGTGCGCAGCGGTACTCGTCTCGAGGGACCGCTGTGGGTGGGTGCGAATGCGCGGCTCCTCGGCGGCGCGATCCGCGGGTCCGCGATCGGTCCCTGGTCGGTGGTCCATGGCGAGATGTCCACCACCGTGATGCTGGGCTATGCCAACAAATCGCACGATGGCTTCGTGGGCCATTCTGTGGTCGGCCGCTGGGTGAACCTGGCGGCCGGGACGACGACCTCGAACCTGAAGAACACGTATGGACCGGTACGCCTGGAGGTCGCGGGGGCGATTCTGGAAACCGGACACCAGTTCTTGGGGAGTCTTATCGGCGACCACGCCAAGACGGCCATCGGAACCTTGCTCAGTACGGGAACCGTGATCGGCGCGGGCGCCAGCGTCTTCGACGGTGTGCGTGCACCCAAGTACGTCGCGCCCTTCGACTGGGGAGGCTCCGCATCAGAGCGGATGACGCAGCAGAAGTTTCTGGCGGTGGTCGAGCGCGTTTTGCCGCGGCGCCACGTCGAGGTGAGCGAGGCGATGCGCGCCTATTTGAACCGCGCGTATGAGTGGCTGACGCGATGAGCGACGCGCCACAACGCTACCGCCGGCTCGGCAAGTACGAGCTGCATCAACTGCTCGGTGAGGGTGCGATGGGCATCGTGTGGAAGGCCTATGACACGGTGCTGCGACGCTACGTCGCGCTGAAGTTGCTGAGCTCGAGCTTCCGGAAGACGCGCGAGATGCAGGAGCGTTTCCTCCGCGAAGCGCGCGCTGCCGGCGCGATTCAACACGCCAACATCGTCACGGTCTACGATCTCGGCGAAGCCGAAGGCCAGCTGTTCATCGCGATGGAGCTGATCGAGGGGCGTGATCTCTCCGACATGATCGCGCTGCGCGATCCGCTCGCGCTCGAGCGCAAGCTGGACATCACGATCGAAGTGCTCACCGGTCTGCAGTTCGCGCATCAGCGCGGCGTGATTCACCGCGACGTCAAACCGTCGAACATCCGCATCATGCCCGATGGACGCGTGAAAATCATGGACTTCGGCATCGCCCGTCTTCAGAAAGGCGACGCGACCGGCTCCGGCGCGATCGTCGGCACGCCCACCTACATGGCGCCCGAGCAGATTACGAATGGCGCGATCACGCCCGCGACGGACGTCTTCTCCGTCGGCTGCCTGTTGTACGAGCTGCTCACCTACCAGCGGCCGTTCGAGGCCGAGTCGGTGCACGGCGTGCTGTATCAGGTCCTGACGACGGAGCCTCGCCCATTGCGTACGGTCGCGCCGTCGATACCGGCGGCACTAGAACGGGTCGTCGCGAAGGCGATGAACAAGGTTCCGCATGAGCGCTACGAATCGGCGGGCCAGATGATGGGCACGCTGCAAGGGATTCGCTCGGCATTGTCGGGTGCCGACGACGAAACAACGCAACCGCTGGGCCGGTGGACGCCGCTGCCGCGGCCCGTCCTCAAGCTGATCACACACGCACCGATGAAGTGGCGCCTTGCCGTCCTCGGCGCACTCGCGGCGGTAGTCATTCTGCTGGTATACGCGCCCGGCTCATCGTCGTCCGATAATGGGACCCCGGCACGGCCCAGAGCGGTCGTCGCTGCCCCGGCAACCCCGCGACCGAAGGCGCCAGCAGCGGCTGACGGCGAACCCGTGTCGATGGCCGTGAGTGCGCGGCGCGACACAGCCCTCGCCGCTCGCGATCGTGCCATCGCCGCTGGTGCCGAGAAGAACAACGTCCCCGCGATGATTCTCGCGGAGACGATGTTTCAAGCGTCGGAGCAGGCCCTCCGGGCCGGCGATCAATCGCGCGCGTTACGGGGCTATGTGGAAGCCGCGGGGCAGTATGGAAATGCCCGCGCGCAGGCGCGAGTGATGGATCGGGAGGCGCAGCAGATGGTGGCGCGGGTTCAGCCGGTCGCGCGGGCGATTCCCACCGGACCGGCGGCCGCGAATGCGGGCATCTTCCTCGCGCGCGCCGAATCGCTCCTGCGGCAACAGGATTTCACGCTGGCCAAGGTCGCCGCCCAGAGCGCCGAGCAGGTCGGCATCGACGCCGGCATCGCACCGCCGAGCACGCAGCCGGCGGACGCGCGCGGGGCAATCGATGTGCTGCTCACCGATCTGGGCAGAGCGTTGTCGAGTAAGCGGATCGCAAACATTCGCGTCCTCTACCCGAGCTTGACCGACCAGGAACGCCGCGGATGGGAGACGTTCTTCCTCGGCTGGAATCAAATCACGGCCAAGTTCACCGTGGACGATTTCAAGGCGAGCGGAGCGGTCGCCACCGGTACGGTGCGCGCGATGTTCCAGTACGTGCCCGCACGGGGCGGCGCGCCGCAAATGGACCGCCGGCGCTTTGCGATGCGATTCGAGAAGAAGGATGTCGGCTGGCGGTTGGCGGCAGTGAACGAACTAAAATGATGCAGGGGGCGCAGCAGGCTGCGCCCCTACCCTACCAGGCCCTGGCGTTCGGGGGCGGCGCTTCAGGAATCGTGAGGGTATCGGGGCGCACCGTGGGTGGCCCGACGCGCTGCAGCGTCACCGGCTTCTGCAGATCCCCACCGCTGATCGTCAGCTTGTCTTTCGCCAATTTCATTCCGTAGACCTGCCAGACGCCGTCGCCTAACGTGATCCAGAGACTGTCGGCGACGACGCGCCAGCGCGCGACTTCCTCGCCGAACTGCGCGGAGCTGTCGCTGCGCACCATGATGTGCCGGATCTCGTCGCCGGCTTTGGCCTGCCAGTTGCCGGTCAAGCGCGCCGGCACCTGCGCCGCAACGAGCAGCAGTGCTCCCGATCCGATCATCCAGGGCCTCAGCATGGCCCCAATCATACCCCAGCCTGTTCCGATTTTGGAGCGGTCGGGGGGACAGTCGCGCTTTCATCGCCGATGATCGCTACGTGCGGCTCCCACTGGTGCATCATCCGTACGAACGCCGCGCACAAGTCGGAATCGAACTCGAGACCCTTGCGCTCATCGAGGTAGCCGAGCGTTTTCTCGAACGACCATGCGTCGCGGTACGGCCGTCGCGTGCGAAGCGCATCATAGACGTCGCAGACGTGCACGAGCTTGCTCGCGTGATGACAGTCGCGCGCATAGCGCAGCGACGGATAACCGCCACCGTTGATCATGATGTGGTGCTCGTAGGCGACGACGGCCGCAAGATCGAGGTCCTCTTCGACCTCGAGCAGGATCCGCGCCCCAGCGGCAGGATGCTCGTTCATGAGGGCCCGCTCTTCGTCCGTCAGCTTACCCGGCTTTGTGAGCACGTCGAGTGGAATCTTGATCTTCCCGATGTCGTGGAGCAGGCCCGCGATCCCGAACGTCCGCACGTCGGTCGGCGAAAGGCCCAGGAACTCGGCGAGCGCCATCGACAGCACGGCCACGTTCATGGAGTGCGTGGTCGTGTACTGATCGAACTCTTTGAGTTGAAGCAACGGCAGCATGACCTGCCGGCCGCCATGCATCGCGACGGCGAGCGAACGCACGACCGCCTCCGCCTCCGCGAGCGGCACGGCGCCCTTCGACTGCACCTCGCGCTGGACCCAGCGCAGGGTGTCCACTTCTTCGCCGAGTGAGAAGCTGATCGTCGCGGTGGGTAGCGGCTCGGGTGCGATCTCGGTTTCGCCTTTCAATCCGACGGCTCCAAAACGAATGCTGCTGTGGCGCATCTGTCGCGCTTCGGTGCTGATTGCCGAAAGCGTGAGCCGGGCCAGCACCTCTTCGAGAAAGCCTTCGAAGTCCTCGCGGCCCACGCGATCTTCGAATTCGAGCCGCTGAATGCCGGCCTGCGCCAGCCGCTTCCCCCAATCCCACGCCTTCAGCTCGCGCAGTGGCATGCGTCCGAAGACGACCTCGTCGCCAAGGAACGTGAAGAGCGGTCGTGGGGTGTCGGCCTGGAGGTCCTGGACCTGCTGGTACGCCAGGTCGACGGCGCGTTCCCGCGCGGGATGTCCGTCGCGATACAGCGCCATGGCGGCAAGCGCCTGCGCGAATGTGTTGAGGAACCGGGCAGGATCGGCGCTCATCGCCGGACGGCTCGCGAGACGCGTGTCGCCGAGCTTGCCGCGTTCCGGATGTCGGGATCGTTCGACGTCGCCGCGAGCGCGAGCAGTCCGGCTGCTCGCATGTCGTTGCGCCATCCAGCGGCCAGCGCCATCAGGGCGGCAAGCAGCTCCAGCGATCGCGTCGCCAGCTTGGGACGTCCCAACCAGTTTGTCCCGCCGTCGACCAATTCCAGCAGCGCGGTCAGCGCTGCGGTGTTGCCCGCGCGTCCCAACACTTTGATTGCCAGCACCCGGAGCTCTGAGGGAATCGCCGCGTCGCCGGCCAGCTCGGTGACTCTCGCGAGAGCCGAGGGCGGGCAATCGTCGAGCACCGCTGTCAACGACAGGCGCACCGTTCGGGGATCGGGGTCGCGGAGCGCGCCCAGCAGCGCGCGCTCCCGCTCGGCAGGAACTTTGAGGGAGACCTTCACCGCTTCGCGGCGCACCCGCGAATCGGCATGCGCGATGAATGCGGCAGCGGAGAAGCCAGCGGGCAATGCCGGCAAGCCGTCGAGAATGAGCAACAGGTTGCGCGTGACATACCAGGGGAGGTCGCCGGCGAGGCGTGTCACAATCACCGGGCCGAGCTCGCGAGGCGCGCGCGTGAGTCGATCGAGCAATCCCCGCCGGGTGGTCCGCGATCCCGATATCGCCAGCGCGTCGAGCAGAGGCTCGAAAGCACCCATTTGCAGGCGCGGCAACAGACGATCGAGGGTGAGAAAGTCGGGGGGGTCGCCGGCAGTGAGCTGGCGCACGACTCCGGGCGCGGTCACGCGGTCCCAGAGCGGGCGCGCGATGTCCGGCGACGCATCCAACACGTCCACGAGCATACCGATGCGGTTGTCTTCGACTAAACGCTCGACGGCGCGCCAAGCGCCGAACCCCAGCACACCGGTTTCCATCGCGGTCTGAAGGATGCGCAACGGCTCGGCACCGTTCGCGTAGTCGGTTCGTGGTACCCGGCTCGGGGCGGCGGCCGCCATCCGGTGCAGCGCGGTTCCGTAAGCGTCGGGATTCGGATCGGCGAGCGTCCAGCCCTGCAGCAGATCACGCACTTGCTCGCGGAGCGCCTCATCCGCTTGCGGACGCGCTTCAGCGGGCCCCTGCTCTGCATGCTGTGCGAGCTTCGACAACATGCGCAGCAGCGGATCGGAAACGGTTTTGTGGGAAGCGTCCGCCATCGCGCGCACGATGTCGAGCACGGCATCGACCGCGAGTCCGTGGGTCGCGTCTATCGCGAACTTCGTCCGCTGGGCGTTGTCGCCGCCCATCTCGATCAGCCGCCGCAGAGTCCCGGGTTGCAGCGCGCCGACGAGTTTCGACGTGCGACGGCGCAGCGCCGCCGCCTCGGCTCCGCCGGTGGACTTCAGCTCGTCGGCGATCTGCAGCAGGTAGCCAACGATCACCTGGTCGTACGCGGCGCTGCGCGGATGTTCGTCTATCGCCTTGGCGATCACGGCCGGCTCGGTCGGCGGCGGCGGTGCCTCGTCAGCTGCGATTGCCTCCGCGGCCAACGCCGCCCGTGCCAGGCCGACCCAGAGCTGTGCACCGCGGAGCCCCCGCTCCTTCGCCCCCTTACCGTCGACGGGAGCCATGCTGTCGTCTTCCTGCAGCAGCTCCAGGCGCTCGTACGTGACGGGATGCAGTCGGACGTGATCCCACGCCCGGAGCTGCTCCGGTGGTCCCAGGCCGAGCGGATCGCCGGTGCGCTCCGCATCGACCGCAAGTGTCCGGAGAACATCGGCGACTTCTGTAGTGCGGAGACCGCGATGAAACGTCACCGCGCCCAAGTGATGGCGATGCAAGCGACCGGCGAGCTCGGAGAGCACAGGGTTCTTGGCATCGGTCGCCACGCCTTCGATGACCAGCTGTTGTCGTGCTACGCCCAGCGCGAGAGTCGCCCGCTCCTCGAACAGACGCTCGGCGCGGCGAGTCACCCCGGCCCCCGCGGGGGCGAGCGAGGGGTGACCCTCCGGGTACATCGCATGCTTATGGAGGGCGATCGAGAGCTCGATCAGGAAATCAGCCAGCTCACGGGAAAGAGCTGCTCGCTCCGGCGTGCCGATCATCGCTCACCAAAATAGCGCTCCCCCCCGTGCGGCCTATCACACGGGGGGGAGGTCCGAAACAGTAACGCTATGTGATGCTATCGGTTAATACATTCCGCCCATGCCACCGCCCGGCATCGGCGGCGTCTTCTCCTTCTCCTTCTTCTCCACCACGACGCACTCGGTCGTGAGGAGCAGGCTCGCGATGGAGGCGGCGTTCTGCAGGGCTGTCCGGGTGACCTTGGTCGGATCGATGACGCCCGACGCCACGAGGTCCTCGAACTTATCGGTCTGGGCGTTGTAGCCGAAGTTCTTGTCCTTCGACTCCTTCACCTTGCCGACGACGATAGCGCCTTCCGCGCCCGCGTTCTGGGCGATGATGCGGATCGGCTCCTCGAGGGCCCGGCGCACGATTTCGATGCCGGTCTTCTCATCGTCATCGTGACCCTTGGTCTTGTCCAGCGACTTCTGACACCACAGCAGCGCCACACCGCCGCCCGGCACGATGCCCTCCTCGACCGCCGCGCGGGTCGCGTGCAGCGCGTCCTCGACACGGGCCTTCTTCTCCTTCATCTCGGTCTCAGTGGCGGCGCCCACGTTCAGCACGGCCACGCCACCGGCGAGCTTCGCCAGCCGCTCCTGGAGCTTTTCCTTGTCGTAATCGGACGTGGACTTCTCGATCTGGGCTTTGATCTCCGCCTTGCGGCCCTCGATCTGGTCGTCCTTGCCCTTGCCGTCTACGAGCGTGGTGTTGTCCTTATCCACGATGACGCGCTTGGCGCGGCCGAGATCGTTGAGCGTCGTGTTCTCGAGCTTGAGTCCGAGCTCTTCCGAAATGACCTGCCCGCCCGTGAGAATGGCGATGTCGCGCAGCATCTCCTTACGACGGTCACCGAAGCCCGGCGCCTTGACGGCGCAGACCTTCAGCGTGCCGCGGAGCTTGTTGACGACGAGCGTCGCCAGCGCCTCACCCTCGACGTCCTCGGCGACGATCAGCAACGGCCGGCTTGACTGTGCCACCTTCTCGAGCACGGGCAGCAGGTCTTTCATCGTCGAGATTTTCTTGTCGTAAACGAGGATGTAGGCATCCTCGATCGTGCACTCCATCTTCTCAGGATCGGTGATGAAGTAAGGCGAGAGGTAGCCGCGGTCGAACTGCATCCCGTCGACGGTCTCCAGCGTGGTCTCGAGGCTCTTGGCTTCCTCGACCGTAATCACGCCGTCCTTGCCGACCTTATCCATCGCGTCGGCGATCTTGTCGCCGATTTCAGCGTCGCCGTTGGCGGAAATCGTGGCGACCTGCTTGATGTCTTTGCGGCCCGCGGTCGGCACCGAAATCTTCTTCAACTCGGCAACGACGGTTTCGACGGCGTTCTCGATACCGCGCTTCAAGGCCATCGGATTCGCGCCGGCCGTGACCGACTTCAACCCTTCACGGTAGATCGCCTGGGCGAGCACGGTCGCCGTGGTGGTGCCGTCACCCGCGAGATCGGACGTCTTGGTCGCGACTTCCTTCACCATCTGCGCGCCCATGTTCTCGATCTCGTCCTCGAGCTCGACTTCCTTCGCGACAGTCACGCCGTCCTTGGTGACGGTCGGGCTGCCGAACTTCTTATCGATGACGACATTCCGGCCCTTCGGGCCGAGCGTCACCTTTACTGCGTCGGCCAGCTGATCGACGCCCCGCTTGAGTCTGGCGCGGGCCTCGGTGCTGAACTCCAGAAACTTGGCTGCCATGTCTGTGCTTCCTCCCTAAAGGGCTGCTTACGCGAGCTTCGCGATGACGTCGGCTTCTTTGATCAGGATGATCTCTTCGTTGTCCAACTCGACCTGCGTGCCGCTGTACTTCCCGTAGATGACGCGATCCCCAACTTTCAGCTCCATCGGGATGACCTCGCCCTTCTCCCGCCGGCCGGGTCCCACGGCGATGATTTCGCCCTGGATCGGCTTTTCTTTGGCGGTATCGGGGATGTACAGCCCGCCCTTCATCGTTTCGGTCTCTTCCATCGGCCGGATCGCGACGCGATCCGCCAACGGATAGACCTTGTACTTCGCCTTGGTCGCCGTTGCCATGATGCCATAGCCTCCGTAACTCTTTGAATTGATTAGCCATTAGCACTCGCGGCAGATGAGTGCTAAAACAACGGGGGGAATCTCGCCGGAGTTCTACGGCTGTGTCAAGGGGCAATCGCCTGGGCCGCGGCCTTGGCGCGGGCGCGCGGAGTCGAGGCGAGAGAATCCAGTGCGACAGCCCCCGAGCCGACGATGAGGCCCGTGCGCGTGTCGGCGAGCCGGACAAACAGCCAGGCGGGCTGGCTCGGACCGGGCTCGGCGTATGTGAAATAGATCAAGGCGGCCGTGGGCCGGCTGCCGCCTCTGAGCCTTTGCCGTACGCGATAGCCGTATTCGCGCATGGCGCGGGCTAACTCCAGGCTTTGCTCGTCTTTACCCTCTACGACGACGTCGTACCCGCGCAGCTGTTGCGGGACGCGCGACGTTGCGCAGCCGGCAGCCAGGAGCCCGATGATACAAAGACGCGCCCTCACTCAACGATCCGCCTGGCGCCGACTAAGCGGCTCACCCACCACGCGCCGTCGGGATCTTGGGGTTCGAGTCGCGACAGCTTTACACCGGTATTGGAGCTGTGAATGAAGGTCTGTTCGCCGACGTACATCCCGACATGAGTCACCCCGCCGCCCGGCTGGGCCGAGAAGAGTAGAATGTCGCCCGGTTGCAGCGCCTCAACGACAGGCGTGACGAGCGATCCGGCGTGTGCCTGGTCGCGGCTCATACGCGGCAGACGGATTCCGTGGCGCGCGTAGGCATACTGAATCAACCCCGAGCAGTCGAACCCGTTCTCGGCAGTACCTCCCCACTCGTAGGGTGTCCCCAGAACGGCGAGCGCGGTTTGCACGATGTCCTTCGCGTTGCCGGTGATGGTGTGAGGTGGCTGAGGAGGAGGCTGTTCGCGCACTGCACTTCGTGGGATGCCGCTACCAACGGTCAACGAAAAACCGATCGCGCCGCTGATTCCATCGCGTGAGGTTTGCGTGTGGCGCCAGAAGCCACGCGGACCGACGTCTTGCAGCCGGTACTGGGCTTCGACGTCAAGCGCCCCCCACGAAACCGGCCGCCACTCGAGCCCAGCTCCCACGCTCCACAGCGCTGCGAGCGCTTGCTTCCCAGTGTCGGTGGAAAGGCCGAGGGAAATGCCGGCGATTCCGTACAGACTGAGCGTCGAGCGTCGCTGCCATACGTGAAGCTGCCATCCCGCGCCATAGAACGCTCGGTGGCGACCCAGACTGTCGTGGATCAATGCCTGCGCAGCGAATCCACCGACCCGGAGCTCGTAACTGGATGACTGATTGCCATTGTACCAGCGCCCATAGAGAAAATCGACGTCCCGCCCCTGGGCGTGGAGGTGTGAGATGCCTGTAACTAGAAGGAGGAATTCAATCCGCGGCCGCAATCGCGGCGTGCTCCTCTGACGCGCGGGGCGCCATGTGGTGGGAGAGCAAGTGTGGCAGTCGCCGCATGAACCGAATCCAGGTCCAGAGCACGGCGAACCCGAAGACGAACGCGCTGAAACCGGCGAGGATCAGCATGACGACCGGATTCTGAAGCCGCAGGGCGACCAATGCACCCAGCCACAGGCCGACGTGCGACGCCGCCCACGCCCACACCGGTGTGAGCAGCCAGCCAAGGATCACGAGGAGATGCGCGAGCCAGCGAGGCATCCTTACGCCTTGCGGACGATCGCGCCGAGCGCGCGCCCGGTGAGCACGACGGCGAACCCGGCACCCGCCGCGACCGGCAGGTAGATGTGCAGTCGCGCGAGTGTCAGAATCAGCGCGACGGCAGCCGCGCCGACCACCACAGGCAGCGCGAGCGCGGGAATGGACACCTCACCGCCACGGCGGGCGCGAGCGGCCGTCACGATACCACCCATCCAGGCGAGAAATGTCCCCAGCATCCACCAGATGGGGAGGTACCACCACGTGCTGCCTCCCGCGACGGCATCCCACGTCCACGGGAAGGCGTGCAACGGCCGCAGGACAACGATGTCGACTGCCATGAAGACGATCGTACCCCACAGACCGATCGCTGCCGCACTCGCGATTCCCTGCGTCGTGCGCGACGTGGCGAAGAATGCGGGGAGCAACGCCGCAGAGACGCCGGCGGCGAGCACGATCAGCGTACCGAGGAGCGACACGACGATGCCGGCGGGCAGGCGCCGAGATACCACGAGAAACGCGATGACAGCGGCGGAGGTCACCAACCCGACGATGGTCCCACTGAACAGAATGTGGCGGAACTCGGAGCGATCGGCGGTCGTCGCAGTGGTCATGCACTCCTCGAGGGTGGGTACGCGGCTACCCGCTAATCTAAACGCGACACATTACGAGGCAAACACAAACAGAACCGTGAGATCCGTTACCGCCCAGGCGGCCAGCGCTCGATACATACCGCCCTGGTGCTGCGTGGGAGTCCACGACACATAGCCGATCAGCCACGGCACAAGCACGGCCAGCCACAACACCAATGGCAGCGCGAGGGCGAAGCCCTTACTCCCTACCCCGAGTATCACCGTCGCCCAGGTGAACAAGCAAAACGCGAGCAGCGTGGACACTGCCGCGACCGCGAGACTCCTCCGCATACCGAGAATTAGCGCCAGCGTGCGATCGCCCCGACGGCGGTCCTCATCGAATTGATACAACTGTGTGAGTGGATAGAGCCCGGCAAAGAGGGGGCAAAACGCGAGTAGCACGATCCCATGCCCGGCGTCGAGCGGCCGGCCGGTGGCAGCCCACGCCGCGTACGGCGTCAGCGTACCGAACCCCCACATGTTGATCACCCAATCGACGCCGGCCACCGCCTTGAAACGAAACGGCGGTACCGAATAGAGGATCGAAAGAACGAAGCAGATGGCGTACGCAATCTGAAAACCGGCGGGAAGTGTGAACGCCAGCAGCTGACCGGCGATCAGCAGCCCGAGACTGAAATGCAGCAAGTATCTCGGCAGGGGTGGAGGAGCATTCAGGTATCCGATGTCGCCTTCGTCGCGATCGAACACACTGTTGATCGCAAGAGTGCCGCCATTCAGGAAGAGCACCCAGATCACCAGAGCGCGGAGTGCGGCGGCCACATGCTCCCCGCGCAGCGCTCCCTGCACTCCGACCGCCAGCACATACCCCAGCAGCGTGTGTCCCGCCATGATCGGCCACTCGGCGGGGCGCAGGTGCAGGACGTAGGAGTAGAGGTCGCCCGGCAGCAGGCGATATCCCCATCGCCGCCACGCATTGCGCGTGCGTGCGTCGGTCACCACTTCAGGTCGAGGGCGCTCGCCGCGATGCGCAAGCCAACCAGGGTCAGGTCGGGGTGAACGGATTCGATCTCCTTGCAGAGCGGCGCCACGAGACTCGCGAGACCACCGGTTGCCACTGTTAGCGGTCGAGCCTTCGACGGCCACTCCGCTTTGATACGACGCACGAGACCATCCACAGCATCCGCGGTCCCCCACATCACGCCCGCACGGATGCAATCCTCCGTGCGGCGTCCAATCGCGCGCGTCGGCGGGAACAGCTCGGTCGCCGGCAGCTTCGCCGTCCTGCGAACGAGCTCGTCGGACGCGGTGCGCAGCCCCGGCATGATCACACCGCCGATGAAACGACCCTTCGCGCCCCCACCGTCGGCGGTGATGCAATCGAAGGTGGTCGCCGTCCCGAAGTCCACGACGATCGTGTCCTTCTTGAAAAGCTCCAGGGCTGCCAGCGTATTGACGATGCGGTCGGCGCCAACCGTCAACGGCTCATCGACGTCCAGCACGATGGGAAGCTTCGATCGCGCGTCGACCAGCACCGGCTGGCGGGTCGTGGCCGCGGTGATGCCGTCGCAGAGGCTTTGCGTGATCGGCGGAGCAACCGAGGCGACGATCGCCGCGCGAATCTCCTGCGTCGAATGTCCCGCCTGGGTCAGCTGCGACGTGAGCGCGGCCGCCCACTCGTCGGGTGTGCGGTAAGGAGTCGAATGCAGGCGCCAATGCCCTTCGAGGCGGTCGCCCGCAAACAGTCCGACCGTCGTCTCGGTGTTGCCGATGTCGAACGCGAGGAGCATGGGGCCGCTAAGATAGCTCGACGTGCCCGTCGCGCACCACGCCCGAGCCGGCGTCGGTCTCGACAAGCAGTGCGCCGTCGGCCCGAATCCCCGCAGCACGCCCGGACAGCGGTGTTCGGATCTGACGGCCGCGCAGCCAGTCGCGGCGGGCGAAGGCCGCACACTCCGAATCGGTGAGCGGTGCGCGGTGCGCGGTGAGTGGGCGCAAGACGGGGATGAGACGATCCAGGACGTCGATGCGACGCACCCGCGGAAGCAACTCGCAGAGCGCAATCGCCCGGTCCGCAAGCTCCGCCGGAACCTCGTTCGCAACATTGATCCCCAGCCCCAAGGCAAGCCACTGCGGCGCATCGCCCTGCCAGCGCGCTTCACACAGGATTCCCGCGAGCTTGCGTCCGTCGACGAGTACGTCGTTCGGCCACTTCAGCGCTGCCTGCGCGCGGCCGAGTAATTCATCGACGACATCGGCGACCACCAAGCCCGCGCGCAGCGAAAGGACGCCCGCATCCGGAAAGGGGGGCAGTACCAGCATCGCGAGCCAGACGCCACCGACCGGTGAACGCCACGTCCGCCCGTCGCGGCCCCGTCCCGCCGTCTGTTCTTCCGCGATCACGACGCTGCCGGCGGGCGCGCCTCGTGCGCCGAGGTCATGAACTGCGTCGAGACTCGACGCGAGCGAACGGAAGACGCCGCAATGCTGCACACCCCAACGGCGGGCGAGCACGGCGGCGGGAAGACCGTCGATTCCTACCCGTGCCACAGCGCGTAGGCAATCGTGAGGACGCCGATCGCCCAGTTGTACGGAGCGAATTCATAGAAGCGGCCGCGCTTCAGCAGCGCGACGAGGAACCGGATGCTCCACAACCCCGCCACGAACGCGATCGCAAAGCTGACCGCGAGCGGTGCGGCACCTACCGCCGCGATGTTCATCGCCGCGTGCCGCCCCTCGACCAATGCGGCGCCGCCGATCACAGGAATCGACAAGAGAAAGCTGAACTCCGCAGCGGCCACCGGATCGAGTCCACCCCACAGCGCCGCGCACACCGTGGAGCCGGAGCGGGAAATCCCGCGGACGACCGCGGCCACCGCCTGCGCGCCGCCGATGCCTGCCGCGATGGGTACGGTGGGCTCGCGTCTGATTCCCGAGAGCCCGCGCGTGGACCAGTTCATGAAGCCGGTGACGATGAACGCGAGGCCAATGAACACGAGCGACGTCGCGGCTTCGTCGACCTGGCGATGAAAGAGGACGCCGATGATTCCCGCGGGTGCGGTGGCGATCGCGAGCAACCCCAACAGGCGCAGCTCCGCCGGCCGGCCGCGGATCGCGCCAATGAGCAGCTGCACGAGACGACGCCCGTAGACCACGAGCACGGCCGCGAGCGTCGCGACGTGAAGCGCCACCTCGACGAACACGCCCGGCGCCCGCACGCCGGTCACCACCTCGAGCACGCGCAGATGGCCGGAGCTCGACACCGGAAGAAACTCGGCAAGCCCCTGCACGAGACCGAGGAGGATTCCTTGCCAGAGCGTCATGCGACCTTTCCCGCAACGAGTGCGATCAGCCCGACCACCATAGCGACCTTGAGGAGTGCGCTCACGCGGTCCACTCTGCCGAGCAGCATCCACGTCGCGACGACCAGCACGGCCATTTGCGAGAGCAGCGCGATCAGGAAGTAGGCCCCACCGTAACCCGCGCTCCGTGGCAGCACGAGACTCGCCGGCACGAAAAAGAGTCCAGCCGCGGCCGCGACGACAAGCGCCGGCCGGCGACCGACGACAATCGGCAATGTGCGCCGGCCAATCGCGCGGTCGCCCGCTTCGTCTTCCGCGTCCTTCACGATTTCGCGGACGAAGTGCAGCCACGCCGCCAGCACCCACGGTACGACGCCCGCTCCGGGCAGACCGACGGCGAGCGCGCCGTAAAAAGGGGGCGACCCGGCGACGACCGCCACGGCAACGTTGCCGACCACGGGATACGGCTTGAGCAGCGGTGAATAGGTCAGCATGACGGCAAGGGCGGCGAGGGCGGCAAGGATCTGGCTCCCACTTACCAATCCAGCGCACGTCAGGCCAAGCAACGTACCCGCGAACACGACGAAATCCGCCGTACCGCGCGAGACCTGGCCGGCGGCCAGCGGCCGCGTGGTGGGACGATTCACTCGATCCGCTGCGACATCGCGGATATCGTTCCACGTGTTCCCCACCGCGCCAAGCGCCATTCCCGAAAGCGCCGCGAATATCAGCTCTTTCGGCACGGCGATCTTGCCGAGCGCGATCCAGCCGCCGGCGAGCACGCCGGCAGCGGCGATGAGCAGGTTGGGCCCACGCATGAGCCGCAGTACAGCTATCACTGGCCTAAGACTTCCTCGTAGAGCCGCTCGTAGCGCGGAACGACGCGATCCGCGGAGAACTCGCGCGCGCGTTCGGCCGCCGCGCGTCTCATCCGTTCTTGCAGCGCGGAATCTGTGAGAATGCGCAAGGCGCGCTCCGACATTCCGGGGACGTCGCCCGGCGGCGCCAGGAAACCGCTCTCACCGTCCTTCACAACTTCGGGAATACCGCCGGCGGCGCTGGCGACGACCGGCACCGCGCACGCCATCGCCTCGAGCGCCGCCAAGCCGAACGACTCGGTCGCGGACGGCAGCAAGAAAAGATCGCCGCCGCGCAGCACGTCGCCCACGTCCTCGACTTTGCCGAGGAAGCGCACGTCCTTGCGCAGGCCGTTGCTGTCCACCTCTTGCTCGGCGACATCGCGATCCGGGCCGTCGCCCACGAGGACGAGAGTCGCGGGCAGGGCTTTCCGCACGGTCGCGAAGATCTTCACGACATCGGTGACGCGCTTGACCGGACGGAAGTTCGAGACATGGACGAGAACCCGATGGTCCTTGGGCGCGAGTCGCTTCCGGGAAGAATCGTCTGTCGCGGGGTGATAGTCGGAGGTCGAGACGAAATTCGGAATCACGCGCACGTCGCAGTTGCCGCAGCCGAAGGCGCGATACGTTTCCTCGCGAAGGTAGGTGGAGACCGCGGTGACGGCGTCAGACTGCTCGATCGAGAACTTTGTGAGGGTGAAGTACGACGGATCCTGCCCCACCAGCGTGATGTCGGTCCCGTGCAGCGTCGTGACGATCTTGAGATCCAGTCCTTCGTTGCGGAGCATCTGTTTCGCCAGCCACGCAGTCGCGGCGTGCGGGATCGCGTAGTGCACGTGCATCAAGTCGAGCTGCTCGCGTTTGGCCACTTCATGCTGTTTGACCGCGAGCGCTAAGGCATACGGGGACGACTGCTCGAACAGCGGATACTCGAGCTGCGTCACCTCATGGAACGTCACCCGCTCGGCAAAGCCACGGAGGCGGAAGGGGCTCGCGTACGAGACGAAGTGCACGTCGTGGCCGCGGCGGGCGAGCTCGAGCCCGAGCTCGGTCGCGACCGCGCCGGAGCCGCCGTAGGTCGGGTAGCAAGTGATGCCGATTCTCATAAACCGGGAAGGGGGACGGGGGAAGGGGGAAGGGGAAGGCGATTCCATCGCGCAACAATCTGTCGCGCAAGATGCTCTGGTTGCTCTGTCGCATCCAACATCCAGACTCCTTCCCCCTTCCCTCTTCCCTCTTCCCCACGAAGTTGATTTCTAAACCACGTCTCCTGCCGTTTCGCATAGCGTCGCGTCGAGACGAGAATGGCGTCGCGCAACGCAGTCTCCGGCAGCCGGCCTTGCAACATGCTCACAACCTCCCGGTATCCGACTCCGTCGAGTCCCGCGGCATCCGAGCTCACGCCGGCAGCGAGTACGCCGCGCACTTCCTCGACGAACCCAGCGGCCAGCATGGAGTCCACTCGCGCGGCCAGTCGCCGGTGCAACGCTTCGCGCGGCAATGTCAGGTGAATGTACCAGGGCCGCAACGCACCCGATTCACGCGCCACCTGCTGCCACCAGGAGAGCGCGTGTCCGGTCAGCAACGCGACTTCGACAGCGCGGGCGGCGCGCTGACGGCCACCACCGGGGAAACGCGGATCCAGTCGGCCGGCCCAGCGCGCGAGCTGGGCGCCTTCCAGGGCCTCCGACCACTTACGCAATTGCTCGCGCCGGTCTGCATCGAACGGCGGTTCGCGAAACAGCCCTTCGGCCAACGCGCGGATATACAGCCCCGTTCCACCGACGACAATCGGACGTCGACCGTTGGGAACGGCTTCTGCGATCCATCCGGCCGCATCGCGCGCGAACCGTCCGGCGCTGTACCGCTCCCCGGCGGTGATGAGATCCAGGCCGAGGTGAGGGACGCGCGCGCGCGTGGCGCGATCGGGCTTCGCGGTGCCGATGTCGAGCCCTCGATATACCTGCCGGGCATCCGCCGAGATGACGGTAATCGGGACGAGATCGGCGATCGCCACGGCGACAGCGGTTTTGCCGACGCCCGTAGGGCCGAGAACGACAGGTGTCAGAGGCCTGGTGTCAGGTACGGCCAAACCGCCGTTCCAATTCCTCTTTAGGGAGCTGCACCATCGAGGGGCGGCCGTGGACGTCATGGGCGGGCAGAGTTGCGGTGAGCAAGCGCACGACCAACTCGCGCATCTCGCCCGCATCGAGCGCCTGTCCAGCCTTGATCGCTGCCCGGCACGCGTAGGTCGCGGCGAAACGCTCAAGACGATTCTGCCAACCACCAAACCGTCCGCCGGCGAGATCGGCGACGAGCTCCTGTAGGCAGCGACCGGCCTCGAAGCGTGGATGCGGATTCGGAGCCGTATGCACCACGATGCTGCGACCGGAGAATGGCTCGATCTCAAAGCCGACGCGCTCGAGCAGCTCGCGGTGCGCCTCGATCGCATCGAGCTCCGCGGGCTCGAAGTCGAGCGTCAGGGGCAGCAGTAAGCGCTGCGCAGGCGCGCCGTCGCCGGAGAGCTGCCGCATGACGTCCTCATATAGGACTCGCTCATGCGCCGAGTGCTGGTCCACGATCGCGACGCCGCCGTCGGTCTGGAAAAGGATGTAGGTGTCGAAGACCTGCAAAAGGGGAGTGGGGAGTGGGGAGTGGGACGTGTCGGAGCCCTGTCGAAAGAGCTCGAGGGGGGTCCCGCCGCTCAGTGCGGTACCCAGCCCCGCCCACGCGTTCCCACCTCCGATCGGCACCGCAGCCTCGAGTGGCGCCAGTGCCCCGCGCACCGCCTCCTCAACCACCTTCTCCACGAAAAACTTGTCGCGGAAGCGCGCCTCCAGCTTTGCGGGATGCACATTCACGTCGACCGCGTCGCCGGGTAGATCGAGGAACAACAAGAGAGAGGGCCGATCGCCGGGAGCGATCGTCGAGCGATAGCCCGCCTCGGCGGCGCGCAGGATGAACGGGTCCCGAATCGGCCGGCCGCGCACGAAGACGTAGCCCTTGCGCCCGGCGGGCCGCGCCTGCGCCGGTCGTTGCACGAGGCCGCTCACCTCGAGCGGCCCGGCCCGATGTGAGACGGCGAGCAGCGTATCGGCCAGCTCGGCGCCCCATAACGCGTGCACGCGATCGATGAGACGCGACGCGGGTGGGCAGTCGAGCAATTCCCGCCCGTCGTTGATCAGCGAGAAAGCAACATCGGGACGAGTGAGCGCGAGCACCGTGACGGCCTCGAGCGCCGCTCGTGTCTCGGTCGCGGTGGCGCGCAGGAATTTCCGGCGGGCGGGCGTGTTGTAGAAAAGCGCGCGCACCGTGACGCTGGTGCCACGCTGGCGGGCGATGTCTTCGGGACGAACCACCTTGCCGCCGGTGACGCGCAGCCGCGTGGCCTCGCCGTCATCCGCCGACGTCTCGAGCTCGAAGCGAGAGACCGAAGCGATTGCGGGCAGCGCTTCGCCGCGGAACCCGAAAGTCGCGACGCCGATCAGATCGGCGGCCGCGCGGATCTTGCTCGTCGCGTGCCGCTGTAAGGCCAATCCCGCGTCCTCGCGATCCATCCCGACGCCGTCGTCGCTGACTCGGATCAGCGTCTTGCCGCCGTCCTCGAGCTCCACCCGGACCGTCTGCGCCCCGGCATCGAGCGCGTTTTCCACGAGCTCTTTCACGACGGACGCCGGACGCTCGACGACTTCGCCGGCCGCGATTTGATCGGCCACCTGACTGGCAAGGACCTGCACGCGCTCCCTGGCCACGAGACTCACAGTCCGGCGATCTCCGATTCGAGCACCCAGCCGTGAATACCATCGCCGCGGCGCACTTCCCGCCACGGTCCGTAACTGCGACCGACGAGCAGGGCGCCACCGGCTGGAATCGTCGCCGCGGCGCTCGCCCCACCGTACGGCGCATTGCGCACCGGCGCGCCATCCACGACGACGACGGCAACTGGCTGATCGCGGCGCAACATCTCGGTGACGCCTTGCCCAGCGGCGCCGGCCGCGAGCGCACCGAATGCCAGCAACAGCACGCGCCGCCGCTGCGCACCGACGGCCACCGTGAGCCACAGTGCAACCCAGCCCACCGCGGCCGCTATTCCCCACTCCGTCGGCGTACCCCAACCCACGCGCAGCAACCGTTCGGTGATGGGATCTGGCGCGGGCAAGAGATTGCGCGCGCGCACGATCGTCGGATCGCGTGGCGCGAGGCGCGCGGCGCGCGCCCATGCGGCGGTCGCCTTGCCGTCGGCGCCTGCCCGGTAGAGCGTGGCGCCGAGGTTGTACCAATGCGCGGCGTCGCGCGGATCGGCGGAAGCGCGCGCGGCGAAGGAATCGGCAGCCGCGCGCAGGGCGCCCGCCTCATACAACGCCTCCGCGCGTGGGGATTGTACGGGCACGGCATGCCGTGCCCCTAGCAGACCAATCCCCAATACCACCATCGATGCCACGAGCGTTCGCGGACGCCGCGCACCGGCGCCTGCCGGTCCGTCGGCGCCCAGCACGCGCAACACCTGCTCGATCTCCGCCGCCAGCTCGGCGGCATCACCGAGTCCTCGTGGCCCGTAGCGGGCCGCGCGCAACCGGTCGCGTAAACGCTTCACGTGATCGGCGACCGCACTGTCCACGCCCGCGGCTCGCAGCGCTTGCCCGAGCCCATCCCCGTCGCGGGCGAAGGCGTCCGGTACGTGACTCGTGAGCATGGCCAGGAACTCCTGCTCCAAGCGACCCAACCGCGTCAGCTGCGGGCCATCCCGCCGCGCTGGTTCAGCAGCCCCGCTCCGCCGCCACCGCCGACGCGCCAACCAGGCGACGAACGGCGGGACAAGCACAACGGCGAGCCATCCTTGCCAGCCTGCCTGGCGGCTGAGGCGGTCGATGTCGCGCTCACCGCGACGCGACAAGAGCGGCGGCAGGGCTCGGGCCGCGCGTGGCTCCGCACCGGCCGCGACCGCGAGGCCGCGCGGGAGCGTGGTCGCGGTTTCGTACTTCCCGGCGCTCGCGTCGAAATAGGGGTAGCGGACTTCCGGCAGCACGAAATTTCCAGAAGAATCGGGCACCGCCAGAAACCGGAACGTCTTGCTACCGGCGACTCTGCCCCCTTGAGCGGCGATCCGGACCTCGGTCTGCGCCGGATAGACGCGGAAGCCAGCCGGCCATTTCAGCCCCGGCTCCGGCCACAGGGCGACATTCCCGACCCCATTGATCGTCACCGCCGCCTCGACCGGCTCGCCGACACGCGTCGTCGCGGGATCGACGTGCAGATCCAGCGTGAGCCCCCGTCCCACGATATCCGTACCTGGAGGAGCCGGCGCCCGCGGCAGCGGCAACACGGCGATTGCAATCGAATCGCTCCGCAACGTGTAGCTCTCTTCACGGCTGAAGAACGAGAACGTGACCGGCAGCGCGTATTCGACCGAGGCCGGCGGCACGATCAACCGGCCGGCCGCGAGTGGAAACACGACCTGGTGCGTGATGAACAGATCCATCCAGTGACCGGAAACCTGCCGCGACAGAGCAACGCCGGACGACGCCGCCGCGGGGTAGGCCCAAACACCTTCCGGCGCGTTGAGCGTGAGCAGTGGCACACGACGCATGCGCTGCCGCAACTCGCGCGGGATCCATGCGGCCGCGATCAGATCCACTTGCTGGCCCGCGTACACCGTGTCACTCGGCACCAGCACCGTGAGCGCCACGCGATCGACGCGGTGTGAGACGGGAGCGGGCGCGCTCTCCAGCAAGGACCGAGCAAGTGGACTGAGCAAAACGGTGAACCGGTCAGCGGCGCTGTCGACGGTCACGAGAATCGGATCGGTGGACTCGACGCTCCGTCCCTGACGCGCGCGCACGGGACCGATCAATAAAGCGCCCGGCTGCTCGGCCCGCAGCTGGAGCTCGCGGACGGTCGTGCGGACGGACCCATTGGTTCCGGTGATGGCGACTTCGGTCATGTCGCGCGAGCCGACAATCGCGAAGCCGGTGAGCGGCGGCAACATGATCTCGACGGGTTCAGCCGTGCGCGTGCGGGCGCGCACCGTGAGCGTGACCTCTTCACCCACGGTGAGATGCGTGCGGTCGACACTCGCGGTGACCTCGGCGCCCTGCATCAACGCCATGAGCGTCACCACGGAAAGAAGTGGAGTCACCAGTCCTTGATCCCTGCAGGCGCGGCCCGGCGCGAGCGCCCAGTCCGGTCGCGACGGGTGCGCAGCTCTTCTTGCCCGATCGATCGCAAGACCTGGTCGGCTTGATCTTCGCTCATACCGCTTGACCCATTGTTGTTCGCTGGCTGTTGTTGCTGTCCCCCTCCTCCGCCACCGCCCTTGCCCCGCGAAGGGGGCGGGAGGGGCGGGGGGGGCGGGGGGGGGTTGGGTTTGTTCCCTTGTCCGCCTGCCCGACGCAACCGATTCACCAGCTCCAGATTCCACTTCGCGCGGATGTTATGCGGCTGGAGCAGCAGCGCCTCGCGATATGCCCGCTCGGCGTCGGCGAGGTGCGCATCGCGGCTGGCGCTGTCGGATCGCGCCCGGAGCAACGCCAACAAGCCGAGATTGTAGAGCGCGCGGAAGCGCAGCTCGGGATCGAGCGAGGCGGCTGCCCGCGAGAGGCTCGAGCGCGCGAGCGCGGGATCACCGGCGGCCAAAGCGGCTGTTCCGGCGTTGTACCAAGCGGTGTCATCGTCCTGATGCGCCTTCAACTCCACCAGGTACGCCGCAGCGGCGCTCCGTGGATCGCCTCGGTCCCAGGCCTTCTCCGCCTCCGTGCGCGGGCGCTGCGCCTGCGCAACCGACGTTGTCACCACGAGCAGCGCGATCAACGCCGCGGTGCGGCGACTCAGTGTCTGCATGATCAACACCGTCGCGGCGAGCAGCAACGGGATCCAGGCGCGAGGCCGGCCGCGCTGGGTGCGACTCTCCGTTGCGGTCGCGCGCTTGTACGAAGCCACGAGATCGCGCACCGCGCCCGCCTGATCGGGAAGCTCGGCCGCCACGATAGTCCCTTGCGCCGCATCGGCCACGGCGCCCAGCACATCGTCGCGCCGGCTGCTCTCGACGGGATTGCCGGTTCCATCCTGTTGCCAGCCGAGGAGCGTGCCGCGGTCGTCGCGCATCGGAATCTTCGTGGGTTGGCGACCGCCTTCAGCGACGAGAATCAAGTGGATGCCGAGGCCGGCGAGTCGATGCGCTTCCTGCAACGTCCGTTCGAGCGAATCGTGCGCCTCGCCATCGGTGAACACGACCAACACGCGATCGGCGATCTCGGGACTGGCATGCAGGAGGTCGATGCCCTGCTCCAGCGCCGGCGCCAACGACGTCCCGCCCTCTGAGGCGACATCGGGATCGAGTGCGTCGAGATACAACATCAATGCCGAGCCGTCGACCGACAGCGGGGACAGGATGTAGCTCGTTCCGGCAAATGCCGCGAGACCGAGCCGGTCGCCATCGAGATCCTGAACCAGACGCCGCGCCTCGCGCAGCGCCCGCGCCAAACGGCTGGGTTTCGCGTCTTCAGCCAACATCGATCGCGAGATGTCGACGGACATCACCAGATTCAATCCGCGGGTCTCTGTGACGATGCGCTCCTCGCCCCAACGCGGCCCGGACAGCGCGACCGCGGCGAGCCCGGCAGCGAGCCCTAACGCCGACGCCCCGAACTTGCCCGCGTTCCGCGCCGTGCGAGCCGTGGCCTCCGACCACGCCGCTGCACGCCGCACACGCGAGCGTCGAGCCCATGCTGCCGCCGCCCACACAGCGCCCGCGACCATCGGCGCGAGCGCGACGACGATCGGCGCGTCGAAGGTGATCACGGGACGCGCACCGCGAATGTGCCCGCGACCACGACTTCCAGAGCCAGCGCGAGCAGGCCCAGACCCAATGGCCAGCGATAGGCCTCGTCATACCGCCGGTAGACGAGATGCTGCACGGGCGTCTTCTCGAGCCGGTTGATCTCCGCGAAGATGTTCGCCAGGGAGGTGGCATCGGTGGCGCGGAAGTAGCGGCCGCCGGTCGTATGCGCAATGTCACCGAGCAACCGCTCGTCGATTTCGACGGGCATGGTCTCGTAGCGCAAACCCAGCGGGCCCTGCCCTGTCGGAACCGGCGCTTCTCCCTGCGTGCCCACGCCAATCGTGTAGATCTTGATGCCGAACGTCGCCGCCGCTTGCGCCGCCGTCCGGGGATCGACGGTGCCCTTGTTGTTCACGCCGTCGGTCAACAGGACCACGACTTTGCTGTTCCCCGGCGCGCGGCGCAGCCGGTTGGCGCAGGTGGCGATCGCCGTGCCGATGGCGGTCCCGTCCTCCAGAATGCCGACGCGCAGCTGGCGGATCGCCTCCTCGAGCACCTCATAATCGGTCGTGATCGGGACCTGGGTCAGCGCCTCTCCGGCGAACGCGACGAGCCCGATGCGATCGGAGGCGCGGGCGCGCACGAACTCCGTCGCGGTGCGACGGGCGACGTCGAGCCGATTCGCGGGAGAGAAGTCTTCCGCGAGCATGCTGCTCGAGATGTCGACCGCGATCACGATAGAGATGCCCTCGCTGCGAATCTCCGCTTTCGCGGAGCCAAGCCGCGGTCCCGCGGCCGCAACAATCCACGCAGCGAGACAGAGCGAGCGCAACGAGACGGGCAGTCTTGCGATCCAGAGACGCTCCGCGGGACCCACGGCGGGCCGCACGTCGCTCATCAGCGCGCCGGCAAGGCGCGCGACCCGGCGCGCGCGCCACCACCACCAGAGTGGCAAGCCTGCGAGCAGCACGAGCAGCAGCGGTCGCGTGAAGCTCATTTGGTGGTCCCCCCCCCGCCCCCCCCGCCCCCCCTGC
>WNFB01000378.1_pt1 | contig 50699 bp, 46 predicted proteins | sample 5400501 | NCBI WGS metagenome assembly WNFB01 (sample SAMN13153341, study PRJNA577476) | soil metagenome | isolation source: 200 cm saprolite under Douglas fir tree site 2 hole 1 | place: USA:California | collected 2015-04-18 | reverse complement strand
GGGATCGGCGTCATCATCATATCCGGTCGCCGCCGGATGATGATCTCCGTGCCCGCCTCCGTCAATTCCAGTTCGCCAATCGTAGTGCCCTCAAGCGCATGGATCAGGTCTTCGACGCGCTTGATCCACGGCATCTCTTGCTCGTGAATATTCTTCATAACCTCTCACTCTTCGAACCGCTTGAAAATCAGGCACGCGTTGTGGCCGCCGAAGCCCATCGAGTTTGTCATAGCGAAATTGACGGTGGCCTGTCGCGCATGGTTGGGCACGTAGTCAAGGTCACATTCGGGATCGGGATGCTGCAGATTGATCGTCGGCGCTATGACGCCTGTCAGGATGGACATGACGGAGATGACAGACTCAACCGCACCTGCCGCCCCCAGGGTATGTCCCGTCATTGACTTCGTGGAACTGACGGCAAGACGATATGCGTGGTCGCCAAAGCAGGCCTTGATAGCCTGTGTCTCCGTCCGGTCGTTATATGGCGTCGAGGTGCCATGCGCGTTGATGTAATCTACCTGGTCAGGCCGTAATCCTGCTTTTTGCAGGGCGCGACGCATCGCTCGTACCAGGCCAGCACCCTCTGGTGCCGGTTCGGTCACATGGTATGCATCGCCGGTTGCAGCGTAGCCCACCAGTTCCGCCAGAATCCTTGCACCACGTGCCCTGGCAAAGTCCAGGTCTTCCAGGATCATCATAGCAGAGCCTTCGCCCATCACAAAGCCATCGCGTGTGGCATCAAAGGGACGGCACGCCCCCTGGGGATCATCATTGCGGCGCGAAAGGGCATGCATATTATCGAAAGCTGCCATAGCGATGGGAGTGATGCCTTTTTCAGCTCCGCCTGCGATCATCGCCTTGGCATCGCCGCGGCGAATTGTCTCCCAGGCTTCGCCTATTGTATTGGCACTGGTGGCACAGGCAGAGACCATAGCAATATTTGGCCCCTTAGCTCCGGTCAAGATCGAGACGATGCCGGGTGCGCCATCGACAATCATCATATTGATGAAAAACGGGCTGATACGGTCTGGTCCTTTGGAATAGAGTACTTTGAACTGATCATGCATTGTGATCAAGCCTCCAATACCACTCCCTATATAGACCCCGATATCGTCGCCATTCTCTTCCGTGATTTGCAAGCCGGCCTGGGCAAGTGCTTGCTTCGTGGTGGCTATCGCAATTTGCTCGTATGGGTCGTTGCGGCGAACTTCCTTGCGATCCATGTAAAGCAATGGATCGAAATTCTTGACCTCAGCCCCGAAGTGGATGCGAAACTCGCTCGTATCGAAGTTCGTAGTCTCTGCAACACCAGACTTCCCCTGGCACAGAGCCTCCCATGACGATGCTAGATCGTTACCTAGCGAAGTAATCAGCCCCAATCCGGTTACAACTACACGAGACATAAAGTCACCTCCTGAGATTGCTACTTAAATGCCCAACGCGACGGCTTCTTCTTGTATAAAACGAGTGTACGTCTCCCCACGGATAAAGCCTTCGTGCCTGAGCAGACGCCGGTGAAAAGGAATGGTCGTCTTCAACCCCTCGATGACGAATTCGTCAAGCGCCCGTTGCATGCGCACAATGGCCGCATCGCGGGTCTCCGCCCAGACAATCAGCTTTGCCAGCAGAGAGTCATAGTAAGGTGGCACCTGGTAGCCAGCATAGAGGTGGCTATCGACACGCACACCTGGACCACCGGGAGGTAGATAACGCTCCACGGTACCCGTCTGGGGACGAAAATCAGCTTCTGCATCCTCTGCCGTGATCCGGCACTCGATAGCGTGACCGTGGAGCCGGATTTCCTCTTGCCGTAGGTGCAGAGGCATGCCTGCGGCAATACGGACCTGCTCCTTAACCAGGTCGGTACTCGTCACTAACTCCGTTACCGGGTGTTCTACCTGCAAGCGGGTATTCATCTCCATGAAATAATAGTGGTTGTGCTCATCTAGGAGAAATTCGAGTGTGCCGGCGTTGCGATATCCGATCTGCTGCACTGCACGAATGGCCTTCATGCCGATCTCCCAGCGCAGTTCTGGTGGTAAAAGCGGACTGGGCGCTTCTTCCACCAACTTCTGATGGCGTCGCTGGCACGAGCAGTTACGCTCGCCCAGGTGAACGCCATAGCCGAAATTATCCACCAGCACCTGAATCTCAATATGACGGGCGCGTTCGAGGTAGCGTTCAAGATACAGTCCATCGTCGTGAAAGGCCTCGCGTACTTCGTTCTGCGCTGTCGTAAAAACACGCTCAAACTCGTCGGGGTTATTGACCAGGCGAATGCCTCGTCCGCCACCTCCGGCAGCCGCCTTGAGCATCAGTGGAAAGCCAATATCTTCTGCGGCCTCCAATCCCTCGACGAGCGCGCGTAAGATGCGCGTACCAGGCAGCATCGGCAGTCCTGCCTCGGCCATCGTTTCACGAGCAGCCACCTTGTCGCCCATAATCATCATGATCGAGGCGGGCGGGCCAATGAAGGTGATATTTACATCTGAGCAGATTTCGGCAAAACTGCTATTCTCGGCTAGAAAACCATAGCCTGGGTGAATAGCGTCCGCGCCGGAGATCAGCGCTGCACTGATGATGTTTGGAATGTTCAAATAACTTTTCCCACTCGCCCCCGGCCCGATGCAGATGTGTTCATCGGCCAGGCGCACAGGCAAAGAGTCCCGATCAACCTCTGAATGGACGATGACACAGCGAATACCCATTTCACGACAGGCACGGATGATGCGTAACGCAATCTCCCCACGATTGGCAATCAAAATCTTACGAAACATAAACGCCCTCTCCCTGCATAGTCCTTTCAGCGGAGCTTGCGCAGCGCGTTTCAATATCTAGAGACGGTGTAGGCTATTATATCTCTTGAGATCAAGCAAGCGCAAGGTCCTCTTCCATTTGTTAAACCTCATCATCACGCCCGTACGCAAAATCCTACGCCGCCCTAAATGTCAGACCTAACGCATAGGTAATCACCGCCTCCACAGCTCCGACGACGGTCATCTCCAACCCACTATTGAACCACGAGCGACCGGTCACAAGCGTTTTGGCCGCGCCGACTGCAAAGTGGGCCAGCAGGCTGATAATCGCCGCCGCGATAATGGCCGGGATGCCTTGCAGGAAGAAGAAGGGAATGATCGGAATGAACGCCCCAAAGGCGGTAGAAATCATCGCTGAGAGTGCTGCAACCCACGGCTTGGGAAAGTTCTCCTCTGACAATCCCAACTCTTCGTGGGCCAGTGTGCGCAAGAACTGCTCCGGCTTCTCCGACAGGCGTGTCGCGAGCAGATTCGCCTCATCCTCAGTAAAGCCCTTTAATTGGTAGAAGAGTGCCAGTTCCTCCTTCTCCTCCTCTGGGTCCTCCTCGATCTCGCGTTTCTCGCGTCCAATCTCCGCCTCATACACCTCGCGCTCACTCTTGGTTGCCAGGAATGCACCCGATCCCATCGAAAGCGCGCTGGCCAGCATGCCCGCCAGACCACTGATCAGCACAAGATTGCTGCCTCCTGTGTAGCCTGCCACACCGCTGACGATGCCGAAGACCGCGCCCAGGCCATCATTTGCACCGTAGATAGCATCGCCAAGCCAGCCTCCACCGCGTTTATGCCAGCGTTCGCGACGCAGCATCAGATCAAGCATGCCCTGTGGTCCAATCGGGCTGATGATCTCACGAATAATGCGCCCATGACTCTCCTCTTCACGCCTCACCTCGCGCAACATCGTCTGTGCTTCGGTATCATTAATACTGCGAGCTTGCTCTGCGTAACGTGCGATGTCCTTGTCTTCTTCGCCCTCCATGCGACGCAGGGCAGCCTCCGTCCCCAATTGGCGATGTAACCAGCCCTTGAAACGCACGCCCAGCGTGCGCTCCTCCTTGGGCGGCTCGGCCCCCAACTCAGCTAGCTTGTGCTCCCATCGCTGCGCATGTCGAGTCTCGGCCTCGGCCAGCTTCTCCAGCACACCGCGCTTTGCACTATCGCGCTCCTTTCCCGCCAGGTCGCGATAGGTACGTGCTCCCTGTACCTCACGCTGCCAGTTTTGCTGCAATGCCGCTATCAGTTCGCGCTTCGTTTCCTCTGTAGGCGCAACTGCTGGCGCGACATCATTCGCTGGCGTATCGCCCTGTGGAGTCTGCTTGTCTATCTGCTCTTCTTTTCTATCTGTACTCATGTATTGCTCCTTCGACAGGCGCTACAGCGCCCGTAAATCCTGAGTTCATATGTATCCAACTCGATGCCCGCCGTCTCTGCCGCAGCCTGCAGTAGCTCGCCTGGCACACCGACGTCCATCGGTATGTCGAGCAACGCACCACATTCTGTGCAGACAGCATGATCGTGACGCTGAGTCTGGGCATCGTAACGCATACAATCGTCTCTATGCCCCAACTCCTTAATCAGGCCCTGCTGGGTCAACTGGTGCAGAATGCGATAGACGGTCGCCAGGCCAATACGAGGCCGGGTCCGCCGTACTACTTCGTACACTTCCAAAGCAGTGGGATGGTTTTTCGCTGCACGCAACATGTCTAGCACGGCGCGTGCATTTGTATGAAGGGTGTCTTGCATATTAGGGTAATCTAATAATGATAATCATTCTCATTCTTCTGGTGATAGTATATGACATGGTAGGGAAGGCTGTCAAGCCTTCTGATGGTCATGGGTGCGCGTACGATTTTTGCATACGGGCGTGATTTTTGCGTACGGGCGTGATTTTTGCGTACGGGCGTGATTCATCACGCCCTGGGGTGTGGGGTCTGGCCCTTGCCGAGGGGCGTGATTCATCACGCCCGTACGAACCGGCCATCGCTTCCTTCGCGTCGCGCAAAAATCTCACGCACACCCCATGGTCATCTATGTCAAGCGAGCGCTCATCTATCATGACTTTCATAAACGCTTCTTTATGCAATGCCCTTATTCAGCCTTTTGCTTCATCTTCTGTAGCAGATCGGTATAGTTCTTTCGCACCTTCACTGTCTCAGGATGATCGGGACCCAGCGCCTGTTCATTGATCGCCAGGGCGCGCCGGTAGAGCGGCTCGGCTTGCTCGTACTTGCCCTGGTTCTTGTAGAGGAGTCCCAGGTTGTTGAGGGTTGACGCCGTAGAGGGGTGATCGGGTCCCAGCGTCTTTTCCCTGATCGTCAGGGCGCGCCAGTAGAGTGGCTCGGCTTGCTCGTACTGGCCCTGGTTGTCGTAGAGGAGTCCCAGGTTGTGGAGGGTCATCGCCGTGCCGGGGTGATCGGGTCCCCGCACCCGCTCATAGATCGCCAGGGCGCGCTGGTAGAGCGGCTCGGCTTGCTCATACTTGCCCTGGTTCTTGTAGAGGATTGCCAGGTATACAAGGCTGTCTGCCGTTTGGAGGTGATCGTGTCCTCGCACCCGCTCATAGATCGCTAGCGCCCCTTTCATGAGAGGCTCGGCTTCCATGTATTGTGCTCGATGACGTAAGTAGGATCCCGCTTGTTGCAGTAATCGTGCTGCTTCCGCAAAGACCATGTTCCATTGCTTGATCAAGACGGCGCATTCCAGGGCGTGGGGCAGATAGCGCTGACAGTCAGGCCAGGTTGCGAATTCGGCATAGGGAAAGCCACGATTCATGGCGCGCACGGCGCGTTCTGCCCATGCTTGTTGTGTTTGCTCGTTCATTTCGTCCTTGAGCACCGCCTGGACCAGGCGATGGACGGAGAGGGTGTTCGTGTCGGAATGACGGCGCACCAGCGAGAAGCGCTGCAGTTCTGCAATGGCCTCGTCGAGTTGCAGTGAGTCGCGTGCCACCGGCTCCAGCACAACACCCAGATCGGGAGCACTTGCTGCGATGATATCAAATCCTGCCGATCACTATATGTATGGCTCGTGCAACAGGCTTGAGAAGGCAACTCACAACCGTGCAAAGATACAGGAATTAACAGGATTTGATATGAGTTCCTCGGGGATCGCGTCTGGGTGCAGGAAGGCGCAGAAGCGCAAGAGTTCGGCAGCAGCCGGGTTGGCCTGTTCCACCTGCTGAAAGGAGAGCGACCAGGTCGTGGCAACGGGTTCGGGATGGTCGGTGGGCAGCTTGCTGCGCCGCTTGAGCAACGCTTGCCGGCGGGTCTGGTACAGTTCCAAATAGCGTGAGAGAGCTGAGCCAGTCTCCTCGATGTAGGCCCCTGCTTGATCGAGTGCGAGGGGCAAACCACCTAGCGCTGCAACCAGTTGCAAGGCTTGAGCACGATCAACAGCAGACGCAGCAGCCAGTGGTGCATCGGGTGACAGGATGCCTGCTCGGCGCAGCAGCAATAAAATCCCTTCCTCTGGCTCCATGGTGTCCAACTCGACGCGTTGGGCGATCTTCCCCATAGGCCTTGCCCGCGTCGTCAGCAGGATATGGCCTTTCCCGGTCGTGGGCAGGAATTGCTGGGCAATGGGCAGATCATCGGCGTTGTCCAGGATCAGTAACCAGTCGGTGGACCGTTCGAGCCACTGCTTGATCGCATTGACAGTCAGACTTTGGTCCTGGGCATCTTTTTCTGGGAGCTGCAAGACGCCTGCGATGGCCACAAAGTCCGAGCTCAGTGCCTCCCGTGAGTCGGCTTTGGCCCACAGCACAGCGCGGTACTCGTCGCGGTAGCGATAGGCATATTCGATAGCCGTTTGGGTCTTGCCAATCCCACCCAAACCACTGATGGCCTGTGTCTGAACCTGCGTCAGGACGGCGGTACGCTGCCGAGTGAGAGCCTGGTGGAGGGTGTGCAGCACCGTATCGCGCCCGCTAAAGAAGGGGTTGCGGCGAAAGGGGACGTTCCAGATGGGCACCTGCCCTACGTGCATGGAGATGGTGCCTGTGGCCCTTGATGGGCTGGTTGATGGTTTGGGGGAGACCCTTGCGTTCAACTCCTCAATAGCTCGTCTAATGCCTTTGACCACGTCTTCAAAGGCATCGTGGTGCGTTGGCCACTTGCTGACAGGTTTCCCATTCGTGGGGAGCACCTGGAGTTTGGCGAAAGGGGCATCTTTCCAATCCGTTGGGCGGAGAATGATGGGAATGACACGCGCCTCGTGGGCCTCGTGCCGCACTATTGCCTGTTGCAGTTCGACACTCGTGCAAAATGTCGAGTTCATGATGCAGAAAAACCCTGGCGCGATTGTAGCTGTTGACCTATATGCTACCATACACTGACGCTGCCCATTGATGACAGCAATGCTCGCCAGGAATGGGGTTGGGCTCCTCGCCACGACCAGGAACGCATCATCGACGATTTCTTGCGAGAACTGAAACTGCACCCCCAACGGTATGGCTAATCGTGATATTGGGACTGTATGGCAAGGCACTAAGCCATAACAAGATCAGACTTCTCATCGGACGGGCAGATCGAAGATGGTGACCCAGTATTGCAGCGAAGAGAACCCGAGGCCGATCAGGAGGAGGATCGCTCCAAACGCCCCTAGGCGACGTGGAGGCAAATGATCTGCCCACCACTCGACGAAGGGACTGATGGTGCTGAGCACGCCGCCGGCGAGGGTTACTGCAGCTCCGATCGCGAGGCCGAGCGGGATGCCCTGGCTCCCCAGCATCAGTACGCCTGCGACAACGGCGGCCAGGCCGATCGCTAGCCCCCGTGCGATTGATGCCGTAACAACATGCCAACTAAAGCGCGGGCGTGATTGCACGCGATAGTCGTAGGCGGGCGAGAACCGGAGCGCATATGTGACTGTAATCCCGAGGGCGCTGAGTGAGCCAAACGCGATCCCAGCAGCGGCGCCGAGCACCGCGCCGCGAAGCACACCATACAAGAGAACGGACCTTGGGATGCCTTGCAGGCCCGTCTCATGGTGAGCGGTGAGTCCCCCGAACTCAAGCCCGAGGAGCGTGCCCAAGCCAACCCCGCTCACCAACCCAAAGGCAGGGCCGAAGCAGCATCCGTAGACAAAGCCAAAGTAAATGCCATAGGTAACCGCGCGTGTGAGGGTACGCAAGGGGCCATGTTCGCCACCGAGCAGATCGTACGCCAGGTAGAGGCCGCCGAGCAGATCGAACACGATGGCCACAATACTGATCCAGGCTAGCACATGGCGGTCGACCTCGATCCCAAGCGTGATATGCATATACCCTTCATTTGTAACCATCATGAAATAAGCGTAATCGCGCTAGGAAGACCCCTTGACCGAATCTTCAGTACGCGCGGTCTCTTTGAGATCATCCATGCGTTGGGTTCCCTTAAGATGCATAGACTGATTCGCCCTACTGCACCTCCTCTCACTATACAGGATGTCCTCATCAACGACAACAGTAGAATGGACAGGAGGGGTACCTGGAAAAATGGCTAGGTGCAGATGATTTCTCTGTGCGCTATTGCTAATTTCGAGGGCATTCACTATAATCTCTTCATTAAACTCGCTGATAAAACTATGTCGTTTGTAGGAGTTTTTATTTTATGCCCATGATAGACAAATCTAAATCAGGTACAGCTAATAATTATGCCTTTATTGATAGCCAGAATGTGAATTTAGCGATTAAAGACCTGGGTTGGTCTTTAGATTTCAGAAGATTTAGAATATACCTCAAGGACAAGTATCGTGTCACTCAGGCTTATTTATTCCTGGGGTGGCTTGCTGAAAATCAAAAACTATACGCTACTTTGCAACAAGCTGGCTACAAACTCGTTTTTAAGCCAACATTTAGAGGAGTAGATGGAAAAGTTAAAGGGAACTGTGATGCAGAACTAGTGTTACATACAATGATAGAGTATCCAAACTATGATAAAGCTGTAATTGTTACTGGTGATGGTGACTTTTCCTGTCTCGTTGAGTACTTGGGGAAACAGGATAAGTTGGAGCGTCTACTCATCCCTAATGAAAGGAAATACTCATCCTTACTTAATAAAGTTGCTTCTGGGAAAATGATCTTTCTAAATAGGTCAAGAAGGAAGCTGGAGAGAATCTGAGGTTTAAAAAACTAAAAGGTACGGCTTAGGCACAAAATCCTAAGAAGTACCTCTTTATCGTGATTAACAATAATATAAACTAAAATAGCTTGTTTGTCAAACTGAAGCATTCGCTCCACAAGAGCCCCACTTCACTCCGACTCCTAACGAGAATTATGATACTATATGCCGTGAAGCATATCAATCAAAGGAAAACAGGTGATGAGCACCATCCCAACCATAACCGAACAAGACATCCGCAGCCTCGTCGGTGAGGGAAGCTTCCAATAATATCTATTCGGAAGGTGAACAAAGCAATGACTAAAACAAGCTGGGTAGAAATCTGCGTAAGCGACTTCGAGCAATCGATCACATGGTTCGAGAACGTGCTCGGATTTCGCGTCGTAGCCCGCGAAGGAAACGAGTACGCTGAATTGTCTCGTGGGGAGACCTCCATCCAACTGGCAACAGACCAGGCACCATACTGGGAGCCCGAACGCCAGCGCCTGCTCCCGCCCGGACAACGCGGCAGCGGCGTTGAAATCGTCCTGCTCGTCGATAACGTCGACGCTGTCTATCACCAGGCCGAACAGGCCCATGCGGAGATCGTTCGACCCCTGGCCGACCAGCCATGGCACATGCGCCAGTTCTGGGTACGTCATCCCGACGGCTACCTCATCCGCCCCGCTCAAAGACTCCTATCCGTTGACCCAAGCATCTATCATCGCCAGATAGCCGATGCTTTCCGAGACGACAGACCGCGCATTGCCGAAGAACTGCTCGCCATCAAACAGACCGGAGACCAGTTTGTGCAGCAGCAAGACTACCTCGGCGCGGCAACGGTCTATGGGATACTGGTGATGGAAATATTCGATCGTTCCAACCTCTACTACGATGAGGAAGAAGAGTACGACGACTATGACGACTATTATGAATCGGAAAGAAGGTACCGTCCAGAGGAAGAAGGCTTAGACGACCTTGTCAAAGAGTGTATTCAAGCGCTGGGCAACTGCCTGGCCGACGAGCGAGCAGATAGAATGGCACGTGAGAAGATTATCGATGTGCTGTTTGAGATCTATGATCACGACATGACCTCTGGCAGCAAAGGCTTTGCCGCCAGCGCGTCGGATCTGCTCGTCAAACACACAACACCGCTGGAACGGCACACGATTGCAGAGTGGGTCCGTGAGGCCCTCGCCGGAGAAGAGGAAGAGATAACTGACTCACAGCGCAAGGAGTATGGTAAGTTCTTGCTGGACCTGGAGAAAGATACACTCGACGACGAGGCATACCTGCAAATCTGCCGCGAAACCGGCCGCACCTCCGATGCCATCGATCGCCTCCTGACGCTTGGGCGCGTTGACGAAGCCGTCAGCGAGACGCAATCAGTCGATGACGGTGCTCTGCTTGGTCTGGCAGACCTCTTCATTCAGCACGGACAGGACGCCGTGGCCGAGCGCCTGGTGAGAGAGCGAGCCCAGAAGACGCAAAACCTACAACTCCTGAAATGGCTTAAACAATACTATCAGACCCGAAATAATCACCCCGCCGCGTTGGAGATCGCCGAGACCATTTTCCGTAGATACCCAAACCTTGCAGATTACAAGGAGATACGCGACCTCGCCAGCCAACTCGGTCGTTGGGGGACCCTACGACCAGAACTGCTCGATTTCCTGGACAAACCGCAATACACCACGCTCTTGATCCAGATCGCCCTTGACGAAGGCAACATCGATAAAGCATTAGAGTTGGTGAAAGCCGAGCAACAGAAGCAAACTCCCAGCTCTGGAAGCTACTATTATAGATACTACGACATGCCAATCCGAGTTGCTCAAGCCGCCGAGGAGACGCGCCCGCGTGAAGCGATTGAACTCTACCGGCAACAAGCCGAAGGGCTGATTGCCCAACGAGGCCGCCAGAACTATCAGGCCGCATGCAGACACCTCGCCAGGATGCGGACATTGTATGAGAGGCTTGGTGAGAGCAGTATGTGGACGAATTACATTGCGAGGTTGCGTGAGGAGAATAGGAGTTTGAGGGCGTTGAAGGAGGAGTTGGCGAAGGCGGGATTGTGAGGGTGGGTTGCCAATTCCCTCGCCTTCGGTCGTCTGGATGCGGCCCAACGAGTCCTATTAGTGCTCAGCAAGGGAAGGGTAGTGGCCTCTCTTGCAGGTGCCCATCTGGTCTAGGAAAGGTTCACGCCTTGAGCAAATCACGCGGGAGAAACATCAGATAGCGTCTCATAATTCAAGGGGGGGTGTGGGCTGAGTCGCGTGGCGCATGCGGTCAAAGGCCTCCACCTCATCATCCCAGGCTAAATCACGCCATGCACCTGCAAGGCTTCTGCCTTTCTTTCGAGTTTTGTTCGTCTTCGTGTTTAGTATCTCTTCAAAAGGTTCAGTGAGGGCCTCAAGCTGTGCTGCGGCCTCTTCTTGGACTTCCGGGGGAAGTTGTTCAATCCGTGAAAGCACCTGCTGTAATCGTTCAATCATCGGTTCACCTCGTTTCTACAAGCATCAGTCCCTTTATCAGTAGTCTATCACATCAGAACGATCCTTATATCAAAACATCGGAAGATTCTAAACTTCCCTTGTCAGTTCGTTGAAGTTGCTATATGCTATGCAAGCACACTTGCGCTGTCAAGATTGGCACTTCTGCTGTTTTGCCGCGCACATTTTTGATAATAGGAGACGAAAAAGGATTATGCTCAAACACGTTACAACGGCACAACCGGACTTCACTCATAGTGATGCACATATAAGTGAATTGCTTGACCGTATGCATGAAATAGCGGACCTCAGCGCTCTGGGTAGCCTTTCAGGCTGGGATCAGAATACCGCCATGCCCGAAGGTGGAAGCGAGGTACGCGGCGCCCAGCAGGCAACACTGCAGGGCATTGTGCACGAACGCTGGACAGCCCCACGCCTGGGGAGTTTACTCGACGAACTGGGCGAGAAGGTCGAACAAGCCTCCTATACTGATGCGGACCGTGGCTTGGTGCGCCAGGCCCGCCGCGAGTATGACCATGCCACGAAGCTGCCGCGTGAACTGGTGGAGGAGATGGCGCGTGTGAGTTCCACCAGTTTTGATGTGTGGCGACGCGCCAGAGCGCAGAACGATTTCGCCAGTTTCGCCCCCTGGCTCAGTCGCACCGTCGCCTTGCAGCGCGAGGTTGCGGACCGCCTGGGCTATGTCGAGACACGCTACGATGCTCTGCTGGACGAGTATGAGCCCGGATTGACGGCCAGCAAGTTGGACAGTTTATTCACTCCCGTACGCGAGATGAGCACGACGTTGCTACGGCGTATCGAGGCCAGCGGCAACACGGTCGATGCCTCCTGCCTGGCGGGAGACTTCCCCGTAGAGCAGCAGGTGGTCTTGTGCAAGGACATTTTGCGCGGCATGGGTTACGACTTCTCGCGTGGCAACATCGCCCAATCGCCGCATCCGTTCACCACCAGCTTCGGCAGCCCATTTGATGTGCGTCTCACCATCCGACCCGACGAACACCTCATCTCGGCAGCGTTAATGGCGGCGATTCACGAGGGTGGTCATGCAGTCTATGAGCAGGGCAGCGCGCCAACATTATTACGCACAATCGTTGCCGGTGGCGCTTCGATGGGTATACACGAGTCACAATCGCGCCTGTGGGAGAACGCCATTGGGCGCTCTGAAGCCTATTGGCAAGGTCAGTTTGCTAAAGTGCGCGAGGCATTCCCAGCGCAATTTACGCATGTCGATGCTGCGACTTTCACACGCGCATTGAACAAGGTGCAGCCCAGCCTGATTCGCGTCGAGGCCGACGAGGTCACGTACAACCTGCACATTATTATCCGCTTCGAGTTGGAAAAAGCGCTTGTGAACGGCGATGTTGCCATCGAGAGCCTGCCAAGCATGTGGAACGCGAAGTATCGCGAATACCTGGGCATCGAGCCGGAGACGGATAGCGATGGCGTGCTACAAGACATTCACTGGACGAGCGGTTTCGGCTACTTCCCGACGTACACGCTGGGCAATCTCTATGGCGCGCAGATTTACTACGCGCTGCGCAGGGCATTCCCCGATTTCGATGAGCGGCTGGCATCAGGCGATACTGCTTTCATTCTGGAGTGGCTGCAGCAGCACATGTATATCTTCGGTGCCATCTACCTGCCCGAAGACCTGATGAAGCGCGTCACCGGCGAGGCTACTGATCCGCAGTACTTCGCGCAGTATCTGACGAGTAAGTTCGAGGCGATTTACGGGCTGTCAAGAACCCTCGGCTGAAGCCAGGGGGCTTGCAGCTAGGCGCGTCCTGCCGCAATAGGCTGCTTGACGGCAGCCCGAGAGATATTGATGGCGGCATTTCGATCAGCGTTATCGGTATGCCCGCATTGGACACAACAGAAGGAGGCTTGACTCTTGCGGTTCTCTTTCGCACAGTGTCCACACGCGCTACACGTTCGAGATGTGTTGCGTGGATCAACGGTGTGCAATGGTACACCGCGTAGCGCCGCCTTATAGGAAAGGAAGGAACGGAGCTGCCCAAAGGCCCAACTGCTCTGCTTAGAACGCTGAGACCGTCTAACCGTGCTATCGGTGCGTTTCCGAATGTGCCTAAGGTCTTCTATAGCAATAGCTTGGCTGTTCTGTTTGGCCTTCTGAATAATCCGTTTGGAGATGACATGGTTGGTGTTTTTCTTGAAGCGGGCTTCTCTGCCAGAGAGTTTCTTGAGATGGCGTTTAGCGTCCTTCGTGCCACGCTTCTGCAAGCGTTGGCGCAAGGCTTGATGCCGCTTGCGGTTGGCTTCGACGGCTTGCCCACTGAAGGACTCACCTGTGCTATCAGTAGCCAGGTTGATGATGCCGAGATCGACGCCGAGAGTTCCATCGGGAGTATCCGGCGTGGGTTCAGGCACCTCAAGGGTCACAGCCAGATAGAACGTGCCACTGCGATAGATGAGATCAGCTTGTCCCTTGATAGCATCCAGACGAGACTGCTGATAGGCACCGAAACGGAATGGGACAAGCACACGGCCAGAGAGCGTCAAGAGGGATACGGTGTCAATACCCTTGAAGGACATGACCCGCTCATCATAGACGATAGCGCCTAGGCGCCTGAATGTGGGTTTGATACTCTTATCCCGCTTGTAGACATCGGTTGTTTTGCTGATGGCACGGATAGCCAGTTGTGCAGGCAGATGATAGGTGCTACGAAGTTCACCATAGGTCATCTTCTGCAACTCAAACTTGTTGGCAACCTTGGCCTCAAAAGCCTGCTCTGCAATGTAGTCACACGCAGCGTTAAAAGCATGCATGGTGTCAAGCAGTGCTTGAGCCTGTTCAGGTGTAGGAGCGAGTTTCAAGAGCATCGTTTGTTTCATGGCTTGAGTATAGCACGTTTGAGAGAAGGTGTCAAATGGGTAGCAGTGGGAAGTTTTTCTCTGGCTCTCGCAGCGGGCTATTCCTCCCCGCAGCTTTAGCCGAGGGGCTTCCTAGCCCGATCTCTGTGATTGAGGTACTCTCCTCCAACCAGGTTCTGCTCTGAACGCAGCAGGAAGCCCTGCATCCTCTCGCTGCAGTGCAACAAACAGAGAATCAGTAAGCGCAGTAGATATTCTACCGCGATCGGATGGGGAAGCAATAATAGTGGTGGTCTGTGCAAGGGGTGCAGGGAACCTGCTGGCGCTGCACCCCTGACTGTCAATGCGACTGGGTGATTTCAGTCGAGGAGCTTACGAAACCGGCTCTCGTTCGCGCTCCATTGCAGTCATGGCAGCCTCGATCTGCTTGCGCGAGAGGGTCAACGGAGCCAAAAAGAAGTCCATGTAGAGCTGCATCGAGGCTGGAATGAGCCTCTGGTTCTGCTGTACCCACTGCTCTCTCATGGTTCGTATGCTCTCCGTCTGCTGCGTGAGCAAATCCATCCAGCTGAAGAAGATGCTTTGGACGAACTTCAGATTGCGATCTTGGAGGAGTACCAGACTATCTGCCACCGCTTGATTGGTTTCACGAAGGGAATTGACCACATCCCAGGTAGTCTCACGAACTTGCTGGAACTGCTTGTTGTCTGCCATTGTTGTTCTCCTTTCTTTCTCGCAGGGGACTGCGAGTTTCCACGATTCTCACTTGTCCTCATCGACAACAGATGGCGCTTACCGTAAGCGTCCCAACGCTCGACCTGCCTGCGACGCTGCCACAGTGCTAGCTCGATGTATCTACGGGTTGTGTGATATGCACAAAAAAATTGTACAAGCAGAGTATACCATCCAGGCACTGGGGTGTAAATTGGTAAAAGATACGAACCATCACCTCGAGATATTGGTGATAATGCACAAATTTTGTGCATTATCAAACAACTGATGAGTGGTTTTCCACGATGAAATGGGGGAGTTGAGGTGCTTAAGGGTGAAGAATGCCGGGATTGTACCTCACTATATTGGTCATACTACACAAAGTTGTGATCGCCATGACGAGTCAGCTTCCACGGGGATCAAGACGTTCAATATGCATGAAATCAGGTTCTGCCCGGCGGCCGCGGCGAGAACAGGTCATCTTCTTTCCCCGGCCTGTAGCAGCCGAACAGGCAGATTATATTACTCGGATTTTGGGAAAAAGCTTACTCACCTGGCAGGTAAAACCCGGTAGCAGCGGTGACTGCAATGTATCGTTTTCGTACAGTGTACTGTAGAGTTTGAGGACCACTTCCTCACGTCGATAGATTTCCAGACGGCGCTCCTGCCAGTTCACAATCCAGTATTCTAAGACGCCACGTCGGGAATACAGTCTCAGCTTGAACTCACGGTCTCGGCGCTCGTTTGTCATGCCTGGGGAGAGAACTTCCACGACTAACTCTGGCGCGGTATGCAACTTTCCATCTGGCTGCAGTGCAGTAGTCAAGCGTTCTCGGCTGGTCCAAATGACATCCGGGGCCACATCATCATCTTCGGCAAAAATCAATCCTGGTGCAAGATTTGCCTCTCCTGCTTCTGTTTGCTCACTCCAAATATCAAGGAATTTGAAGACGAGCCCACAAACACGCTGGTGATAATAATGTGGTTGTGTTGACATGTACAACTCTCCATCGATAATCTCATATCGCTTGCCATTATTCGGCAGCATCTCCAGGTCCTGTGAAGTCCAGGGCAACGTCTTCATGTTCTCCTCCCGTTTCTTTCGTCAATGCAATGGGCTATACCCATCCAGCAGACCAGGCTAGAGGCCGTTTTGTGTATCCCAATCAAACCTTTCACTGAGATAAGTCAATTGCAAGCTGCCACCTTTGTCTCTGAGGCGGCCGCTCTTCTTCTGGAAGTTTCTTCCTGTAACCTATTCACCATTGGACAAACCCTCTTCATTCGTGGAGGGGGGTTTGGTAGCGATGAGCCAGTGGCCCTGAGCATCAACGGGAACTATGTCGCGTCGGCGTCCACTGACGCAAGCGGAGCCTTTACGAGCAGCATACTTATCTCCTGCGACCGTCCTTATCACAACACCGTGCAAGCCACTGGCACCTTCAGTGGAGTCTCAGTGTCCGCCTCCTTCTTCTGAGGGAATGCTGACCAGGCGGTGGTTAGCGCGCCACCCGCATGTAGTAGCGCTGCGTGTTGGCGGGGTCCACCAGGACAGGCACCCAGCTTCCTGGCCGGAGGGTGAGCGGGTTGAGCAGCATCCAACTGTGACAGGGGTAGACCTGCCGCGTTTGAGGATGCTGCCAGTAAGCCGTTACCTTGGTGAACACCCAGTGTTGTTCGATGCCGGTGACTGTCGCCACCACCGTCACCCCATGGTGCTCGAGCGCCTCGATCAACGAGGCTCGCCGCAAGAACAGACAGCCAAGCAATAACAGTCCGACAAAAAAGACGACGAACGGTTCCATGACCTGCAAACCTCCTCTCGGAGCATCTCCCTTCCAGGGCAGTATACACGACGAGAGCAGAGCCGCAGCCCACCATATCGTGGGCAAGGCGGTCACAAAGCCGGTGATTGAGGCACTCTCCCTCAACCAGGTTCTGCTCTGAACGCAGCAGGAAGCCCTGTATCCTCTCGCTTCTGCAAGGTGCGGGAGTCACCCCATTTGCATGTTCGCGGAGCAAGCAGTTCCCTAGAAGGGCCGCTGGCGCGTATTGGACTCAATCGCTACCAGCAACAGAATCAACTCAGCGAGCGCATTGAACAAGAGAAAGCTCAGCGCCGTTGCCAGCACAGTACCCACGAGATAGACCATCGAGATCGGCAACGCCGTCTCAGCCGGAACAGGCAGCACAGGCAGAGGCAACACCTTGACCACCTCGCACCTCCCTCCGTGATGTGCTCTCTGCCAGTAGGACGTGTGTACACAAGAAGGGTAACACCATGAGGACCTCAGGCAGCGGGGAGGCACTCCGCCGACAGTGGATCACTGAGTAGCGAGCGACGGTACCATCGAGGTTTCGCGCCACTCGCGCAAAGAGGTCTTTTTTGAACGCAAGAATCGGATAGCTTCTACTGTTATATTATTTTAGAATACATATGGAAAGACAAGTCTTGAGTAAAAGATGATGCAATAACGAGGAGATACGAATCATGCTTGAAGAGAAGTACTGGCAGGCTGTGCTAACCAGAGATACTCGTTCCGACGGGACGTTCGTCTACGCTGTTCGTTCCACCGGCATTTACTGCAACCCATCGTGTTCTGCGCGGCGACCACGGCGAGAGCAGGTCGTCTTCTTTCCCCAGCCTGAAGCTGCGGAACAGGCGGGGTTCCGTGCGTGCAGACGTTGCAGACCCCAGGAGGCCAGTGTGTATGAACTGCAGGCGGAGATGGTTCAACATGCCTGCCGCTATATCGAGACGCATCTTGAAGGTCCTCTCACCCTCGACGCATTGGGGAAAGAAGTCAGTGTCAGCCCTTACCACTTGCAGCGGGTTTTCAAACGCATCATGGGTATTACACCCCGCCAGTATGCGCAGGCATACCGGCTGGGGCAACTGAAGCAGCAGCTTAAGGAAGGAGAAACCGTGACTACAGCACTTTACAATACAGGCTTTGGGTCCAGTAGCCGCCTGTACGAGCAGGCACCTGCTCAACTTGGCATGACTCCCGCTACCTACCGCCGGGGAGGTAAGAGCACACACATTGGCTATACCATCGTTGATTGCCCCCTGGGTCGCCTGCTGATCGCAGCCACTGAGAAGGGCATCTGCGCCATCTGTTTGGGCAACTCCGATGCAGACCTCGAAACAGTACTGTTCAGCGAGTACCCTGCCGCCGAGATCCAGCGCGATGGAGTCGAACTGAGCCAATGGGTCAATGCGCTGCTCAACCATTTGAGCGGTCAGCAGCCTCAACTTGATCTACCTATCGATGTCCAGGCCACTGCCTTTCAATGGCGGGTTTGGGAATCACTGCGAGCGATTCCTTATGGCAGTACCCGTTCCTACGGCGAGATTGCTCAAGATCTGGGTGATCCCAAAGCGGCCCGGGCGGTGGCTCGCGCCTGCGCCACCAATCCGGTAGCTATCGTGGTCCCTTGTCACCGGGTAGTGCGCGAAGACGGCAGTCTCGGCGGCTATCGCTGGGGATTGGAGCGCAAGCGGCAACTGCTGGCACAGGAGTCAATGAATAATAACCGCTAAAATAGACTTGACAGGTTAGCTAGCCTATGTTATAATATAACCATCTACACGAATTAAGATGGTTATATGCGCTGGCGGACTTGATGAAAGTCAATTTCAGGGTTTAGCGAGCATTTTGGCTGTAGTAATCGGCCTCCTTGCCTGTTACCATTGTAGTGTAATAATTGTAAGTACCTATACAAAAATGCGACCTGAGTATTCTCAATGGCCGCGGGAAGGAGGGCATGATGGAATTCATCATCCTGCTTGCTGCACTGATTGCTTTCGATATAGCGGCCTTGCGCTGGGGCTGCAAGAGTAACGACGGCATTGATAGTCCCGAATGGGAGCGCCGGCAACGCTGGTATGGCTTTCACTAAAACCGTATCAGCGCCCCACGCCCCTACCATACACGAGCTTCGGAGACCGATCCGTATATAGTAGGGGCGACCCTTGTGGTCAGACATTTGGAGATAAGACTTCACGTGAGCGGGCTTGAGAGGTGTCCTGCCTGTCATCCTGAGCGCAGCGAAGGATCTCTGCGTCCGTCGAGCCAGACCCAAAGCTCGCGCTCAGAGCCTGCCCTTGAGCGAAGCGAAGGGGTGACAGGCATTCTCTCCAAATGTCTACCTTGTGGTCGCCCTGCTTGTGGTCGCCCTGGAGGCCGTTTTTATATCTAGGAAGAGTCCAAAACCTGAATGAAAAATCTCTATCGAACCGAAGCTATACAAGAAAAACTTGCAAACGACATCACAGAAACAACTGTAGAGGCAACCCCTGCGAAAACCGGCATCACTCGCGACCGCGCAGGCATAATCCTATCCTTAATCTCCCTCTATTTCATATGGGGTTCGACGTACCTCGGTATGCGCATAGCGCTGGAAGGCTTCCCGCCCTTTTTGTTGGCAGGAGTGCGCTTCCTGATCGCGGGAGGCATACTCTACGCTATTTTGCGCGTCCGTGGCACGCCAGCGCCGGGTAGAAAGCAGTGGGCCGGTGCAGCCGTGCTGGGAGCCCTCTTGCTGGTGGGCGGTAATGGTGGCGTGGTCTTCGCCGAACAATGGGTCGCTTCGGGATTGGCTGCGCTTGGTATAGCCGCCGTTCCGCTCTGGACCGTGCTTTTCTTTGGATTGTGGGGTCGCTGGCCCAGGCGTTTAGAATGGCTGGGGTTAGGCCTGGGCTTCGTGGGAGTGGTGATCTTGAACCTGGAAAATGGCTTGCGCGCCTCTCCCATCGGAGCCATCGTTTTGCTGCTGGCTCCCATGAGTTGGGGGCTCGGTTCGGCATGGAGCCAACACTTACCTTTGCCCAAAGGCTTGATGTCCAGCGCGGCACAGATGTTAACCGGTGGTTTGCTCCTGATGCTTATGAGCTTCGCTTTCAGAGAAGGAATGCCGCATATTCACACGGTACGTCCGTTGTGGGCGATGGCCTTCCTGATAGTGTTCGGCTCGCTGATCGCCTTTAGCGCCTATGGCTATCTCTTGCAGCGTGTACGGCCTGCCCTTGCCACCAGCTACGCCTACGTCAATCCGCTCGTGGCGGTAGGGTTGGGTGTGGCGCTGGTAGGTGAACATATCACTCTCGTGGGCCTGGTGGCTATGCTGATCATCTTGTCCGGTGTGGGGTTGGTCTCGCTGGTACGGCAGCGTTGATGATCAGCGATACTTGTTCTGTCTCTCCCTGACATTGAGGTTCATGATATATACTACAAGCAGGTTTTCACACCCTTACTACACAGGGCAACCGGACTGCTGATGCTGTTTCTGCCATGGCGCTCTCTGATAAAAAAAGTTCGGTTTGAGAATGATGTTTTTATAGGTGGGAATGTGGAAGATCGGGCTGGTCGAGCCAGAAATCGGCGGCACCATCCAGACCCAATGGGCTGGCACCGTTCGTCCAGCCTGTTTTTCCAACTCATCATGGTGAATAAATTGGCGGGAAGCCGTATGGTGGTCGACGATGGTTACCCCTTGCTTTGCAAACGAGTACAACACAGCCACGTTCAACTCGACCAGGGCGCGATCTTTCCACAGTGTGCGGTCGCAGCGGGTATCGAGCCCCATCCGCTCTGCAATCAGCGGGAGCAGGTTGTAGCGATTGACGTCGCCCAGGTTGCGCGCCCCAATCTCGGTGCCCATGTACCAGCCATTGAAAGGAGCGGCGGTGTAGGAAATGCCACCGATCTCCAGGCGCATATTGGAGATGACGGGCAGGGCATGCCACTTGAGGCCCAACCCGGCGAACCAGGCATAGTCGGGGTGGCTCAGTGGCACCTCAAGCACCACGTCGCGTGGCAGTTCAAACAGCCTGGGGCACTTGTTGGGCAACTGGATGACGAGGGGCAGGATGTCAAAAGGTGTGCCAGCTCCCCCCTTCCAGCCCAGGCGCCGGACCTCGTCGGTGAGGTCTGCGTGCAACGGATCACCGGTGATAGAGCCATCTGACCGGCGATAGCCCGCATAGCGAATGAGCTGCGGATTCCAGATGCGTATGCCGGGCTGTCCCGGTATTGCCGGAGCAAAGATGGTGATCGTCGAGCGGATCTTCCCCCCGTTAGTGCCAAGCCGAAGGTGCTCGACCAGGGCTGCGAAGATCTCCTCTTCCGTCTCCAGGTGACGCATATCGCGCACCGCGAGCGATTTCCAGTGGAGCCGCCCGATGCAGCGGGTGTTGTTGCGCCAGGCGACTTTTGCTCCGTATGACAGCTCATCGTAGTTCTGCCGGTAGGTTCCGGTCCGTTCGATCTCGCCCTGGATCTCGGCGAGTCGCTCAGAATGGGTCTCAACCATGCCACATTCCTGGTGGAGCAGGTGCAAATAGGCTCTGGCTTCCAGCAAAAGTTCTTGAGGATCTTCAAAAGGTGCCTGGTAATAGCCTTGCTGCTTGTGTGCACCGTTTAATAGGTCTGCTGATCGCACCTGAAGATATGCGTGTGTGCAGGACATACTCAATTCCCTCCCACTTTATTGCATCCACTTTATTGCATCTATTACAGGAAACGTGGCAGAAAAGCTTTAGTAACAGAATTTAAGAGTACTTCATAGTGAAGACTTTACTTGCCCACGTTAAACCGGAAATGGGCAATATCGCCATCCTGAATGACGTAGTCTTTGCCTTCGAGGCGCTGCAGCCCCTTTTTGGCAGCGGCGGCGAACGATCCTCCACAGGCCATGAAGTCCTCAAAACGTGTCACCTCGGCACGGATGAAGCCGCGCTCGATATCCGAGTGAATCTTGCCGGCCGCCTCGGGTGCCTTTGCTCCCTTTGTCACAGTCCAGGCGCGTACTTCATCCTCACCTACCGTCAGGAACGTTATCAGATTGAGTAGACGGTAGCCGACCTGGATGACGCGATCAGCACCCAACCTTGGCAGCCCTAACGCCTCCAGGTATTCAGCGGCATCGGCTTCGGGCAACTCTGCCAGTTCGGCCTCCAGGCGTGCAGAGACTGCGACCACCTCAGCGCCTTCGGCCCTGGCACGTTTGGCGATGGTAGCGATTCCTTTCAGTTCGCCCTCCTGGGTCGACTCGTCAACGTCTTCACCGGCGGCGATACGCGCCAGGAGATCAGCCGCTGCGCCAAGCACATCCTCACTGACATTCAGGACGTACATGCGCGGTTTCACCGTTAGTAAGAAGAGTTCTTTCAGCACGGCACGGTCCTGTGCGAGCAGTTCGACCTGGCTCACCGGCCTCAGGTCGTTGAGTGCTTCCTGGAGCAGGCGCAGGACGTCTAGTTCTTGCTGGTACTTCTTCTCACCGGTCTTGGCTGCCTTCGTGGTGCGCTCGATGCGCTTCTCGACCGTGGACAGGTCGGTCAGTGCGAGTTCGGCGTTGATGCTGTCCAGGTCGCGATTGGGGTCTATATTGCCGTAGGGATGTGGGACATTGCTGTTGGCGAAGGTGCGCAGCACGATCGCCAGGGCATCGGCGTTGCGGATGTGCCCCAGGAATTCTGCGCTGAGGCCATGCTTCTCGCTGCCGGCATGCGTGTCCTGTCCCATGCCTGCCACGTCCACAAATTCGACGGTGGCATAAGTGACTTTCTTGGGCTTGAAGATCTCTGCCAGTGGCTGCAGGCGTGCGTCAGGCACCTGTACCACCGCCAGGTTGGCCTGCACGGTACTCGTCGCATAACCGCTGATGGGTGCGCCCGCCTTCGTGAGCGCGTTAAAGAGAGTTGTCTTTCCACTCTGTGGGAGTCCTATAATACCTATACTTAAAGCCATATGTATTTTCCTTCTTGACGTCATCTAGTACACACTTGTACAATAGGTGTTGACTATAGTAGCGTTTTCCGCGAACCGGAGGTAACTTTCTATGCCATTGTACGAGTACTACTGCTCGGAATGCAAATCCAAATTTGAGCTGCTGGTGAGCCACAAGTACGCTGATGAAGTCGTGTGCGTGAGGTGTCACGGCGAAAAGGTGCGTCGTCTGCTCTCTATCTTCGCCACTGCTCATAGCGAGGGCGAGTATAGTGATAGTTCATACGAAGAGATGGCAGGGGGAAGTTGTGGATGTGGCGGCAATTGTAGCTGCGACTGACCAGGTCTGTTATGTTTCATAAAGTCAGTTACCGGCGTGGCGTGCTAGAGGGAGTGCTACTCTACACGCTAGGCCGTTTTGGCGCACTCATCACCCCGGCCCTCTTCCCCGATTGGCTCTTTGTTGCCATGCCTCTGCTGTTCCTGGCGTTCCAGTACCTGATTGCGCCGGTGTGGGCTACGCAGCGCATCCAGTCCAGCAAACGAGAGCGTCTCAGCAGGCGCTTCTGGTTGCTCGGCCCATGCCTGGCAGCTATTTGCTTCGGTATCGACCTGCTGGTTACGTTGACGATAGGATTGGCCCTCAGTTTGGGTGAGGTGCAGCAGGGGCCAGCTTTGTGGCGTCTCTTCGTCAGTGGACCTCATCATCTCACTCTGATCGCTCTGGGTGTCTACGAGCTAAAGAGTGCTTCGCTCCTTTTCACGCTGTTTATGATTGCGGTCGTGTGTACTCGCCTGGCACAGGGTGGTTTTTTGCGATTTACCATGCCAGCGGGGGGGAATCGTGTGACGTTGTGAAGGCTTCAGACTGAAGCAAATTCCTCCTGGCCTGTGGTGGAAGGGGCATCGATGCTCGGGAGATAGAAAATGAAGGTGGAGCCTTCGCCAGGTATGCTGTGCTCAAGCCAGAGTCTGCCGCCCATGGCTTCGATGTAGCGACGACAAATGTAGAGTCCCAGGCCGGTGCCGCGCACAGATGTGGTGAGCGAACGGGATGCGCGTACAAACTTCTCGAAGATTTTGCGCTGATCTTCTTCGAGGATGCCCTCACCTTCATCACGCACGCGTACCACCACAACGGGTATGTCCCCGTGTTCAGGATCGACCTGGTCCTCCGGAAGTTGCAATTGGAACAGTGTCGTAGCCTGGGCCTCGAGTTCTATACGAGCTTCCAGGGGCGAGTACTTGACAGCATTATCGAGCAGGTTGGTCATCACCTGGCGCAGGCGCAGTGGATCACAGTTCACCCACAGATCGGGTGCAACACTTAAGACAATTTTATGCTCGATACTGGCACTGAGCATGTCCCGCGCTAGCCTTGCAGCGGTCAAGAGTTGAACGGGACCAATCTGCATTTCCAGCTTTTTGTCCGATGCGCCTAGCTGGGCTGCATCGGTCATCGTCACCACCAGGTCGCTTAGTTGTTGCGTTGAATCTGTAATTTTTGTGACAGAACGCAGAATCTGCTGCGGGGTAGCACGCGCATACTGTCGATGAAGCAACGCGGCATAGCCTTTGATGGCGCTGAGTGGTGTGCGTAACTCGTGTGAGGCCGTCACCAAAAACTCGTCTTTAAGTCTATTCATGCGCTGTAGTTCAGCATAGGCCTCTTCTCTCTCCTCGAAGAGTTGCGCGCTACGGATGGCGCTGGCAGCTTGTCCACAGATGGCCAGGAGTACTCCAACTTCCTTGGGGGTAAGCACCCGGTTGGATCCCAGCATGTGTATGGCCAGAATGCCGATGAGTTCCGTCTGATAGCGCACCGGGATCATCAGCATCTGCTTGATGCCCATCTCCCGTAGCAGTATTACTCCACCTTCTGTACTGGCTTGGGCGAGTTCTTCAATCGCGGCGCGGTCGAGATAGAAAAAGGGTTCTCCGACCCGGTGCTCCAGCATGGAGCCTTTGAAGGGCAGGCGTATCATCTTTATCAGGTCACTGTGCTTTGTCAATTCCTCGGCTGAGATTGGTGAACCTTTCTGTTGACCCGTTGGAGCGTATAGAGCTTGCGCGATAAGTTCCTCACTGTCAGCCGTGAGTTGGAAAAAGGTGGACATCTCCGCCTGGATCAGCTTGGCCGCAAACTCGACAAAGTTGTGGAGCAGTTCAGTGATGTTCAAGACCGAACTGACCGCTTGCAAGGCGCTATTCATCGCTGCCAGTTCCTCCTGGCGTTGTTTAGCTTCACGTAGTGAGGAACGAGCTTTGTCATAGAGTTTGGCATTCTCGATACTGACGGTGATGATTTGCACCATTGTCTCGAGCACCAGAATCTCTTCGGGGCCGTAGGCATCAGCGTTCATGCTGGTGAGAGAAAGCGAGCCGATGGCACGTGTGAACATTTTCATGGGGAGCAGGAGAAAGGACCTCGCCTTGCGTTGATCACCCCAGGTGCCGGTCAGGAGTTCTTCATAGCTGGCATAACTGTCTTGCTCCGGGTCATCGGTGTTCAACAACAAGCGCCGCTGTTCCTCCTGTACAATGCGCCACCACTGGGGACGTTCTTCGGGAGCCACAGACTGCGCAGGTAACCCTTCCACACGTTTGCCATCGCAAACAGCGAAGACATCGTAGATTCTATCCGTATCGCGATCGTAGAGCGTCAGCAGCATTGCGTCATTATCCACCACGCTGGCAGTGAAGCGATACATGTCCTCTACTAAGTTTGGCAACTTCACGTTTGTGGGGAACGCGGTACTAATTTGCTGCAAACGCTTCATATAGCTGCTTGTGCGTTCTTGTAAGCGGCGCAACTGGTCGTTCTGAATATACAGGGCGATACGCTCAGCAAAGTCCAGGGCCTCCTGCCTGTGCTTCTGTTGAAACCCCAAACCAGGGGTTGTTTGATAGAGCAGGACGACACCGATTATAGCAGGTGATCTTTTCCTGCCCTGCATAGCGTTAAGTAATACAGGCTCTTGAATGGGTGCCACAAGATACCAACAGGGGGTAAAATCGGTCTGCACTTGCCCGTTGCGATTGGAGTGAAAGGTGGAGATGTAATCCTCATGGCGCATGATGTAGGCTTCATTTCTGAGCCAGGTAATGCCGACCAGGTCTTCTCCAATGGCGTAGGACGTACCGATTGGGAAGAGATCAGCACTTTGCACGGGGGTTAACTCCACTTTTTCCAATGGCTGCGTGGGATATTTCAGTGGGCCGCTGATCGGCGTTACCGAGTTGAGATTGATGGTAGTACGACGATTGAGAAGTCCTTTTGCGCCGGGGTCCCTGGCGTTGAGTGTAGAGGTTGGGTCTGTGCCACGTGCTCGCACATGCAGCTGTATGACCATTTTACTGATGCTCTCATCGAGCAGCGCCAGGCATGCTCCGTTGGCAGCAAACTGCGTCATCATTTGTTGTAAGAGATGCTTGAGCAGTACCAAGGGATATGCCTCATCGGTCCGTGGTTCTGGGTTGCGCCAGATGGCATCAGGCATGTGCTTCTCCTTCGCGAGCGGATTCGATCGATTAACGCGGAACAAAACAGACCATAGCCACTCCAGGGCAAGCGCCTTCGGCGATGCTTCGCAGCGCAAGGGTCGCCCCTACCATACTACGAAGTAGCTAAAAACTCCCACGGAACAGCATATCACAGGGCTGTTTTGTATTCAACCTAAAGGCCTGCACTCCTGCACTTGACTAAGCCCGCTCAATCTCATAGAATTTAAAGCAACACCTGTACCCATCGCAGTCCGGAAAAACCATCGCCCATACCATACATCGAAAGAACAGCACACCGCATTCTTCAGGAGGCCACCTTGCCATCACAGAATGAGGACGAATGGTTAAGCCTCAGCGAGGCCGCCAACATCTTAGGTATGCATCCTGCCACTGTGCGGCTGTGGGCAGACCGCAACGAACTGCCATCGCGTCGCACAGGTGGAGGCCATCGCCGTTTTCGCCGTGCCGACATCGAAGCACGGCTGCATCAAGACCAGGAAGCAGAGCGCAAACCCCATCCCGCTGCGCAACTGCTCGTGCAGAGCGTCCTTGGCCTCGTGCGCTTCGCATTCAACGATGGCACGCTCAGCACCTTCCCCTGGTATCAGAACTTTAACGACTCCGCGCGAGAAGGATACCGCAGCCTGGGAAGGCGTGTCCTCGAACTCCTGCTCCACGCTCTCACCGATGCAACTACCGACAACGAACTACGCAACCAGGCAGTGCAACTTGGCACCGAATATGGCACCGTCACACGCAACTCCCACGTTCCTGTCACCGACGCCGTGCGTGCATTCCTCTATTTTCGCAGCCTAATCGACGAAAGCGTAATACAACTCGCAGAACTACAGGGCATCGGCACCCTGCGCCCGCAGACACCACGCGATCAGCAGGACCTCCCCTGGGTCGAAAGCCTGCACCAGATCACTGCCATCACCAACGAAATACTGCCCGCACTCATCGAGGCAGCGCTGGCACCAAACACAACGCACTAATCTCACATCCCTATATAGAAATCTTCCAATCCAACGTCTATTATATAGATGATGAACAATTCAGCAGAAAGGTCCAACTGAAGGGATACGTGCATGTCTGATCAGCCCAACATCACATTGACACCGCGCCAGCACCGAGCCTTGCGTCACCTTGCACGCAGACACATGCACCGCCCCCGCATCACCAGGCGCCGAATGTTCGCCGATTACACATCACCTCCCGTAGGGACCCAATCCATCGCACCCGACGAACCAGCCGTAGGGGCCTCAGCGAAGCTTGCGGAGCGCGTTTCAATCCCGAGCCCACCGCCGATTTATCGGCCCACCGGGGCGGCGAACATCTCCACCCCCGATGAAACCGTAGGGACCCAATCCATCGCGTCCGACGAACCAGCCGTAGGGGCCTCAGCGAAGCTTGCGGAGCGCGTTTCAATCCCGAGCCCACTGCCGATTTATCGGCCCAGCGGGGCGGCGAACATCTCCACTCCCGATGATACCGTAGGGACCCAACCCATCGCGTCCGACCGGGAGGAGGGACAACCGACACCTGACGAACCGGCACAACCGGCTGTACAGGCCCAACCTATCGCACCCGACGAACCACCTGTAGGGGCCGATTTATCGAGCCCACTGCCGATTTATCGGCCCAGCGGGGCGGCGAACATCTCCACTCCCTCTGATACCATAGGGACCCAACCTATCGCACCCGACAAGGAGACGGGGCAAGCAGCCCACCCACTGCCCCTTGCATACAACATCTCACCCATGCCATCCCTGGCAGAACTCAGCCGTCCTCTTAACGCGCCCATTCCGACTAGGGACGACCCGCGCGGTCGTCCTCTGGTACCTGCCGCGCGCAAAATCCCACCCATGCCACCGCTACCAATGCGTCGCGCATCCGTACCAGTTCCAACACAGCAGAAACACGGCATTATTAGCACCGGTCAGCGCCAATACCCGCATTATCACACCCTCACACAACGGCAGAAACGACTGGGACATCGTACACGCAAACACCTGCGCCAGGTTCGTGTCAGTGAGCGTCTCGCGCGCCTTCGCTTCTGGGCCACCATTTGGAGCATCATTGGTCTGCTTATGGTCATCTTTATGTCATTGGGAGCCATCGGCTCCGTCACCTTCTATGACTTCGTCCAGCATACCCAGACAACCTATGAGCACCAGGTAGACACACTCCGTAGTCTTCTGCCACCCGATAACCTCAAAATTTACGATAGCAAAGGTGTGCTGCTTGCTCAACTCACCGACCAGGGACTGCATACCACCGTCAAATTCGACCAGATCGCTCCTCTGCTCAGGGACGCCACCGTCGCAACCGAAGACAAGACTTTCTGGACCAACCAGGGCGTGGACCTGCTGCGCATTCTCCGCGCAGCCCTCGACGATGTACAAAATGACCGTGTCGTAGAAGGTGGCAGCACAATTACCCAGCAACTCATTAAAATTTTGCTTGTGGGAGACCAGGCAACCATCGAGCGCAAGCTCAAAGAACTCGTGCTGACTCCCCTGATCAATAACCGCTACAGCAAACGTGACATCCTGGAAATGTACCTGAATAGCATCTACTATGGCCACCAGGCCTACGGCATCGATGCAGCCGCCACATTCTACTATGGTTTGCAAGATAAACCCGGTCGACCCGCCGCCATGCAACTGGACCTGGCACAATCAGCCATGCTCGCCGGTATCCCCAGCAATCCTAATCTGTATGACCCACTGCTGCACTCCGACGCCGCCTACAACCGTTTTGCCTACGTCCTTGGCCTGATGGTATCGCAGAACTACATCACCAGGCTGCAAGTCTTTAATGCCATAGCGGAGGCTCAGGACCCCCACTTCTTCAAATTTGCTACCCCGCAGCCCAATCGCGCTCCCCACTTCGTCGAGCTCGTGTTGTCCGAACTCCAGCAGATGTTCCACCTCAAATCTCGCAGCCAGTTGTCACGCTCTGACATGGTTATCTACACCACCCTCGACATCAATTTGCAGGGCAAAATACAGCGCATCGCCCAACAGCGCATCGCCGAACTGCGCGATGACCACAACCTGACCAACGCCGCAGAGGTCCTCATCAACTTTCATACCGGTGCAATCATCTCACTGCTCGGCAGCATCGACTATAACGACGCCTCGATCGATGGACAGTTTGACGTTGCAACGGCCTATCGCCAACCGGGGTCATCCTTCAAGCCCTATGTCTACGTGACAGCCTTTGCGCAAGGAAGTTCACCCGCCCAGGCCATCGATGATCAACCAATCTCGATTGCCCTACCCGGCAGCGATCCACCCACGTTCAGCCCGCTCAACTACGATCGCCGTTTCCATGGGCATATGACCTTGCGCTGCGCCCTGCAAAACTCTCTCAACATCCCTGCCGTCAAGGTCCTTGAGCATGTAGGCATTCCTGCCGCGATGCAGACCGCCTACAAAATGGGCATTACAACCTACAGTGGCACGCCGGGCTACTCGCTCGTCCTGGGTGGTTTAGGCATTCGCCTCCTTGACCACACCTCGGCCATGGGCGTCTTCGCCAATGGAGGAGTGCGCCAGGCGTACTATGCTATCAACAAGATCGTCTCTGCCTCGACCGGCAAACTGCTTTTTCAGCACCAGTTCGGCCCAGGAAAGCGCATCATTAGCCCACAACTGGCCTACATGATGACCGATGTGCTCAGCGATAACACCTCGCGTATCCCTGAATTCCTGGATTGTAACGTTTTGCAACTCTACTCTAACTCCCAACAAGACTGCCAGAACGGCGATCGGGGCGTGGTCCGTCCGGCTGCGGCCAAGACCGGCACAACCAACGACTTCCGTGACAACTGGACCATTGGCTACACTACCGACTATGTCATGGGCATCTGGGCCGGCAACGACGACAATTCACCCATGATAGACGTGACAGGGGTGCAAGGTGCGGCTCCCATCTGGCATGACGCCATGCTGCTAGCCGAACAAGGCCATCCCATCCGTGACTTCACCAACCCTGGTGGGCTGGTCCGCTCCATGGTCACCTACCCGGACGGCGTGCAGGCTACTGATTGGTTCCTGCCCGACACAGTACCCAGCTTTGTCCTACCGACGCCAACACCCATCCCAATGCCTACACCTATACCTACCGAGATTCCGGCGCCTGATACGACGCCGGTGGTAACACCTTCGCCCATACCTACGTCGCCTGCTCCTCCACCATTGCCGCACCCCTACTGTCCGGCCAACTATAGTTTCGCCTTTGCCCCTCCACCTCCTGATGCCCCGTCTTCTGGATGGTGGTGACTCAGTGTCCAGTCAAATAAAAATGTTACCGAAGAGGAATATGCTACCTTGCTTAGCACTCCAGAGTCATGTATACTGGACCTCATGAAAAGTACGCAAGGATGGTGCTAGCATGATGAAGTTCTCTTTGTTTCAATCCGCATCAGATTTTCATCCCGTTGTTATCGCAGACACCTACAGCGATGATAACATAATTACTCTCCACAAGGGAGATTCGCGCACCTTTTTGAGAACATTACCTGATGGAGCAATTGCTCTTGTTATAACCTCTCCGCCTTACAACATTGGAAAGTCCTACGAGCGTAGACAGAATATCACTGCCTATCTTGCTGAGCAAGAAGAAGTCATTTCTGAATTAGTGCGCGTACTTGGGGACAGCGGCAGCATTTGCTGGCAAACTGGGAACTATGTGGATGAGGGAGAGGTCTTTCCCCTCGACGTTTTCTACTACCATATTTTTAAGAAGCATGGGTTAAAATTACGAAATAGAATCATTTGGCACTTTGAACATGGCCTGCATGCATCAAAGAGATTTTCGGGCCGTTACGAGACCATCTTGTGGTTTACCAAAACCGATAATTATACCTTTCACCTTGATCCCGTGCGTGTTCCCGCTAAATATCCTGGGAAACGACATTTTAAGGGACCCAACATAGGGCAACCTTCTGGAAACCCGCTAGGGAAGAATCCTTCAGATATATGGGAAATTCTCTACCAAGAGTGGGAGACCTGCATCTGGGATATTCCAAATGTAAAAGCGAATCATATAGAGAAGACAATTCATCCTTGCCAATTTCCTGTAGAACTCGTTGAGCGTTGCGTAATGGCTCTTACTAACGAGGGTGATCGAGTTTTAGATCCTTATTGTGGTGTAGGCTCAACATTGCTCGCGGCCCTGATGCATGATAGAAGAGCACTTGGTGTTGATAGAGATAGCAAGTACATATCCATAAGCACGGAAAGAGTTTATCAACTGTACAATGGAACACTGAAAACTCGACCTTTGGGCCAACCTATCCACAAACCATCTGGACGCGAAAAAGTGGCACAAGCGCCGATTGAATGGAATCACCATAACAATGAGGGAAAATAGTAGTGCGCATTGCGGGAATCTATTCCTTCAACCAGGGGAAGGAAATCATTGCGAAGCAACACCGTTCCCAGTTGGAGGAGGTATTACAAGTGATTGAAGCTGTAGATGCAGAACGTTGCAAGACGAAAGTAAGCAAAGAAAAGACTATGAAGGATAGAGTATTGTACAGTCCACCAAGTCTTAATGAAGCATTCAAAGAAGAGTTTGCTACGAGAGGCTGGATAAATCACAAAGTCATTGCAGAATACTCAAAAGACTACTATGTTCCGGGTTACACGCCACCTGTACGAAGCGGACGAGAGTCACCCCCGTTTAGAGATATGGATTTTGTTAAGGATAAGTTAGGTGTAGAGGTTCAATTCGGCAAGTATTCCTTTATGGTCTACAACGTATGCGCCAAGATGACCATATTTGCTAAGCTTGGTGTGATTGACTGTGGCATAGAAATAGTGCCGGTGAAAGCCTTCGCGGAAGAAATGTCCACAGGTGTATCGTACTTTGAACAGTTCGTCTGGGATTTAGAGCACAGAGGGGTGTCAGACATAGATATACCTGTTCTCATATTCGGCATAGATACAGATGGGCTAAAACCCAAAGACCTGAAAATAGCGGAGGCAAAGCAAGCATACCTCTTCGGTGAGAACTAATGGATCAGCAGGTTTACATCAGCCTCGGCCAGTATTCGCAGAAAAGCAAGTAGCTCGTCCCCCTCATGGGAACACGAACCCTTGCGAGTGCTATGGCAGCTTTGTTACAATAGAAGTAACAGGCGGCCCAACCGCCTGGATTGAGACCTGGGCGTTACCCTCTATCTGCCTAACTCGTTAGTAGACTTAAGAGGGGAGTACTCGTGCTAAGATACTCTTGTGCTCGTTTTCCACCGAAATGAGCGTTGGCGACCCAGCTCACAACAACGACTATATTCTGATCCATCATCTGCTATATATAATAGAATTGCACGCAGGGCCAGACTAAAGCTACTAGAGAGATGTGCTATGCAGGACGAAAAGCAACCAACATCCGGCTCGACAGCCATACTCACCCCGGCCAAACTTCCAGAGAACAGTCGCGCTGCTGCAGCCCAGCGGCTTGACGAACGGCCGCCGAAGCCGGCTGTAGGAGCCTACTACAAAGTGCCTCATCGCAATCCCTATCCACGAGGGTGGCGCACAAAACGCTACCTCAAGCGCAAAAACCTGCGGCGCAGCAACCAGCTGTATGCCTCCACTGAGCGCTTTAGCACCAAGTGGGCCATGTTGCCATTAACAATCACATCATTGCTGGTCGTCTTCCTGGTTACCGGAATCCTTGTCGCCGTGGTCGGGGCAGCCGGAGCCACACAGCAACGCTACGGCAAGGAAGTCACGACCCTGGAGGATATCCTCCCCAAGGACAATCTGAAACTATTCGATGCCCACGGCACGCCGATTTACCAGATGCTTGACCAGGGATTACAAACAAGCGTACCTCTCTCACATATCTCGCCCAATCTCATTAATGCCCAGATTGCTATTGAAGATCAGTATTTCTGGACGAATCCAGGCTATGATATCACCGGCATTGTGCGTGCTGCCATCGATGACCTGACGCACAAAGGTTCCGTACAAGGCGGCAGCACGATCACCCAGCAGTTGATTAAAAATACGATTGTAGGTAACCAGGATACCATCATCCGCAAGCTGCAGGAAATCATCCTGGCGCCAGCCGTGACCCGCATATACACCAAACAACAGATACTCACGATGTATCTCAACACCACCTACTACGGTGAGCAAGCCTATGGAGCCAATGCCGCTGCACTTGTGTACTTCAACTTGCACGATACCCCTACGATGAGCGCCGCATCCCAACTCGACATCGCTCAAGCAGCCACGCTAGCCGGTATTCCCCGATCGCCCAGCGAACTCGACCCATTCCTGCATCCCCACGCCGCACTGATACGACTGCAAGAGGTTCTTCTTCAGATGCGCCTGCAGAAATATATCACGTTCGTTCAGGAGCGTGAAGCCCTTGCGGAATCACAGCGACCAGGCTTTCTGCATCATGGAGTAATAATCAACAAGCTTGCCCCACATTTCGCCAACTATGCCGTCAACGAGTTGGCCTCTACCCTGCACGTCAGGCGCAGTGATCTCGCGCGCCTTGGTTTGATAGTATCCACTACACTGGACCTGAACCTGCAAAATAAGATACTCAAACTTGCGCAGAAGCACATTTCGGCGTTGGCAAAACTGCATCACATGTCAGACGCCGCTGTGGTGGTGATCGACTACCACAACGGTGCCATTCGCACGCTCTTAGGCAACATCGACCCGACCAATCCCCGCTATGGAGCGTTTGACGTAGCATCGCAGGGGTACCGCCAATCAGGCTCCTCGTTCAAACCATACATTTATGCCACAGCCTTTGAGAAGGGCTTAAGCCCTGGCATGCCGGTATTAGACGAACCCGTCACTATTCAACTCTGTTGCGGCTTGCCTTCGTATTCGCCGCAAAACTACGATCTCAGTTTTCATGGTCTGCTACCCATACGAAACGCCTTGCAGAATTCGTTTAACGTTCCAGCCGTGAAGGTCCTTCTCAAAACCGGGGTCGATCAGTCATTGCAAACAGCCCAGGCTATGGGCATCACCAGCTACATAGGGACCCCGAACTATACAATGGTACTCGGCACGCTTGGCATTCACCTGCTCGATCAGACCTCCGCCTATGGCGTTTTTGCCAATGGCGGCGTGCGTATCCCCCCACATGCCATCGATACGGTCCTGGATACACAGGGCCACGTGATTTATCACTTCGTCCCCCAGGGGCATCGCGTAATCAGCAAACAAGTCGCTTACATCATGACCAACGTGCTGAGCGATAACAGCGCACGTGTCTTCGAATTTGGTAAATGCAGCGCGCTCTTCCTGTACAGCAATACACAATCGCAATGCTACGCCGGCAATCCTGGTCTCACCCGTTCTGCTGCGGTCAAAACAGGCACATCCCAGGATTTTAAAGACAACTGGACCGTGGGCTACACAACGGATTATGTGGTAGGCGTCTGGGCGGGCAACAACGACGATTCACCGATGGTCAATGTGACGGGTGTTGACGGCGCTGGCCCTATCTGGCACGACAGCATGCTGCTGGTAGAGCAGGGGCTGCCCGTCAGGGACTTCCAAAATCCCGGTGGACTCGTCATGAGAACGGTACATTATGGAGGAATCACCACCACCGACTGGTATATCAAGGGCCTTTCCTGGACCAATTGGGGTTTAGCGTAGGGACCCGATTTATCGCGTCCGCGGGGTGGGGCGAGGGAGCCCGATTTATCGTGGGTTGCCTCCGCCCTACTCTGCAGGAGGCGGTAACTCGAACGCAGGCGGTGCCTGGCCGTGTCGGGCCTTTGCCAGCGCTCTCAGGCGTTCAACCGACTCATGGGGAACAGCGTGCCCACCTAGCGGCGTAGGGTGGATGCCAGGCCCATGAAAATCGCTCCCTCCTGTAGGGACCAGGTGGTATTCGTCGGCCAGGGTACGCAGTTCAGACACAATCTCTGCTGTGTACTGGCCATAGTAGGTCTCTAATCCTACCATACCTACCTCACACAGCCTGGGCAACCAGCCACGTAGCCTGGCGGAGTCCGTAGGGACCCGATTTATCGCGTCCGCGGGGTGTGGAGTGAATGGATGCGCCAACACAGGCAGCCCGTTGGCGCTTGCGATCAGGTGAATAGCATCCTCTACGGTGAGTTTATAGCGTGGAACATAAGCAGGACAACCCGTGCAGAGGTATTTCTCAAAAGCTTCAGGCATACTCTGCACATAGCCAGCCTCCATCAACGCCTGGGCAATGTGCGGGCGACCCACAGCCCCTTGAGCTATCTGCCGCACGCGCTCCCAGGTAATATGAACTCCGCCCCCATTCAAACGCTCGACCATGCGCTCCCCACGACGTACGCGAGCATCCCGCAGCACCTGCAGCACAGCCTGAAACGCTGCACGCTGGTATTCGGGGAAGTATCCAAGCACATGCATTTCGCCGCCGCTTCCATCTGTATTGATCTCAATGCCGGGAATAAATTCTATATTGAGCGCCTGTGCTGCTTGTGCCGCCTCCTCAACCCCGTTGGTACTGTCGTGGTCTGTCAAGGCCAGCACTCGCAGCCCCGCAGCATGAGCATGCTGGAGCAGTTCGCCTGGTGAGTAGAGACCATCCGAGGCGGTTGAATGGGTATGCAGGTCTACCAAACCGGGCATGTAATTCTCCTGGTACCCGCAAGGGGCACCACTACATTACCAGAGATGTACTGGCACCCTGTCTGGGGGACAGGTATCCCCTTGCGGGTACCAGGTCCACCACTACATTTATCGAGCATAGTCGACAGCACGAGTCTCACGAACCACACATACCCTGATCTGCCCAGGATACTCCAGGCTCTCCTCGATCTTATGAGCAATGTCGCTAGCCAGCCGGCTTGCCGCAAATTCATCGATCTCCTCGGGTTTGACGATGATGCGCACCTCGCGACCTGCCTGGATAGCGAAGGATTTTTCCACGCCGGTAAACGAGTTCGCAATACTCTCCAGAGCCTCCAGGCGCTTGATATAGAGATCAATCGTCTCACGACGAGCGCCGGGGCGAGCAGCCGAAATGGCATCCGCTGCCTGTACGATAACGGATTCCAGGGTTTGCGGCTCAGACTCGCTGGCATGGTGCGCAACCATCGCATGAATCACCTTGGGCGACTTGCCGAAACGACGTGCGATCTCACCGCCAATGATTGCGTGGGGGCCTTCAACTTCCTGGTCAATGGCCTTGCCCATGTCATGTAGTAGAGCAGCAGTTTTGCACACATTGACATCGGCCCCAAGCTCATGGGCCATGGTCGCTGCCAGGATAGAGACTTCAACCGAATGTGCGAGCACATTTTGGCCATAGCTGGTACGAAAGTGCAGCCTCCCCAGGATTTTGAGCAACTCCGGCTGCAATCCGTGGACATTCGCCTCCATTGCAGCGCGCTCGCCCGCCTCACGCACGATTGCATCCACCTCCTGCCGGGCTTTAGCAACGACATCTTCGATCCGGGCCGGGTGGATACGCCCATCGAGGATCAACTTCGTCAAAGCCAGCCGCGCCACTTCACGCCGAACGGGGTCAAAACCGGAAAGGATCACCGCCTCCGGCGTATCATCGATGATCAGGTCCACACCCGTCGCGGCTTCTAACGCACGAATGTTCCGCCCCTCACGCCCAATGATGCGCCCTTTCATCTCATCGTTGGGCAATGGCACGACGGAGACCACAGCCTCCGCCACCTGGTCCGAGGCACAGCGCTGGATCGCGAGGGTGATGATCTCGCGTGCGCGGGCATCGGCCTCTTCACGTGCCTGTTCCTCGATCATACGAACACGTTGCGCCGCCTCTACGCGTACTTGATTTTCAATGCGACTGAGCAAGAGTTCCCTGGCTTGCTCCTCTGTCAGTTGAGCAACACGCTCAAGCTCAATGATTTGCTGACGCTTGATGCCTTCCACCTCTTCACGTGCCTGTTCAAGGCTACGTTCACGTGCCGCCAGTTTGCGCTCACGTTGCTCAAATGCATCAATTTTTCGCTCGAGCGTCTCTTCTTTCTGCTGCAAACGTCGTTCCTGCCGTTGCAACTCGGCACGTCGCTCGCTATGCTCACGTTCTATCGTTGTGCGAAAGCGCGCAGTTTCATCACGCGCCTCGTGCAGAGCCTCACGCTGCTGTGCCTGGACTTCCAGTAGGCGCTGTTCACTGGCTTCCTTCTCAACACGCAGGTGTTCTTCAAAGCTTGCTTTATCTCGCATCCGCCCGATCAGAAATCCGGCATACAGGGCAACTCCTGCCCCTACTACCAGAATAACCATGACGGTGACGATTATCATTGGTGACACCTTGGTCTACCTCCAAAATAGTTAAGGCGAAAAGACCTCAAAGACCTCGACCTTTAAAAAGGCCTGGGCCTGGGCCTGAAAATGTAGCTCCCCGATTTATCGAGGGAGAAGGTATAATGAGTTTGATGATCCCGACCTGCTACGGCAGTCGGGACGTGCTCGATAAATCGGCACTCTACATCAAATGCAGGCATGCATATGCCAAAATGTAGCTCCCCGTAGATCCCCGATTTATCGTGGGATAGCTTGCGTAGCGCGTTTAAATCCTTCGAGGGAGTGTGCAAAGGCATAGTATGCGCCAAGCATACTATATAGGAGTGTTAACCATGCTGTCAAGAACGAAAGAGGGAGGACTTATTTGTGAGCCTGACGCCAGTTGTCTCTTGTTTTCTCATGCGCTTTGATCAAAACGAACCGCTGCTCCTCATCGTCCAGCGCAGCCAACGAGTGGGCAGCTACCACGGTCGCTGGGCTGCTATCAGTGGCTTCGTCGAAGAAGGCGTTACCCCCGAAGAACAGGCCTACACCGAGATCCGCGAGGAGACGAATCTCCAGCGTGATCAGGTACGCCTGCTCAGGCGCGGCGCGGTAGTAGAGTATGAGGATGCCTCCATAGGACGGCATTGGGTTATCCATCCCTTCCTTTTTGAGGTACTCACCCCCGACGCCATCCACACCGATTGGGAAGCCCAACAAATGCGCTGGATTCACCCATCGGAGCTTCAGAACTATGAGACAGTGCCGAGGCTTTCGGAGGCCTATGCTTCCGCAGTGAACGGGGAGAAGGTGTAAAATGTTATGAAGATATTAGCATTGAATGCAGGGTCAAGCGGCCAAAAGAGCCGCTTGTATGAAATAGAGGAATCACCCACGATAAATCGGGGTGCTACGCCAGAAGAGCCACCCGCACCACTGTGGCAGGCCGATGCCGACTGGACCGAACGTCAGGGCGTTGCAGAAGTCGAGATCAAGACGCGTCAGGGCCAGGTCTTGCAAGAAAGCGTCCCGATGGATGGACGAGAAAGCATCATTAAGCATATGCTCGCTACCCTCTGGAGCGGATCAACCAGGGTGGTCGATCAACCGTCGGAGATTGATATCGTCGGTCACCGCGTTGTCCACGGAGGCCAGGAGTATCGAGAAAGCACTTTCATCACGCCCGAGGTAAAAGCAGCGATCGAGCGTTTTGCCGTTTTTGCTCCTTCCCATAACCCGGCCAATTTGGAGGGCATCAAGGCCGTTGAACAGATGCTGCCATCTGTGCCTCAAGTAGCCGTATTCGATACAGCGTTTCACAGTCAGTTGCCCCTCGCTACCGCAGTCTACCCTGGTCCTTATGCATGGTTTGAGCAGGGCATTCGTCGCTTTGGATTTCACGGCATCAGTCATGAATACTGTGCCCGGCGTACTGCCCAGCTCCTGGGCCGGGACCTGGAATCCTTGAACCTCATTACCTGTCACTTAGGCAATGGCTGCTCCCTGGCAGCCATTCAACATGGTCGGAGTGTAGACACCACCATGGGTTTAACTACTCTGGAAGGGTTGATGATGGGGAGTCGCTCAGGTACGGTCGACCCCGGCATCCTGATTTACCTGTTGCAACACCAGGGATACTCAGCCGACCAGCTGAATAATACCCTCAATAAAGCTTCTGGCCTACAAGGCATCTCTGGCATCTCAAGTGATATGCGGCAGATCCTAAATGCGATTGGTGCGGGCAACGAAAGGGCAAAGCTAGCCTTTGATATGTACGTGCATCGCCTCCGCGCTCATATCGGTATGATGCTTGCGGCGCTGGGAGGATTGGATGCGCTTGTGTTTACCGCAGGAGTTGGAGAAAATGCTGCTGCCGTGAGAGCAGCGACTTGCGAAGGCCTTGGGTTTCTTAAGCTCAAACTCGATGCGCAGAAAAATAGTTTGATGAGAACCGACGAAGTCGGTTCTCATCAAAGGGGGTCCGTCGATCAAGACATCACCACCGCCGACTCAGCCGTGCGTGTGTTGGTCGTGCACACTCAGGAAGACTGGATGATCGCCCAGGAATGCTGGAAGCTGGCTCACCGTAGGCCGTAGGGACCCCACCACCCCGCGGACGCGATAAATCGGGTCCCTACGGGCTAATGCGAAACACCGATACCCGTGAGCGAAGCGAATTGGTCAGGTCGACCAGGTGGGTCAGCGATTGCTGCATCTGGCGCATATGTTGGGTGATCTCGGTTGTCATTCGCGAAATGCCTTCGACGGAGCCGACCGTAGGGGCGTGAGCTTGCCTCCGCCCACCCTGCGTCTGACTATCAGCAGCAGAGCGAGGAATTGATACACGCTCCGCAAGCTTCGCTATGTCCTGTACCAGATCCGCCATCTGTTCCGTCACGACACTAATCGCATCGAGCGCGACACCTGTTTGGGTGACCAACTCGGTCTGCATTACCACCTGTCGTGTGTTCTGTTCCACGCTCACAGCCGCGGTTGTCGTCTCTTGTTGGATAGTGCGTATACGCGCCGCCACTTTACGCGCCGCCTCCGCACTATGCATGGCTAATGTGCGCATCTCCTGTGCAATCACGGCGAAACCCTGGCCATGCTCACCGGCCCGCACCGCCTCAATCGCCGCATTCAGCGCCAGCAGGTTCATGCGTGTTGTCAGATCAGTGATAGTCAGAACAGTATCATTGATTTCTTGCCCGCTTTCACCCAGGCGCTTCATCACCCGAGCAGAGTGCATTGTCGCTTCGCGGACCTGGCCCATACCATCAACGGCACGATCAACGATGCTCTGGCCCTCAAGTGTCACATCCATGGCTTCCACAGCCACCTGTGCTATCTTTGCAGCGCGCTCCGAGACGTGATGCATCGTGACCGCCATTTCATCGATGACATGTGAAATGTTTTGGACCCGCTGCTCCTGCTGGCTTGCATCACGCACGAGCAGTTCGGAACTCTGTTGCACCTTCTGCGTATGCTCATCAACCGCTTGCGTCACCATCTGCACGTCGCCCAGGATTTCACTGATCTCTACCATCATAGTGTTGATAGCATCCGCCACAGGTTGTAGTATCTGAAGTGTCCGCTCATGCGATGAGCGCACACGTACACGCAGATCACCCTCCTGCACTTGTTCCAGGTCTCGCCGCAGGGCGGCAATTGCCTCTTCCAACGCCAGGCGTTCAGCCTCCCGCTCGTGAAAAATACGAGCATTATCGATGGCAATCGCAGCCTGGTTCGCAAATAGCTCCACTACCTCAATGCTTTCTAGAGTTGGCAATTTGTCGTCCTCGGGATCATCGAGAGAGAGAAACCCTAGCAGTTTTTTCATGCTTGTGTAGTCCCCCGATTCATCGTGGGGAACGTAAACAAGGAGTTCCCCACGATGAATCGGGGGACTACTATACAACGGGACAATCAACACATCTTCAGGGTGCCAGCGACCCGGTTCGTCGATATGCTCATGTGAAATAAAATAGCTCTGGCTGATACGAAACTCACTACGCAAGAGACCAAGCAACTGCTCAACAGTCATACGCGACTCTCGTGCCAGCATCCCCTCGATAAATCGGGGGACTACGCGGCGTATGCGCTCGCCTTCTTCAGATGCTGCTGATTCCTCGCAATTAGATGCGACCGGCACTACATAAGTAGTTTGATGATCCCGACCTGCTGCGGCAGTCGGGCTAATCAAAGTTGGAAGCGGGCCTTCCGTCTCACTACCCGGCTCAACGTCATTCTCACCTAAATCGGTGACCAGGAAAATGACCAGGGTACGAAAGCCCGTGCAGGCACTGACCGACGCGACAATCTGCTGAAGGACTTCGTTGAGGCCGCCTAATTCAAAGCCCATCTGTGCACGCAGAACATTACCCAGGCGGATTAATTCTTTGATTTGTTGTGTGCGTAGGGACGTGTAGCTCCCCTCAGCGGAACGCAGTGGAGCGCGTATAGATCCTTCGTGGGAGCCTCCGTCCTCAGGTTCAGGTCCCAAAGTTGGTAACTGCAATTGCAACGTTTGGTCATCCGCGGCGAGCGCGCCAGGGTGTTCGCGTTCCCAGTGAGCACGCTCCGTGGCCGAACGGAAACGGACGCGCAAGGGAACAAACCAGCCTTGTGGCTTTTGCTCTGACATCACCTACTCCTTCCTGGCATGAGTTTGAGTTTGATGATCCTGAGCTTGCCTACTCAGCCGTGGGCAACTCAGGCTAATCAAAGACTGAGTTTGATGATCCCGACCTGCTGCGGCAGTCGGTCTAATCAAACTCATAATAGCCTCGCATTGAACGAGGAATGCGGCCAGCGAGAAACGTTCCTTCTGGGCGATGCTCTTCCTGATCCACATGCCCCCGGCGATGAAAGAGTTCCACCAGTTCGCTTCTGGCATATGGGATCGTCACCTCTATCATCTCCATACTCTCCGCCAGCACGTGGGCGATTTTCTCACGCAACGTATCTAATCCCAATTGCTTAAGAGCGGAGACCGCCACTGCGTTTGGATAGAGGGTCGTGTCGAGCTCCGAGGACGGGTTGTCCAGGAGATCGATCTTGTTGAGTGCCGATATTCTTAGTTTCTCTTTTGGTGGCTTGCCTCCGGCATCAAGCTCTTGCAGGACATCATTGACCGTTATGCTCTGCTCGATGGCATTTTCATGGCTGACATCCACCACTTCAAGCAGTAAGTCGGCGTCAATCACTTCTTCGAGCGTCGCACGAAAAGCTGCGATTAACCTGGTGGGCAACTTTTGCATAAAGCCCACTGTGTCGGTAAGCAGCGCTTGCTGATTACCGGGTAAAAGGAGAAGGCGCGTGGTCGGATCAAGGGTGGCGAAGAGCTTATTTTCGACCAACACCTCAGAATTGGTGAGTGCATTGAACAAGGTCGACTTCCCTGCATTAGTGTAGCCGACGACGGCTATGACGGGAAGGGATTGCGCGGCCCGCTGCTGACGGTGGAGCAGACGTTGCTCACGGACCCCTTCGATCTCTTCGCGTAGCTCTGCAATACGACTACGAATCCGGCGGCGGTCGATTTCCAATTTTGTTTCGCCGGGGCCACGTACACCGATCGCACCACCTACTCCCCCGGCTCCTGCACTTCGCGTGCCGCCACCCAGGCGTGAGAGTTCAGTGCCGCGTCCGCTTAAGCGAGGCAGGCGATACTCCAACTGCGCCAGTTCAACTTGCAAGCGTCCCTCGCGAGTATGGGCATGTTGTGCAAAGATGTCGAGGATAAGCGCGGTGCGGTCAAGCACGCGGGCGTACAACACCTTCTCCAGGTTACGCTGCTGAGACGGAGAGAGTTCATCGTCAAAAATCACCAGATCGAAACCCAGCTGTTTTTCCATCTCAGCCAACTCCTGCAAACGCCCCTTGCCAAGGTATGTCGCCACATCAGGGTGGTACAGCCGCTGTACCATCGTCCCTATAACTTCAGCACCAGCAGTACGCGCCAGTGTAGCCAGTTCATTTAAAGAATCTTCGACGCTCCATAACTTCTCATCCTCGTCGCTTTCAACGGCGACGAGATAGGCACGCTGTAGGGGCGTGAGCTTGGGAATTCCTTTCACGGATGCACCCTCGGTACGATCGTCGGCAGATTCGGCAGCTCTTTGATAATGAAACTATTCACTCTCGCAAAAAGGCTCTGCGTCACAGCCTGATTGTAGAAATCGTGCCACTGCTGCAATTGACTCATGCTAATGTTGAGACCTGGAACAATGCTTGAAGCGCTGGTGATGGAGCCCTGAATGCTCCCAAGAAAAGTACCCAGAACGGCGAGCAATACGACCCACAACAGCCAGGCCTCCACAAAGCCAATCACTGCCCCAAGCAACGAGTCGCCAAAGTTAATCACCGGTATTTTACGTACAACGCCACGTATCGTGGTAGCAAGAATGTGTATCACGAAGACAGCACCAAAGAATACGACAATGTACGAAATGATCAATGAGCCAGGCAGCCCATTCCTGGCAAGAAACTGCGTGAACGGTGGTCCAAACACATAAGCTACTACGAATCCAATCGGAATAGTGAGCAGATTGATAAGGCTGAAAACAGCTCCATTACGAAAGCCATTAAAGACGAGCAGAACAACGGTTGCGATGAAAAGAATGTCCACCCAGTTAATTGTTGGCATATATGGTTACCTCCAAGCAAGCTTTGAGCATAGCCTTGTCAGTCGAGTCTATTATCTCATATGGAATCCTTTCTGGATACCCACCCCATTCATGGGGTGGAAGGAAAGGAAAGTCCCTGCAGGGGAATGCTCTATTCGTGAGAACCAAACAATATGCATCGAGGACTTGGCCGTCAAGAACATGGTGAAAAACCCTAAACTCGCTAAGAGTATCAGCGATGTGGGATGGAGTGAGTTCACCCGTCAGCTTGAGTACAAAGCAGCGTGGTATGGCAGAACCCTTGTCAAGATCGACAAGTGGTACCCATCTTCTAAGCGGTGTCACTCCTGTGGACATGTGCTCGACTCTCTTTCTCTGGATGAACGGTTCTGGCTGTGTCCTGAATGCAAGACCTTCCATGACCGCGACATCAATGCCGCGAAAAATGTGTTGGCTGCCGGACTGGCAGTGTCAGCCTGCGGAGAGGCTGTAAGACCTGGACGGGCGAAAGCCCTTTCAGGCGGGACTCGCTGAAACAGGAAACCCAACGGGCGACCGTTGGAATCCCGTCCCATTCATGGGACTGGGAGGATGTCAAATGCATAGACGTTATAGAGGGAGTAGTTGTAACCGCTGAGATGTGAAATAGGCCACACTTCATGCTATAATGGGACCTATGACCACTACATTGATCAACACAACACAAAAAACCGATCTACTCACGCTCACATTGCCACAACTCCAACAGTGGTTTGTCAAACGCGGTGAGCCAGCTTTTCGTGCAAAACAAGTCTATAGCTGGCTCTACCAACACCTCAGCACCGACTTCGCGGAGATGACAAATCTGCCACAAGCGTTGCGGCACCGTTTAGCAGAAGAGGCCTGCATCGGGCCTATGATCGTGCGCAGTGAATTGCACTCCAAAGACGACCGCACACGCAAGATTCTGTTGGAACTGGCCGATGGCAAGCTCATCGAATCAGTACTGATGCTCTATCCACCCAGCAGCGAGGGCGGAGCACGTGCTACCGTCTGCATCTCTACACAGGCAGGCTGCGCCTTTGGTTGCACCTTCTGTGCCACGGGACAGATGGGCTTTGACCGCCACCTGAGCGCGGGTGAGATTGTGGCCCAGGTCTTATACTTCGCTCGTGAGTTGCGCGCTGCACCATGGACGGCGGCTGGGCTGCCCGACAGTAAACCCATCGACCACATTACCAATATCGTCTTAATGGGCATGGGCGAACCGCTACATAACTACGATAACGTTTTGCAGGCGCTGCGTATCTTGAACAGTCCAGAGGGATTTCACCTGGGTGCGCGGCATATGACCGTCTCGACCGTGGGTCTCGTCCCCGCCATTCGCCGGCTCAGCCAGGAACCCCTCCAGGTCAATCTTGCCATCTCCCTGCACGCACCTACTGATGAGTTACGCCAGCAGACTATGCCCGTCAACCGTAAATATCCCCTGCAAGAACTGCTCGCTGCTTGCAAGGACTACATCAGCGTCACCAGGCGGCAAGTCACCTTTGAGTACGTGTTACTTGCGGGGGTGAACGATACAGCAGAATACGCGCACCAACTCGCTGAACTACTCGCACCACTGGCACAGTTTGCCCACGTGAACTGCATCCCGGTCAATGCTACCTCGGCCAGCTATCGGCCTCCTGGCCCAGATGCTATTCGTACCTTCCGCAACATCCTCTTCGAGCATGGTGTAAGCAACAGTGTGCGTGCTGAACGTGGTGACGATATTGCCGCAGCCTGTGGCCAATTAAGGACACGCTTCGAGAAGAAGCAACGCACAGAGGTTGTAGCACCACAGACATAGGATATTTGTTACCTCGGCGTTTAGTATGTACCCTCTGTCCGTTATATTAGCGAATCCTATAGACACTGTTTGAGCAAGAAGGGGAACAGGAACCGAACACGAGTTATGGCTTGTCCATGAACCGGCATCGGATAACGGAGAACTAGGGATGGTAGACTATGTAGAACAGCTGGGCAATTATCGTCTAACGTGCTTGTTAGGACAGGGAGGCTTCGCGGATGTCTACCTGGGGGAGCATATCTACCTCAACACCCAGGCTGCCATCAAAGTGCTACAGATGCATTTAGGCCAGCAGGAGTTAGAAGACTTTCTCAATGAGGCCCGCACTGTAGCTCGTCTCGTGCATCCGCATATCGTGCGAGTACTCGAATTTGGTGTAGAAAACAATACGCCTTTTCTGGTGATGGACTATGCTCCCAACGGTACACTGCGCCAACGCCACCCCCGGGGGACGCGACCTCCGTTCGACACTATCGTACGATATGTCAAGCAAGTTGCTGCCGCCTTGCAGTACGCCCACGATAAGAAACTGATCCATCGCGATGTCAAGCCGGAGAATATGTTGCTTGGCGCCAATGACGATATCTTGCTGGGTGACTTTGGCATTGCCCTGGTTGCCCAAACTTCGCGTTCGCTGCAGCCGAACGTCCAGGAAGCGGCTGGTACCCTGGCTTACATGGCACCGGAACAGTTGCAGGGCAAACCACGTCCGGCTAGCGACCAGTACTCATTGGGGATCATCGTCTACGAATGGATAAGCGGAGAGCGCCCCTTTCATGGGACGTTTACTGAAGTGGCAAGTCAGCACATGTTTATTCCTCCTGCTCCCTTGCATGAGAATGTTCCGGCCATCCCGCCAGCAGTCGAGCAAGTTGTGATGACAGCACTGGCGAAAGACCCTCACCAACGCTTTGCCAGCATGCAATTATTCGCCAACGCACTGGAACAAGCCTGCTTATCAGCTCATCTTCACGAACCTCTGCTCCCCACTATGTCTACCCTTACCAACCAATCAACCAGGCCCACTGGTGGAGGGCCGTCGTTGCGCCAGTTCCGGCAATTGCCAATCCCTGTGCCGAGCCAGTCAAAACTGTCTACCTCCGTTACACCGGTACTGGATCACCCGCTCGTATCGCTGCCAGGACAAGCATTACCATCTACTCAGATAGCGCATTCTCAAGATTCCACATCGGACGTGGCCTCTGGCCCTACCCTTGTACTACCCACACCAAAGCTGCCAGCCGCATCTTTGCCTGATAGTGCAACGCTTCCACCGTCGGACGTGGCCTCTGGCCCTACCCTTGTACTACCCACACCAAAGCTGCCAGCCGCATCTTTGCCTGACGGTGCAACGCTTCCACTCGATCATACGACGCTGCCACATACGAGCGTTAGTCCGCCAGATCAGACCTCTCAGCCTACTGTCATGATTTCCTCGCAAAGTGAAACTCAACCGGCCAAAAAAGCTATCTCACGGCGTGCCGTCATCATGGGTCTGGCAGGATTGGCGAGCCTGACTATTGTTGGGAGTACTGTTGCCTTCTTTGTGGAACATCGCCATACACCTTCACATTCCCACTCATCCAGTCCTACTGCCGTGCCTGCCGAAACGCCGACGGTTCAGCCTGCTCAGACACCCAGTGCAACCCCTGCTCAGACGCCGACCGTCAAGCCTACTCAACAGCCCACCGCTACTCCCGTGGCGACAAGCAACCCCACACCGGCGCCAACCCCAACTGCTATACCAAGCCCGACGCCGACACCTGTGCCAGTCGTTTCCTCTGGCAACGGCACACTCCACGGAACCAATTCGTTCAATTTTGACCAGGGCCTCGAGGTAACTAGCGGAGGGGATATTTACTGGGATCAGCAGACCGACACGGTCCGCACGATAGACCCGGCTGGTAACGCTCAGTTGGCCAATCTGGGTGTTGTTGATTTCAACACTCTCGATGCAGCCGCCCTTCGGAGCCAGAGTTACAGTACTACTCCGCTCAATGGCAATAACGACTCTACCAACGAGCTTGTGAACAACGATGTCTTTGCTGTCGCTACCAATGGCGGCAATCATGCCAAGGTGCTTGTGGTCAGCTATGGCTACGATCTGCAAATCCAGTGGACAACCTACCAGGGGTGAAAAAATGAACGAGATCAGTGAACTGTTAGCACAATTGGTTGCAATTGATTCCATCAATCCCGACCTGGTGCCGGGTGGTGCCGGTGAAGGCGCAATCGCCCGCTTTGTAGCCAGCTGGCTTGAGCGTGCAGGCCTGGAGGTCGAGATGGACGAGCCGGCACCCGGACGCCCCAGCGTGGTCGGCATCGCGCGTGGCAGCGGCGGTGGCCGTTCGCTCATGCTCAATGCCCACATGGATACAGTAGGCGTCGCCGGCATGGTGCGACCCCACGAACCCGTTGTGCAAGGCAATCGTTTATATGGCCGGGGAGCCTTCGACATGAAGGGAGGGCTTGCTGCCATCATGCTTGCTGCGGCGGAAGCGAAGAAACGCGGATTGCGTGGTGATGTGATCCTTACGGCAGTCTCAGACGAGGAGTATGCGAGCATAGGTACCAGTTCCATCGTCAAACGCTGGCACGCTGACGCTGCTATCGTGACCGAACCGACCGGGCTGGACATCTGCGTTGCGCACAAAGGTTTTATCTGGCTGGAGGTGGAGACCACAGGAATCGCTGCCCATGGTTCGCGGCCCGACCTGGGTGTTGATGCAATTGTGAAGATGGGCAAAGTGCTCGTCGGCCTGGAGGACCTCGATCGCTCGCTACGGTCGGCTCCTTCGCATCGCCTGCTACATAGTGGCTCGCTCCACGCTTCCCTGATCACAGGAGGCCAGGAACTCTCAAGTTATCCCGAACGCTGCGTTTTGAGCGTAGAGCGCCGCACCATACCCGGCGAAACACCTACAAGCGTCGAGTCCCAGATACGCACAATCTTCGACCAGGTCGCGGCATCCGACCCAGCCTTCAAGGCATCACTGAGAACGACGCTGGTACGAGATGCTTTCGAGGTGTCTGAGAATGAACCAATCGTCCAGGTTGTGCGTCGCCAGGCGGCCTCACCACTGGGTCGTGAGGCCGCGATTGTGGGGGCGACGCCGTGGATGGACTCGGCGATTCTGAGCGCTGCCGGTATTCCAACGGTCGTTTTCGGTCCCGGCGGAGAAGGTGCACACGCCGTGGTCGAGTGGGTTGACCTGGATCAGGTGGGACGCTGTGTGGAGGTACTGGTTGCGTGTGTGGGGGAGTTTTGTGGGTGATGGAGGGCCTGGCAGCCGCAAGGGTCAATACATTTCAAATAAGACGTTTTGCGAGTCAAACGAAGCCGATGCAGGATTGTCATCCTGAGCGCAGCGAAGGATCTCTCGCCGGACAGAGATCCTTCGCTGCGCTCAGGATGACAAAGGGAGACGGTCTCTTATTTGAAATGTATTGGCCGCAAGGGTTGCCACTACATTTCATCCGTCAACTAGCCTATTTGGCCCGCTGATGATTTTTACAACGTTAGCGATGACGAATCCAGATTTGGCCAGGGTTTGTTCTCAGCAAAATGCATCTATTACCATCATCGCCCGGTTTGTCCCAAGCCTCTTAAATTCTGGTGGCATTCTCCTTAACGTTGTATTTTTCGTGCACGGGCCAAATAGGCCTATTTCTGCTCTAATGCATCTCAAAGCTGCTTTTTCTCGCTCATTGTACGACCCTTTTGACCCCTAGCGCCTCTCTTGCAAGCGGTTCATTTCAAATGAGTGAGGACACTGCCATGCATGGAAAAGAGCCTGGGGAGCCACTTCTCGTAAAGCTCATACGTAGTTATATGGCACATCATATCTTTTGGTTACAAATACACCGAGAGGCCATAAACATTACCTCGGCTGGGGACACTCTGAGCCCGGCAGAGGGGATTTGTCCCCTCTGCACTCTCTCATTTCTCACTGAAGGCCATTGGATGGGAATGGGCGCAGGAAGAGGGTCGGCTTGAAACGGAGGAAGGCTGGCGGTGTAGGGGTGAGTGTCCCGAAAGGGAAGGGCTTGCCGAGCACATTGAGGTTTGGACCAAGTGCCGTCGCTTCCTGGTTCATCAGATCGGGATTGGTCGAATCTTCCCACTTGCCAGTATCCAGGCGATGAATAAGTGTTTGGAAAGCCGTCAGTGTTTCTGCAGGAGTAAAGGTACAATGACCGGCACGATGGACGAACACCTGGCGCAGCAAGCTGGTGTCGCCGCTTGGGTGAACCACGCTCGCATATGCCTGCTCTTCCTCGTTGACTATCAGTCCATCGCCAGTCGTGTGCATCGTAAGGACAGGAATACTCAGGTTTCCGTTGAAGGTGATGTACTTGTTCAGGTACTCTACAGCTTGTGGATCAGCTGTAATGCGCGGAGCTGTCTCCAGGGCCGACAGGTCCTGGGTCAGATTCAGGCCAGCTTGCTGGTAGAGGGCTATGACTTCATCTCTATCGGCTGAATGGGCCAGTTGCCTGGTGTAGTCGACACCAACATTCGATGAGGGGTTGCCACCGGCACGAAACTCGAGTTCGGCGCGGGCAAAGAATGCGAAGCTAAAGTCGTGGCTTACCCAAGGGACTTGATTCTGCTCCTGTGTCGTGAAGTCCGTGCTTGCTGGCTCAGGCGAGAAGGGGTCAAACCAGCCGGGAATATCTGCTAAGGCTGCGATCAGGGCGATGCGCGCTCTGCCCTGGGGAGTATTCTGCGCCGACGCAAGGATTGACTCAGCTTGATTGAAGGCGGCCGAGGTAGCCGAGGGACTAGGAAAATGGACGATGGGCAGTGCATTGTCCGCCAGGAGGACCTTGAATGCAAAGGCACTATCCAGCGCCTGGTTCCAGGTCCCGATGCCCCCGGCAAGCACTCCGCACATAGGCAAGGCGCCGGCAAAACGATCGGGGAATAGTTGAACCAGCCCAGCCGTGATCATACCGCCCTCAGAGTGGCCCGTGGCGATTGTGCGGGTGGGATGACCGCAGGTTGCATCAAAGAAATCCAGCAAGGCGATCTGATCGTGGAAGGCCTGCTGGATTGCCCAGCCGTTCTGGCTGTAAGACGAGCCAGCCACCGCGTAGCCCTGCTGCAAGAAAAACCCAAACAGCCCAAAAAAACTGATGTCTGCCGGGTTGAGGAGCGGTTGGTTGGGAAAGATATAGCCGTGACTGTAGAGGACCAGCGTTCCATTCCAGTTCGACGGGACGGCAATCGTGTAGTTGGCCCCACCAAGTGTACCCTGAAGTATGTTCGTTCCGTTGGGGTTGATACAAC
>WNFB01000117.1_pt1 | contig 50875 bp, 51 predicted proteins | sample 5400501 | NCBI WGS metagenome assembly WNFB01 (sample SAMN13153341, study PRJNA577476) | soil metagenome | isolation source: 200 cm saprolite under Douglas fir tree site 2 hole 1 | place: USA:California | collected 2015-04-18 | reverse complement strand
GGGACGTAACGCCGCGATGCAGCAAATATTGTGGCAGGCCAGTGGTAAAAGCCAGTACGATCAATTCGATCGCAACCGTGGCACTCACGATACTCACCAGGACCACCAGCCACCTGGGTGGCCGTTTATTTGGCCGAACAGGTGGCTGGTGGTCCTGGTTCGATTGCGTTGGCTCAGGAGCACTTGTTAACACAGCATTGTGCGGTTTGTTGTTCTGCAAAAAACACCTACTTTCCCTGCATTGTAACTTATTCTCTTTGACAAGACGAGCTTAGCAAAGTATATCATAACGATGATCTTCTTGACAGATTTCTCCGTATACTCTACCATAACCAGTCAAAAAGGGAGGCATCATCATGAACAGCATCGACATGTTCCTGGTACAATATGGCCTAGCAGCAATCTTCATACTCATGCTCACCAAATCGGTGGGCGTGCCAATTCCAATACCTGCTGACCTGATCATACTGACTGCTGCTGTCCGCGTGGCCGAGGGAAAATTAGTGTTGTGGCAGACCTTTAGTGCCATCTTAGTGGCAGTAGTATTGGGCGGTGTCATTCAATTTGTGCTGGCGCGTGGCCCTGGCCGTAACTTGCTCTACCGTTTTGGTCGCTATATCGGGCTGACATCGGCACGTCTTGATGCCGCTGCCTTCAAAGTCAAAAAAGGTGGCATAGTGGGTATCAGCCTGGCGATCCTCGTCCCCGGCGTGCGCGGAGCCGCCATTGCTGCATCTGGCCTGGCCGACGTCCCCTTGCGTACCTTTTTGGCTGGCCTGGTCATCGGCAGTACCTTGTTCCTCAGCCTGCACTTTTTCCTCGGCTACCTTGGTGGTTCGCTCCTGTCAATGCTAGGACATCTCCTACCACTATCATTGGTGGTCCCACTCGTCATCGTCCTGTTAGTTGCAGCATACGCATTATGGGTTGTGGCTTCTCGCCGGCAAAAGGCTGCACGAAATGAAGCAAGGGCCGAGGCCGTCGAGATGTTGCACGAAGGCATTTGCCCCGTTTGCCTGGCGTTGTATACTGCCAACAGGCTGCGCACGCCATTGATTGGCGTTGAACAGGGGATATGACCTCTCATTGCCTCGAAATGAAACGCCAGGGCTAGGAGTCGAAGATGGAGAAAACGTTTCAATTTAACCCCGACCGTGTAGCTCACTTTGAAGCAACCGGTTGGCGTGCCTATTATGATCGCAAATGGCTGAAGATGTTGCAGTTGATCGTGGCACTCTGCCAGGAGCAGTTTCACATCCCATTCCCAATGTCGCTACTGGCTGCTTACTACACCACGCGAGCATCGGCAGCATGGGTGCCGGTAGACCACGATGAACAGAAAGTGCTTGCGTTTCTTGAGAAATTCTACCGTGTGGCGCAGCGCTATTCGCGCTTGAAGTTTGATCCTGTGCGTGTAGCTGCCCTGGAACTACGCTATTTCGATATCCATCGTCGCCTGGTTGGTAAAACGGATAGGAGCGAGTTTATCCAGGTGCTGGTTGACTTGCATAGTGCTATCTTTGGCCTTAAGCCTGAACAGGTGCGCGAGTCGGCTGAATGGCGTGTCATGGCAGCCGACACTGTAGATCGAATCACCGGCAAGATTTCCACCGATATCGAAGATGACTGGGCTAAGCTCGAAGAGTATCTGCGTCGCTGCTACCGCTCAATTCAGCGTGAACTGGACACCTGAACTTTTTAGCAGTTGATTCTCATTTGGAAAGATCTTCCTCCAGGCTGGTACAGAATCGGTCCACCAGCACTGGATCGAACTGTGTTCCTGCGCATCGGCGGAGTTCTTCCAGTGCCTGGGCAGGTGTGCGTGTAATCAGGTAGGCACGGTGAGAAGTCATCACCTCAAACGCATCGGCAATCGCCACAATACGTGCCCCAAACGGAATAGCCTCACCCTCTAATCCACACGGATAGCCGTGCCCATCCCACCGTTCGTGGTGGTGATGCACTATGGGCACCACCTCGTCAAGCATCTTGATGTGGCTGAGTATCTGTGCACCGCGTGTGGCATGTTCCTTAACATCCTGAAACTCCTGGCTCGTCAGGTTCGATGGCTTGTGCAGAACATCATTGGGAATGCCAATCTTGCCAATGTCGTGAAACAGTCCTGCCAGTTCAATCGTGATCCCTTCAGCCTGTGGCAGCTTGAGTGCTAGTGTCAAGCAGTGGGTAATGTATTGTACACGGCAGCAGTGCTCGAATAGTTGTGGATCTTTTACCCGCAACGTCAAAGTCAGTACGGAGAGAGCTTCAAAAAACTCCTGTTCCAGTTCGTGTTGGAGTGTCTTCTCAGCGTCTGCCGGGCTGTGAAGACGCGCGAAGCATTCGTACAATGCTTGAAGTTCCGCGAACTCACACTCGTATGTATCCACTTCAGTAGGGGACGTCTGAGTACTCATGGGTCGTTCTTTCCCGCACTTGTATTGTGCGACACGCTACCAGGCTTGCTTCAGTTATATAGTAATCTATATACGTTGAACAATGCCAAAAAAATACAGGCCAGGAGTTAAAAAGTCATTAAAAAAAGCTATAGACTGGAAACTGGTGATATGGTAATATGGTAGCCGCTATTTGAGTCCCGCCTAGCCTGGAAAGAACCCATGCGCGCCCTATTGTTGGCGACGACGAACCATCATAAGCTAGCAGAGTACCGCACCATCTTCTCGGATTTACCTTTCAGGTTGCTGTCACTGCACGATATCCAACTGGACATTGATGTTGAGGAGACTGGCACCACGTTTGCGGAAAATGCTGAACTGAAAGCCCGGGCCTATGCTCAGGCCTCGGGCATGCTTACGCTTGCTGATGACTCTGGCCTGGAGATCGATGCGCTGGGCGGTGCCCCAGGAGTCTACTCTGCGCGCTTTGCAGGCAGAGACACATCCTATCCAGAACGTTTTCGTCTGATTCAGCAACAACTGAAAGGCCTGCCAATGGAGCAGCGTAGCGCCCGTTTTCGCTGCTCCATCGCCGTGGCTGAACCGTCTGGATACTGTCGTGTCGTGGAAGGGGTCATTGAGGGCCGCATTGCTGATAACCCGCGTGGCGATCATGGGTTTGGCTATGATCCTATCTTTTTAGTGCCTGAACTGGGGAAGACGACCGCCGAGTTAACACCTGATCAGAAGAATCGCATCAGTCATCGAGGACGTGCTGCACAAAAGGCCCGGATGCTACTCGCGAACTGGCCCAATCCACTTCCTACTACATAGTTAAGGAACCGCTATGGCAAATAAGCCACCTATTCGTGTGGCACTCGACCTGGAAACTACGGGTCTGCATCCAGAGCAAGATACTATTCTTGAGATTGCAGCGATCAAGTTTCAGGGAGAAATCATACTCGATCGCTTTGAGACCCTGGTTGCCCCAGGACGCTCCATACCGTATCGTGTGCAGCGTCTCACAGGCATTACACCACAGCAGTTAACAGGGGCTCCGCAATTTGAGTCCATTGCCAGGCAATTGCAGCTCTTTCTCGGCGACTACCCCATCGTTGGTCACAGCATCCCCTTTGACGTGAGCTTCTTGCGTCGTCGTGGCCTGGTGCGTACCAATCCACTTATAGACACATTTGAGCTGGCAACCGTGCTCCTTCCCTCTTTGCCTAGCTATAACCTGGGCCAGGTTGCTAAGGCACTGGATGTACCGATCATCCCTGGACGGCATCGTGCTATGGTAGATACTGTACTGGCGATGCATGTCTTTCTCGCACTGTATGAGCGCTTGCAAGCGGTAGATCTGCTCTTCCTCAAAGATCTGGCAAGCCTCGACGCTCCCCGTACCTGGCCCTTGCTCACGTTCTTCCGTCAGGAGTTGTATGCCCGGCAACAGCAGGATGGTTTGCGTGGCACCCCCTTACGTGGTAGCCTGGGAGACCGTTTCGCCGCACAATTAGGCATGGACCCACGAATCTTATCCTTCGCAATTGCTCGCGAGACGATGTCCGAGCTTACACCGGCCCCGCTACCTGACGGGCAGGCCTCCTCCTCTTTAGGAACGCTTGAGCGCGTGCAAACACTGCTGGAAGTGACTCCTGAACAGGACGAGCAATCAGATTCCGGGGCATACCAGGGAGGATATAAGGCGGCATATGCAGCCGTGCGCGATGCCTTAGAGGGCTGCACATCTCTGCTCTTGGAAGTGACCGTTGGGGGGGATGACTACACCCCTGCGTTACTGCCTGCCCTGGAATGGCTTGCAGATGCGGTGACTGCAACTGGCGCCCCCTTACCTGTCCGGCGACTCGTGATTGCATGCTCCAGCCAGCAGGGGGCCCGCCGTTTGATAGAGAGTACATTGCCGCGTTTACAGGCAGGGCTCAAGAGCAATTTGTCTGTCGCATATCTTGCTGAACGTGGAGGCTATCTCTGTGTCCATCGTTGGTTTGGAGCAGCCCTAAGGCGCACAAGCGGCGAATTGACTGCCGAGCAGGCCCGTGGACTGGCCAAGTTGGGACTGTGGGCGCAGCAGACCCTTACTGGCGAACGTCGTGAACTGACAATGTTGCCTCAAGATGTCACTGCATGGGAGCGTATCTCCTCTGGGGTTGAACGTGTCCCACTGGCCGATGGTCGTTCAGATACAGCCTACCAACGCTGTATCTATCGTCGCAAAGGCTATTGCTTTGTCAGTAAAGCCGAAGAACGAGTCAACGCGGCAACCATTGTCGTGACCACGCATGCAGGCTTATTTCATGATCTCTCTCAGCCTCATTCACTGCTTACCTCCATTAGCCATCACCTGCTGCTCGATGCCGATTTGTTAGAAGAAGAGCATGCTCGTTGGAGTACTGCCGAACTGGATAAAGCGCGCCTGCTGGAGATGCTCAACACCATCGGTACCCTATTGCCTGATGGCCGTTATCAGGGCTTACTTGCACTCGCTGCGCCCGCCTTGCGTGAGAATGGACCTGGTGGTCTCTCGACCACACCAACGGTGAGCAAAGCCGAGCTTGACACTCGTATGCACGCCTGGTTTCAGACGCTGCACCAGGCTTGTATAGCCGTAGACTACTTCTTCAAATCCTTAAGCCATCTCCTGGAGGAGTCCCAGCAACAGGCATCAAGGAGCAGCGGAAGCGGCTGGGGTAGCGGAAGAGACAAAGGCAGAAGTGATCCGGCTGGCCGCTCCTATGGCGGGCGCAGTAACGAACGTACAGACCAGCCCTTACGCCTGGCGGGTCAGGTACGCAACCTGGGAGCCTGGATGGATGTCGAACGAGCCTGGCAGCAGGCAACGCAGCGTTTGCAAGCAGTCATTGATCTTGCGCACGAGGCGGAAAAAATCATATTGACCGCCCAACGTAGCCGCCATCGTCTCGACCTGGGCAGTGGAGAGGATGACTCCGTCGCTTTGGAACTGGCCGACGCTGCTCAACACTTACTGGAGCAAAAACAACTTGGACAGGAGGCCATCGCGTTGGCAGAAAGCGAGATGGTTTACTGGCTACGTATGCCGCCACCCGCGCCACCTCCTTCACAACAAATGGCCCAACAGCGCAACATTGAAGTGACTGCACCTGCTGCTCAGGCAAGTGAGAGCGTGCCTGTTCTGCATGCTCAACTCGTTCAGACCTCAGCCTTTTTGAAACGTCTCCTGCTCAATCCCAATTCATGCACTATTTTCGCTGGAACAGCCCTCTCAGTCGAAGGCGGATTCTCCTTCTACCGGGGCCGCTTCGGCTTAGATCATGACACCTATCCAGCTTTCTCTGTCGTCAGGGAATATCACGAACAGACATTGTTATATCTGCCAAATGATGTGCCAGAGCCGAACATGCCGCAGTACCAGCGCCATCTCGATGATGCAGTGGTCCAACTTGCCACGGCGCTCGATGGTCAACTGGTTGTGCTTTTCACTTCGCATGCGGCCCTACGCAGCACCTATTCAGCTGTAAAACCCGTATTAGAAGCACAGGGGATACTCGTGTTAGGCCATGGGATCGATGGTTCACCGCGCCAACTTTGGAACACATTCCGCGACCAGGAACGTGTCGTATTGCTTGGCACAGGTAATTTCTGGGATAGCGAGGACGAAATTACTCGTGCTCCAGCATGTATATTGGTTACGCGCCTCCCTATGCCGGTGTTGCATGACCCGCCGATGGCCGCCCGTGCTGAACATCACTCCGACCAACTCCACCAGGTAACGGTGCCCGTAGCCGCTCTGCGCCTGCGCCGAACGCTCAATCGTATTGCCTGGGGTAGTGCCACGCGCAACGTTGTTGTGCTCTTTGATCGCCGTATCATCTCAAAAGAGTACGGCTCTACCATCCTGCACACCCTGCCGCGCTGCTCGCAGCGCCAGAGTGGCGTATCGCACATGCCTGAAACGGTCCTCGACTGGCTTACAACGACTGGCTCCTGGGATAAAAATAAATGAATTTCGAGCGAACCGGCTTGCAGCTACCCCATGGTCAACTGAAACTACCCACCTTTCTGCCCGATGCTACACTGGGTGTTGTGCGCTCGGTTGATAGCGTTGACCTGGAACAGTGTCGTGTTCAAGCCGTCGTTATGAACACCTTTCACCTCATGCAGCGCCCTGGCTCCTCCACTATAACCGCCCTGGGCGGACTGCATAAGATGTGCGGCTGGCGGCGACCCATCATTACCGACTCGGGCGGGTTCCAGGCTTATTCGCTCATCCGCCAAAATGCCCGCTACGGGTACTTGCATGACAAAGGGATTACCTTCCAGCCCGATGGCTCCTCGCGCAAGTTTCATCTTACACCAGAAAAGAGCGTCCAGCTACAACTCAGCTATGGTACCGATGTCGTCATCTGTCTCGACGACTGTACCCATGTGGACGATCCACTGCACGTTCAGCAGGAATCGGTCAAGCGAACAGTCGATTGGGCCAGGCGTTGCAAGCGCGAGTTTCAACATCTCATTCAACAGAAAGCGATTCTTGAGGAGCGGCGGCCTCTGTTGTTTGCCGTGATCCAGGGTGGAGGATCTCATGAACTGCGCAAGCGTTGTGCCGATGAACTGCTAGCAATCGGCTTCGACGGATTTGGCTATGGAGGCTGGCCTCTAGATAGTGAGGGCAAGCTGCTGACCGATATGCTCGCTTACACCCGAGAACTCGTGCCGCCAGAGTTGCCCATGCACGCGCTGGGTGTGGGACATCCGGCCAATGTCCTGGAATGCGCCGCCATGGGCTACGCCCTCTTCGATAGCGCCATGCCCACACGAGACGCACGACACGGGCGGCTCTACACCTTTACGACTGAGGCAACCCTTTCCATCAGCAACTTGGGTCAGCAGTGGTTTACCTATATCTACATCAACGACGACAAGTCCATCAAGAACGACGCTCCCCTCTCTCGCTTCTGCGACTGCCTATGCTGCTCAAACTACTCCATAGCCTATCTACACCATCTCTTCAAAATCAACGACAGCCTCTTCATGAGGCTCGCAACCATCCACAACCTGCGCTTTATGACCCAACTTACAGAACGATTGCATCAGCATGAACAGCAGAGAACATAACCAATTGGACCAGCTTGTTGATGCAGTACTCGCAAGCCGCAAGTATAAGAGCATCAGCCAGGACCTCATCAAAAACCTGGGCTCACAAGAACTGGCGAAACACCACACGCTGAAAGAAGCCATCAAAGCTACCAAAAACAAACTGCACCAAATCGGCGGAGCATATCTCGAAGGTGAAGTCCCCTACTCATCCTGGCTAGCCGAACTCAAGCATGCATCACAGCAAAAGGACAAAACCCAGCTCCTCCATGCTTGTATGAGTATCATGCCCCACCACGCATCCACACGAGAGCGTCTACCAATCCTCGTACAGTTCTATACAGCCCTCCTGGCCGACCTCCCGCCGGTCAACACAGTGATTGACATTGCCTGCGGCCTGCACCCACTTGCAATACCCTGGATGCCCCTGGCTGAGCAGGTACAATACTACGCATACGACATGTATCAAGATATGACCGACTTCCTAAACGAATTTATGACCATCATCCATGTCCACGGATATGCACAATCATGCGACGTCATACAGAAATGCCCTACCCATAAGGTTGACCTGGCTTTTATGCTCAAGGCCATACCGTGCCTCGAGCAGGTAGACAAATCCGCTGGCCTGCGACTGCTGGACACCATCAACGCTGATCACCTGCTCGTTTCGTTTCCAGTACATAGCCTGGGAGGGAGAAAAATGGGCATGGCCGCCAACTACGAGGCACATTTTCGCGAGTTGGTGGCAGATAAAACCTGGTCCATCGAGCGCTTTGAGTTTGCCAACGAACTTGTATTTCGTATAGCCAAATAATATGCATCTTCCTTCTCGCTCCATCCGTGTATATATAGGCACGTGCTTAGTAGAGACACTGATCGAAAAGGAGGAGCAATCAACAATGGCAGAGCAAACAATGGGAGGTAGGCTCATCCTCCATGCAGGAGCAAGCCAAGACCCACACCAGCCGCGGTTCCCAGGGTGACGACGACGAGAAATTCCAGACCAGCCCACACAGGACGTTGACGGGTATAGTGGGCTTTGATCGCTCCCAGCACCACGGCCGTGAGAGCGGTGAGTCCATACGCCCACCATCTCGCTTGCGGCAGGGAGAGGAGCACCGGTATAGTTGGGATGAGGCCACCGACCACAAAGGAAAGGCCAATCTGCACCCCTTGCCGCCATGGACGGATGTGCGTGTCTTCGACCACCCCCAACTCGTCATGCACCATGGCCCGATGCCAACGGTCACGGTCGGCCGTCAGATGGCTGACGACACGCTGTAAGAGGGGACCAGTGAATCCTTTGTTCTGGTAGATGGCCACCAGTTCCGCCCGTTCCTCTTCCGGTTCATGCTCAATCTCATAGCGCTCAGTGGCGATGCGCTGGTCAAGGATTTGCTTGGCGGTCCGTGCGGCCAGATAGCCTCCCAGCGCCATCGAAACCCCTCCGGCCAACACCTCACTGAGCACGATCAGGAGTAAACGGGCAGGAGCAACCTCGCTCACCGCCATGATGAATACCAGGGTGGTGACCAGGCCATCGTTGAGTCCAAAGACAATCTCGCGCAGCCAATCTCCTCGGTGAGGATGTTGTTCTTTGATCTCATCCATATCCGCTCCTTTGTGACGTTTCACTGCTTCGTCCCGCTACCCGTTCTGAAAGGTCCCTGTTTGTCCATGCCCACACATTATACGATAAGGCATGGTTCAAATAGGCGTGACAGTCTTCGCCTAATGCAAGCTCAAAACTGTCACATCTGTTTGAACACCACTTGAACCTTGTCTAAGCACTGAATCAATGTTCCTCATCCTCTGCAAAAAGTGGCAATTGGATGGTTACATATACGCGCCTCCTGTTGTATAGTTAGGAATATGGCAGATGATCAAGTCACTACTGAAAGGAAACGACATGTCACTCAAGTCACTCACATCCATCCAGGAGCATCCTACCCTCCGCACTATCTACGGTGCATGTCCACACGACTGCCCTGACTGCTGTGCGCTGGAGACCCAGGTAGACGAGCAGGGACGAGCTGTGAGTGTGCGTGGTCGCTCTGACCATCCAGTAACACGAGGCTGGCTGTGTGCCAAGGTCAACCGCTACCTGGATCGCGTCTATCATCCTGATCGGCTGCTCTACCCCATGCGGCGTGTTGGCCCCAAAGGCAGCGGTGCATTTGAGCGTATTTCGTGGGATGAAGCGATTGCCGAAATCAGCGGACGCTGGCGTGACATCATTGCCCAACATGGTGCACAATGTATCCTGCCGTACAGCTATGCAGGAACACTGGGACTCGTGAATGGAGCCGTCACCGACAGTCGTTTCTGGAATCGGCTGGGTGCCTGTCGCCTGGAACGCGCCATTTGCGGCCATGCTGCCGAAGAAGCCGTCATGCTGACCATCGGTGGCCGCCTGGCACCTTCACCAGAGATGCTCATCCACAGCAAACTGGTCCTCATCTGGGGCAGCAACCCGGCCAGTACCGCGCCACATATCATGCCCTTCTTGCGCGCAGCCCAGCGTAACGGCACTCGCATCATCGTCATCGACCCCATTCGCACCCTTACCGCGCGTTCTGCCGATCAACATATACAACCATTCCCTGGTACAGATGCCGCACTCGCGCTTGCTATGATGCATGTGATAGTGACCGAGGGGCTGCATAGTCCTGACTGGATTGCACAGCATACCATCGGCTGGGAGCATCTCCTGGAACGTATAATGCAGTTTCCACCTGAACGCGCAGCACACATCACGGGTCTCGCCGCCGAGACCATCATCGATCTTGCCCGCAGCTATGCCACCACCACACCGGCTCTCCTGCGTGTGACCGATGGCATCAACCGCCATACCAATGGCGGTCAGACTGTCCGTACTCTGGCCTGCCTTCCGACCATCACAGGGCAATATGGCCTGCTCGGTGGCGGATTGATGTACAGCACCAGCGATTGGCTGAAGTGGGACGGGTTGGCTGTGACGCATCTGCACGAGCCTACCTGCCCGCCTGCGTCGCGTACGCTGAATATGAACCGGCTCGGTGCTATCCTCACCGCTGAGGCCGACCCACCCATCTACTCACTCTATGTCTATAATGCCAATCCGGTCGCCTCCTCTCCTAATGCAGGAAAGATTGTTGAAGGGTTGATGCGCGAAGACTTGTTTACGGTCGTGCATGAACTCTTCGAGACCGATACTGCTCGTTATGCCGATATCCTACTCCCTGCGACCAGCCAGCTTGAGCACGTAGACCTGCACAAACCCTACGGTCATCTCTCCCTGCAATACAACATGCCCGCTATCGCTCCGCAGGGTGAGGCGCGCAGTAACTGGGATGTCATGCGCGCCTTGGCTGCTGCTATGGGCTTCACCGAGTCCTGGTTGCAGGATGAGGCGAACGAGGTCATTCGTGAGGTATTGGAAGCCACAGCGCGTAAGTCTTCACTGCTCGCCGGCATCAAACTGGAACGCTTGCAGGCCGAAGGTTCAATTCCCCTGGCCATTTCCGTCGACCAGCAGGTACCTTTTGCCGATGGTGTCTTCCGCACGCCTTCCGGCAAGGTAGAATTTTATTCTGCGCAGGCTGCCGCGAAGGGATACGATCCCGTCCCCGGTTGGGAACCCGAAGTCGAAGCAAGAACCAGAGAGAATTCCACTCCCTCGCCTGAGTCTGACGCACGTCTCCCGCTCCTATGTCCTGCGGCTCATCACTTTGTCAGCTCGACATTTGGCAACCAGGATTGCTTGCGGACGAAAGAACGTGCCCCGACGCTGCGCATCCATCCCAGCGATGCCATCCCACGTGGTATTCGCAGTGGGCAATTGGTGCGCGTGAGCAATGAGCGCGGCTGGTGTCGCCTGGTGGCCGAAGTGACAGAAGAAGTGCGTCCTGGTGTGCTGGCGACGACGACCGTCTGGTGGCCGAAGTTCAGCCCCGACCAGCGCAACGTCAACTGGACCACCTCCGACCGATTGGCCGACCTCAACGGCGGCAGCACGTTTTATACCAACATGGTGAGTGTAGAAGTGGATGGTTAGTGGCCCCGGCGCTGAACGAGGGGTCCGCAGACGTGCTGCGCTGGTCAGTCAACAGGACGGGACTTAGCTCCTCCTGGGATGCTCGTTGAAAAAGCGTACCATCTCAGGTATGTTTCTGTGTTCCCTGCCGTGGCGATAAGTGCCCAACCCTATGCGACCGGAGCAGAACACATGCTTACCTGACACGCCCCGCTAATGCAGCTTTCACGGCGGCACTGGCGCGGAAGGCCCCAAGCACCTCGATCGAGTCAATAGTCGCCAGAGCCAGTTCCGGGGAGACATCCTCAGCGATACTAACCAGACCGAGTACGTTGAGCCGTAACATGTCACCAGTTGCAAGCAGCGCCTCCAAATCACGGCGTGTGAAGTGTTGCACACCGAGTACCAGTGTTTTGCGCGCCACTGTGCGCTTGACCACCTCCGCATGGGTGACGAGTTGCGTGCGTATGGCAGTGCGGATAAAGTCGGTGCGGTTGGAATAAAAGCCTTCCTGCACCAACAAGTCAATCTGCCCTAAATCCACGAGTCCCAGGTTGATCGTGATTTTCTCAGTTTTCTCCAGTTCAGCCATGGTACCATCTCCTTACCATCCATATAGATGGTAAATGGAAGGTCGTTGTTTTGTCAAGGGGGAGACTCAAACATCTCCTCGTTATCATGCAATGGGTGGGAGAGCCAGTTTCTAATCGAAATGACAGGTAATGTCCGAGTTGGCCGTTTAGCGAGCCTGATAGAACACCTCGTAAAGCACAATCCCTGTCGCCACAGCAAGGTTGAGTGAATCGCTGCGACCCACCATCGGAATACCCACCATCAGATCGCATAGCGCTTGTTGTTCGCTTGATAACCCTAGCCGTTCGCTACCCATCAACAACGCCATCGGAAGGGGGTATGATATCTTGCGGTAGTCATGAGGCGCCGCTTTGGAGGTGCCGGTAACGCAGTAGTTGTGGCGCTGCTTCCAGTGGGCGAAGTCGGCGAAGTTCGCTTTCACCAGGCGCTGCGAGAAAATTGCTCCCATGCTGGCACGCAGCGCAGTCGGATCATACGGATCAGCGCAATTCCCCAGCAAGATGACTCCTACACTGCCGAAGGCGTCACCCGTACGCATGATCGTCCCAATATTGCCGGGGTCCTGGGCGGCATCGAGAGCCACCCAGTAATCCCTGTTCGACAGCCGGACCTGGTCCAGCGACTCCCAGCACTGGCGCACGACGGCACCCATGCCCTGGGGTCCATCTTTGACGGAGATGCTTCTGAAGACATCCGCCGTTACCTCAATGCACGAGGTGCCGCGCTCCTGCTCTGCTCGTACGACCTCTTGCCCAAACTGGCTTTTTAGCAGTTCAGGAGCGACCACCAGCGCTTCGATGTCAGCTCCTAACTGTACAGCCTCCGTCACAAGACGAATGCCCTCAATGAAGAATAACCCTGTCTGCTCGCGCTCCTGTCGGTGGCGCAAGCTGCGAATTTCCTTGATACGCGGGTTGTTATGGCTAGAGATGATCATGGTAGCGAGCTAGCTCACCAACTCTGCCAGGCGATCAACCTGGTCCAGGTCCGGGATGCAAGGCCAGAGCACCAGTTCATCCATCCCAATGCCGGCATAGGCCTGGATTACTCCCTTCACTGCTTCGGGGGTAGATGGTATCGAGCTGGCCATTTGATCTGCCATCGGACCCATAAAGCTATAATAGTGGCGGATGTAGTTGCCTGCACGCTCTGCTGCATTTGGGCCCAGGCTGAAGTACATACCCCCAACGAAGCGTGGTTTGCCATCTCGACCGGCAGCCTTCCACACCTCTTCGGCAAGATGATATCCCTGGCGAGCCATCTCTGGGCCAGCACCGCCGGAGACAAAGCCGTTGCCCCAGCGGCCAACTCGCTGGATAGCGGCAGGCGAGTAGCCACCAATCAGTATCTCTGGCCCGCCAGGTTGCACTGGAGGAGGACCCACCGGACCTATATCGTCCGCGAGTGGTTGACCGGACCATGCTCGCTTCATTACCGCGAGCTGCTCTTCAAAACGCTTTCCTCGCTCATGGAACGGAGATGGCGCGGCGCGAAAGTCGTCCTCTCGCCCACCAACGCCCAGACCCAGCGTGAGGCGACCACCAGAGATTGCATCCACGCTCGCTGCCTGCTTGGCAAGCATGCCAGCGTTATGCAGTGGCGCGATCAGAATAGTGGTGATTAAGCGAACGCGTTGCGTCACCCCGGCTGCTGCTGCCAGGGTGATCAGTGATTCAAAGTTAGGATACACGAGGCGGTCGAGGGTCCCCAGACTAGAAAAGGGACCACCGTCTGCCCGTTTGGCCCAGTCCAAAATAAGTTTTCCCTGTACTCCAGGGATGGTCCCTGGTAGACCAATACCAATTTGCATACATACCTCCATGACTCGTAGGGTTTTCTTTTGTAACTCATCAGGTGCCTGATTCCTCGCGCCTCCGGCGACGAGATCTGTTTTGCGTGAGCAATCATACTCAAAGAGTTGTAACACTTCCTCGCTGATTCCTCGCGCCTCCGGCGACGAGATCTGTTTTGCGTGAGCAATCATACTCAAAGAGTTGTAACACTTCCTCGCTGATTCCTCGCGCCTCCGGCGACGAGATCTGTTTTGCTGTGGGGTGTGCAGCCGCAGGCTGCACACCCCACAGCAAAACCTCTTGCGAACCACCGAAGGTGGTGAGCAGTCCTTAAGAGATACTTTCTTTTTTTGCAATGCCGAGAGACTATAGACCATTGTATCCGCCTCACAGAGGAACGGCAAGAGGACTCTCATCAAAGCAGGATTCAGGGATCTGCTTACATCAGTTTTCTCGTATGCTATAATGAGCCAAATGGATGTAAATAACAGCGAGGTATCATTGGTGAAGCAGTTTGAGGTTCCTCCAAATAGTGACTTCTGTAACTTACTCGAATCGGCTCAGCAGTACGAGGCACACCTGGAGTATCAGCGTAACGTGCTCAAGCACATCATTGATGTTGGAGCGTCATTGCGCCTCAGCATGGACATAGACACCCTGCTCAAGCGTGTCTGTGTAGCAGCTTGCAGCGCACTGCGTTTTCGGCATGCTGCGCTCTATCTCCATGATAACGCAGGCTACTTTCGTGTGCTTGCCTCGATGGGTGTCAGTGCTGCGGAGGAAGAGTATCTCCATGAACATCCTCTGCCGGAGGCTCTGGTTGCCCAACTTATCAGCGAGGATTATCGCATCAGTGACTCCTACTTCCTCCCCGCTGAAGCACCTCTGTGGAAAGATGAGTACATTTGCAGTTTTTTCATTGTCGTCGATGATAGTGCTGAACCTCCCGCGTTGCCTTCGCCTTTAGCATCCTCCCCAGGTACTCAATGGGACCCTGGTGATCTCATGTTAGTGCCGCTGGTCAGCGGCGATAACACCCTCCTCGGTTTCTTAACGCCTGATGCCCCCGTAGATGGTCTGCGCCCGACTGTTGAGACCATGTCCCTCTTCGAGTTGTTCGCTAACCAGGCCGCAGTCGTGATCGAAGGGGCACGTCTCTACGAAGAAGCACGGCTCAGTAGTGAAGAACGGGCTGCACTCATTGAAATTGGACGCGCACTCTCTGCCCCTGACGCGCTGCGCGATCTACAGACGGTCTACCAGACCATCTATGAGCAGGTGCGGCGTATGATGCCTGCCGACGCCTTCTTTGTTGCCCGCTACTCTCGCGCCAACGATAGGTTGACAATGGATTATCTCATCGATGAGGATGTCATATATCCAGGTCCCGACTATAGCTACATAGAGCCTTCAATTCGCCATCTCCTTTTGCACGGTGGCCTATTTTCAACTTCCCAGGAGTATTCAGACTTCATAGGCATGGACTCGGCGAAAGATATCTTCTCCGGTGAGCGCGTTTCCGAGTCACTGCTCTTCGTACCCATTCGCTATGGTGAAGAGGTGATTGGCATGCTCTCAGCCCAGAGTTATCAAACGCATGCGTACACCCAGCACCATCGCGAAACACTCACAGAGATTGGCGTACAAGCGGGCATTGCCATCACAAACGCTCGCCTGTATACAGAGTTGCGCGAGGCTCTCAAGCAAGCCCAGGAGTCCGAGCGGCTCAAAAATCACTTTCTCATGACCGCTTCTCACGAATTGCGCACTCCTTTGACTGCCGTCCAGGGCTATCTTGAGTTGCTCGGGGACTTTGGCAGCGCACTTGATGATGACTCCAAAGGGCGCTTTCTTAGCAATGCCCGTCGTGCCTGTGAAGAGCTGGTATTGCTCCTGGGCAACGTGATGGACGCCAGCCGTGTCGACCAGGACCGCGTAACGCTCACTTTTACGTCGGTGCGCGTAGCTCAAGCGGTGCAGTCGATCATAGAAATCCTGGAGCCTATCGTTGCACGTGAAGAACGGATCGTAGAGCTTAAGATTGCCGATGATCTGAACATCTGGGTAGATGACCTGCGACTACGTCAAATTCTGCTCAACCTGGTAGGCAATTCCCTGAAATATGCTCCTCCACCCACAGGCATAGCTATCAGCTCCGAAAGTGTGAGTTGGGATGAACTGCTCCGGCGCGTACCGTCTATTGATCAGCTGCCTCCTCTGCCAGCCTCTGGCCAATTTGTCATCATAGCCATCCGCGATTGGGGTCCCGGCGTAGCGTTGGAAGATCAACCGCGTCTCTTTACCAAGTTTATGCGTCTGACAGAAGCAATAAACAGCCTGCAACGTGGTGTTGGACTGGGCCTCTATCTGTGTCGCCAGCTTACGGAGGCCATGGGCGGACACATCTGGATAGAGAGTAAAGGCATCGATGGGGAAGGTGCCACTTTCTTTGTTGCCTTGCCTCGGTGTTAGCGTTTCCCCAGTCCCTCCTGGTACCCGCAAGGGGCACCACTACATTTGGCAGCCTTGCCATGCTGTTAGGGTTTCCCTACTCCCCCTGGTACTGTCGACCCCTTGCCGTCATCAGATTGCCCCAAAGCTCATTTGACCGGTAATGCCGATTTGACGGCTTTCCAAGCCTATGCTACCATACTCTACAGAAACTATGTTAGAAGATAATCAGGGGGGAGAAAGATATGAATTTGTATGAGCAACTACAAGTTGTGCGCGAGCGCCTCGAAGGTATCGGCGCACATGACGATAGCGTGGAACTCGTCGATAAACTGTTGAAGAAAGCCGAACCGGCGAAATACGATAAAGCCAATATTGCCCAGATACAGGTCCTGCGGCATATGTTGCGTATGCCTGAAGTGATTGATAACTACAGCGTCTATAACGACCTGCAAGAGTTGATCAGCGAACGCGACGAAACGGAGGTCGCTGCGCGTGAAGACTCAGCCCCTGCGGCCTACGTTGACACCGAACGTCGCCCGAAACCCAAATCGTACTACAAGGCACAGAAAGAGCGAGAGAAAAAGAAAAATAAGGGCTAAGAGCGCCACATCAAGTAGTGGAGTCTGGCCCTTCGATTTGTTGTTGCTGCGCGTTAGGACCGCCCAGTTGTAGCTGTTGTTTCATGGCTTGCAACTGGGCCTCTACATTCTGCTGTGAAGAAAGCTTCTGCAACTCACGGTCGAGCGTATCACCAGAGCCGGAGCCTAACAATCCCTGTTCGCCCAGCGTCCCCTCCTCGATGAGCGTCTCCATCGCATTAGCGCGGGATTGCATCGTCAGTACCTTGTCTTGTGCCCGCTGCATGGCCAGGTTCATCTCCGTCATTTCTTGCGAGATGCCTGTAACTGCCTCGTTGATCTTCACCTGGGCCTGCGCCGCACTGTACTGCGCCTTCACCATCTCTTTTTGTGTTCGGAAGGCTTCGACGCGGGCAGAGACTTTGCGCTCCATCCCAATCAAATTCTCTTCTTGTGCACGCAACTGTGCAATTTGTTGCTCATAGCTCGCCAATTGTGCTACTAGCGCTTCTTTCCTCTGTAGCGCCATGCGTGCCAGGTCTTCGCGATTTGCTTGTAACGCCTGCATGGCTTGCTGATCGAGCTTATTGACCTGCTGCTGAATTTGTGACTGCTGTAAATCCAGCCGCTTTTCATTCGTCACGACGTCCGCAATAGAGCGACGCAATTGTTGAAGTTGCTCAAGCTGTTTGGTGTACGAGTAATCCATGACCTGGCCGGGATCTTCGGCTTTATCCAGTGCTGCATTAGCGCGGATACGAAAGAAAGTTGTTAGGCGTGACCAGAAGCCCATATGTTCCTCCTGCTAGATGTTGCACGCTTCTCTACGTTACGTTTTATGACACCTGTGATGATAAAGTAAGCACTTGCTCGGAACTACCCCCTACATAATATCATAAAACGCAGCAGTGGCCTAGACTTCAAAAACCTCGCAAACCCCTTGACTTTCCTGTATCCATCGGCTATAATCCAACTTGTCAACAGAATACTCGCGGGTTTGGTGTAGTGGCAACATGCAACTTTCCCAAAGTTGAGATCACGGGTTCGACCCCCGTAACCCGCTCCCTGAAAAAATGGCACCCTTTGCGGGTGTCATTCTATTTCTCTAAGGCCTGGCACCGGCAAGGGGTACGCGAGCCTGGCACCCGCAAGGGGTGCCACTACATTTCTACCCCCTTTTTGTCCTGCACGCTCATTTGTTCCTGCATCCCCCGCATGTCACGAGCGACTGTGCTCAGTCCCAGGAGACAGACCAGTCCTGCCAATAAAAGACATGTCGGTGCCGTCGTCAGCAGTGCAACGCCCAGCGTATACCGATCAGCGATGAAGCCGATGATTGAGGGTGAGGCTGCATCCCCCAGCAAGTGAGCAAGCAAAAGCGCCAGCCCAATAGCGGTGGCGCGCACTTGGGGTATGACAATATCCTGCATCACAGCATTCAGTGGCCCTGTACAGAAACTGAGAAAGGTGATCGCCACAACGATCACCGCAATAAACGCGGCCAGATTGTGAAGCGTCAATCCAAGAAAGGCCAATGGCGCGCCCACCAGGAAACCGAGCGTTGCTGTAATCAAACGACCCTGGGGGCGCCGTCGCTGAATGTAATCGGCCAGCCAGCCACCAAGTACTGTCCCGAGTAGCCCCCCGCCAATCAGCACGGCACCTGAGGTGATACCCGCTCTCCCTATTGTGAGATGGAAGGTATTGCTGAGATAGGATGGCAGCCAGAATGAGACGCCACCGATTGTGAAGAAGCTAAAAATGAGCGCTCCCAGCACTGTCCGGTAGGTAGGAATCTGCAGCAGTTTTCTGACAGATGCCCTAAAGTTTATCCTGATACTGCCATGTGCATCTATGGCTTCTGCTTCCTCTACATCTTGATCTTGCTCGAATGCACCACGCTTTGGCTCGACCATGCGCCAGGCGAGGAAAGCGGCGATCAACCCCGGTATGCCAACGAGGTAATAGGCCCAACGCCAGCCGAGAGAATCGGCTATCAAGCCGCCAAGAGTGAGGCCAAGGGCGACCCCGATCAATTGGCCTGCTGACCAGTAAGACAGGATGCGTCCTCGTCGCTCATTAGAGAAATAGTCACCTAGAAGCGAGAGAGATGCAGGGGCGTATCCTGCCTCGCCAATACCTAGAATGGCAAGCGCGCTGAACAGCTGCACGAAATTGCGCGTGATGCCTGCCAGCACCGTTGCGATACTCCAGATGCCAACGCAGAGTGCGACAATATTTTTGCGCATACTTCTGTCCGCCCAAACACCTATTGGCAGTGTAGCGAACGCGTAAACGAGTAGAAATGACGAACCAAGTAAACCTGCCTGAAAACCAGTAAGTCCCAGGTCTGCCCTGACTTTTGGCAGTATGGCCGGGAGGACAAAGCGGTCTGCATAGTTGAGGATGTTGATGATGAGCAGGATAATAAAAGCGAAGCGCGCCTGTCCGCTGCTGGGCCTGGCCGAAACCTTGCTTTTAGCGGTGGTCGGAGTGACAGTTGTCATAAGGTGTTTGTCATACTTTCTCTAATTGTGGAGTCGTGGCCAATATGGAGTATATATATCAATGGCCTTGTCTCTGCTCCGGTAGTTGGTTATAGTAGCTCAGCCTATTGTACATCATACTTGCAAACTCTACGATTAGTTGCATGAGAAAGTTGTGACTCACACATAAAGGCATGGGTTGCAACTCTTCATAAGCTTACTTTATAATGTTATGCGAAGGCATTTCCCAACTACAAATCGCAAGTATCTTTTGCCGACCGGCAAGACATTCCTGACATGTGTCCACATAAAGCGAGCATGAGAGCCGATAGCCTCCTAAATGGAAGGAGCTTAAGCTATGCTTCATTTCTTATCTCTTCACTCCCTTCTGTTCGTCCATGTCCGTGACGCCATTATCGCAGGTTCAACTGGCAGAATGGCTATGATCCTACTCATCTATATAGGGCCACTCATACGACTGCCGAGAATAGATGCTGTTAGTATGCTAGGATCTTTAGCTGCCCCCAACAAGGAATCTGCTGTTACCTTAGGTGGTGCTATCCATTTTTCGCTGGGGGTTATCTTTGCCATCATTTATGCTGCTCTATGGAGTGTAGGCATAGGAAGTCCTACATGGTACTGGGGAATACTCTTTGGTGCTGTGCATGGCCTACTGATTATTTTATTTCTACTCATGACTATGCGCATGTTTCCTCAACTGTCCCAATATTTCAACAATCTGACGGTGATGGTCGCTATCTTGCTGAACCACATTGTCTATGGAGTAGTTGTAGCATTGGTTTATACGTCTTAACAAAGCGAACGTTGCAGATGAAAGAATCAGTTTACCGGGTTAGGAAGTGCCTCTTTATGCTATAAACACTCATAGGTTGCCCTGCAACTTCCCGTCGGCTTATTCGTCTAACTATAGGAGATTGGAAAAAGATGAGAATGCAAATAACAATGATCTCCTGCATATGTAGCCAGGTTGGGGGAAGGACGAAATGATGCATGGCCTGATACAAATGATTTTCCACGCCAGCCCGCTGCTGGTTTGCTTGCTAGTAGCCATCATACTCCTACTAGAGAGTTCTGCTGTCCCCCTAATCAATACAACTCTGTTGCTTGCTGCCGGAGCGTTAGCTTCCCAGGGGCATCTCAACATCTGGGTACTCATAGCTACCGCCATCCTGGGCAGCGTTTCAGGAGCCTGCGTGGCCTACGTCATCGGTATACGAGGAGGTCGGCAGATATTCTTGCGCCTGGCATCTTTGTTCCACATCGATGCGCAAAAGGTCGATATGACGGAACGCTGGTTTCAAAAGAAAGGCGTATGGATGGTCTTTTTCTCACGTATGACGCCATACGTGCGTCCCTTCGGCTGTTTCCCCGCCGGTATTTCGCGTATGCCCTTCGGTCGCTTCTTCATGGCTGCATTAGCGGGTTCAACCATCTGGTGTGTCGTCATACTGAACATCGGTTTAGCACTTGGCCGCCGCTGGCCATTAGCCATTCACTTGATACGGCACTATACCGTCCCAACCCTCTGCACGTTGGCTCTGCTGATAGCTCTCTACTTGCTTATCACATCTGCCGTCAAACGCTATCTGGGCTCCCATGCGGGGTCTGATTCGGGTTCGGAAAATGGTGTGGATAAACAGAATAACCACGATTTGCTTGAGGTGTAGCCTGCGCCGCGTGTAATCCGTCGCCACCAGGCATTTCAATGTCCAGCAGCGCGACATCTGGCTGCTTTGAGAGCGCTGCCGGTACTACCTCATCTCCCCGTGCAACCTGGGCGACTACCTCAATATCCCCTTCCAGGTTGAGCAGGGCCGTCAGCGCGCTGTGCCCTTCGAAGGGCCGAGAGGCCGAACAACCAGATGCCGACGCTGATGAAGGCGCCAATTGCCCCGCTCACATGCAGGATCAAATCAATATCAAATGGGGAAACGCACCCTTCTCTTTCCACATACTTGACAGAACGCATGCAATCATGTACCTTCTTCACAGGAAACATATGAAAAGACAACGGCAATGAGCGAGGAATGTGACCAAAAAGAGATTACCCCGTGCTGTTACTGGCACAGCACACTCCGAACAAACAGACAGGAATAGTCTATCAACCAAAGAGACCCCCGTTGAAGTGACGCCAGAGCAGCGTATCACACAGGTGCGAGCGCCAGCGTATGACTTTCGGTCCTTTGAAGCGAAGTGGCGTGCCAGGTGGGAAGAGCAGAAGCTGTACCAGGTGGATCTGCATCATGCGCAGCGACCGTACTATAACCTGATGATGTTCCCCTATCCTTCAGCCGAAGGACTGCACGTCGGCAACGTCTACTCCTATGTCGGCTCGGATATTCACGGTCGCTGGATGGCTATGCAGGGCTTTGATGTCTTCGAGCCGATAGGCTTTGACGCCTTCGGCATCCACAGCGAGAATTACGCCATCAAGCGTGGCATCCATCCCAGTATTTTGACTGCGCACAACATCGAGCGTTTCCGTGAAAAGCAGTTGAAGCTCATCGGCAACCGCTTCGATTGGTCGCATGAATTGCACACCACCGACCCATCCTACTACCGCTGGACGCAGTGGATCTTCCTGCAGTTGTTCAAAGGCGGGCTGGCAGAGCGCAAGGCTGCGCCGGTGAACTGGTGCCCGAAAGACAAAACAGTACTGGCGGACGAGCAGGTGATTAATGGTCGCTGTGAACGCTGCGGCACCCTGGTGGAACGGCGATGGTTAGAGCAATGGTTCCTGAAAATGACCAGCTACGCCCAGCAGCTCCTGGATGACCTGGAATGGCTCGACTGGTCAGAACGGGTGAAGACGGCCCAGCGCAACTGGATTGGACGCTCCGAAGGCTTAGAATTCTCCATGGCGATTGATGGCATGCCTGGGCAGCAGGTGCAGGTCTACACCACGCGTCCGGATACCATCTTTGGCATGACCTTTGTCGCCCTGGCTCCTCACCATCCACTGCTCGCTATCATAACCGACGCGGCACACCAAGAGGCCGTCTTTACCTACCAGGAGACGGCCGAACATCTACATACAGATGAGAATCGCGCCGTGACAGGCGTCTTCACAGGAGCCTACGCGCTGCGCCCCTTGACTGGCGAGCGCATACCCATCTGGGTCGCCGATTTTGTGCTGGAGGGATACGGTGCCGGTGCGGTGATGGGAGTTCCTGCGCACGACGAAACGGATATGACCTTCGCTCGGGCTATAGGCCTGCCCGTATGCGTCGTCGTGCGCCCGGCACTCGCTGCTGAATCTCCTCTATCTCAAGAAGTTCCCCTGACCGCCTTTATTGAACCTGGCGTCCTGGTGAATGCTGGCGAGTATTCAGGAATGACCTCAGAACAGGCCAGTGCCGCCATCATCTCGTGGTTTGAAGCGCACGGACTCGGTAAACGTGCAGTGAAATATCGACTGCGTGATTGGCTGATCAGTCGACAGCGCTACTGGGGTCCACCCATCCCGATCATCTACTGTCCCCAGCATGGCGCGGTGCCGGTGCCCGAGGATCAACTACCGGTGCTGCTCCCATATGTGGAAGACTGGATGCCAACCGGGACCGGATCCTCTCCCCTGGCGCAGATCGAGAGCTTTGTGAATACCACCTGTCCCATCTGTGGGCAACCGGCGCGACGTGAAACAGATGTGAGCGATAACTTCCTGGACTCCGCCTGGTACTTCCTGCGCTATCCATCCAGCGATGATGAGACACAACCCTGGGATCCTGAACTCACGCGCAAATGGCTGCCGGTGGACATGTGCATCGGCGGGGCCGAGCATAGCGTACTACACCTGATGTATGTGCGCTTCATCACCATGGCCCTGCACGACCTGGGCCACCTGGATTTTGTGGAGCCATTTAAGCGTTTTCGCGCCAACGGCACCATTACAAAAGATGGGGCGAAGATTTCCAAGTCGAAGGGGAACGTTGTCAATCCCGACGGCTACATCGCTCACTTTGGCGCGGATGTCTTCCGCGTGTACCTCATGTTCATGGGACCGTACGAAGCGGGCGGCGATTTCAGCGATCGGGGTATCGGCGGTGTCGTGCGCTTCCTGGACCGCCTCTGGTTGCTGGTACAGCAGCACACTGCCACTATCGTGCCAGGTGCACCTTATGGCGAGGCCAGGCGCATGTTGCACCAGGCCATCAAGCGTGTCACCGAAGATATCGCGGCGTTTAAATATAATACCGCGATTGCTGCCTTAATGACATATCTCAACTACCTGGAAACCAGGCAGGATGTCACACGTGAGGAAGTGCAGACATTGCTGATTCTGCTTGCTCCCCTGGCTCCGTACCTGGCGGAAGAGTTATGGGAACAACTGGGTAACTCGCGTTCGATCCACCTTGCTTCCTGGCCCACGTACAATGCAGAAGCTCTGCGCTCGGAGACGATCACACTGCTTGTGCAGGTCAATGGCCGTCTGCGTGATCGCATTGAGGTAGCGCACGATGCGGCTGAGGATGAAATCACGCAGCAAGCTCTAGCGAGCGAAAAGGTGCAGCGCTTCGTCTCCGGCCACGAGGTACGCAAAATCATTTATGTACCTGGCCGGCTCGTGAATGTAGTGACCAGCTGACGCCGCAAGAAGGAAGAGCGCGCCGCAAGACCCTTGCTTTAGCAATGGAGTCTTACAGCGCGGATTGATAGGGTCCTAACAGGCGTTCCCTGATGACCCACTGGTGAAACTGGCTGATCCTTTACTATTGGTGGTCTGTGTTGCCTGGGCAGCTTGCGGATCACCTTTCGTACTACGTCTAGACCAATGCTGCTCATCAACCTCGGTCTCAGCCAGTTCGAATGTCGTTCGATACGGGCCAAAGTTCACATGCTTATTGACTGCATAAAGCGCCTGCGGAGCGCATAAGAACAAGGCCAACGCCTCATCGTAGACATAGCGATCAATCTGCTCGGCCACCTTGACGAGTTTCTGCCCATCAATTTGGGCCGCCATTTCTGTGTAGAGCCTGTTGAAGTCCGGTAACTCTGGCCCGGCTCGGAAGGCACCGTCAGAGCCAAAGAACTCCCGGTGGACCGCAGCCGGAGGAGCCTCTGAACTGAGGTCGAACCAACCGAATATGAGCATATCCCAGGGTGGTACCAGCTTCTTTTCCACCAGCATACGCGTGCCCGCCAGCAGCTTTTCTTGTGGAACGACCATCACATCGACCCCGATGCCCAATGCTGCTTGAATATCAGCTGCCACCAGTCGTGCGATGCCCTCAAATGGTCCAGGAGTGGCAATGCGTAAATTTCGTCCTGTCGGCCAGCCTACCTCATCCAAAAGTCTTCTGGCTTGCTCAGGATCGTGCGCATACGGTTCCATGTCCGCAGAGAAACCACCACACCAGGATGGTGTGAGTGCACAGAGCGGATTGGCGTAGCCTCCAAGACCTAAGGCGATCACTTTCTGACAATCGACCGCGAGGTTCAATGCCTTGCGAACCCGTTTGTCATAGAGTGGCACATCTGAGGGATAGCGGTTGATAACGCCCACCAGCACGCGATTGGCGTCGCATACTACCAGCTTCCCATGTTCAGAAGCTTTGACGCGAGCCGCATCTGCTGGTGATACTTCGGTGACTATATCCATCTCCCCTTCGCTGGAGATGCAGAGTTCCAGCGCTTCGGCAGGGGACAGGTCGTTGCGAAAGACAGCTCGTTCCAACCGTGGCCCACGTTCGATGTTCCAATGGCTGCGGTTCGCCTCGAGGACGAGACGGGGAGACCGATCTTCGCTCTCGATGATCCCGGCGCTGGCGAAGGGATTCGCCTGCATGATTACGACGCGCTGGTTAATAGTAGAGTACCCCTCGGTGAGGGTGAATGGTCCGGTGCCCCACGGGCCCGGTGCATCGATCGCTCACCAATGGCCTTCGCCACTGCCCAGCTTGGCGTACCCAAACCCTTGCTCGCGCCAGAAGGCCGAACTGGCGATGTGGAAACCGCGCATCTTGCCAAGCGCCAGACCATCTGGACCAGGAAAGCGGAAGCGGACGGTGTGGTCATTCACCACTTCGCAAACCGACTCCGGTGGAAAATTGAGCCAGCTTCCAGGTGGGTGTGGAGCTACCCAGCGTTGCATCTCGTCGAAATTCTGTTTGACGTTGTGCGCCGTGAAAGGCTCACCGTCCTGAAAGCGCACCCCTGTGCGCAGGTCAAGTTCGAGCGTATGGTCGTCCGGCCAGCGTGCATCGGTGGCGAGGGCATTGACGACATGCCCGTCCTGGTCCACGCGGATTGGTTCCTCCATCGTGTTCCAGGTGATAAATAGCCAGTTCAACGGGGAAGGGTCGAAGACGTAGATAGTACCGACCGGAGGACGCCATTGTGTTTTGGCAGGGGCGACCTGGGGACTAACCATCGATTGACACTCCTTTCGTGGTCTACAAATTCACGTCGTTGTGTACGAGACAGGTGGGCTGGTGTCGCTTTACGTAGGTTCTTACTAAATCTTACTGCGGTTCGATTGAATTGTGCCGTCGGTGACTGTGCACGCATCAATAAGGAACTGTACTGAAGTATAGCACAAGGAAAATTAACCGACCAGATATGTATCCGGTGGAGACTGGTAACAACACAATCTTTGACACCCACCTCATGCGTGTGATAGCATGCAACATGCCGTTTTCTGCACAGCAACACTTCACCGACCAGGATCGGAGCCCGGCATCCAGAGCGTCTCTTGCGGATGCAGTCTGGGGAACTGTGTGGCTCAATCAACCTTCATTGAAAGATAGCAGTAATGACCGCATTCCCGTTAAGTGCAATAGTCGGACAGGAAAAGATGCGGCTTGCCCTCATCCTCAACGCCATCGACGCAGCGATCGGCGGAGTATTGATCTGTGGGCGACGTGGTACGGGCAAATCGACGGTGGCACGCGCCCTCACGACCCTCCTTCCCTCCATCACCGGCGTGGCCGACTGCCCCTATTTCTGTGACCCCGCTACACCGCAATCCATGTGTAACGAGTGCCACGCTCGCCACCAACGGGGCGAGACACTGCGCCGCGCTCAGCGCCCGGTGCCGTTGGTCACATTGCCACTCAATGCCAGCGAGGACCGCGTCGCAGGCAGCTTTGACCTGGCTACTGCCCTGGAAAGCGGAACACGTCACTTCGCACCGGGTCTTCTAGCCACAGCCAATCGCGGCCTGCTCTATATCGACGAAATAAACCTGCTCAATGACCATATCGCCGATCTGCTACTCGATGCCGCCGCACTCGGCGTGAACCGTGTCGAGCGCGATGGCATCTCAATCGCCCATCCGTCACGCTTTGTATTGATCGGCACCATGAATCCAGAGGAGGGGTTACTACGTCCCCAACTGCTTGATCGTATTGGACTCTACGTTGAGGCCGAAGACATACGCGATCCAGCAGTCCGTACCGTGGTAGTGGAGCGACGATTGGCATATGATGCCGACCCCGTTGGCTTTACTGTCAGATGGGTCGAAAGCGAACAGGCCTTACGCGAACGCATCCAGCGAGCACAACAAATCCTACCCACTGTCCACATCTCTCATTACTTTCGCCAGGTGGTGGCTTATCTTGTTGCACGTGAACTACATGCAGAAGGCCATCGTGGCGATATCGTGGTGACACGCACAGCTCGTGCCCTGGCCGCGTGGGAGAACCGTCTCGAGGTGCAGCGCGCCGACATCGAACAGGCAGTCACGTTGGCGATGACCCACAGAGCACGCTCCGGCGCTGCTATCTCCCAACAGCTCGCACGCCTGCTCGACCAGTTGCCGGTGGGTGGCGCGGACCTTGAACACCCAGAGGAAATAGCCACCGTTGATGAAGATGTAGAACCGCGCCGGGACGAGCGTGAAGGCCCGGCAGGACTCACTCGTCCCCTGCGTGGTGAACATGATATCGTGCAGGTGCAAAGCCTCATCCACCTCTCACGAGATCGTCTCACACGCCAGGAGGCAGGTCGGCGCTTCCTTTCACTCACAACCAGAAGAAGCGGACGCTTTACGCGCAGCCGCCAGGCTCACCCGGTCACCGACGTGGCCTTCGCAGATACCATTCGCGCTGCCGCACCACACCAGCAAGCCCGTGGACGGGTCACTGGAGGCAGGTTGGAGCTACGAGCCGATGACCTGCGGCAGAAAGTACGCGAGCGCAAGACGCGTGCCCTGTTGATCTTCGTGATCGATGGCAGCGACTCGGTGATGGCGCGTCAGTTGATGCCCAGGATTAAGCGCATCCTGCTCGCACTGCTGCAAAACGCCTACCAGAAGCGAGACCGCGTCGCCATGCTCACCTTCCGCTTTGCACAGGGTCGCATAGTGCTGCCCCCAACACGCAATTTTGCACGTGCCCGTCGTTGTGTCGAGGAACTCTACGTCGGAGGCTGCACTCCACTGGCGACAGGACTGTTAGAGGGACTGCGCCTGGCAGAAACCGAGCGTCTACGCGACCCAACCGCCAAACCTGTCTTGATCGTCCTGACCGATGGCCTGGCAAACATCGATCTCTCAGGCAATATGCGCCACGATACCCCACGCCGTGACGCACTCAACGTTGCCAAGGAGATCGCAGCACGCCAGATACCCGCAGTCATGATCGATACAAACCCAAACTCAACGTCAACCGCTCAACATGCGTCAGGTGAAGGGGAGGCAACAGTCAGCCCAGGCCGCGAACTGGCCTTGACGCTGGCTGCCGACTACTATCAGCTTGGCCATCCGAGTGCTCCAATGCTTCTGCAAAGGGGGTGAAATTCTTACTGGAAGGCCAGAGGCTTACTAAAGAATGCGATCACAATCGTTGTAGAGACGACCGCGAGGGTCGTCTAGTTTAAAAGAAACAATACAGAGGAGGTTGTTCATCAATGAAGACACGAGCTGCAGTTCTATACGCACCAGGCGAATCGATCCGCGTCGAAGAGGTCGAGCTTGATCCACCAAAGGAGCACGAAGTACAGGTAAAAATAGCCGCCGCCGGCGTCTGCCACTCCGACTATCACATGGTTACAGGTGAACTGCCTGGTTATATGCCTATGGCACTTGGTCACGAGGGAGCAGGCATCGTCGAGGAAGTTGGTCCCGGTGTAACCATCTGCAAACCCGGCGATCACGTCGTCCTCACGTTTATTCCTTCATGTGGGACATGCCGCTATTGCGTCTCGGGGCACACCAACCTTTGCAACAAAGGAGCAGGTATTTTGATGGGCCCCCAGCTCGATGGAACCTTCCGTATGCATAGTGAGAGTGGACAAGATGTCGGCCAGTTGTGCGTTATCTCCACCTTTAGTGAGCGCACCGTGGTTCCCGATATGTCAGTGGTCCCGATAGCCGACTATTACCCGCTCAACCGTGCGGTACTGGTCGGTTGCGGCGTACCGACCGGTGTAGGTGCAGTCACCCATCGTGCCAAAGTCGTGCCTGGGAGCACCGTGATGGTGATTGGATGCGGTGGCATTGGCTCGAACGTTATTCAAGGCGCTGCACTGGCCGGAGCACGCATGGTTATCGCGGTCGACGTCGTCGATTTCAAACTGGAGAAGGCCAGGGAGTTCGGTGCTACCCACACAGTCAACGCTAAAAACCAGGACGTCGTGCAGGTCGTGAAAGACCTTACCTGGGGCGAGGGTGTCGATTACGCATTTGAGGCAATCGCTACACCCGCGACCATTGGTCAAGCCTATGCCTGCACCGCCAAGAATGGTACCGTGGTAGTAATCGGCTTGACGTCCTACACCGCAGAGTCGATCCCGATACCGCCGCTTGACCTGGTACTTTTCCAAAAGACGCTGATGGGGACGCTTTATGGTGACTCACAGCCACGCTACGACATCCCCAACCTGCTACAACTATATGGTGCAGGCAAGCTGAAGCTGGACGAACTGGTGACACGCACCTATACCCTCGACCAGATCAACGAAGCCTACGCCGACATGCTAGCCGGAAAGAACATTCGCGGAGTGATCGAGTTCTCGTAAGTTTTTGCCCAAAAACTTACTCTTTGCGAGAAAATATGTACATATACCCATTTAGTGCGATTGTGGGCCAGGAAGACATGAAACTGGCCCTCATCCTCAATGCCATCCAACCGGCCATCGGCGGCGTGCTCATTCGCGGCGAGAAGGGCACGGCCAAATCCACAGCGGTACGGGCACTCGCCGCCGTGCTGCCCGAATTAGCAGTAGTCAGCGATTGCCCCTTCTCATGCCCACCCGATCAACCGGAAGCCATGTGTGATTCCTGCCGGACACGCCTGGAGCAGGGTGAATCACTGCCATCCGTGCAGCGTCGCATGCGGGTCGTTGATTTGCCAATCAACGCCTCAGAAGATCGTGTTGTGGGAACGCTGGACCTCGAATACGCATTGCGTGAAGGGCGACGACGTTTTGAGCCAGGCGTTCTAGCCGAGGCCAACCGGGGTATTCTCTATGTCGATGAGGTCAACCTGCTCGATGATTACGTCGTCGACGTGTTGCTTGACGCCGCTGCCATGGGGATAAACATTGTAGAGCGCGAGGGTGTCTCCTTCAGCCATCCGGCACGCTTCATGCTCGTCGGCACTATGAATCCCGAAGAGGGCGAGTTACGCCCCCAACTTACCGACCGCTTCGGCCTCTGTATAGATATCACCTCAATTCAGGATATCCGCCAGCGTGTCGAGATCGTCGAACGGCGCGAACGTTACGAAGCCAATCCACTGGCTTTCCTCGCCGAGTATGCCACAGCCGAACAAGAACTGAAAACGCGCATCGTACGAGCAGCCCAGACCGAGCAGCGTGTGACCGTCCCTCGTGACATCGCCGAACTGATCGCCCGCATTAATATTGAACTCGACGTTGACGGGCACCGCGGTGACATCGTCATGCGACGAGCAGCACAAACTTACGCCGCCTACCTTGGAGCAGATGAAGTCACATCTGAACACGTCTACACTATAGCGCCTATGGCCCTGGCTCATCGACTTAAACGCCTGCCCTTACAACAGGTTCCACGTACAGTGAATGAGGCACTATCAGCAATCAGAAAAAAACAGCAGGGTTCTTAGGGGCAGCCGTCCCTAAGTGGGTGTGTCCCCGCATCTCTCTTTTTCCCCATAGGGAGAGTGTTTGCCCATTGAAAAAAGTATTCTTGAGAAGATGTTAGATATGCTTTGTTGACAGAGAAGAACCCGCCGCAAGCTACCGTGGCTTCAGCCCGTGTAGATAGGCGGGTTTGTGTGGGCTTTAGCCCTTGTTTGTTGAAAAGATGTTTCAGATGTGGTAGTCTGAGCAAGAGCAGCAACACCTGAGGCATCGGAGAAAGAATCGATGGCGAAAGCGACCAAAACCATGAAACAGGCCCTGAGCTACAGATCAGTTCATGCCGCCTGGTTCGCAGCCACACAAACCCTCTTCAATCAGGTCGCCGCCTTCTATTTTGAAGTCATCCAGGCGCATCCAGACGTACTAAATCTCTCCAACAAAGATGCACTCAGTGCCTTGGAGCATCTCACCCATGTGACTAAAGAGCATCCACATCCTCTCATGCCACTCTCCGCTCTCGCCCAGCATGTTCCTGCGATGTTCCGTCGTGCTGCCATCAACGCCGCTCTTGGCTCAGCCCGGTCCTTCTACACGCATCTCACCAGGTGGCGCAAGCACAAGGAACAGGCAGAGGCGAAAGGGAAGAAATGCACGCTCCGCCCACCAGTGCCTCCGCGCAAGTGGAACAAGTCAGCCATTCTGTATGCAGGCATGTGGAAAGAGCACACCGGCACCACGGTCCTGCTCAAACTCTGGACAGGCCGGTCCTGGAGCTGGACCAAAGTGCATATCTGCGGGCAACCACTCCCAGAGGGATGGGAGACGAATAGCCCGCAACTGGTCCTGCATGGCAAACACTGGTGGGTGCATTTTCCTATCGAACGCGTGATGGAGCGTCCGAAGAAAGTAGAAACGCAGATCACGTGTGTTCCCGACGTGAAAATCTGTGCAGTAGACTTGAATATCACTAAGCATCTGGCGGTCTGTACCATTCAAACGGTCAAAGGCACGGTCATTGCAACCCGCTTCATAGGCGGGGGCAAACAATTACACGGCCTTAGGAAGCGACTGTTGGGAAGGATCGCCCGCAACCGACGAAAAACGGGCATCATCGCTGAAGGTGAACAAGACAATGCCGCATTGTGGGCGAAGATACGTGCCATCGATGAAGATACGGCCCACCAAGTCAGTCATCGGATCATCCAGTTCGCACAAGCACATGGGGCAAGCATTCTGGTCTTTGAACATCTAGCTTATTTCAAGCCACAGAAAGGCAAGTACAGCAAGAGGGGCAATGAAAAACGTTCCTACTGGTTAAAAGGTCGCATTTTCAAATACGCCAGGTATCAGGCGTGGAATGAACAAATCGTGACCTGTCGGGTCAATGCCAAGAATACCAGTCGGCAGTGTGCTCGTTGTCAACGTCCTGTGGCGCGCTACAACGCAGGACAACCAGCCGAAGGATATACCCCAGGAGCGTCTCTGGTGTGGTGCTCGAACTGCCAGATGCGCGGGAATGCCGACCGCAATGCGTCCATGGTCATAGGACAGCGCCTGTTCGTTCGTTATCAGACCATCTCTCAGGAAAAGCCTCACACTCCTCTGCACGCAGAGAGGTCCGCGAAAGCGGGAGGTGTTTCTGGCTCCCAGGTTGCCAAACGCCGAAGAAGGCCATCTACCAACCAGGCAAGGCAAGGAGCTGGAAACGCGCAGGGCACCGCGCATGATACGTCAGCGGGGATGGCTGCTGATGCATCAGGTATTCCTCATCCACTACGGCTCTTCAATGAGTAGCGGCCACGCCGCACATACTCGATCTGCCGACTACCTAGGAGTGCCAGAAGCCGCGCCGCTTGAGCGGCTGCGGAGTGTCACAAATACGATCTCTCCAGCATTCGTCGCATCGTCTATGGAGCCTCGCCTATGCCTGTCGAGTTGTTGAAGAAGGGACTGCAAAAGTGGGGTCAGATCTTCGGCCAGGGCTATGGCATGACCGAAACATCCCCTCTTCTTACCTGGCTGGACGCGCCGGACCACATCACCGATGGCACCCCCGAACAGGTACATCGACTCGCCTCCTGTGGCAAGGAAATACTCGGCTTGGAGGTGCGTGTGGTGAATGCCGAGGACGAAGATGTGCAGCCGGGGGAGATCGGCGAGATCATCGCTCGGGGACCCAACGTCATGCTGGGCTACTGGCGCATGCCGGAGGCGACCGCTGCAGCCGTCGTTGATGGCTGGATGCACACAGGCGACCTGGCAACAGTCGATGAAGAAAACTACATTTACATCGTCGATCGAGCCAAGGACATGATTATCTCCGGCGGCGAAAACATCTACTCCGTCGAGGTGGAGAATGCATTGTACACACACCCCACCGTCTTAGAGGCAGCGGTCATCGGCATTCCCGATGAAATCTGGGGTGAAGCCGTACATGCCGTGGTCGTCTGCAAGCCCGGTATGAGCGTGAGCGCTGAGGATTTGATCGCCCATGCACGCGTACAGATTGCAGGCTATAAAGTTCCCCGCAGTATCGAGTTCTATCCAGAAGCCCTGCCCAAGAGCGGTGCCGGCAAGATTCTCAAACGCGACTTGCGCGAAAAATATTGGGCGGGCAAGAGCAGACAGGTGAATTAACAGATGTCAGACGCGACTCCAGAGTTTAAGCAACAACTGAAAGAAGCTTTCGACGCCATACAAGTAGGGCAGACCTTCACCTTCCGGCGCACCTTCACCGATGGAGATGTCGCCCTGTTCTGTGGCGTCACCGGTGACTATAATCCGTACCACATTGACGAACAATTCGCTCAGAGTAGTTGGTTTGGGCGACGTAACATCCCCGGCCTGCTCACTGCGAGTATGATTACGCACATTGGGGGCATGATCGGCTTTCTTGCCACGGAGATGAACTTCCAGTATCTGCAGGCTGTCTATGTTGGGGATACTATCACCTGTACGGTTACTTTCACGGAGAAGGACGAGGCCAAACGCTTGTTCTCGGCCCATGCCACGTACGTGAATCAAGATGGCATAGAGGTGCTACGCGCTACGTTTAGTGGCTTCCCGGCGAATGTACGATTAGCACGCTGAGGATAGCAAAGGAGAGTTTGTAACACGTGCAAATTGACAGTATAGACCACTTCGTCCTCACGGTTCGCGATATTGAGGCAACGTGCGAATTTTACGCGCGTGTGCTTGGCATGCAAGTAGTGACATTCGCAGGTGGCCGGAAAGCCTTGCAGTTTGGCCAGCAAAAGATCAACCTGCACGAGGCCGGTAAGGAGTTTGAACCAAAGGCTATGAGTCCCACGCCCGGATCAGGGGATTTTTGTCTCATCACACAGACACCCCTGGAGGAGGTGATAGTTCACATTCGATCATGCGGCATTGAGATTGTACAAGGACCCGTACACAAGACAGGAGCGACAGGACCAATTGAGTCGGTCTACCTGCGCGATCCAGACGGCAATCTGGTTGAAGTATCGAATTATGTTGGATGAGGAAAAAGCCTCTCTTTCCACCTACCTCATGCTCTCACACAGGAGACACGAGCGCTGGGAAGGAAGCACGGCTGGTGGGTTAGTCTGCATTAAGGTCAAGCAAGCCAAGACGGGCTAGCCTCTGCGCTAGCTCATAGACATCCTTTTTATCGCCCTCTCTGCGGATACCTATAGTTACCACTACGACCACAACCTGCTCTGCCTCCACCTTGTAGATAATACGGTAACGCTGTCCTATGGCTCGTATACTGCGATAGCCTGCCAGCTCATCGCTCAGAGGTTTCCCTTGCTTCTCCGAGTCATGGTCCAGACGATTTATACGTCTGCTGATGTTCTCCCTTACCCGCGTGTCGCTGATTGCTGCTAGCTGCTTCCTGGCCGGCACTGTTAGCCTGACGTTCCAAATCATGGTAGCCCTAGCTCTTTCTTCACATCCTCCCATGCCAGCGTTTCACCTTTTTCAAGTGCTTTGACTCCCTCGCGGAATGCAGCCATCAATTCTTCATCTTGCATGATCTCCAGCGTCTCCAGCAGGGAATCAATCGTTTCGCGCAGCTTTTTATACTCCTTGTACTCCTTATATGGTAAGATAGCCATGACTGGCTTTCCATGCCTCGTCACGGTTACAGCTTCAGGGTCTTCGTCGAATTGCTCAGGCAGGCGAGTGATCTTACTCTGAGCTTCTGAAATGGATATGGTATGCTCTGTCATGGATCACCTCTTTTCTATGAATTAGTACCTAATAGTTTATAGATGATTTTATGTAGTTTGTCAAGAAAATTGGCTCATCCGCCTCCTCGCTGATGAGAGATGTGATAGGATGAAGAGCAGGAACATTTCTTCCTCAGAAACACGGAGTAAGCCCTACCAACGCCGTGTGTTGCTCTTTAATGCAACCCGTCCAATCGTGGCTCATCCGCCTCCTCGGCTCTCGCGGATGAGCCGTCTAACGTTTGCATGTACCTCGAAGGGGGGATCCATTATGCAAGAGGCTGGGGTGTCGCTCCTGACCACCTGGCAAAACTTTTACGTCCTCATCGGCACCGCTGCTGCGACGCTGACGGGCTTGATGTTCGTGGTGATCACCTTGATCGCGGGGGCTCGGGTGCGAGTGTCGTCGGCGAGTGGGGTGATCGCGGCCTTCAGCACGCCCACCATCGTGCATTTTTGCACTGCGCTCCTCATCGCCGCGATTCTCAGCGCGCCATGGCAGGTGCTCTGGAATGCGGGCCTGCTGCTCGGCCTCTCGGGTCTCGGGGGGGTGACCTACGTCGTCATCGTGGTCCGGCGGGCGCGCCGGCAGACGGACTATCAACCGGTGCTGGAAGACTGGCTGTGGCATACGGTCTTTCCGCTCGTCTCCTACACCGCCCTCGTCGTCGCGGCGATTCTGCTCCCGGGCCATCCGGCACCGGCCCTGTTCGTCATCGCTGCGGTAACGGTGCTGCTCCTGTTCATCGGCATCCACAACGCGTGGGATAACGTGACCTACATTGCCATCGAACTCCCCCGGCCCCAGAACAAGAGCCAGGACTAGCATGGGTCTTGCGCCGGTTCGCTGACTTCGGTCAAGTGCCGTGGTGACTCCAGAGAGGGAGGACCCTGCACAAGCAGGGTCATCAATCCTGACCCGCCTGGAGTTCTCCCGCATCAGCGAGGATGCGCAAGAACCATTAAACGGGTGGAATTTTGATAATTATGCGGGTGGCTGTTGCCTCGGAAAAGAGCGAGCCACCCATATAATTGTACTGGTTTCGCCCATGTAATTCCAAAATTTACACTCCCCTGGTAAAAACTCCACCAATCACGTACAATACCAGGTACAGAGAAGAAACGTCCCCCTATTGCGCCACTCTATCACCACAACCAACAAACGAGGAGAACAGCAAAGATGCTCAACTTCGCCCCAACCGAGGAGCAAGAAGAGATACGTAACCTGGCACAAAGCCTGGCCGGCGAACAATTGCGTCCACGCGCACGGGACGCGGAGCAGAGAGGTGATATCTCACCCGAACTCATGCAAACACTGGCACAGACCGGCCTGACAACGCCATTTCCCGAGGCATATGGTGGCTCGGGACCAATTGAAGCTCTCACCTACACACTCATCGCTGAAGAATTAGGTTTTGGCGATGGTGGCCTGGCCATGAACATCATCGGCTCATTGATGGGTCCACTCACGGTTGCGCTGGCAGGTGATGAGAAGCAACAGCAACGTTACATCCCCCCATTCTGTGACGCACACAAAGGATATTTGCAGCGTGGCAGTTTCGCCTTCGCGGAACGTACCGGCGGCTACACCATCGCGGATATCCATACCGCAGCACGTTTGCAAGGCGAACACTGCTTCATCAACGGCACCAAGCGCGATGTCATTCACGGCCACCAGTCCAATCCACGTGTCGTGCTGGCCCGGCTCGAAGGAACAACGGGTGCTGACGGGCTATACGCAATCGTCGTGCCAACACCGCGTGAAGGCTTCTCTCTCAAAAGTGATGAACTCAAACTGGGGCTGGCCGCAGCACCGAGTGCGGCATTTGTCTTCGAGAATGTGGACGTCCCAGGGACCCACGTACTTGGTAAGCCTGGTGAGAGTGGCGTGGTACATGCCGTAACGCTATACCAGCTACTGCGGGCCGGTGTGGCGTGTGGCATGGCGCGCGCCGCGCTCGAGTATGCCAGGGATTACGCCATGGGCCGCTACGCCTTTGGTCGCCCCATTGCCTCATACCAGGGCATCGCCTTCATAGTCGCAGAGATGGCCATGAAGCTCGATGCGGCACGCTTACTTCTCTGGCGTGCAGCACAAAGCTGGGACCAGGCTGAGAATGGCCATGAAGGTTCTCATGCCTTTGTAAGTGAGGCAGAAGTCGCACAGTACCAGGCAGTTAAGATTGCAAAGTCGGCTACGCTTGATGCTATTCAGGTCCTGGGCGGCGCAGGGTTCCTGCAAGATCATCCCGTCGAGATGTGGGCACGCAACGCAGCAGCAATGGAGTAACCCAACATGATAGATTTTACTCTCAGCAAATCACAGCAGGCAGCCCGAGACTATGCTCACCAGGTTGCCCTTGAAGAGATGCGCCCCATCTCATTGCAGTGCGATCAGGCCGAGGAGATACCAGAGTCGTTCTTCTGGAATATGCAGAAACGCTATTGGGCAGGTGCAGCAGGTCAGGCACGAGCGCAGGCACGGGAAGAGAACGAGCCTAACCAGAGTAATATTCTTGCAGTACTCTCTCAGGAAGAAATGGCATGGGGCGATGCAGCCCTTTCAACAGCTATTCCAGGGCCAGGCCTGGCGGCCCCGCCAATTCTCTCCAACGGCACGCCGGAACAACAAGTGAAGTTTCTTGGTCCATACATGGATGGGCAACTGCATTGGGGCGCGCTGGCACTGACCGAGCCGGGCATCGGCTCCGATGTAGCGGGTATGTCCACCACAGCCGTCCTGGACGGAGATGAGTGGGTCATCAATGGTCACAAGCACTACATCACTAATGGCGCACGTGCTGACCTGATTGTCACCTTCGCCACCATTGATAAGAAACTAGGGCGAGAAGGCATCCGCCCATTCGTCATCCCCAAAGGCACCCCCGGCTTCGTCGTTGGGCGCATCGAACAGAAGATGGGCCTGCGTGCCTCGCAGACGGCTGAACTGATTTTCGAGAACTGCCGCATCCCCAAGGAGAACCTGCTCAGTGGGCGCGAGCAGAGTAAGAAGGCCGGTTTTAAGGCGGCGATGGGGACACTTGATGCGACACGCCCAATGGTGGGGGCTCTAGCAGTGGGTATCGCACGCGCAGCCTACGAAGCCTCGTGTGAATGGATACACGAGGAGCTGCCAAAGGGCTTTCCAGCACAGAAACGTCGCGAGATGGAGGCCGAACTGGAGGATATCCGCCAGGAACTGGAGATGGCCCGTTTCCTTGTCTGGCGTGCAGCCTGGATGCTTGATCGCCGTATACCCAACTCAAAAGAGGCATCGATGTCCAAGGCTTACGCAGGTGGATTGGTCATGAAGGCGACAGCAGCCGCGGTGCGTATCACCGCACCTGGTGAAAACTCTGAGCGCAAGCTTTTCATACACAAGTGGTTCCGCGACTCAAAGGTCTTCGACATCTTCGAAGGTACCGCTCAGATTCAGCGCCTGGTCATCGCACGCCGCTTGTTCCCAGAGGTGGACATTCCGTGATGTAGCTGGTTTCAAGCGTCATGATGCCCTGCCTCAGAGAGGAGCATGAAAATAGTGTATAACATGCATCAACGTACACCTCTAGGCTATTTTCATAGGAATCCCGCACGGGATGCTGCCGCCCTGGCGACCTTGCAACCGCGTGGGGGCGCAATGCTGCGCCCCTCAGTTCTTGATTTCCTCTACAGGCGGCTCTTCGTCATCTTCTAGCAGGTAATCATCCAATAACTGGTTCTGCCACGCTATAGCCACGGCGGTGCGGCTCTCACGCCTAGTGGCCCGGCGGCGCTCCATCAGTTCGCGCTTTAGTTTGTCGCGTTTGGTCTCTGTACGTTTATCACGTAGCTTCCCTCTCATGCTCTCACCTCCTCTCCTGGGGGGTGGTGATCATCCGACTCTGGACAGGCTGATGCAGTAAGACTAAGCAAGGTGGTCATGCCTTTCTTTTACTTGGTGTGAACATACCTCTTGATCAGTACTCTCAGTCTTGAGGTACGCAACAAATGCATACTTCTTGTGGCTTTCTCTGTAAACAAAACTTGCCTATATTCAAGTTGAGGAATCTTTGCGCGCGGTGGGGAGAGTGGGGGAGGAGGCAAAAGAAAATGCCCGGACGTAGCACTATCCGAGCAACAACATCTATCAGCATAGAAGAATCCTCTACTACGCTCCAGAGTTGCTGAACGGATGAGTTCCACCACTTTGTACACACTGTGCGGTACCTCGACGTACATCTTGCATGGAACTCACCCCCTCTAAATCGGTGTATAATCATAAGCGGTACAAACTAAGCAACGGTAACTCTTGATGTGAGTGTACTCGCAGCGTTGAGAAATGTCAAGGGTTTTTTGCTGATAATTCGGGGTTTGTGAGTTATTGGTTTTGGGTGGGTAGAAGAACCGATCAGGATTAGGAGTTGAGTCGGTCATGGTTGCAGTAACACAAGAGTCGAAAACCCTGTATTGGAGCAGCACTTCTTGCCCACATGGGACGTGCACCGTCATGGCGACAGAAGCCGGAGTCTGTTGGGCAGGAACACCAGGGAGCCCACCGCATGAAGGCCTGGCCTGGGCAGAACGCAGGTTATCTTTTTCGCGTGTGGTCGAGGCAGAAGAGATTGCCCCACTACAGCAGGCAATGGAGCAGTTGAGACGCTATCTGGCAAGGGAGCGCGTACAATTCACCTGTCCGTTGGATTTACACGGCACGCCATTCCAGGTCACCGTATGGCAAGAACTGTTTCGTATCCCCTACGGCGAGACACGTTCCTATGCAGAGATTGCCAGCGCCATTGGTCGCCCACGGGCAGTGCGAGCAGTTGGAGCCGCGAATGGTGCTAATCCGGTCGCTATTATAGTTCCCTGTCACCGTGTCATAGGTAGCAACGGCACACTGACCGGCTATGGTGGCGGGTTGCCAACCAAACGCTGGTTACTCACGCTAGAAGGCAACAATCAGTTTCAATAGTTGCCTAGCTGAGCCATGGAATGAATATCTTCCACAGGCCGCGAATTATGATGGCGGCAATAGCTACCTCAATGACGAGCATCGTTACCCATACCCAAACAAACGACGGGGAGTTGCGTAACAGCAGCGCCAGAATAATTATTGGTATCGCTAACACAGCAAGGCAGCATAGCAGAACGAAGCCCGGCAGTAAGATACGCCATAGACCCGAATCGCGCAGGTTTTCAGTCTTTGCTGTGCCATAGGCTTGTCTGTGTTCAACAGCAAGCTCCTGCCCCAAAGCGGTAGGGCTTTGTTCGGTAGTAACTGACTGTGCTGATGGATTGGGGCTAGAAGGTGTCTCGGCCATAATCTCTCTCCTGAAGATTTCTCATGAGTGCTGGCTTTCAGTATATCACAATCAGGCCACCTGATACCGGATCTACAAATGGTGATGGGGCGGATGCATATGGAGGTCACCTCCACCACCCAACAGGACACAACGCCCCTGCCGGGCAAACCCCTGAAGTCCTCGCCTTCCTCAGTATACATCAGTGCTCGTTTCCATGCTATAATGTTGTGAGGTGGGAAATCCACGTATGAATTGGCTCAGTCAGTACATAAACAAAAGGCGACTGTTATGGGTGTACAGACCATTTCACTTTGTCTCAACGTGCTTGGCATTACAGGAACTGTAGCACTATTGATAGCAACCGGATTGGTCATATGGTATTATCGCGGCAGTCGCAGAGGGAGTTTCCGCTGGCGTTGGCGCAACTGGCGTTTGAAGCAGCTCTCGGCTCTGGCCTGCCTCTTCTTTCTTGCAATGGCTGCCAGCTACGGTGTGCTGAATGAAGCCTGGGGATGGCTCTACATAATAGGGGCCTTCAGAACCGGGACCTGGTGGCTGCGTAGGGCCTTTAATCAGGGCATCTAACATGAAAGGGCGAACACCTTGTTCGCCCTTTCATGTTAGATGCCCTGGTTTAAGAGTATTACCACCTTTTCGTTCAAAACTCTCGACTTGAGCCACCAAATAGGATATAATGGAACAGGCGTGAACCAAGTGCGGAACACGTCTGGTGAAGCTCGTGCGAAGGGCCAACCAATCGAGAACAAGGAAGGTACACAACCGTGGCGTGGTGTAAGTTTTTTATTCCAAAAATGGCTTCGCCGAGGATCAGGCCAGATGACCCCGATTATAATGATCATGTCAGTTATGCTAAGTGCATCAAGGGACATGTGCTGAAAGACGCCAACGACTGGATTCTCTGCGAAAACCTACCAGCGCCTGATGCAAGATGCTGGCAAGAGGGTGGCGAGACGTTATTTTCATTGCTGGCTCGTAGAAGCAATCAGACACAAGCAGCCACAGGTGAACAGGAAACCCAAGGCGATGCTACACCCCAGCCCAGCAAATCTTGAATCTCATGAGTGAGAGCGAGCAGTCTTTGTCCTCCTATCTTTCTTCTCAGCCTGCACCCGACCTGCTAGCGTTGGTACATCGCCACTTATTGAAGTGGTATACTGCCCAAAGGCGCAATTTGCCCTGGCGTTCTACACATGATGCCTATGCTATTCTTGTCTCAGAAATGATGCTCCAGCAGACGCAGGTAGATAGGGTATTGCCAAAGTATCAACAGTTTTTGGCAATATTCCCTACCCTGGCCGATCTTGCTGCTGCCTCCACGGCAGAAGTTATTTCTGCATGGGTGCCTCTAGGCTATAACATGCGTGCAGTGCGTTTACAATCGATTGCCCGCCAGATTATTGTAGAGTACGATGGACGAATCCCTGACACGATTGACGATCTACTCAAACTCAAAGGCATTGGTCGCTACACCGCAGGTGCAATTGCTTGCTTCGCCTACCGCAAACAAGTTGCCACCGTTGACACGAACATACGCCGTGTGTTGCATCGCATATTTCTCGGCCTGGAGTACCCCAAACCAAAAATCAGTGAGGCTGAGATGCTCACCCTCGCAGAGCAGGTATTGCCAGAAAATGAAGCCTACAACTGGAACCAGGCACTCATGGACCTGGGCGCAACCATATGCACCGGCAATAATCCGCAGTGTACTGACTGTCCCTTGCAAACCAACTGTGCCGCATATACAGAGATGAGTCAACTAAGCCTTTTTCCGTCGGGGACGGTGTTACGCCAGTTACGGAAAGTTGCTGAAAAGAAAACAACCTATCAAACTCAGCCATTTACCAGTACAAACCGTTATTTTCGTGGTCGCATCGTCGACTTGTTGCGCGCTGTGCCTGCCGGTCAGCGTATTACTTTAGCAACTTTGGGACAGCAGATTAAGTCGTCGTTTTGTGACGACGATCTTCCCTGGCTCGAGAAAATTGTCGCCGGATTGGTCAAAGATGGATTGCTGGATTATGCTGAGGATGGTGTACGACTTCCAGGGTGAGTGTCATACATCTATGGGCACTTCTAGTCCTTGTGCCAATCGTGTATACTAAAGCCAGCATATTCGCGTGACAACAGTAAAGTCATTGAACCTTTTCATAGCATAGAGGAGTACGCCGTTGCAACTCAAAAGTCTGCAAGATATTACGCTGAATAACCGGCATATTTTTCTCTCACCGCATTTCGATGATGTTGTGTACTCTTGTGGTGGTACTCTTGGAGTACAGGCCAGTTGTGGGCTGCATCCGTTGGTCATCACTGTCTTTGCTGGCATACCAACCACAGTATTGGAACTGAGTCCGTTTGCTTCACAGATACACAAAAGAATGGGCTTCAGACAAGACACACCGGTGGAAGAAGTAGTCGCCACGCGGCGTAAAGAAGATGCCAGTGCACTAGATTACCTGCAAGCTGATTACCTCTGGCTCGACTTCCCCGACGCCATCTATCGTGGTACACCAGCATACTATGCAGGGAATGGGCAGTTAATAGACGAGGTTCACCCCAGCGACATGTGGATTGACACGCAACTGGCTCAAGACCTGATTACATTACACGAACGCTTACCTGATACCGTCTGGTATGCCCCACTTGGTGCAGGCCGTCATGTCGACCACCAGATTGTTAGTTCTGCTATTGACCGTCTGATTCAACGGGGCGCAAACATCAAACTCTATGAAGACTTCCCTTATGTACTCGAGGCTGGTGCGCTGGAGGCGCGACTGCAGGAGTTGGGCGGTACATTAGAGCCGGCATTTGTTGAGATGTCCGAGATGCTTCACCTGCGCCAGGAGGCAGCAGAAATGTACACCTCTCAGTTACATTTGAACTTTCGTGACAAGGCAGCGATGTACCAGGTCATGCAAGACTATACACACGGCATACGTCGCGTAGAAACAGTCCACCTGGAGCGCTACTGGACCCCAAATTAGCTCGTATATAAAAGGGTCTACAGGAGGCTTGGGATATCCCAAGCCTCCTGTAGACCTTTTTTCTCCTCAGCAATCTTAATAGAAGAGCTGCCAGGAACTAAAAACAGCCCGTCACTTGTTATCATAGTGAGGAAGTATCTTTTAGAAGAGGTTATATCATTATGAGCTTGGACACTACCGTTTCAGGTTTGCTCTCCCAAAATGGGAACAAGCCAACCACTATACATACTGTCTACCTGGCCCTTGGCTCCAATCTGGGAGACCGCCGTAGCAATCTCGCAGCAGCACTACAACGTTTACGCGAAGTGGTGGGGATTTCCACCATCTCATCCATATATGAGACAGAACCGGTTGGTTACCTTGACCAACCTCATTTCTTCAATATCGTCTGTCATGGAAAAACCACACTTTCCGCGTCAGAACTTTTGCAATACGCCAAAGCAATTGAAGTCGGTATTGGACGGCAGCCATCATTTCGCAATGGTCCCCGCCCAATCGACATCGATATCATTTTTTACGATGATCTGCAAATCAAACACGACGACTTAACCATACCTCATCCAAGAATGGCAGAGCGGGCATTTGTGCTGGTACCACTGGCAGAGATTGCTCCCGACATGGTTGATCCCGTCAGTGGGCAGACGGCGCAGAGTTTGTTGCAGGGAGTCTCAGAGGATGGAGTGAAAAAGTTGGCACCCGATCTGCGTATCTTGCTGGAGCGAGACATCCAGAGTGGTCGTCCATCGGTCCATGTGCGCCTTGGTCGTGCAGGAGTCGTCGGGATGAGAAAAGCGATCCTGATTGGCAATGAAGGACAGAATCAGTGGTTCGATGCCACGTTTGACTTGTATGCTGACCTTGGAGCGACACAAGCAGGCGTTCATATGTCTCGTTTTAGTGATGCGCTAGAAGAGGTCATGGACAGCATTGGCACTAATACCTGGCCGAAAATTGAGTTGCTGGCTGAACACATCGCCAGAACCATTGTCGAGAGGCAAAAGGTTGTACGTGCTGAAGTCTTTATCCGCACCGTCTACCCTATGCAAAAGTGGACGCCGATTTCTGGTCGTCGCTCCCAGGAAGTGTATGGGTTGATCGCCCAGGCTGTAGCCACGCAGGAACGCTGTCGGCATATGGTGGGAGTTGAGGTAGAAGGCATGGTTGCTTGCCCCTGTGCGCAAGATATGGTCCACTCCTTTGCACGGGTGCGTTTGCAGGAGGAGGGCTTTGCCGACGAGGTCATTGAGAAGATGCTAGCGGTGACTCCCCTGGCGACGCATAACCAGCGTGGGCGAGCGACATTGATGATCGGCACAGACAAGAGCCTGGATGTCAGGGAGCTTGTAGTGCTGGCTGAGAGTGCCATGAGTTCTGAAAACTACGCCCTGCTCAAGCGTCCCGACGAACTCTACATCGTCAACAAAGCACATGCCAATCCGCGCTTCGTCGAGGATGTGGCCCGCGAGATTCTGCGCGCTGTCCTCGAGAAGTATACAGACTTGCCTGATGACAGCTTCGTGTGGGTCCGTCAACGTAACGAAGAGACGATCCACAAATATGATGTGGAGGCCGAAGGATGGGGAACGCTCGCTGAACTCCGTGCAGAAATCGTGGGCGGCGTAGATGTCGAACGCCATACCACGAAGGAAGAGTGGCTGGGGTTGCCAGGAATGCCCTCGTAACTCGTAACAGAGGGCTTGCAATGCCGTGCTATAATTCGGTTACAATAGTACGTATATACTACAAGATACATGTAATGTACCTTGCAGACGATATGCCAACAGGGAGTGCTTGTGGAAGGAGTCCTACTCGATCCAGCTCAGATAGCCAGGGTGGCGGTAGACGTCGCATCTGACAAAAAAGCTTCGGATGTCATCTTATTAGATATTCGGGACGTTGCCACGTTCGCCGATTACTTTGTCATCTGTAGTGGGAACAACACACGCCAGATTCAAGCTATCGCTGATGCGATTGAAGAGCAATTAGGAAAACAGGGAGCTAATCTGCTTCACCGCGAAGGTGAAGCGGAAACCGGCTGGTTGCTGCTGGACTTTGGTGATGTCATCGTACACATCTTCGGCCCGAAGGAACGAGAGTATTATAGATTGGAGCGCCTCTGGAATGCAGCAAAAACGGTGGTATATCTGCAATAATTATGTAAAAAGGTGGTCAACGATGACTTTGTTTCGTAACCGCATGTTTCTTGAAGGTATTGCTATTGGTGGCATCTGTGGCATTATCATCGGTTCAGTTATTGCTTTCACTCTTGGTGAGAGTAGTATGGAAGCTGCACGGAGTGTCATGAATAAGCTCTTCTCGGTCAGTCGCCCGGTGCCATTTGAATACCTGTCTCAATAGGGGAAAGAGGTGAGGTGGGGACACCCCGCTAGGGGCTGCGCCCCTAAGAACCCTGCTAGAGGGGAAAGAGTGAGGTGGGGACACCCCACACCCCGCTTAGGGGCTGCGCCCCTAAGAACCCTGCTGGATTGGTTATCCTATCTCAATAGGGTACCCCGCGCCCCTAAGAACCCTGCTGATTGGTTATTCTAAAACCGTAATGGGGAGGTTATGTGCGGCCTTTTGCGGTGTTGTCTGTTGTAGCGCTTCTTTCTAGTATGGCCGTCTTTTACGCGCCTCCAGTTGGTGCTGCGCATGGATGCGCTCCATCCACTCCTCCATCCGTACCAGGATCACCCGCCCCGGCCCCCGCAACCGAGGGTGTGGTCCTCATCAACGAAGTGCTGCTCAATCCTCAGTCTCGTTGGAATTGCTCGGAGCCAGGGTCGACTTTTAGTGACCAGGATGCCTGGGTTGAGTTATATAATCCGCAAAACCAATCATTCAACCTCTACGCAGCACATGCCTATCTCGACAGCGGCCCGACGACGAACCCTTACTACTTCCCCTTCGGTGCGAGCATAGCAGCACATGGATTCCTCGTCATCTTTCCCCGTATAGATGCAACATTCGTTCTGAGGGAGACATCAACGCTACGCCTGCTGATCTCTGGAGTGACCATCGACCAAATCACGGTACCAAATCTGGCCGGAGATCAGTCGTATGCTCGTATCGCCGATGGGGCGAGCAAGTGGCAGGTAACCAATACGCCAACCATCGACGCAAGTAACAATTCATCACAACCGACCTCAACTCCTACCTCATCATCCACCTCGACTGGAAATCGGGGGCATGGAGGTCAGGGAAACGGTGGCACCACAAAAACGAATACTCCTGTCGTCGATGGCACACAGCCTGCGTGGGTCGGTCTCAGGCTTCCTATGCCTACCCCTGTTCCAGGTATTACTCCTACCGTAAGCGGATCCTCAACACCATTGCCTTCTTCACCTCCCCCTACGAGTAGTGGACTGGATACACCTCTGCGTATTGCACTGACGACATTATTAGCGATCGCGCTAGTTTTGACGCTTTTCTGGTGTTGGAGGCTTTTCAGGGCTTCTTAGCACGCACAAATCTTACGCACACTCCAGAGCAATTATTGCGTTGACATCTTTCTCCCCTATGCTATACTGTGAACGTAGAGTTATCGAGCGATGCGGCGGATAACACGGTCGTTGTCCGCCGCACATTGTTGCAATGGGGCATAATATGACACAGCAGTATCACCGCTTACAGAAATAGTATAAGATTGAGAGCACCATTCATGGCTATCCAGGAACGAAAAGCTATTCCTATCCCACAAGTGGAGCCCCGCGCTCCCATTCCCGAACAAAATCTGCGCATCCCTGGTCCAACACCTGTACCCGCAGAGGTATTGGCAGAGATGGCACGGCCAATGATTAATCATCGCGGGCCAGAGTTCGCCGCCATTATGCGTCGTGTTAACGCACGCTTGCAATACTTCTTCCAGACGGCATCACCTGTCTTGACGTGTGCAGCCTCCGGCACAGGTGGACAGGAGTCCGCTGTGGTCAACCTCTTTTCGCCTGGTGACCACGTGATTGCGATCTCCATTGGAGCCTTCGGCAACCGCTTCGCGAGAATCGCCGAAGCATACGGACTCAACGTGACGCGCATCGATTTTCCCTGGGGTCAGGCAGCAGACGCCAACATCGTTGAGGAACGCCTGAAGGCTGCAGCGCTATCAGCGCCATATAAGGGCGTGCTGATGACGCATAATGAAACCTCGACCGGCGTCACTAACGACATAGAGAGGCTAGCAGCAGTAATCCGACGACTCAACCCAGATGCATTAATTGCTGTCGACGCGGTGAGCTCGTTGGGTTGTGTGCCCCTGGAAATGGACGCCTGGGATATCGACGTCGTCTTCACTGGTTCGCAAAAGGGCTGGATGATCCCACCAGGCATGATGATGATAGCAGCCAGCCAGCGTGCCTGGGAGGCGAACAAAAGCGCGAAGTTGCCACGCTTCTACTTTGACTGGGCCAGTTACCGTAAGCATTTCGAGCTTGGACAACATCCATCGACGCCGCCCATCTCTCTTTTCTATGCTATAGACCTGTCACTGGAAATGATGCTGGCGGAAGGACGCGAGGCCATCTTTGAACGGCACCAGCGCATCGGCGACTACGTACGCTGGCGAGCTAAGGAGATGGGCTTACGCCTGCTGGCCGATCATGAGTACGCATCGAACACCGTCACCGCGATCTCGATGCCGGAAAGCATCAATGTAAAGGCACTGCTGAAGAAATTGCGCGAGGAGGACGGTGTTGTCTTTGCTGGTGGGCAGGAACACCTGGAAGGTAAGCTAATCCGCGTGGGACACCTTGGCTTCTTCCAGGAGATCGACCTGGTTGAGGCGATGGATCTGCTGGAGAAGCGCCTGCGAGAGTTTGGTTTTAAAGGCGAGTAATTGCGCAGCGTTGGAACCTGGCATACCTGTTCCCCAGACAGGGTCCCGCAAGGGTCGCCACTACGCCACAACATGAGACATTGGAAGTCGACAAGTGTAGTGGCGACCCTTGCGGTCGCCAGGCCTTACCGTAGAGAGGAAGGAGGATTAATGATAGAGGCACAGGTGATCAAGATACTCATTACTGATCGCATTGCGCAGGAGGGCATTGATCTGCTGCGCACTCAATTGCCAGAGGCACAGATTGACGAGCGCATAGGCATCAAGCCGGAACAGTTGCGGACGGTGATCAGCGACTACACCGCGCTGATCGTGCGCAGTGAAACCCAGGTTACGGGTGATGTACTGGCGGCGGCAACACAGCTCAAGATTGTCGGGCGCGCCGGCGTGGGGGTTGACAATATCGACACCGAGGCAGCCACGCGGCTAGGCATCATGGTCGTCAACTCACCCACAGGCAATATCGTGGCGGCTGCGGAACATACGATTGCTATGTTGATGGCGCTGGCGCGGCACGTTCCCGCCGCCAACAGTAGCATGAAAGCGGGCAAATGGGAGAAGAACCGTTTTCTGGGCGTCGAGGTGCGCAACAGGACGCTCGGCATTATCGGCCTGGGCAAAGTCGGCACAGAAGTTGCACGACGCGCTCAGGGATTAGAGATGCAGGTCATCGCCTTCGACCCCTATGTAGCACCTGAGCATGCACAGAAAATTGGTGTAACGATGCTGAGCCTGGAAGAAGTGCTGAAACAGGCTGATTTTGTAACACTGCATACCTCGCTCACCAGCGGTCCAAGTGGCACAAGGGGACTAATCGGCGCACGTGAACTGAACCTGCTCAAGCCGGGCGCACGCTTGATCAACTGCGCACGCGGCGGCTTGATTGACGAAGAAGCGTTGCTCAATGCCCTCAATGAGAACAAACTGGCGGGGGTTGCGCTGGACGTCTTCAGCCAGGAACCGGTGCGCAACGATGGTGTGCTGAAACAACTTTTGGCACACGAGCGGGTGGTTGCCACGCCACACCTGGGGGCATCAACGGAAGAGGCACAGGTAGGGGTCGCTACAGATGTTGCGGAGCAGGTCGTGTCGGTCTTGCGCGGAGGCTTCCCACGGGCAGCCGTCAATGCGCCTCTCATCCTGCCGGAAACGCTGAAGATACTGACTCCCTACATGCACCTGGTTGAGCAGATGGGGCGTTTGTATACGCAACTGCAGCCTGGACCATTGAATAAGGTCGAATTGTCGTGCAGTGGCGAGATTGCCAACTATGATCTGCGTCCCTTGCAGGCAGCATTGATTAAAGGCTTGCTTGAGTCGGTCTCCGACGCGCATGTCAACATGATTAATGCTCAGTTGCTGGCAAAGCAGTGGGGACTGGAGATCACCGAGCAGAAATCCAGCACGCCAAGCGAGTTCGCTAACCTGGTAACGCTGCGAGTGTTGAGCGCCAATGGGCATGCTGCATCTTTCGCTGGCAAACCTGGTTCTGGTGATGAGCATGTGGAGGTGCTCAGTGGTACGGTGATGCATGGTGAGCCGCGTATCGTGCGTGTAGGGCGCTACTGGACGGAGTTTGTGCCGGAGGGATATATTCTGTTCTGCCGCAATCCAGATCAGCCAGGCATGATTGGCCGGGTGGGCACGACCCTGGGCAAAGCGCAGGTCAACATTCGTCACATGGATGTAGGTCCAATCGTGCGCACACCACACCCACACGACCCCCGACGTGCGCCCGATATCGCACTGATGATTGTCTCGGTGGATGATCCTATCCCTGATTGGGCATTGCAAGAAATCGGCGCGTCAGGCGACATCTTTGGCTTGACATTGGTGAAACTGTGATGCCATTGGCGAATAATTCGGCGTAGGAGCCAGACCCCACCCCGCGGACGCGATAAATCGGGTCCCTACGCCTTATCCGTTCGTTCATCCCTCATTCACGCCAGGTCTTACGCAAGACGCGGAGCCAGTTTTCGTGTGTGATCTTGCGTAGAGCCACTTCGTCATAGCCGCGCACGGCCAGGGCGGCGACGAGCCTGGGCAAGCCGGTCACGTCGCCGATTGCTCGTGGTATTTTGGCACCGTCAAAGTCGGAGCCGAAACCGACACAGTCGATGCCGAGACGTTCAACCAGGTAATCGATGTGGCGCACCATCGTGTCAAGTGGAGTGTCCTCCTCGTTATCACCATCCTCGCGCAGCATAGAGACGCCGAAGTTGAGTCCAACTATGCCATGCGATTCTTTGATTGCGTCCAGTTGCTTGTCGGTCAGATTACGCGTCGATGGGCAGAGGGCATGCACATTCGAGTGCGTCGCCACCAGGGGCGCATTGGACAACGAAGCTACATCCCAGAAGCCCTGCTCGTTGAGATGCGAGAGGTCGAGCATGATGCCCAGGCGATTGCAGGCGCGCACTAACTCCTTGCCGGCATCGGTCAAGCCTGGACCGGTGTCGGGCGAATGTGGGAACTTGAAGGGCACACCGTGTGCGAAGGCGTTAGGCCGACTCCACACAATGCCGAGCGAACGCAATCCGGCCTGGTAGAAAACCTCGAGCGCATCCAAATTTGGGTCAATCGCCTCGGCCCCTTCAAAATGAAGGATCGCAGCAAGAACACCCGCGCGTAGGCACCTGGCTAGCTCATGAGTTGTGCGCACAACTTTGACCTGTCCCTGCGACTCGGCCTCCAGTCGGAAAAGAAGAGCTGTCATGGCGATAGCTGTTCGCTGAGCGTAAGCGGGGTCTACAGTGGGTGCGAGCCGTACCTCGTACCCTGTACCGGTTTGGGTTATGGCTGGTTCTGCCGATGTTGGCAGCGATGGGTCAGCCGGGACGAAGACGGCGAAGAATCCACCAGCAAACCCACCCTCGCGGGCACGCGGCAGGTCGATGTGGCCCTGATCGTTGCGAATGAAGAAGCTACGTTCACCCCCACGTTCAAGTAGATACAGGTGCAGCAGGACGTCATTGTGGCCATCAAAGATGGGTAGTGTGTTGGTGGTGGCTGTCATTCTTTTCCTTTGCTGCCATTTAGCGAGGTGTTTTCTCGTTCGGGGTGAAGGGGGCACCGTGACCGGGGACGATCTGCGTTGCAAGCTGCAAGACGCGAAAC
>WNFB01000617.1_pt1 | contig 50969 bp, 47 predicted proteins | sample 5400501 | NCBI WGS metagenome assembly WNFB01 (sample SAMN13153341, study PRJNA577476) | soil metagenome | isolation source: 200 cm saprolite under Douglas fir tree site 2 hole 1 | place: USA:California | collected 2015-04-18 | reverse complement strand
TGCCCGCAAACGTTCTGGCAACTGAGCCGTTATGCCCGTCAGGCGCTGCGCCGCATGCGCCGGCGGCCGACTTTGGTAACTGCCTTTTGGCAGCAAGCGGAGCTGTTTTAGTGTCCGTATATTATGTGATCCTCAATAAATACGCCCGAATTAGCAGCGGAGAATTTCGCGGGCGAGAGCGCACCGCGCCACCCAACCTCAGTTCACCCAACCTCAGTTCACCCAGCCTGACTTCGACCCGCCGTTTTTCTTGTCGGGATCGTCGGGAAGGTAATTGCCGTGCTCGTCAAATTTCACATTGCGGTCGTGCTGCCGCATGTAGACTTCGAACTTCCGGGCCGCACGCCGCCTCTTCCAGCGGTAGTAGGAATTGCGCAGGCCGAAATAACGTTCGGAGGCCCCCATGGCGAACCCTTTGCGCGGCACGAACTTGACGTAGAGAAAGCCGAAGAGCAATCCACCGAGATGAGCAACGTAGGCGATGGCCCCGCCGCGGCCGGGGGCGGCAGCGTTGATAGCGCTGATCAGCTCTATAAAACCAATTCCGGCCACGAAGTATTTGGCTCGGATCGAAAACGGAAACGGAAACAGCATGATCTCCTGATCACCGTAGATCATCCCAAAGGCCATCAATATTCCGAAGATCGCCCCCGAGGCACCGACAGTACTGGTGGTGGGCCGTATCCCGCCCAAGCTTGTATAGGAAATTGCAATGGTCGTCAGCGCCGCGCCCACAACGCAAAAGAAATAGAATTCCAGGAACTTCTTCCTGCCCCAAGCCGTTTCGAGTTGGGCGCCAAACATCCACAGCCATAGCATGTTGAAAACGATGTGGAAAATCCCTACGTGGAGGAAGGAGTAGGTGACCAGTTGCCATAGCCAACCATGCACGACCAGTTGGGGCGTGAGGGCTAGTACGGCACCGACAACCTCCGCCAAGCTCGGAGCGAGCGCCTGCAGCAGAGTTGTGCACAGAAACACTCCGGCATTGACGAGGATGAGCCACTTCACTGCTTTGGTGAAGGGAGGAAAACTCAGCGTTAGGGTGCGTCCGCGGTACATGAAGGATCGCTCGTTGGTGGCCAGTCCTCGGTCGTCAGTCGATGTGTGGCCGACGCATGGCCTGCTCAAATCGGAACCTGTGTGAGCAATTTTATCAGGTCACCAGACGCAGCAAGCTGCGTCTCTACTGCAGTTTCACTCTCGCGTCATCGTGTTCCCATATCGGGCTGGCATGAAGCCGGCCAACGCCGCTGTCACCAGCAGCATCCCAAGGGTCACCAGGAAAATAGACTTGCTTTGGTGCAAGGCGGTATGTTGCAGGATAGTCGCCAGCGACCATCCAAGCTCAAAGCCGTTTTTCCACTGGGGTACTGGCCCCGGGCCCCTTGACCTTAGCCCGAGGAGAAACTAAATATTAACAAGGGAATCCTAAATCGGACGGAGGCAATTATGGTTTATTGTCCTGAATGCGAAACCGACCTCGACCTGGAAGAGGACGAGGTCGATGAAGGAGAAGTGGTCTCCTGCCCAGAGTGTGGGTCAGATTTCGAAGTGATCACGGTGAATCCGATCGAGCTGAAGCCGGTAGACGAAGAGGAATACGCCGAGGAAGAAGAAGAAAGCGAGGACGGTGACTTTTCCTAGGAGTCGCTTCTCGTTCCGCGTCGCCCCGAAGTTCCTCCCCATCCGTGGTCATCGCCTTCCCCTCCTTGCCTTACTCGTGCTTGGATTGAACCTGGGCAGGGCGGTCCCTGCGCGCCCGGGAGGATTGGCGAGCGAGAATAAACAGGAGAAGCCGTACGCGCTGATCTTCGGCACAGTATGGGGCCCTGACAATCGGCCACTTTACGGAGTAAGAGTGAAAATACGTCGCGGCGGGGAGAAGAAAGCAAGGTGGGAGCTATACTCCGATCATAATGGCGAATTCGCTCAGCGAGTTCCCGCCGGGAAGATGGACTACGTCGTGTGGGCCGACCTGAAGGGCTATAAAGCCCATGATGGCAGGAAGTTACGGACTGGTTCCGAAGTAACCGTGCACATTGAGAATGGCGAGCGCGCCGATATCGGCTTGCATCTAACTGAGTAGATTAAGCTCAGGTTAGGTAGGGAGAAACGGATGAGGAGGGACCTATGAAGAAGACCTGTGTAGCGGCTGTGATGCTGCTTCTGGTCAGTCTCGCCTTCGCGAGCCCCTACGCGGAGAAAGCTGCCTCGGGACGCTTAGTCAGCGGCGAGGTGATGGACCGTGACAGCAACCCGCTGCCGAATGCAGTCGTCTACTTGACCAATACCCGCACTCGTGCGGTAAAGACTTACATTGTCGGCCCGGACGGCGGATACCGCTTTCCTGCGCTCTCGCCCAACATCGACTACGAAATCTATGCACAGTTCAACGGCCGCAAGAGTGACACGAAAACTGTGAGCCAGTTCGATAACCGCCCGCAGGTGTCCATCAATCTGAAAGTGGATACGAAGTGAAGCTGCCTGGCTGAGCATTCCGAGGCTCAGCGAGGGATCTCGGGAATATACATGCATCTGGCTTAAGTCTGCGGCTGAAATCTCTTCCTAGCGTTTGCGCGAAATAAATAAGGCCGCCATCTCAGGCGGCCTTATTTCGATTCGGGCTGAGCCGGGTAAATCCGTGGCTAAAAGTCTTGCGTGCGAGAGTGCCCGCGTCCCACGCACTCAACCCTGATCATTCCCGGCGCGCTTCCAGGACATCAACTCACCGATGGTCGAGCCGGTGCTCGAGACCGGGTGCTTGTAAGACTCCACTTCGGAGCGCGAGGCTTCTTCGCCGACAGCACGGATGCTGAGTCCAACTTTCTTCTCTTCCGGATTCATCTTGATGATCTTGAAGTCGAACTCCTGGCCAGGCTCGAGGTGAGCAGGCTGGCCGTTGGCGTCCACGGCTTCGGAATTGTGACATAAACCCTCAACGCCCTCGGCAATTTCAACGAACGCGCCAAACGTGGCCACACGCAGCACTTTGCCTTTAATGATGTGGCCGACGTGGTGCTGTCCGAAGAACGTCTCCCAAATGTCAGGCTGGAGCTGCTTCACGCCAAGTGACAGGCGCCGCTTGTCCGGCTCAATAGCCAGCACGATGGCCTTCACCCGGTCGCCCTTCTTCAACACCTCGGACGGATGCTTCACCCGCTTGGTCCAGCTCAGGTTGCTCACGTGCACCAACCCATCAATGCCATCTTCGATTTCGATGAAGGCGCCGAACTCGGTCAGATTGCGCACCCGGCCTTCAACGGTGGTGCCCACGGGAAATTTGTCGTGCAGCGAATCCCAGGGATTGGGCGCAAGCTGTCGCATGCCCAGCGAAATACGTCGCTCCTGCGGGTTGACGTTAAGCACTACGCAGTCCACGTGATCGCCCACGCTGACGAGCTTGGAGGGATGCTTCATACGCTTGGACCAGGTCATCTCGCTCACGTGTACTAATCCCTCGATGCCTTGCTCCAACTCAACGAAAGCACCGTAGTCGGTGACGCTGATGACTCGACCGCTCACGTGCGCGCCCACCGGATAGCGGTGAGTCGCATCGAGCCACGGGTCGGGGGTGAGCTGCTTAAAGCCGAGTGAAACGCGCTGTTTTTCTTTATCGAATTTAAGGACCTTTACCTGGATCTGGTCGCCAACGTTCACCAGATCGCGGGGGTGCGTGAGGCGGCCCCAGGACATGTCCGTGATATGCAGCAGGCCATCGATTCCGCCCAAATCCACAAACGCGCCATACTCGGTCAGATTCTTGACCACGCCGGTCAGGACCGAGCTCTCTTCCAGGTGCTCCAAAGTCTTCGACTTTCTAGACTGCTGTTCCTCTTCCAGAACCTGCTTGCGCGAGACCACAATGTTGCCGCGCTTCTTGTTCAGCTTGATGACGGCAACTTCCAGCGTCTGACCCTTCATACCGTCCAGATTACGTACCGGACGGAGGTCAACCTGCGAGCCGGGCAGGAAGGCGCGCGCTCCGAGGATGTCTACGGTGAGCCCGCCCTTGATGCGGTCGACGACCACAGCCTGGATAGGCCTCTTCTCGTTGTAGGCGCCCTCAACCTCATCCCACGCGCGCAGCCGCTGTGCCTTCTGGTGGGAAAGGTTGATGTAGCCCTCTTCGGTCTCGCCCTTCTCGCGCATCACGTCGATTTCATCGCCGGGCTGGACCCTGGGCTTGCCTTCGTGGTCGAGCACTTCGGCCAAAGGCAGCATGCCTTCGGACTTCGCGCCAATGTCAATTACAACGTGAGTGGGAGTGAGCTTCAGCACCGTGCCTTTGAGGACGCGGTCCTCACCAGCCTGCTGCTCTTCTACTTCGGTGGTGAACGTTTCAAGGGCTGACGCAAAATCTTCGGTGGAAGTGCTCATAGGTTGTGGTTTTTCGTCTTGGGCTGGCTGCGTAGGGTGCGTAGGGTCCACACGGTTGGCCGAGCCCACATCCGAGGCCGCACTCTGCTCGTTTTCAGACTGAACGGAGATGGCGGAATCAAGGTGGGTGGCGGTGGTATCGTCGTACAAGATCATTGCCTCTCGCTGGTGTACCTCGCACTTCGTGTGCGATGGATGCGGGCTGATTGGCGGACTGCTGGCGTGAGTCTTGGGTTGTGATGGGCCCGTCCTGGCGAACGGACTTGGACAATCCCAGCGGTCGGACGTGCTCAAGCGATCCCGCGTCCAAAGGGAACCCTTCGACTATAGCAACCGCTTGCAAAGAGTGTCAAACCCCCAAAATCAGAAGCAAGGATGAGGCATTCAGATTCCCACAGTTTGTCGGAAATCGCTTAACTAGGAATCGTTTCTCGAACGGTCAGCAGACTCTGCTGGCCCCGGCTACGCATACGCATGTGCTATGTGCTGTTCCAGAAATCCGCGCTCATCTGCTAACCTGCTCTGCCATGGACTACTTGTGGACCCCGTGGCGCTACGCCTACGTCACCGGCGGAGCAAAAACCCCGGGCTGCATTTTTTGCGATGCTCCCAACGAAGGCGATGATGAAAAAGTACACATCGTACACCGTGGTCAGCACTGCTACATCATTCTCAACACATTTCCCTACACACCCGGCCACGTCATGATCGTGCCCTATGACCATCTCGATGAATTACACAAATTGAAGCCATATGCCGCCCATGAACTTGTGGACCTTTCGCAAAAAATGGAGATCGTGCTGCGCGAACTCTACCATCCAGATGGCGTGAACCTGGGGATGAACATCGGAAAGGCCGCCGGCGCGGGAGTGGAGGGACATGTCCACATGCACGTCCTGCCACGCTGGGTGGCGGACGCAAACTTTGTGTCTGTAGTGGGGGAAACACGAGTCTTGCCAGAGACTCTGGAAACGACGTGGAAAAAGATAGGCGAGGGCTTTCGCCGTTAGCCGCACTCGTTGAGGTGCCTATTCCCTAAGCAGTTTTTCCATCTCTTTCTCATCGACGACCTTGACTCCCAGCTCTTTCGCTTTTTCGAGCTTTGATCCGGCATCAGCGCCTGCGACCACGTAATCTGTTTTCTTACTCACCGACGATGCCACCTTGCCCCCAGCATCTTCGATCATTTTCTTTGCTTCATCGCGGGTGTAACGCGCCAGCGTGCCCGTTAGCACAAAAGTCTTGCCGGCGAGCTTGGTTCCGCGCTGCTTCTTATTGCCGGTAAAACTGAGCCCTGCGCTCCGAAGTTGCTGCACCAATTCGCGATTTCTTCGCTCCTGGAAAAACTCAACAATGCTCTGCGCGATTCGCGGGCCTACCTCGTTTACCTCCTGCAACTCTTCCTGGCTGGCGTTCACAAGAGCATCCATCGATCCGAAGTGCTCTGCCAGAAATTCGGCCGTGCGCTCGCCCACGAAACGGATTCCGAGACCGTAGATCACACGTTGAAGCGGCAGTTTTTTGGAAGCTTCAATTTCGTTCAATACATTCTGGGCGGACTTATCGCCCATGCGTTCCAGTTGCAGCAGGTCTGCTTTCGTAATTTTGTAAATATCAGCGACGTTCTTTACCAGTCCGCGGTCGGTGAGCTGGTTTACCAGCGCGTCGCCCATGCCATCGATGTTCATAACACCCCGCGATGCAAAGTGCAGGATGGTTTCACGAAGCTTGGCGGGACAGTTAGCGTTGACGCAGCGGTGGTCGGCTTCGCCCGGTGTGCGCACTACTTTGCCGCCACATACCGGACAATTCTCCGGCATCTGGAAAGCCTTGTGCCCACGCGGATGCTCTTTGTCATCGACCACGCGTACGACTTTGGGGATCACGTCTCCGCCGCGCTCGACTTCCACCCAGTCGCCGATCTTTACTCCGAGGCGCTCGATCTCGTCCATATTGTGGAGAGTGGCACGGCTGACGGTTGTGCCACCGATGGGAACCGGCTTCAGCATGGCAACCGGCGTGAGCTTTCCGGTGCGGCCCACTTGCACGATGATGTCTTCGATTCTCGTGATACCGCCGCGTGCAGCGTACTTATAAGCAATCGCCCAACGTGGAGCTTTCCCGGTATAACCCAACTCCTCCTGTAGCGCCCTGCGGTCCCCCTTGATCACGATGCCGTCGATTTCATAAGGCAAACCGGCGCGTTTTCCCTCCCATTGCTGGATGAATGCCCAAACTTCGTCAAAATTTGTGGCCAGCTTGCGATAGCGGTTTACTTTGAAGCCTGCGGCCTCCAGCGCGTCCATGGTGACTGAATGCCGGTCGAAATAAGTGCGGCCGTTTGTCAGCAGCGAGTAGGCAAAGAAGTCCAGCCGGCGCTGAGCCGTGATGCTGGGTTCCAGTTGGCGTACAGTACCGGCCGCGGCATTGCGCGGGTTGGCGAACTTCGACAAAGCTTGACGCTCGCGCTCCTCGTTCATCTTTTGGAAACCGGGAATCGGCATGAGCATCTCACCGCGCACCTCGAAATCCGCCGGGATGCCGGCCTTCTTCAGTTTTTCCTTCGAAACCGAAAGCGGGATCGAGCGTACCGTGCGCACGTTCAGCGTGACGTCTTCGCCCACGCTGCCGTCACCGCGCGTAATGCCGCGTTCCAATTGGGCGTCGGCGTAACGGAGTGCCATGGACATGCCGTCCAGCTTGAGCTCACACATGTATTCAACGTCCTTGCTCCCGCTGAGTTCGTGTACGCGGCGCTCCCAGGAGCGCAACTCGTCCTCGCTGTACGTGTTGTCCAGCGAAAGCATGGGCGAGGAGTGGCGCACTTTGACAAAACCCTCGCGTGGTTTCCCACCCACACGCTGGGTCGGTGAGTCGGGTGTGACCAGGTCCGGGTGCTCCGTCTCAAGCTTCTTAAGCTGTTCCATCAGCTTGTCGAACTCGGCGTCGCTGATCTCGGGATCATCGAGCACGTAATAGCGGTACTCGTGGTAGCGGACCTTTTCCCGGAGGGTTTCGATCTTTTTGTCGATGTCTTTGGTCGCAGTGGCCATGACGAAGAGATTATATTTCGTACGGGTAGCGTAAGGTTTCCGAGCTTTGCTCGGCCGGACAGACGAGGGCGTCTGTCCCTACGTGACCGTTGTCAGCTCGATCACTGTGCGGGTACCTGGACAACTAACGAAAAGTTCGAGGTGAGCGAGATGATGCCCAAAGGCAGGACGGGCAGCGGCACCGCCGTGATCAAGCGTGGCCCAGGAGGACTGTCGTTGGTCGAAGACTACCATTCGCACGGCGGCTTGAGTGCATTCAAAAAATGGGCTGGTGGATTTCACCAACCCACATCAAAGTCAATCACAACCTACACCAGATCTTCCGTTTTGAGTTGCGGGCCAGTCCCTTTCCACGAATTGCGGAACTCCTTCTCCACGAATCCCGCGTCATAATTACGGCCCTGCGCTTTGAGTGCTTGTTGCAGTCCGAAGAGCGAACGCGGATTGCGGGGATTATGGTCCAGATCCTCGCGAAACACCTTCTCTGCTCCAGCCGCGTCATTGTTCATGAGCAACGCCGCGCCCAGCGATTCTCGGACGGGGAAATACCAGTCAGGCGGCTCGCCATAGTTGAGGCTGTCCTGCACGGTTACGCCGTCCCGCAGTTTCGCAATCGCGGTGTTCGTGTCGTGGCGCGCCATAGCGATTTTGGCGCCCAGAACATCGCCCGCGATCTGCAGAATGTCTTTTGTTTTATTGTTCCAGGGAGGGGCAAAGATCGCGTCCGCAGGAGTGGCATTCTTTGCATCCACAATGATCTTGTGTTCTTTCTCTGCCTCGTCCGGCTTGCCGCTTCCGGCGAGCGCCATACCGCGCGCGTAATGCCAGAAGATAGTAGCGGTTTTGAGGTTCGCATCCGGCTGGGGGCTCTTGAGAACGTCGTCCCACTTTTCGAAGCGGACTAAGACGGCAATTGGAATCGTCAGAAAACCTTCCAGCATCGGCATGTCATGGATTATCGGCTGAACGTGTGCTGCGAGGCGATCAGCAGCCTGTTTCGCCTGGGAGAAATTCCCGTTCATGCTTGCAGCTATGGCAATGAAGTGCAGGTTGTGGCTGTAGTACATGCCCGGGTAAATGCCCTGAACGCCACTTGCCTTAATGTAGGCTTCATCGGCGCCAGCAGCAGCGACATTGGTCTTCACCGCAGCGTCGTAGTCGCCGGTGCGGATGTAGACGTGGGCTGGCATGTGGACGATGTGTCCCGCCGCCGGCGCCATTGCTGCCAGACGATTGGCCCCCGCCAGCGCGCGCTCCGGGGAGGGCGAAGCTTCTACGGCATGGATGTAGTAATGGACCGCGCCCAGGTGATTGGGATCGCGCTTGATTACCGATTCCAGTGCGGCAATGATCTCGTCTGTGCCCGCTTCGGGCGTTCCATCATGGTGCCACAGTCCCCATGGGTGCAAATCCATGCCCGACTCGGCAAACAACGTGGCCGCATCCAAATCATCCTGGTACTTCTTCATCACCTCACGCATAGCATCGCGGTACTCCTCCGCTGATTTTCTGCGATCAGGATTCGGTTCTGCCGGAAACCGTTTTGCCATCGCCCGGATGTAATCGCGCTCGCTGGGCGAAGCGTTGGCCGAAAGACCAACCGCCTTTTGGATGGCCTCGTGGGCCTGTTTGAAACGATCATCGCTGGCGGGATCGTTATAGTTTGGTCCCACAGCTTCGGCAATGCCCCAGTACGCCATTGCCAGCTTAGGATCGAGTTCCGCTGTGCGCTTAAAGGAACGCGCTGCCTCGTCGTGGTTGAACGCGTAGATCAGGCGCAGGCCCTGATCAAAGAACTCTTGCGCCTGCGGGTTGTGGGTCGAAACCGGGTGATGCAGGTCGCTCAATCCCGAAATCAATGTCGCCGGTGTCGGCTGGGAAGGCGCTGAATGCTCCTGCCCTACGACAACACCGGCAAGTAGGACAAAGAGCAGAACCGATACCAGGTACTTCATTAGGTAAACCTCCTCGAGCTCGTAATTAGACCCCGATAGCAGTAACAAAGGAATTATTTGTGAAATCGGCCAAGAGAGAGCGAGCATTAGATTATTCAAAATTGGCGGCTTGTGCAACAAGCCCGTGCACTTGTGTGGGTAGCACATCAAATGTCCGGTCGAATTAGCACATGAAATGTGCTTTTCGAGGGAGTGAGGGTTAGGCGTTTCAGGCGTAAATTCTTCTACCTGTTTACTCGTGAAGATGAAAACGCCGTGGTTTCAAAATAACAGAAGTTCCCGTTGCGCAGCGGGGAAGCCGCAGCGAATACTCGCGACTATCAGGCGTGAGAAGAAAAGGACACAGGCAAGATCGCTTCCACACAAGTTCCAGGATTGGCGGGACCTATTCTAAGCTCCCCTCCGAACTGCCGGACTCGTTCCCGCATGCCTCGGATGCCGACACCTATTTTGCTGGTCCCGTTTTGGGTGCCTTCTATTTTATCCAGCGAAATACCCTCCTGAATGACAAGATGTATTCCACCGGAAGCTATGGTGAGGTGAACCTTGGCTCTACTGCTCCCCGAATGTCGATGGACATTGGTGAGTGCCTCCTGGACGATTCGAAAAACAGTGGTCTCCAAATCTTGTGGGAAACGGCCCAACGCTTCAGGAAGATCGAGATCGACTTGGATATTGCTCCGCTCCACGAATCCGTCCACGTACCAGTGAACCGCAAACAGCAATCCCACTTCGTCCAGCATGGGTGGGTGCAATAGATACGACATGGTGCGGATCTCCTTCATGGCTTGATCCGCAATATTAATGCTCTCCGCTATCCTTTGCGATAGGGCTGGTTCCAGTTTGCTCGCGCCCTTCTGCCGGAATGCAAGGTTTAATTGAAGAGCCACGAACAGTTGACCTGTGCTGTCGTGCAATTCACGAGCGAGCTTTCTGCGGTCTTCATCTCGCAAGCTAAGCAATCGACCTGACAATTCACGCAACCGAGCTTCTGCCTCAGTGCGTTGTTCGACCTCGGAGCGTAACCTGCACGTGAGCTCAACCAGTTCACGAGTTCTCTGTTCAACACGTTTCTCCAGTTCCCCGTGAGACTTTCGAAGCGCTCCCTCGCTCTCGCGTAGCGCTTCTTCAACTTTTTGGCACTCCAATACCTCAGTCTCAAGTGCCTGCGCCTTTTGCTTGAGGTGGCAAAAATCCGTGGGTTGCGCGAGCGATAAGGCTTCGCAGCCCGGAGTCGTGGTCGTGCTCATTACCGGTTCAGTTCTCCTCGGTGAACAGCGCAGTTCACACGGTGTAGTCGCGAGGCGAAGAGCGGATGGCGGTTACGCCCCGCTTCTTACAGTGCTCTATAAGGGCCGACGGGTTTGGTCCAGTGTTCAGGATTTGAACCCTCTTGGATTCTCGCAGCTCTTCTGCAGCAGACCAATACATTGAATGTTGTATGGATTGGCGCAAGGCTGTGTATTAGAGCCGACGAGTCCTAAGGATTTGTGCTGAGACCGTCAGACTACCCCCCAAGCGAGAGCAGGCAATTTCTTCCCTTTAAGAGCGGGATGCCTTCCGACAAACAAAGGTAGGTAGCTGACATATCGGGGGTTTGCATCTCCCTGGCGTTAGAACATTGTGTTGTTTTTGGCGGAGGACTCCGGAACTCGGCTTTATCGTCCAGCGGTTCGGACGTGAGCGGCTAGCTCTGCTCTAGATGGGTGCCGCAAATTGGCGTCATGTTCCACGTGGAACATTCCTGAAATTCAGCTGGCGCAACACCGGGCAGTGAAGCACCCAAAGACGAAAAGTGCTCCAGTTCTGACACCTGACAAAGGACCCGTATAATAAACTTTTTGCGGGACCCTGCATGAGCCTTTCTGTAACGATACGGGAGCGCCATCCCAGTGCCGACATTTCGTCCCTAAAGCCTTCCACCGCATTCCATTTGCGTCACAGTAGCTCGCTGCTGATCATTACTCTCTTTTGGCTCGCCATTTACGCCACAGGAATGTTCACTCCGGCGCTGCTGGACGATGCCGACACGGTGCATGCCGAAGCAGCGCGCGAGATGCTGATACGGCATGACTGGGTGACTCTGCATGCGAATGGCGTTCGCTATCTGGAGAAGGCGCCACTGATGTACTGGGCCGTCGCACTCAGCTATGGCCTGTTTGGTGTCAGCGAATGGTCTACGCGCCTGCCGCTCATGCTGGGCGTTCTGGCACTGTTGCTGGCCACTTATGTCGTGGGTAAGCGATCCTATGGAGAGGCCGGCGGGTTCTACTCGGCACTCGTGCTCGGGACAGCTTTTGGCCCATATATTTTTACCAGGTTTCTCATTCCAGACGTGCTAGTAGGCCTATGGCTCACTTTGGGTTTCCACTTCTTTCTGCGATCACTCGAAGAGCACCGGCCTTCGCGCTTGATCTGCTGGGGCTTTGCGGCAACCTGCGCGCTAAACGTACTCACGAAAGGTCTGATCGGACTGGTATTTCCCGCGGCTGTGATCGGGTTGTACCTGATTCTTACCGGCAGAGTACGGCACATTCTAAGACTGAGGCTTTTCTCCAGCACTCTGGTTTTCTTTTTAATCGCGGCTCCCTGGCACATTCTGGCGTCTTTGCGGAACCCTACACAAGGCAACGTCCGTGGCTTCCTATGGTTTTACTTCGTCAACGAGCACTTTCTGCGTTATTTGAACAAGCGCGTGCCTCGCGACTACGACACAGTCCCCCTTCTGATCTTCTGGGGGTTGTTGCTTTTATGGCTGCTGCCCTGGAGTGCGTTCTTGCCACAAGCGTTGAAAGAGGCCGCCGCCCGCTGGCGAGAGTTGAGATCGCAGCTCGATGCGCGAAACAGGGGGAATCTGCTGTTCGCACTCTGGGTAGCGGTGATTGTCGCCTTCTTCAGCTTCTCGACGCGCCAGGAGTACTATACGATTCCGGCGCTGCCGGGCGTGGCACTGCTGGTCGGGGGCTGGCTTCAACGAGAGGCCAACGCGGGGACTCAAAGCCGGGAGCGCCGAGCGGGCAGAATTTCCTCGATAGTCCTCTTCGCAATCGGTGCGACTGCATTTGTGATCGGGACCGCTCTGCTGATGTTTTCCAAGCCTGCTGTACCCGGAACCGACCTGGCTGATCTCCTCAAGAAAAACCCGCAGGACTATGCCCTCTCCTTCGGCCACTTCCTCGATTTGACCCCGCAGGCGATGGGCGCATTCCGCATTCCGTTGCTGGGATTTTCTATTTCCTTCTTACTGGGGACTGGCTTGAACTGGTTTTTCCGGCGGCATGGGCGTCCTGTCCAGGGGAATCTGGCGCTTGCACTCATGATGGTTGTAGTACTGGCATGCGTGCATTCGGCCTTCGTGACGTTTTCCCCGATTCTTTCTTCGAAGCAACTTGCGCAGAGCATCCAACAGCACTACAAGCCGCGGGACATGATTATCGTAGATGGCGAATACGAGAATGCCTCGACTTTAAATTTTTATACGGGTATTCCTTTGCGTGTTCTCCACAGCCCAACAGGCAATTTGTGGTATGGCTCGCGTTTCCCCGACGCGCCGCGTGTTTTTGAAACCCAAGATAGTTTTGCGGCTTTGTGGACAGGCCCCAGGCGTATTTTTTTGTGGACTGACCAAGAGCGACCCGAGGAACTACGCGGGGCAAAGTTCTACATCCTGGCGCGCAGCGGTGGCAAGTTTATCCTCACTAACCAGGAACCGAGTCTCTAATTGCGGGAGGTCTTCTTTTGATCTGGCTGAGCTGCACCAGTAATCACACAAGCTTGTGATTCACAAAAGCATAATTCGTGTCGTGACTTCACACGTCTTTGTTCCTGGACTTATGACGACAGCATGGATTTGGCGCGGGTTGCTGGCGCTCGCCATCCTTGGCATTATCTGCTCCACGGTTTTCCTTGGGATGGTGCTTGTGGCCGCGCTGCGTTACCGCCGCATAGCTGCTGCAGCCAAGTTGGTGGTTAACTCCACACCCGAATCTTCTCTGCCGTCGGTAACTGTGCTCAAGCCAGTACACGGCACAGAACCACGCTTGGCCGAGAACCTTGAGAGCTTCTTCCAGCAGGATTATCCCGACTTTGAGATCATCATCGGCGCCCGTGATGCGCACAATCCGGCTCTGCAGATTGCACAAAAACTCCGGCAGCGCTACCCAGGAGTTAAGAGTCGCGTCGTGCTCTCCGGACCGCCAACATGGCCCAGTGCCAAAGTCTTCTCGCTGGAAAAAATGATCTCGGCTGCCACCAGCTCCCACTTTGTCATTAGTGACAGCGACGTGCTAGCAGCCCCCGACTTCCTGCGCAATGTAATCCCGCCGCTCCTGGATCCAGCGGTCGGACTCGTGACCTGCCCGTATGCGGGAATTCCGGCGGCAGACTTCTGGTCGGTGCTGGAGGCACTCGGCATGTCGGTGGAAATGCCTTCCGGGGTTCTGGTCGCCGACATGATGGAAGGCATGCGCTTCGCAATGGGTGCGGCCATGGCTGTCCGCCGCGATGCGCTCGAGGCCATCGGCGGAATTGCTTCTACTGCCGACTATTACTCCGATGACTTCGTTTTGGGTAACGAGGTGTGGGCCGCTGGATACAAGGTCATTCTTTCTCACCACATTGTGGGACATGTCCTCGTACCGCGTTCATTGAGGCAAAGCCTCAGTGATCAACTGCGTTGGATGAAGAGCACGCGCTATTCCCGTCCGAAAGGTCACGTTGGCACGGGACTGACTTATGCCATGCCTTTCGGTGTGCTGGGACTGATCGCAGCGGCAGCTTTAGGACGTCTGCACCTGGGGCTTGGCCTGTTTGCGGCAGCCTCCCTCAACCGTGTGATTCAGTCGGTGTGTGTGGGATGGGGAGTCATTCGTGATCCAAGAGCGCTGAAACTGTGTTGGCTTTATCCGTTGCGGGATTTGCTGGGGTTCGTCACCTGGGCAGGCAGCTTTACGAGCCGCAGTTTCTCCTGGCGCGGAGAAATCTACCGGTTCGGCGATGGCGGAAAAATCATTCCACAACACCGGCCCGCAGAGACTGTGATTGTAGAGCAGCCGTAACCGGCAGTGCTTCCGTGGTCACAAGTTCACCGCGGCGGCTTTCAATCATGTGGCTGATGATTTCCCGCAGCTTCAGCCTGGGACTGTAGCCAACCAGCCGAGAGATTTTCTCGATGCTCGGGACACGACGCTCCATATCTTCGAAGCCCGGTTGGTAAGCCTCGTCATAAGGAATCATCCGAATTTCCGAATCGCTGTCCGCGAGACGCTTTACCAGCTTTGCCAACTGGTAGATGGAAATTTCTTGCGGATTCCCGATATTGAAAACCTGCCCGATGGCCTTTGGATGCTCCATCAGGGTCAGTAGAGCGCGGACCACGTCACTCACATCGGCAAAACAACGCGTTTGGTGGCCGTTCCCAAATACCGTAATCGGCTCGCCGCGAAGTGCCTGGTCCACAAAGCGCGGCAGCACCATTCCGTACCGGCCAGTCTGCCGCGGACCGGTCGTATTGAACAGCCGAGCAATGATCACCGGCAGACCTTGCGCATTGCAATAAGCGAGGGCGAGAAATTCGTCTATGGCCTTCGAGCAGGCATAGCTCCAGCGGCTTTTGTTGGTAGGGCCGTAAACGGCATCGTCATCTTCCGTAAACGGAACCTTCTTGCTCTTTCCGTAAACCTCGGAAGTGGACGCCACAAGGCAAAGCTTGCCGTAGCGAGCTGCTTGCGACAGCACGTTGTAGCTACCAAGAATGTTCGTCTCAATCGTCTCTACTGGGGCGTCAATGATCTTCTGCACGCCTACTACGGCCGCTAAATGGAAGATCACATCGGCTCTCCTGATCAGAGGTTCGAGCCGCGAAAGATCCAGGATGGAACCGATCGTTAGGTGAAAATGCTTGTTATCCTGCAGGTGGGCGATGTTTTCGATTCGGCCAGTGGACAGATCGTCGATAACAAACACCTGATCTCCGCGCTGGAGTAGCGCCTCACAGAGATGACTCCCTATAAAACCGGCGCCGCCGGTAACCAGAACTTTACTCATTTGCATTCCAGAATGGATGCAGGACGGCGCAAAAGGGTATTATTCGTCCGCTGAAGGGCATAGACACGTATTATAAATGGGAGGCCGAGTTTTCGGGGCTGATTCGAGCCAGCTTACCGTTCTTGAGATAGAAATAGTCTCCGCGCCAGGACACTTTGTGACCCGCAAAACTGGCCATCCACACGAACAGTGCGACCACGTCACGTAGCGGAATTAGCCACAAGTAAGCAATGACTTGGCGATCCTGCAGCACTGCCCTCCCCAAGACCAGAGCCACGGCCAAACGGATAGTCAACGCGACACTAAGTAATTCCCAAGCCCAGCGTACCTCATGTGCTAACACCAGGGTCAAAAGTGCCCACGGTAAACCGAAAGTAAAGAGCATGCCCACATACCTCGAGCTGCGGCAATCGCGAATCGTACGGGCCCATCGCAGTTGATGCTGGGCGAACTCGCGCAAGGTGTACGCCGGCAACAACGTTTCCACCACTGCCTCGCAAAGGCGCACTTCCAATCCACGTGCCGCCATGCGACTTCCGATTTCATAGTCGTCGGCCAGATAATCCACGAAGCTCTCAAACCCACCAATCGCTTCGAGATCACGACGTCGGAAAGCAAGCGTTGACCCCATTCCGAAGCGGACCCCGCCTTCGATCTGTCGTGCGACCAGCACGCCTCCACAAAAATCTGTGCTGATCCCAATCGATTCCAGACGGGAACCGAGAGTTGGCGCGGCCACTCCGCGATAAAGACAAGTGACCATGCCCACTTTCGAATCGCTCAGTGGCGCGATGACTCGCCGCAAGTAATCGGGTTCTACGCGAATATCACCATCGTTCACGATTAAATGGTCGTACCGTGCGACGGGCAGCATCTGCGCCAAATTGCTGACTTTGGTGTTAGTGCCTAGGTCCTTCTCGCAAATTAGCAGCTGAATCGTGAGTTGCGGAAATTCTCTGATCAAGCGCCCGATGATTTCGACGGCTGGGTCGCGATGATCGCTCACGCCGAAGATGATTTCATATTCCGGATAATCCTGGACGCAGTGACTGCGAAGGCTGTTGTAGATCTCAGGATCACCCCCCTTCAAAGGCTTCAGAATGGAGACAGGAGGAGTGTCTTGTGGGGAACGGGCGTCCTCGCCCGCTGCTTTTGACTGGGCCTTTCTTTCCCGCAGAAATTTGGCTGCGCTCCACAAACAAAGCATGTAATACGCGATGCCGGAAAAGGTGCCGAAGACAGCGATTACTTCGAGGACTTTTCCGATGTGGTGGATCATGTGTGATTATTCGTATCGAATTGAGTCAATCGGGTCCAGGTTGGCCGCTTTCCATGCAGGATAAATTCCGAAAAGCAAGCCTTCGGCTGCAGCGGCACTGAAACCGAATGTAGCCCAGAACACCGACATGCGTGCCGGTAGCGAGCTCCAGATAGCGGGAATCGTCCAAGTGATGATCGCTCCCAGCAGCACACCCAGGATGCCGCCCATCGCCGTGAGTGTAATTGCCTCCAGCGTGAACTGCAGTAGGATGTCGCGCTTGCGGGCGCCGATCGCCTTTCGCACCCCGATTTCCCGTGTTCGTTCCGTGACCGATACCAGCATGATGTTCATCACACCGACGCCACCCACAATCAGTCCTACGCTAGAAACAGCGAACATGAAGATGAACACCGCCCCCGTCACTTGGTTCCAGACATCCGACAGAGAATCCTGGGTAAAAACGGCGAAGTTGTCGGGCTTGTCTAGCGGGACTTTGCGGCGGCGCCGCAGCAGTTCCCGGATCTCGTCAATCGCCCGCGGCATGTCTTCGTGAGAAGTAGCCTTGACGCTGATCCAGTGTTGTTTGAGTTCGGGGTGGAGCTTGCGAAAGGTGGCCAGCGGGAAATAAACGATGTTGTCGTCGGGATTCTTACCGCCGGCAAACACGCTCTTACGCCGTTCCGCCACGCCGATGACCATGAACATCTGCCCGTCGATACTGATTTCTTTGCCCAGGGCGTCGCTGTTTTGGAACAACTCGTCCGCCGTGTCCGCGCCCAGGATGATCAAGGGGGCGTGACGCTCGTCGTCAATCTCGCTGAACCACCGTCCTGACATCATCTGTATGTCATAGACATCTTTTACTGCCGCCGTGTCGCCTTCGAGGATTGTCCCCTTGGCCTTTCGGTCGCCATACTTCACTACGTAAGTGCCAGTGCCAAACTCCGGCCGGAAATAGCGTATCCCAGCAGTTACCGCCTTCACGTGTGCCAACCGCTTGATCGCTTCGGCGTCTTCAAACGTCAATTCCTTGCGGGTTCGCATTTCTTCTGGGGGCCGGCCAAAAGTAAAGGGCTCCATATGAAAGGCAAAGATAATGTTCGACCCCAGGCTGCCAATGACCTGGCGCACGTTGTCATTTAGCCCGCGCACAATCGAAGAAATCCCGATCACCACCGCGACCCCGATAACGATGCCCAGCACGGTTAATCCCGACCGCAGTTTGTTACTGCGGATGGTGTCCAGCGCCATGCGGACAATCTCGCCGTAATCGCGTTTACGCATCATGACTCAATTTACGATTGTCGATTTTAGATTGACGAGTTTAAAAATCTGTTGGTTTGTGTGGATCGTCAATCGGAAACTGTCAATCGTAATTTTCTCTTTCCCTCTCCCCTATAATTCGAACCGCAATGCTGCGATCGGGTCCAACATGGCAGCACGCCGCGCCGGATACACTCCGAAGAACACTCCCACGCTGGCTGATACGATCAGCCCGGCGGCCACTGCCCAGAGCTTGATTGCTGAAGGCATGCCAATGATCGCCGTAATTCCCTTGGCGACGGCGATACCGAAGACCACGCCGAACACTCCGCCGACTAATGCCATGGTTCCCGACTCGATCAGGAATTGCAGCAGCACGTCATCTCGGCGTGCCCCCATGGCTTTCCGAATGCCGACTTCACGCGTGCGCTCGGTCACGGAGACCAGCATGATATTCATGATCACAATCCCGCCTACGATAAGCGAGATCGCCGCAATCGCCACCATGGCAATGAAAAACGTCCCGCTCAAGTTCGACCAGATGCTCAGAAAACTCGCGTTCGTCTCCGCCACGAAGCTGTCCGGCCGCCCCGGCAAATCGTGGCGCCGGGCGCGCACGATGGCGCGAGCCTCGTCGATTGCGGAATCCAGCTGGATGCCTACACCGTTTGCTTTTCCCGAAATGCGAACACTGGTATGCGCTCCGAACTGCTTCAGGTAGGTGCTGATCGGGACGGCGACGTAATTATCGCGGCTCTGTCCCAGGGTCTTGCCTTGCTTCTTTCCCACGCCGATCACGCGATACAACTGCCCCTCGACGCGGATCTCCTTGTCCAGCGGATCCACGCCGGGGAAAAGAGCATTCACGATGTCAGTGCCGATTACGGCTACATAGGAGCGATTGTTCTCATCATTTTGGTTGAGCCAGCGCCCGGCGGCCAGATCAAGGTCGAGAATGGCAGCCATGGAAGGCGTCAGACCGCGCACCCACGAGTCGCTGATCGATTGCTCGCCATATTTCACGTGGCCGTTTGAATTAAAGGTTGACGCCCCGATCATTACACAGTGCTTGCAAGCCTCGGCCACTGCGTCGTAGTCCTCCATTGTCAGGTTCTTGCGTTTCGGGCCTTCCAGGAACTGATCGATATTCGTGATTACCGGGCTGATCTTGCTGATGATGAACACGTCCGCGCCGAGATTGAAAATCTTCTCCGCCACGTATCCGTTAATGCCGTTCACGAACGTGACTACGGCAATCACGGCGGCCACACCAATAACTACGCCGAGCAGGGTGAGGATAGAGCGCAGCTTGTTCGCCCACAGTGACTGCAATGCAATTCGAACGGCTTCGGTGAAGTTCATGGATCGTCAAGAAAAGTCTAGCAGATACAAATGCCTGGCCTCTGCTGCCGGTGCTAATCTCATCTGTCAGCTTTGACCAGAGAGATTGCCCATGACTCCTATCTTGGCGTTCGATGTAAATGAAACCTTGCTAGACCTTTCGGCGTTAGATGTGCGCTTTGAGCGCATCGAATATAATGATCTGGTTGGCAGCTGGACCGGACGGTCGCTTTCGACGTCTTCGGACGGCGGGAGAGGAAAGTCCGAACTCCGCAGAGCAGTGTGCCGGATAACGTCCGGGAGGCCGGGTTCAAGCCCGGTCGACGGAAAGTACCACAGAAAACATACCGCCTCGGCTGCAAGGCTGGGGTAAGGGTGAAAAGGTGCGGTAAGAGCGCACCGCCGCCGCAGTAATGCGACGGGCAGGGCAAACCCCACACGGAGCAAGACCAAATAGGGAGGGAGCCTCGGCTTCGGCCAAGGCACGTGCTGGCTCGGCGCGTCATACCTCCGGGTAGGTCGCTAGAGCCACGCAGCAATGCGCGGCCCAGAGGAATGACCGTCCTGCCGGTTTTCCGGCAGACAGAATTCGGCTTACAGGTCCGGCTGCCACATCTCTTGTGCTCAAGGCGGTGGCTTTAATTGCTGGTCGTGAGTAGGTGCTTCGCCTCCCTCGGCGGGGTTACGAAAGGCTGGTATCTTCTCTCAATTCAGTTTGAAACGCGTATACTCATCTTAGCGCTTAACCACGAAGACTCATCGTAAATTACCGACCCTGCGCCTTCGCGATTGAGAAGACTCGCCATTAAGAAGAAGGCGCACCACGTATCTCAAAACTTATTGGCTTTTGTCCGAACGAGGAAGGGTTTCCCCACAATTCGTGCGGCAGCACTGAAAGCGGTCGCACTAGCCTGAAGAGAGTTGGCCGTTTATGTTGACAAGAATCATGACAATCGCGTGCATCACTGCATTACTGATCGCTGTATCTTGGCACTCTTTCCCAGAATATCGAGTTCCGTTTTCGCTGGTCATTTGGGCCGGAGCCATTGTGGTTTCAGTACAGGCGGTTCGCACCGCCAGATTCTCGTGGATGCTGGTATTTCTCGGAATTGCCGGCGTGTTCAATCCGATTATGCCGGTGGCGCTCTCTCGCGGCGTGTTTTACGCGCTGGAGTTGGCGACGCCGGGATTGTTTGCGGTCTCGCTGGCTGTATTCAGCAGGGAACCCAACCTCTCGGGTGCGGGGCTTGCAGCTCGCGACGCGGGAAGAAATCGGTTTTAGGTCGTGTCACAGATGACAGGTGCGGGCAAAGCAAAGGAGATGGATGTCGAAAATCAATGGTGACAAGTCCAGATTTCACCGGATACGTAAACAGAGAATTCACCAGCGAATAAGGAACCGAGAGTTGTGCAATACAGCGACAAACAAGGGAAACCCGTCTACCGTGCGCAAGGCGTCAGGAGACATTCCCCCTAGTTCAGAGACACAGGAAGCTGGGTCTCTACGCGTAAGCAAGACAAAAGGTGCATTCTCATGACTAGCCCATCAGCCGCTTTCTCCTTTCCTGTGAAGGTTGAGAAAAAGCGAATTTTGCTCGTCGCCACTTACGCTACCAAGCGCGATCTACGGGCGAGGGTTCTGCGGAAACTCGGTGTAGAGGTAGACTGCGCTGCCGACATCGGCGAGGCACGCTCGCTGTGGCGGGCAGATACTTATGATCTCGTGCTGGTGGATGTGAGAAACGATTCTGGCAACGTGGAAGAATTTTGTGTTGAGATCAAGAGCGCCAAACCACCACAGAGGATCGCATATCTGGTCGGCAAACCAGGATATCTCGCCGCGTCTCCGTGCTTGGACATCGTTGTTCCCCTTCCGGCGGAGATTAGTGGGGCGCCCTGGGCAAGGACGGTCGCGGCACTATTCACGACTGCCTGTGAGGCTTTGCCTCGACGCTGGGGCTTTCAGGAGGCATCATGGCGGATTGCAGCGACAAGGTTGTCTTTAAAGGACCCTCGCGGGAAGAAAATATCCGCCAATGACGAACGTCCGCAGCAGTCCTGGAGTGAGGCTGTGAAACTGCACTCCAAGTCCTCCCCAACTGAACTGGGAGCATCTCTTGGCTTACCGTCGATTCAATTATCATCCATTGACTTACCAGCCATTGACTTACCGGCCATTGAATTACCGCACACCGAATTACCGGCCATTGAAATACCCAAAGAGGAAATATCATGAAAAATCTTTTTGTCGGCAACCTTCCGCACAGCACCACCGAAGCCGAACTTCGTGGGTTGTTTGAGGCGCATGGAGCAGTTGAGCGGGTCAGCATTGTCACCGACAGAGAAACCGGGCGGGCGCGCGGATTTGCGTTCGTCGAAATGAAGGACGCAGGCGAAGCGGATAAAGCCACTGCAGCCTTGAATGGCAAAGAGCTAGGCGGCCGCGCATTAAAAATAAACGAGGCACGACCAAAAACCGAGCGAAGCGCGGGTCCGCGTGGTCAACGCTCGGGCGGATTTGGACGCGATGACTATCGCGATCACGCGCGTCAACCTCGGGAACCCCGCTGGTAGCGCTCTCCATGGATTTCATTCGAGCAGTGGTCTATTATTCTGACCCGCCGCAGCCCGCGACAGAAGTGTCGCCTGGAGGTATACATGCCTGGTCGAGGTCGTTCGAGCTTTAGCAAACGTTTAAAAGAGCGCTCGCGTCAGGAGAAGCAACGCGAGAAATTGGAACGCAAGACCCAGCGAAAATTGGAGAAACAGGCGAGAGGCCCGGAAGATGCACTGGGTTCCAGCCAAACGCATTTTTTTGAAGACGCTGAGGACACGGATTCCGACGAAGAAACGGTTCCCTCCAGTTCCGGTGAAAATTAGTCTTTGGGCCCAGGCCACCAACCAAGGCAAAACTTCCTACTCGCGCTTCATGCTATCGATCATGGCGAAGAGCTGGCTACGGTCCACGACCTCAACGAAAGGTTTGCCCTGAACCTTATTGCTGACCACGTAAATGGTTGGCGTGTGCTCGAGGCCGATGCGGGTGCCAAGATTACGATCGGCCGTCACTTCGGCGGCGAGCTTGCCCTGCGGATCCACCACGAATGGCAAATCAACTTTGTGCTCGGCAGCGAATTTTTCGGCAAAGGCACGCAGGTTGTCTTTATTGATTTCTAACTGGTGCTGGAACACGGTGTTGCGGAATTCATTGCCCATCTTCTTGGAATGCGTGTCGAAGTAGCGCGCGAGCACGGCCGCATCGAAGGCCCAGGGGTGCTTCGCCAAAGGGAAATCGTGACGCACGACGGGGATGTTGTACGTTTTGGCAGCCTCTTCGAGCAGGGGCGCGGCGCGGGCACAATCCGGACACTCGAGATCCTCAAAGACAACGATGGCAACCTGGGCACCCTTGGGTGGCTTGAGGATGGAGGCCGTCGTGTCCTGAGCCGCGGCTAGCGATGCGATGAGCAGGATGACGAGAGCGAAGAAAGTACGGTTGTTTCTCATAAATTCTTTAGATGCGTTGAAATATGGTGAAATGCGGTCTTCGTGTAATCAATGGTAACCGAAGGTGCGGGTTGGTGTCAGCGGTTCCGATCGACATGATGCGTCAGTACCGGAACCTGTATTTCAACTGGACCGACAACTCGCGCGGATTGGCGTAATGGGTGCCGCCGAAGGTGTTGCTGTTATCCAGTAAATAACGATGGTTCGATAAGTTCAAGCCGGTCAGGCGAACGCTCCAGTTCTCTCCGAACGATTTTCCCAAAGCCAGATCAAAAGTCGTATGCGACGGCAAGTGGTTTGGGCCGTCACGGTCGAGGAAGCCCGAGCCGTAGTTCAGATTGAAGTCGGACGACATCCGCCCGGGCAAGCTCAAGTTGAAGCCGGTGGAGAGAGTGTTGCGCTGGTCGTGGTCGAGGTAGAAATAGGCATCTTCGGGCGGCGTGAAGGCGGTAAGGCCGCCGGTGATGCCACCGAATCCTTGAGCGTACTGGTGCGAGTAGGCGAGATGCCACTGGATGCGTCCGCCGATACGCGGCGAGGTGGCACTGGCCTCCCATCCCCGGATGCGCGCGCGTTCGATAGTGAGCGGGAAAAAGATGTTGGAGTTGCCGAGCACGTCGTGGTCAAAGAAATTCCTCACGCCAGTGCGGAAGTTGGCCACATCGAAAGTCCAGCCAGCCAGGGGAATGGTCAGGCCGAATTCGCGCTGCTCATCGCGCTCGCCGCGTAGCGGCAGAAAACCGAAGCCTTGCTGGGCTGCGAGGTCGAGCAGTGGTCCCGAAACCGTGAGCAGCGGGGGAGATTGGTAGTATCGCCCCCAGAAAGCGCGCGCGACCCAGCCGAGTCTCGGAATGCGAACGGCGGCGCCGATGCGGGGATCGGCCGCATTCTCGCTGATCGTGCCGTCGAAGTGGGTGAGGCGTACGCCGCCATTGAGGGTTAGCCAACTCGTCAACCTATACTGGTCCTCGAGGAAAATCGCGTCGACGTTGCCCGAGAGTGTTTCGCGGTGGCGCAGCAATTGGGTCCTGGCGCGGGTGATACTTTTTTCAAGACCCCACAAATTCCCGTCGACTGGTATAGCAATTCCCTCAGAGGCTAAAGCCCTGTGGTTTGAGGCGCCTATCAGCACGGCTAAAGCCGTGCCCTTCCACGGCGATTCAAAGGCAAGATCATTGGCATCAATAGCGCTTCGATCGGTGGCGTTTGTAGCGAGAAGAATTGATTATCGCGCTGGCCGAAGATCTGGAGTCCGAAGCGGGCATTGTGACGGCCTCGGGTCACGGCGACAGAGACAACCCCGCCGACGTAATGCGAACCACGATCATCTTCGGGGATTACGGGGGAGTCTTCGGGTCCGCCGATGTAATGCGCGCGGTTGAAATGGTAAAAGGGCGCGATGGTAAGTACCACGCCTTCCCCGGCGGTGTGCAGCCAGGAAAAATTCGCGAACGCGTCACGCTCATTTTCAATATCGCGAATGCCCGAGGCCTGCTGGTCGGGATCGTTGGGCACCTGGTAGTGATCGCCGCGCAGTGATGTCACAAGACGCAACTGGTCCGCTGGCGTCTTATTAAGTATGAGTGAAGCGAAACCGCCAAGGCCAGCAGCGTGGTCGTGGAGGACCTCGGTTGAGGGAGTTTCGAGTCCTAGATCGGTACGATTGCCGGAGAGGCTGCCGTAGTAGGCGAAGCGTTCCGTGTGATCGCCGAAGCTGATCTGGTCGTTGGTGTTGTTGAAGCTGCCGTAGTTGGCAACGAGTTCGGCCTGACGGTTGCGCTCGAACCCAGAGCGCGTCACGACGTTGAAGACTCCATAGGTGCGGTCGCCGTATTCGGCATTGTAGCCGCCGCGCTGAACTTCGAGGTAATCGATGTCTTTGGGATCGAACTGCGGGCCGACGTTCGAAGCGATGTTGGTGTTGGGCACGGGCACGCCATCGAGCAGCCATGAGACCTGGTGTCCGCCACGGATGTGGAGCTGGTCGTGGACCATGTAAGCGCCGGGCGTGAAGTTAGTGATCATGGCCAGGCTGTTGGTCTGGTCGGCACCTGGAGTCTGATTGACTTGCTGGCGGCTGATCACAGTGCTTGTGGTGGATGATTCGGGGTTGACGGTGGGCGGTGCGTCGGTGACTTCGACGGTTTCATTGGCGCGGGCGACAGTCAGGCCGAAGTGGAGTCTCGCTTCACGGCCTGAAGTCAAGGTGATTTTCTGCTGTTGCGGCGCGAAGCCCGGTGTCTCGACGGTGACTTGGTATTCGCCGAGTGGGACTGTGTCGAAGTAGAATTCGCCCGAGGCGTCGCTGGTAAGGGTTTGTGACCACTCCGAGTTTATGGCACGGACGGTGACCCGCGCTCCCTGCACGGGTCGGTGCTGCGGGTCGTGAATGAGCCCGCGGACGGAGCCAAAAATTGTGGCGCTCGCGATGGCGACGAGCAGGAGCAGGCTCGCCAAAATCAGAATGCGAAATTTCATCTCGTCCCCCGAATAAGAAGCCAGACAAAACAGAAGGTTCCTCGACTCGCGATGTCCTTCACGGCGTGAAGTAAATAGCTCGCCCAGGATGACAGATCTGAGGGAGCAGGGCGGCCAGCACCAGGCACACTCGGTGTGTGACGCGTTCTGCGCTGTCGGATCAGGAGGAACTTGGAGGGGCGCGGACAGAGCGCGAAGTGTTGAAGTAGGCGTGGCTATAGGCAAAGTTGAGGTTTGTGCGGATCGTCTGGCAATGGTGAGTAATCTTCGTCGAGAGAGCTGGCTGGGGTTTCGCCGAGTGCGTCGCGGGCAGGGCGCGACAGCAATCGTGCCGACCGCAGTTGGCGGCGTGAAAAGTGAGCTCTTCAGCCGGTCTAGAACTGTGGCAGTGGGGCTTCTTGCGCAGGCAGCAGGCGTGCGGAGGAGCGACCAAAACGGCCAGCGCCGAGGGAGCGAGGATCCCCATCAGCATGACCAGCAACAGCGATCTGGCGGTGTACCGACGCATCTGCCTTAGTTTCGGCCACAGGCGACAGCTTGGGGCTCGAACCTCGAATAACAGAATAGGCTACGAAACGGCTTCGATTCAACTGGTCAATCCAGGCCAGTACGCAAAAGCAGGCTCGTTTAGAGTGGAAATGGACGAGCGAGACGCCCGTCTCTCAATCAGCCAACGGAGGCACGCGGGGACGGGTGAGGACGCCTGCCTGCATCGAGGATATCTATTTCCCTACGATGTCGCCTTTGAGACCGCTAATGGCTGAGAGAACCTCCCCCTTCTCTTTCTCTGGGACTTTGAACTTGTCCAAGGTGGCCGTGAGGTGCTTGACGCTGGCGGTCCAGTCGTCCTCGGTGATACCGAGGCCGGTGTGGGCCGTCTTCATGTCACGACCGTGATAGGCGCAAGGCCCGCCTGTGGCCTGGCACAGGAAGTCTACGATGTGACCGCGAATCTGCTTCAGCGATTCCGTGCTGTGGCCGACGAAGAAGCGCTTGAGCTGCGGGTCGCTGGCCAGGCGGGCAATGAAATCGTCGGTGACAGCCGCCAATGCGTCGTAGCCGCCGAGGCGCTTGTAGAGGCTTTGTCCTTGAGGCGCCGCTGTGGCTTGTGGCTGTGCGGCCCAGACAGGAAAGGTCGAAGTAAGTGCGATTATCGTCATAGAAACGAAAGCGGCAATCTTGAGTTTCATTGTCGATGTTCTCCTGTTTCGCGTTTCAGTAGTCCCATTCATCAACTACGATAAAGCCGCGAAAATGGATTGGAAAACCTCTATCTGAAACGGGAAGCAGCTTAATATAGCAGGACGTAGCGCCCGCCGTTGGTGAAGATGATAACGAGGTTCATCACTACAAAGAGCAGGTCGTAATGCCAGCCGGAGGCGTTCTTGCCCCAGAAGCCTGTGTGCCATACAAAAATTTTTTTCTCGATGGCACCCAGCATAAGCAGGATCAATCCCATCGCCGCGAGCTGGGTGAGTACGCCGAAGGCCACGCCAAGGCCTCCCGCCAGTTCAGCCGCTCCGAGGAACAGGGTAAAGCCCTTGCTCATGCCAATGTCCTTGCTTCGTTCACCAGGATCTCTCAGGTGATTCCAGCCGCCGGTGACGAATACGACCCCGACCATGAGCCGCAGCAGGAGGAGCCCGATGTCCGTGAATTTAGTGAGTTGGGGAAACATGGAGAGACTTTCGCGGACTGCACATGCTATCACTTGAAGCGCAGTTGAGCCTTGAATTTCCGCTGTGTTAGCATCGAAGTTTTCGCAGGCAATGTTGGGCTGGCCTGTATCCTGTCCTGATCCTTCTTCCGGGCCGAACCGCTCTTCCCGACGCCTGCTTAAGGAGCAAATCCGTGAAAGTTTACGAAGGCGCAAACATCCGCAACGTGGCTTTGATCGGTCACGGGCATGCGGGGAAAACCTCGCTGGTTTCAGCGATGCTGTACACGGCCGGTGCCACACAGCGACAGGGCCGGGTGGATGACGGTAGCGCGGTGACTGACTACGACGACGAAGAGATCGCTCGCAAGATGTCGATCACCACGGGCGTGGCCTATGCCGAATGGGACAAGACCAAGATCAACCTGCTAGACACACCCGGGTTCAACATGTTCGTCCATGAAGTGAAGATGGTCCTGCCGGTGGTTGAGTCGGCGCTCGTGGTAGTGGATGGAGTTGCCGGCGTGGAAGTGGTGACCGAACGGGTGTGGGGCTACTGCGACGAAATCAAGCTGCCGCGAATGATCGTGGTGAGCCGTATGGATCGCGAGCGCGCCGATGCCAGTCGTGTGCTTGAATCGCTTACCAAAGCGTTTGGGCGCACGGTGACTCCGTTGCAATTGCCAATTGGCAGCGAAAAGAATCTGAGCGGTGTAGTGGACTTGGTCCGCATGAAGGCGCGTACCTACGAACTGGGCGGAAACGGTAAGGGCAAAGAAGGCGAAATCCCTGACGACCTGAAAGACGCAGCCCAGGAAGCGCACGAGGAGCTGGTTGAGCTGGTCGCGGAAGGTGATGACAAGCTGATGGAGGAATTTTTCGAGAAAGGAACGATTCCGGAAGAACACCTGATCCCGGCCTTGCACGATGCTATTCGCGAAGACAGGATTTTCCCAGTGCTTTTCACTTCCGGGCTGGGCAATGTCGGAGTGGATGAACTCATGGACTTCGTCGTCGACTACACGCCGGCGCCGACGGAACGGGCGACGGTGCAGGGTGAGGTTACCTCGGGCAACGGCGAGCCGCCCCGGCGGAAAGTGGCGGACTCGGAGCCGGTCTCGCTGTACGTCTTCAAGACTGTGTCGGATCCTTTCGCCGGACGCATTTCGTATTTCAAGGTGTTCTCGGGTGTGGTGAAGAACGACGCAACGGTGCAGAACTTCACGCGCAACTCGCCGGAGAAGCTGGCGCACATTTCCATCATGCAGGGCAAGACCGCGGTTCCGGTTACCGAATTGCGCGCCGGCGACATCGGCGCCGTGGCTAAGCTGAAGGAAACGCTTACCGGCGACACCCTGGGCGACAAAGGAGCAACGATCCAGTATCCGAAAGTGCTTTTGCCGGAACCGGCGATTACGTTTGCCATCGAACCCAAGAGCCGCGCCGATGAAGACAAGTTGGGGCCTGGGATTCACAAGTTGATGGAGGAAGACGCAATGCTGCGCTTCTTCCGCGACCCGCAGACCAAGGAATTCCTGATTGCAGGTACGGGACAGCAGCACATTGAAGTCGCGGTTGCAAAGCTAAAGAAGCGATATCACACCGAGGTAAACCTGAAAGCGCCGAAGGTGCCGTATCGTGAGACCATCCGCGGCAGGGCAGATGTGCAGGGCCGTCACAAGAAACAGACCGGCGGACACGGGCAGTACGGCGATTGCAAGATCAAGATGGAGCCGCTGCCCCGCGGCGGGGAATTCGAGTTTGTCAATGACATCTTCGGCGGCGCGATTCCAAGGAATTTCATCCCGGCAGTCGAGAAGGGTATCAAGGACGCGGCGGCCCGCGGATACCTGGCGGGCTACCCGGTTGTAGACTTTAAGGTCATTCTCTACGATGGGTCGTATCACGACGTGGACTCGAACGACCTGTCCTTCCAGATGGCCGGGCGGATCGCCTTCAAAAAAAAGGCGGTAACACCGTCGTGAAAGCCGAGGTGCCGATGGCGGAGATGCTCACCTACGGCGCCGACCTAACCTCGATGACGCAAGGGCGCGGCAGCTTCAATATGGAGATGCATCACTATGACGTCGTGCCGACGCAGTTACAGGAGAAGATTATCGAGAAGGCGAAGGCGGCGCGTGGAGAGGTGAGGGAAGAGGAAGAGTAGAGATCCTTCGCTCGGCTCAGAACTTCGGCGCGCGACTCAGACGCCGCGCAAAATCCTCAACTTGTAGGGATCAAGAAGCAAAAGCCTGAGGCAACGAAAGCCGGGAAAGTCAACAAACACAGTGCCGTTGTATTCGTCAACTCATTCTAATCGTTCTGCCTACCCTTTTTTAGGCCGCCCACCGCTCTTACCCCATCGAGCGAGCTTCTTGCGGTGCTTCCTTGCTGTGGCTTTTCCGCCCTTCTTGCCGATGCATCGAGGACACACCATCTTCGTCATCGGATGTATCGAGCAATGCGTCTCTTTGGGCACGGCGCTGCATATTCTAGCTTGAAATGTTGTCCGTAAAGCCACCGGCCAGCTTTTTATTTCCCCTGCCGCCTTTCCTCCCCCAACCGGACAATTGCTCTTTGTACTTGGCCGTGGTTTTTTGGCCGCCCCAGGAGGCGATGCACTTGGGACAGATTAGCTTTGTCCGTAAATGACTGGGGCAGTATGGCATAAAGGTCTTCATCGCGAGAGCAATCTGGTTAGACAGTTCCTCCAGGAACTGAGCATGTTTCTCTGAATATTGGTTTCTTCGGCAGCTGAGAATTATGACTACACCGATGCTCTCACCCCTCACGATCAAGGGAACCGCGCAGTATGATCGAAGTCCTTCTTCCAAGGTGTGCTCCTCGATGGCAAACTGACGTTCTCTTTCCAGGTCCCGCCGGACAATCGTTCTCTGCTGCTCAAAAGCCCATCCATCGTGGCTCTCTTTGCGGCCTAGCATTGCGCCAATGCGGAAGAAGCTATCTTCGAAGCTGCCTTCGGATGCTACTATCTTTAAAGCGTCCTCTTCCGGTTGATAGAGACTCAAGCCCGCACGATCGTAAGGCATTACTCTCTTCACCGCCTCGCACATGCCGTGGAAAACGTTCTCGGGCGCAGGCTGTGTGATGGCCGCCCTGTTGACTTCAAGTAGTGTCCTGTACCGCTGTGCTGTTCCCAATGGCACACTCATATGCACGGCCCCCCTTAAGTCACTTTTACCAGCTTTTCAGTCAATATAGAAAGCCAGCAGCTAGGTTATTACGAAATCAGAACAAGATGCATTTTACTTTTTGAACGAAGCCCTGAGGTGACAGAATTGCTTTTTCTTCGGGGTAGCTTGAAAGCGAAGTGCGGATCATGGAGCCGAATAGAGAAAACGATCTGGATGGCTCTAATCAGTCAATCCGCCCCGATAAACCAAGGCAGAAGAAACCCTACAGCCCTCCACAGTTCGGCATTCTGACACCGGGCCAGGCTAAGGCGGCGTTAACCGCGAAGGCCTTACCAGATGAGGCCGCTGCTGAACAACTCCTGACCTCGATATCACAGCTAGAAAAGAGCGGCAGAACACATGAGGAGCGCCCCTCGTTACTGGTAGAGCTTAAACTCGACGTTCCCGGAAAGTGGCGCGCAGTCGAACTCAGGCTTGCTGCCGAGTATTTGAATGTCCAGCATCTGGCCATCCTGCGAAGGTATCTCGATGTCTGCGAGAGTGTCATGCAGGAAGCGGACACCAGTCATGAGTGAACCAAAGAACGATCAGATCGAGTTCGGCAATCATGACAAAACTCCCGAACCGGCCTGGCCGTGGGCTGGGCTTCTGCTTGTAGTTCTTCTGTCGTTATTGATGCCGATATCAGCTCTCTTGCTGATCACTGCCAGGACCAGTGAGCCCGGACAGCAGGAACTCCTGCATATTCCGCCCGCCCTATGGGCGTTGTGGGCCATGCTTTCGCTCTGGGTGGTGCTGGATTCCGGGCGCCTTCTCCGCACCATCAGATTTCCAGTCGACCCTTTGGGACCGGCGGCGGTCATATTATCTGCTCTGGGAATCCTAAATATTATGAGTGCCCTCGGTGCTCTGTTCATTCTGTCGCGTCCCTGAACGTTCACTTGACAAAATGGACACTTGCCGTTTCGGGGGAAAGTGGCAATGTCTATCCTGTTCCAAGGCAAAACCCAACAAAAAATCGGCGCTCTTCTTTTTCCTATGTTCTCCCGCATTGCCTGATTCTTGATTTCGGCTTACTATCCGGCCAGTGGCTACTCTCAAGAGCACTCCTGATCTGAAGCAACGGCTGGTTTCGGCCGCGCCGGTCGAAGACGACTCTTCATTTGAACTCAAGCTGCGGCCGCAGCGACTGCTGGAGTTTATTGGACAACCCAAAGTGAAAGAAAACCTGGCGGTGGCCATCGAGGCGGCACGTTCACGCGGCGAGGCGCTCGATCACGTGTTGCTCTATGGCCCGCCCGGGCTAGGCAAGACCACGCTGGCCAACATCATCGCCAACGAACTTGGGGTCGCATTCCAACAGACCTCAGGGCCGGCACTGCAGATCAAAGGAGATTTGACAGCGATCCTGACCAATGTGCGTGACAAGCAGGTGCTGTTTATTGATGAGGTGCACCGACTGCAGCCCGCCCTGGAAGAGATCCTCTATTCGGCGTTAGAGGACTACAAACTGGACATCATCATCGGGCAGGGGCCGTCGGCGCGAACTCATACGATGGATGTGAAACCGTTCACGTTTATTGGGGCGACCACGCGGGCCGGCTTGCTTTCCGCGCCACTGCGCTCGCGCTTCGGAATCATGCTGCGGCTGGAATTCTACATTCATGAGGATCTGAGAATTATCGTGGAGCGCTCGGCGGAGATTCTGGGAGTCGAGATTGATAAGCCTGGAGCCATGGAGATTGCCAGCCGTTCGCGCGGGACTCCGCGTATTGCCAACCGGCTGCTAAGGCGGGTTCGCGATTATGCACAAGTGCGCTGCGCGGGCAAGATCGATCTTCCGACTGCCCAGGCTGCGCTGCAGATGCTGGAAGTCGATCGCCACGGGTTTGATGAGATCGACCGCAAGCTGCTGCTGACCATCATTGAGAAATATCAAGGCGGTCCGGTGGGCGTGAACACTCTGGCAGCGGTGCTGGCGGAAGAGCCGGATGCGATCGAAGAGATCTACGAGCCATTCTTGATCCAGATTGGGTTCTTGAATCGCACACCACGGGGTCGAGTGGTAACCCAACTCGCGTATGAGCATTTCGGGATCACGCCGAACCGCAGGCAGAGTTCGTTGTTCTGACCCCAGGGCTGAAGCCCGGACTTTTTCGCAGGCTACGGCACGACTGTTACGCCGCTGAACGGCTATGTGCCAGTCCACTCCCTTAACGGGTTGGAGCCATGGCACAGACTCCGCTCGAGCTGAGAGGCGGCCCGCAAGTCAATACTGGATGAACCCACGGTTAATCGTCGCGATTGTCCGTCCCGTCCGGCGAAACACGCCAATACCTTCACGGGACCCACCCAAGTTTGTATTCCCTTCAATTGTCGTCAGCCGAACACCAGCGATTTGCTCCACCAAACCGGTGTGACCGTTCCCACTGCCTGTGGTGATGACGAAAAGGCATCCTGGCTGCACGAGAGACGGGGTAGTACTGGCTTCCACGGCAGCAATCCGTCGAATACCCTGCGATCCTGCCTTGTTCCAAAGATCGAGTACACCGGCGTCTTTGATCGCAGGATTGGGCACATCCAGTGTTTTGGCCGCCTGCTGGAAGCAAAAGTAAACAAAGGCAGCACACCAGGGAAAGCTCCCGTCGGCAGGGTTAAGCCCCACCGCTCTGAGGTACTGGTCCACGCGAGGCCCGCGGTTCGAACCTAAGGGCTCTTCCATCGTACCGACCTCGCGGGAAGCAAGTTGAAGGACCGTGGCCAAGAGTTGGCTTGGTGCTGTTGCATTGGGCGGAACTGTGTCTGCACCAAACAGCGCAGCCCAAGTCATTGGCCCGACCACACCATCGATCTTGAGCGGCGCGCCAGAGGTGTCTTGCGAGCGTGCCTGGAATAATTCGATGGCGTCCTGGGTTTCGGCACCAAAGCTGCCGTCCTCCGCTACCGGGCCACAACCCAATTTATTGAGGCGTTGCTGGACGGCTAAGACCGCAGCTCCTTTCGAGCCGGGCGTGAGAACCGTCCCAGGAAAAGTGGTGAAATTTGTCGTAGGGCTTGCCATGTGGGTACTCCAAGAACGTGAATAAGCCTGAGCAGGCGTTTGCGGTGGGGGCGAAACAGTCTAAGAGACTGCGTAGTTATAGTCAATGTTTTTTCGCTTCCGAAAAGGAGGGCGATTGCTGCTGGACAGGGAGAAATACCCTATGACTTTCCCCATGGCCCTCCGTCTAAACGGAGTGATTGCACAGGAGGTCGCCGTACGCGAAAGCGTGGGCGCCCGGCTCCCAGCCGTGCGCGCGCAGAGAGAGGCGAGGAACCGTGCATCCATGGTCCAAAAGGCGGGGTCTCGTGGCCGTTATGGCGTGGTTGCTGGTGCTCCTCCCGCTGGCGCAAGCGAAGAAAGACGACCCAAACCTCGCCCTCAAACAACCTGTCTTTGCCACCTTGCACATTCCGCGCTTGGAGCACCGCCCAACCCTCGAAGATTTTCTGGACATGCAGCCCGCCCCCGCGTTCGCCGACAAGATGCTCAAGGTGGAGGGCTTCATCCAACGTGACCCAAAAGACGGAGCACCGGCATCGCAGAAGACAGAGGTCTATCTCGGCTACACGGATAAGAACCTGTACGTAGTCTGTATATGCTTCGAGTCAGAGCCGAATAAGATCCGCGCCCGCATGGGGCGACGCGAGGCCATCAATGATGACGACCAGTTTGGCTTTGTCCTGGACACCTTTCACGACCGGAAGCACGGGGTGTTCTTTTATCTGAATCCACTGGGCGTGCAGCAGGATGGTATTTGGAGAGACAACCAGGAACCGGACTACTCCTACGATATGGTGTGGAACTCCGACGCTAAGCTCACCGGACGCGGATACGTAGCGTGGTTTGAGATTCCGTTCAAGCAGCTGCGCTTCCCCTCTCGCCCCGATCAGACCTGGGGACTATTCTTCGAGCGCGACGTGAAACGCAACAATGAGTATTCGTTTTACCCCCATATCACAAGCAATGCGCAGGGTTTTCTGGCGCAGGAAACCGAGATGGATGGGCTGGAAAAAATCTCGCCTGGGCGCAACCTGCAGTTCATTCCATATTTGTCGGTCCGCAGCTTCCATGAACTGGACGACCGGGACCCCAACAACCCGCATTTTCATGGCAAGCACGTTGAACCGCGGCCTGGGCTCGACTCGAAGATCGTGCTCAAGGACGCGCTGGTGCTGGACTCCACCATCAACCCGGACTTTTCGCAAGTAGAGTCGGACCAACCGCAGATCACCGTGAACCAGCGCTTCGAGGTTTTCTTCCCGGAGAAGCGGCCGTTCTTTCTGGAGAATGCCAGCTTTTTCGAAACGCCCATCAACCTGGTGTTTACGCGCCGCATTGCCGACCCGGAATACGGCGTAAGGCTCACCGGGAAGCTCGGACCGTGGGCATTGGGAATGCTTTTCGCGGATGACAAGTCGCCGGGCGAGAGCGTCGCTCCATACGATCCCTTGGCCGGCCACAAGGCTTATTACGGTGTGCTACGGGTGAACCGCGATGTAGGCAAGGAGTCCACCGTGGGGCTGATTTACACCGATCGCGAGCTGAGCACGGCTCCCGGAGAGAGCGAGTGTACTGACAACCGCTGCCTGGTAGGCTCCAATCGCGTTGGTGGTATCGATGCCAAGATCAAGTTCAATTCCAAGTGGAGCGCGACACTGCAGGCGCTCGCCAGTCACACCAAACTGAATGATGGGACGCACAAAGGTGGTTCGGCATACGACTACTATCTGGAACGCAGTTCGACCAAGCTCGAGTACAACGTGCTGTACCAGGACACAGCGCCCAACTTTGAAACCGACACCGGGTTCTTCCGCCGTCCGGATGTGCGTCGGTTCAGCCAGTTCGCGATATACCGATTTCGGCGCAAGGGGAAGCTCCTGCAGTGGCATGGCCCCAGCCTGTTCACGATCAACAACTGGGACCATAGCGGGACGCGACTAGAGTGGTTCGGGAACGTAAACTACCGCTGGATCCTGGCAGGGCAAACCGACATTGGCGTTTACTACAACCTGGGCCACGAGCGGCTGCGGCCCGTGGACTTCGACACGCTTACCACAAACTACGACTACGCCCACGTGCATCGCGGATTTTTTTTTGACTTTGGCTACTTCAAGCCGTTATCGCTGGGAGGGGAGGTAAACTGGGGCACGGATACTAATTTCGATACGGCGGTGGGCCCGCCGGTGCTGGCAAAATCCAGTTTTGCGCAGATTTTCGCGACCGTACGGCCGGTTCGCGGGCTAATAGTGGAAAACACGTACCTGCTTACACGCCTGCGAGACCTGGTTACAGACGCGAACATTTTCAACGACCACATAATTCGCTCCAAGTGGAACTATCAGTTTAGTCGGGCGCTGTCACTGCGCCTTATCGCCCAGTACAACACGGTGCTCACCAATCCCGCGCTGAGCTCCTTACAACCCGCCAAGAACTTCAATGCGGATGTGCTGCTGACCTATCTGGTACATCCGGGAACGGCTGTCTATGTGGGCTATAACAACAATCTGCAGAATCTGGACCCGTCTCTCGGACTGGATCCGGACGGGAACTTGCTGCGCACCCGCAGTCGTTTCCTCAACGATGGGCGGCAGTTCTTCGTGAAAATCTCATACCGGTTTCAGTATTGAGGACCCGCGTCGAGTTTTTTCCCAGCTTGTGAGAGCTATTAGGAAACCAGCTATACGTAGTTTGTGCATGTCCCTGTCTCCACCAGAGCTCAATGCGGCTACAATGACGGCAGCATGATTGCTCATCTGCGCGGAAAACTGCTGATGAAGCGTCCCAATCAGGCCATTGTGGAGACCGGCGGTGTCGGGTACGACGTGGCCATCAGCGTGCCGACTTTTTCTGATCTGCCAAATGTGGGGAGCGAAATTGCGCTGCACATCCACACCCACGTGCGAGAGGATTTGATTGCTCTCTACGGGTTTCTTCGATCGGCGGAAAAACAACTATTCGAAAAACTGATCACGGTAAGCGGGATTGGGCCGAAGCTGGCGATCACCATTCTCAGTGGCATGCCTGCGGACGAAATGGTGGGCGCAATTCGCGGTAATGATGTAGCACGGTTGACGCGCATTCCGGGAATCGGGAAGAAAACCGCCGAACGCATGGTGCTTGAGTTGCGTGACAAATTGCCGAGCGAGAGCATAAGTGCCGCTGCCCCCGTACCTACGATTAGTCCGGTGGAGGAAGATGTCTTGTCGGCACTCGTGAATCTTGGGTATCAGCGGGCGGGGGCTGAACGGGCATTGGCCTCGCTCACGAAGAATGGTAAGAATGCTGGGTCATTCGACGCGTTATTCCGGGAGACGCTTGCGACGCTATCGAAGTAGCTTGGCGCGACTCTTCCTGGATGGGTCAGAGACCCCTTGCTCCGCTCTAGTTCCCCACAAAACGCAAATAGAGGTCGCGGTCGCTCTTGCAGGTCTGGGCCATTTCTTTGACCTTCTGCCAAGCTTCCTGCTGTGATTCGTCTTTCGCGCGGTCGCGGACACGTTCCCATTCTTCGAGGAAGGTTTCCATTTGCAGATGGTTGAAGACAGTCTTACCGAACGGGTCCACACAACGAAGAAAGGGAAACTCGCGTTCCTCGCGAGAAGGCAGCACGCCATGCATCATGACCCATTCACTGCGCTCACCGAGGTCGTCCTCGAGTTTTACTACCAGTGACATGGAATCTCCTCCTGCTAGGGCACTTTCCGATTTGGAAAATTAGCTGTTCCCCCGTGTGATCGTGAATGCCGGGATGAACAAACGTTGGGGAGAATGTACCAATCCGAGCGCAATTTTCCAAATCCATCCTCTGGCAGCCGAGGAGGCAGTCTCAAGGTGCTTATTTTCCGATGCAAAAGGTGCTGAAAATCAGGTTCAGGATGTCGTCAGTGGTGGTAGCGCCGGTAATTTCATCCAGCGGTCGCAGAGCATTGTAGAGGTCGAGCAACAGCATTTCATGCGGGACTTTGTTGCGGACGGCGGCTTTCGAGGCTTCGAGCGCCACCAAAGAGTCGCGCACGAGGCTTTGGTGGCGGACACTGGTGAGAAAACCGCTCTCAGCATGGGTGCCGACTTCTCCGCCGATGTGGCGAAGAATCTCGGCGCGAAGCTGAGGAATGCCTTCTCCGGTGAGAGCGGAGGTGCGGATTTGAGGAACTTCAACATTGGCCTCAGGGGCTAAAGGCCCGCTTCCACTGGAACTCAGACTTGCACATCTACAACCGTGCCCTTCCAAATCACTATCCCCCTGCCGCTTCAAACCGCCATTTACCTGCTCCTGCAAACCAGTATTCACGACCGGCGGCCGTGAGGGTCCGGAAGCGCCTACAAGGTCGCATTTGTTCTCAACCATGATGACCGCCCTACCCTGCACCTGCTCTAGCAATTCTTCATCTTCCGCCGCGAGAGGCTGTGAGCAGTCAAGCACCACCAGAACGATGTCCGCGTCGGCGAGGGCCTCCATCGATTTACGAATGCCGATGCTCTCAGCTTCATCGAGAGCTCGGCGGATACCGGCAGTATCCACCAGCTTGACTGGAATACCGCCGATGGCCACAGTTTCGCTGACCAGATCGCGTGTGGTTCCGGGCGTGGCGGTAACGATGGCGCGCTCGCGCTCCACTAGACGATTGAAGAGGCTGGATTTGCCGACGTTAGGGAGGCCAACGATGGCGAGAGTTAGGCCTTCATGCACGATTTTGCCGTAAGCAAAGCTTCCGGCGAGTTCTTCAAGTGGGGTGCGTACAGTGGCAATGCGTTCCAGAATAGGGGCATCGGGCAGCACGGAGATGTCGTCCTCGGCGAAGTCGATGCCTGCTTCAAGGAGCGCGATCAACTCGACCAATTTTTGCTTGATGGGCTGCAAACGTCTGGAGAGTGCGCCTTCGAGCTGCTGCGCAGCGATCTTGGCCTGATACAGAGTCTGGGACTCGATGAGGTCGCGAACGGCTTCGGCCTGAGTGAGGTCGATGCGGCCGTTGAGGAAGGCGCGCATGGTGAACTCGCCGGGTTCGGCAAGGCGTGCGCCCCGCGAGAGGGCGAGTTCGATGATATGTCGCAGCACGACAGGCGAGCCGTGGGCTGAGATCTCCACGATGTCATCAGTGGTGTAGGAATGTGGCTTCTGAAAGAAACTGACGACGACTTCATCGATGTGGGGATTCTTTACCGAAGTTTGCTCTGAGCAGACGAGGGCGTCTGCCCCTACTGGAGTGGGTGCGGCGCCGGTGCCCTGGCCGGGATTTTCGCGGGCGAGGGCGCCCGCGCCACACGAATCTGGTTCAACCAGCTCTCCGAACACGGCGCGGCCCGGCTCAAGGTCGTGTTTGAGACGAAGCATCGGCATCGCGATACTTTGGGCTTCCGGGCCGGCCAAACGCACGACACCAATCCCACCGCGCCCGGGCGGAGTGGCGATGGCCACGATGGTGTCATCAAGGTTCACAGGAAGATTTTAGCCCGTTGCTGAGTAATGAACAGATCTGGCTGAAGCAAAGCATTGATAGGTTCGCAATAATCAGGACCTGCCTTTGCTTCACTTTAGGCGGCGGATGGCCTGCCCGGCTGGCAGGGTGTCTCGCAACTCGCGAATTGTGCGTTTGAAAATGGGGTGCCGTAATTCGGGGGCAATTTCCGCGAGGGGCTCGAGAACGAAGCGGCGCACATGCAGAGCCGCATGTGGGATGGTGAGGCCTTGCGTATCTACGATGGAACCGCCAAACAGCAGTATGTCGATGTCGATAACGCGTGGTCCTTTCTGCTGCGTTCGCCGGCGACCCATCTGCTGCTCGATTTCGAGAATCGCGGTGAGCAGTTGCCTTGGCATTTTTTCTGTTTCAAGAGCAACTGCACAATTCAGAAACCAAGGCTGCGCTGTGAACTCGACCGGCTCGGTCTCATAAAACGAAGATACCGAGACAACATCGCCGACCGTGGTCAGGCGCGCCGTGGCGTCCTTCAGGTTGGCCGCGCGGTCTCCCACATTCGAGCCGAGTGAGAGATAGACTAGTTTGCGCACTGAAACATGATTTCAATTTTCGAGGAAAAAGTGAAATTGAGTCTCGCCTGCGCAGAATTCAATGCTTCTCGACCTCCCACGTGGACTGGTAACCTTAGTCACTTTCACGGGCGGGGGTCGGCCTCTAAAATTTGAACGTGGGCTTGAAATCCCTCCTTATCAGCCGCGATCCGGCAGCACTTCGAGTGTTGCGGCCAAGCCTGGAGAAGCTGTCGGTCGGCGTCGAAGTGTGCGGCGGAGCGCAGTCGGGGAGCGAAATTCTTTTATCCGAGAAGTTCGATGCTGTCATTGTGGACTGCGACGATCTCCAGGGCGGCCTCGACGTGCTCCAGGAGCTACGTAAGGGCACCAGTAATAAGAATTCAGTTGCATTTGCCATCCTAAACGGCAAAACGACCGCCAGCCAGGCATTCCAGATGGGTGCGAACTTCGTACTGCAAAAGCCCATTTCGCCGCTCAATTCCATGCGTTGCTTCAATGCGGCACTGGGCTTCATGTACCGCGAGCAGCGGCGCTATTTCCGGCATCCGGTGGAAATGCCGATCGTCATCTCGTTCGGTCAGGGGAAAGAACTGAAAACCACGGCCACGAACCTCAGTGAAGGTGGAATGGCCATTTCTTTTCACGGAGAATTCCCAAGAGAAGGGATTTCGAAAATTCAATTTACCCTTCCCGGCACGAATATATCCATGGAGCCCAAGGCAACGGCGGCTTGGGTGGATGGGGCCGGGCATGCCGGCATTCGCTTTTTGGAAGTGCCGCTGACTTCGAAACGTCAACTGGAACAATGGCTGGCCGAGCGCATGGAAAAAGAGCTCGCCTCCAATTTCCTCGATCCCAGCTCTATTACTCCGCACCTTACGTAGTAATTCCTCTCTTCTTTCATCGTGGCGAGTTCGGAACGAAGCGGCCTACACGAGAACATTTGCCATCACATCGACGAAGGTATTCAGCTTGTGACTTGCGGAAATCAGAATTGCTGTCAATGCTGATAGGAAACTTCTTTCATACTGGTGGGGTGACATGCTTCCCTTGGACGAGAGGATCGAAAGAACCGAGCGATTGCTGAGAAGGCTGGAAGAAGATGAACCGTTGTTGGCCCTTCGCTTGGCCGATTTGGGAGCGGAGCATCAGCAGTCGGCCAAATTCTTTGCCGCCCAAGTCATGGCCGAGACCAGGGCCGAGCTGCAGAAATTGATGGAGCGGAAGTCCAGCGACTTCGACTTGTTCCTGCCTGCACCCGCAGACTAGGTACTGAAGCATAACTCCCTTTTCAGGGCAACCCCGGTCAATCTTTGCCTTGATCGGGGGGCGAAGGGCGGCCCGAGGAACTTAGCCGAGCTTCGCTTGGCCAGACAGGCAAGGGTGCCTGTCCCTCCTGGCGTCAAACCAAGTGGTTACGAACTCTCCGCCCGTCAAGCGCGTGGCCGACTACGGCCTGAGGGGTGCCGCTTCAAATCGGATGTGCGTTTCCGAGTTTTTCCGCAGTCTGTTCAGTCGTGGGCGGTGTAGAACGGCTGAGATCTTCGACTGTGGTCTCCTCCCACAGAGTTTTGTCTTTCAGGATGCGGGAGACGAGTGCGGTGTGCATAGCGTGACCGGCACGATCGGCGACAACGTTTCCGAGAATCTGCTTGCCGAGGAGCGCAAGATCGCCGATCAGATCCAGCACTTTATGGCGGACGAACTCATCCTCGAAGCGCAGCGGCGGGTTCATCAAGTCGTCGCGTGTCAGGACGATGGCATTTTCCGTCGAAGCACCGCGAATCAATCCTTGCTGGCGCATGGCGTCGGCCTCGTGTAGGAACCCGAAGGTACGCGCCGCGGCGATCTGGCGTAGGTAGTTACCGTCAGATAAATCTACCTGAAAAGTTTCTTGTCCAATAAGTGGATGGGGGAAGTTGATCGCGTAGGAAACCGAGTACGTGTTAGCGGGATAGATGGCGATGAACTTGCTGGCTTCGCGCAGTTCCAATTCGCGGCGAATACGCAAATAAGTTCGCGGGCGCCGCTGCCTGCGAATTCCTGCTTTGTGGATCATCTCCACGAACGGGCGAGCACTGCCATCGAGGATTGGCAACTCCAGATTATCAAGCTCGACGATGGCATTGTCTATGCCTAGACCGATAAACGCAGAGAGCAAGTGCTCGGTAGTGGAGATGAGCACGCCCTTTTTCATCAAACTCGTGGCATAACTCACACGGGCGACATTGCGGCTGACCGCCTCAATCTCGAAGCCATCTAGGTCAGTACGCCGGAAAATGATCCCGGAACCAGCGGGCGCGGACAGGAGGCGGAGGCTGACAGGGGCTCCGCTATGCAGTCCGAGTCCTTGGCATTCGACAGCAGCACAGATTGTCTGTTCTTGTCTCAAGCGTGGCTCTTGGAATATGTCCCTTCCGATGATGAGTTTACAGGCAGGGATGTACGGTCCGCCTGTGGCAAATAAGCCACACTGCGTGGTAACCCGGGAACAGAGGTTTGCGGTTATTGGGTGCGCTGTCGCGATATTGAGAACACACGCGTCACGGGGCTAGAAGGATTTTCTCCACTCTGTGCAGGTCCTCTTCTGTGTCCACTCCTATTGTGTCAAAAGGAGTTTCCCCGACGTGGATTGGAATTCCGTTTTCCAGAAAACGCAATTGTTCCAGGCGTTCGCTGCGCTCGAGCGGTGATTCGGGCAGTTGGCAGAAGCGGTCTAGCGCCGCCTTGCGATAGGCATAGATGCCAAGATGCTTGAAGTACAGCGGGCGCGTACCGTCGCGGTCATAGGGCACCGTGGCGCGAGAAAAGTATAAGGCCCTGCCGCTGACGTCTGTGACCACCTTCACTGCGTTAGGATTTTTCACATCTGCCGCTGGAGCAGGCGTCTTCAGAGTCGAAACCTGTACCGCGGGGTTTTTCATCACATCCAGCAAGCTTTTGACGTGCTCTGGCCGAGTGAGCGGCTCGTCTCCTTGTATGTTGAGGTAAACGTCGGCAGCAACAAAGTTCGCGATTTCGTGAACACGTTCCGTGCCGCTTTGGTGGTCAGCGGAGGTCATCCGCGCCTGCCAACCATGCTTGTGACAGAGTTCCAGGATTTCATCTGAGTCGGTGGCGATCACGACATCATGCAGCAAGGGGGACGAACGCACAGAGCGATAGACATGGGCGAGCAACGGCTGCCCGGCAATCTCACGTAACATCTTTCGCGGAAGGCGGGTGGAGGCGAGTCGGGCGGGAATCACCGCGATCGCTTGCATTACATTCCTAGTTTCGTCTGGCCGATCATGTCCCGAAGTGTCGGTAGGGCAGCCATCTTAGGTGTGCGGATGGGGTAAGTCAACGGGAAGCCGGAGCGTCACAGCAGATGGGAAAAACCCAATCATTTGACAGATGACACAGCGTCTTGTGACACTCCATCCATCGACCCAATGAGGGAGGAATCCCATGAAAACCACGGGTACTTTCTGCGTCCTATTATTTATCAGTTCGCTAGTTGGCGTACCGAATCCTTTAAACGATTCCACCGCAGATCAGACTAAACTCATCGCCTTGGAGAACGCGTGGAATCAGGCGCAGCTGCACCACGACGATCGGGCACTGGATGGTCTGATCCCAGACACGTTCGTTTACACCGATTACGACGGTACCGTCATGAACAAGGCGCAATTCCTCGCTGATCTAAAAGACCCGTCCTATCGCGCGACAATGATCGCAAACGAGAACGTGAAGGTGTATTCGTATCAGAATGTGGCCATCGTTATCGGGAACTACCACACCAAGGGCACGTACAAGCGCAAACCTTTTGAACACTATGGCCGATTTACGGATACCTGGATATATCGGGACAACAAATGGCAGTGTGTCGCCAGCCACACCAATCTGATCAAAAAGGGCGCCGAATTCTGAAAGGGGGGATTTGTCAATCAGCCTAAGCTGCTGCTTCCCCGTCGCTCTCCCTTTTTCTTTTCTGTAATCCTCTGAACCGGAGCTGGATGCGGGAACGCCGTCGACTCGGTTGCCTTGGTTCTGCTGTGAGCCCTGCTAACCAGCGACCCGAGCAGGGCCGAAAATGCTACATTAAATGGGGTTCATGTCTGCCCCTCAATCACGCTTTGTGCGGGCTTGCAAGGCCCAGCCTGTGGACAGCACGCCCGTGTGGTTCATGCGCCAGGCCGGACGGTACATGTCCGAATATCGTGCCATCCGCAAGAATCATTCCTTGATAGAAATCTGTAAGAATCCGGCGTTGGCTGCTGAAGTCACGATCACTGCTGCGGAAGCGTTGGGTGTTGACGCTGCCATTATCTTTGCCGATCTTCTGCTTCCCCTGGAAGTCATGGGCATGCCCTTTCACTTCTCTGCTGGTGAAGGACCAGTGATTGAGAAACCAGTGTGCGGAAAGCAAGACATCGCGGGTCTACGCACCGACCGCGCGCATGATCTCGGGTACGTTTCCGAGGCGATCCGCCTAGTTTCTAAGCATTTCGGCGATCGCTTGCCGGTGATCGGGTTCTGCGGCGCCCCCTTCACCCTAGCCAGCTACATGATTGAAGGGGGCAGCTCTCGCAATTATGTAAACACCAAGAAGATGATGTACTCAGCACCCGTGGCCTGGGACGAGCTCATGTGCAAGCTGGTCGCGGTAGTATCCGAATATGCCGTGGAGCAAGTGCGCGCAGGGGGCGATGCAATCCAGGTTTTCGATAGTTGGGTCGGTTGTTTAAGTGTCGAGGACTACCGCCGATACGTTCTACCCCATGTGACCGAGTTGGTAAAGAAGCTGCAGAAGACTGGCGCGCCGGTCATTTATTTCGGTACGGAGACCACTGCGTTGTTGCCGGCCATGAAAGAGACGGGAGCTGAAGTCATCGGACTTGATTGGCGCATTCCTCTGGAGGATGGTTGGCGTAGCATGGGCTTCAAGGGCGCGGTGCAGGGAAACCTCGATCCCGTGCTGCTCTTTGCGGACTGGAAGGAGTTGAAGTCGCGGGCCGAAGCAATTCTGCGCCGCGTAGGCGGACGTCCGGGACACATCTTTAATTTGGGTCACGGCATTCTACCGGAGACCCCAGTAGAAAACGTGAAGGCCCTAGCTCAATTTGTACGCGAACACTCGGCAAAAACCGCGGCGACTTCGGGCTGAGGCCGGGCTCGGTCTCTCGTCACAGGCAAATGTCTAGCACATCGAACTCGCGAAACACTGCCGTCCTGCTGCTGGCCCACGGCACCCCTGAGTCAGTGGACGACATCCCCGAATTTGTACGCTATGTTGTTGGAGGGCGGCCGGTACCTCCACAGACCGTCGAAGAAATCAAACGCCGCTATAGTCTGATCGGCCGCTCTCCGCTGAATGAAATCACCATGAGACAGGGGAAAGCACTCGATCGCGAGTTAGGCTTACCGGTCTATGTCGGCATGCGGAATTGGAAGCCCTTCATTCCGGACGTCGTCAAAACCATGTCAGCCGACGGAGTCGCACGAGCGATTGCCATTTGCCTGGCCCCCCAGAATTCGCGAACCAGCGTCGGCCTTTATCGCGGCGCTGTGATGGGGGAGAGCGGCACCCCATTCGCACTTGAGTTCATTGAATCGTGGCACGATCATCCATTACTGGCAAGAGCATTTGCCGAGAAATTACTGACCGGCTGGGAGAGCGCTTGCCGTCAGGTAGGCTTCAAACTTCCTGTGATTTTCACCGCGCATAGTGTGCCGCAACGCACCATTACCGAAGGCGATCCTTATGAGAGTCAGTCTCGAGAAACGGCTGCGCTCGTGGCGAAAACAGCGGGGCTCGCCGACGAAGACTGGAGCTTTGCATTCCAGAGCCAGGGCATGTCTGGAGGACCCATGTCCGGCAATACATGGATCGGTCCCACGGTCGAAGACATGATCCTGCGATGGAAAGAAAAGGGCCATATTGGCGTATTTATTCAGCCAGTGGGCTTTCTCTGCGACCACGTAGAAGTACTCTACGATATTGATATCGGCTTCAAAGGGTTTGCAGCGAAGCGTGGCATGCAACTATGGCGCGCCGAGTCGCTGAACGATTCACCTATGCTGATCGCAGCGCTTGCGGACTTGACGCGGTCGCGTTTCACAATTTTTGGAGAAAGGCTGACTTTGTAGCACCAGCATCCCTTCCGCTTCCCGCTCGGCTTCGTTCGGGGCCTCGGCTAATTCAGGCTTTGCCGGCGTTACACGTGATTTAATGAAACGCATTGCCATAATCGGTGGCGGCATTTCTGGACTCTCCGCTGCCTTTGCTCTCGAACAGAAGCGCGTCGCCGGCGTTCCGCTGGAGTACACATTGTTCGAGAGCAGTTCGCGTCTCGGCGGCGTTCTGCTCACCGAGCGGATGGATGGTTGCCTCATCGAGGCTGGTCCCGATTCTTTTCTCACGGAGAAGCCCTGGGCAATCGACCTCTGCCGCCAAGTCGGCCTCGCGGACCAGCTCGTCGGCTCCAATGATGCGCAACGAAAGACCTACATTCTCGTGAAAGGCAAGCTGGTCGTGATCCCCGACGGACTTATGTTCATGGTCCCGACGAAAGTTCTGCCGACTATCTTTTCGCGCCTGTTTTCTCTCCGCACTAAGCTACTCATGGCCAGGGAGTGGTTCCATGTGGCTAGCAAAGCCGCAAGCGATGAAACCGTAGCTTCACTCGTGGAGCGGCGCTACGGGCCGGAAATCGTGGATCGCCTCGTCGACCCGCTGCTTTCCGGCATTTATGGCGGAGCAGCTTCCGAACTCAGCGTGCGCGCCGTACTTCCTCGCTTTGCCGAAATGGAAGCCACCCACGGCAGCCTGGGCCGCGCCATACTTTGGGCACACAGCAAAACGCGCCACGCGCCGAACGCCCCCCCGCGATCATTATTTACTTCCCTGAAAGACGGGATGCAACAGATGGTCGACGCCGTCCTCGCCCGTCTTTCTCCTGCTGCCCTGCGCATCAACACACCCGTACTGGAAATACGGAGAGGACAAGCCGACTGGTTCGTCTCCGCTGGTGCTCAGTCCGACACTTTTGATGGGGTCATTGTTGCCGTGCCGACGCAGGCAGCCGCACCCCTTCTGCGATCGTGCAGTCCGGCTCTCCGCGCTGAACTCGGCGGTATCCACTACAGCTCTTCCGTCACTGTGACATTGGGGTTCGACCGCAATGTGCGTTCGTCCTTGCCTGCGGGTTTCGGCTTTCTCGTGCCTCGCAGCGAAGGCAAGCGCGTGCTCGCTGCCACGTTTGTGCACAACAAGTTCCCGTACCGAGCCCCGGACGACCGCGCCCTGATTCGTTGCTTTCTGGGCGGCACACGCGATGAAGAGATACTGCAGTCCTCGGACGAAGAAATCCTCCGCATCGTACGCGAGGAACTCAGGCAGATCATCGGTGTCGGAGTTGAACCCCTTTTCACCCGGGTTTTTAAATGGAAGGGTGCAATGGCGCAATACAATGTCGGGCACCTCGAGCGACTGGAGCGGATTGAGCGCCTGCAACAGGAACTCCCCGGCCTCGCCCTCGCCGGCAATGCTTATCGCGGCATCGGCGTGCCCGATTGCGTACGTTCCGGCACCGACGCCGCTTCGCAACTCCTCATATTTCTCGGGTTGACTCCCGCCCAGGCTCCAGCCAAAGTGTCCCAGCAAGCCTAACGATGCCTTCAGCCGCATCACACCAGCGGATAAAAGCGCCAGCATTTTCTTCCAGAGGTCAGATCTTTTCTGGGATTCCGCTCCTCCTGGAACACCCACCGATCACTCACCAAGAAGTTCACGATCGAGCACGCGCTAATCGTGATCATATTCGCCACCAGATAGTGCAAGTGCACCACACCCACCAACAACTCCATCAAACTCAGATTGCCGATGATCGAAAACGCTCCCGTGCTCAGATTAAACTTCAGGAAACGCGCGAGAGCATCGCCTGTCCTTGCCCGGTCCAGCGATATCCGGTCGAACCAGGTGAAGCGCTGGTGCCAGAAAAAATTGTGTATGACAGCGGTTTCGACTGCCAGCGCCGTCGCTCCCAGATAATCGAAATGAAACGCCACGTTCAGCACGGCAAGCACCACTAACTGCACCACGATTCCAATCCCTCCCACCGCGTTGAATTTTAGCCAGCGGACACCTGATGTGCGCCAGCCTTCTTTACGCCAGTTTTCGCGACTCGCAGTCGCGGTCATGGGATCCGCTCCTCCAAATACAACCGGTAGGTGTTGCGGGCGGTGAGGATCACTAGCATCAGGCTCATGCCGGTGAGCCCGATCGCGCCACCCACATCAAACAGGCGATAACGTCCGGCCAGCACCATAGGCCGAAACAAGAGGGCAATATTGCCGAGCGCCAGCAGGATGCGCAGCTCAGTGGGTCCAAAGTGCCAAAAAGAGAGGTGAAACTCGCCCAGAGTGTAGGTCGCCAGATAGGACTGGATCGAGAGCAGCAGGAACGCGATCAGAAGCCCAATCGCGATGTACGGGTGCATGTAACCCGAGAGTGCGAGGCCGCTCATCAGGCATAGCGCCCCGAAACTGTCAATCATGTGGTCAACATAAAAGCCGTATCGCGGACGCTGCTGTTGGCGTACCCGGGCCAGCGTACCATCCAGGCTGTCGCCCAGCCAATTCAGTACCAGGCACCCGATCACAGCTAGCAAGGCATAGCGGTTCCAGCGCGAGAGCGCGTAGAAGATCCCTGCCAGTATCTGTGCCACAAACCCCAGCAGGGTCAGGTGGTCGGAGTTGATACACCCTGGCGCGCGTTCCGCCATCCAGATCAGAGCCCTCTTTTCCGCAAACGCCACGAAACTTTGCTGTACGCGCCGGGCATTCGAGAAGGCGGGCCTTCGACGCCGCATCTCGTCCAAAACCCTGGGGTTGGTCTGCTCGCAATAATCAATTAGTGGACTCGTCATGAAGAGGCCTCCTTACCCGACCCCAATTTGCCCGGGCCCCAGGATCAGGACAATGCACGTCGGGTAAAGCGCGGCACAAACGAAGATCAACAGGTAAGTAACTGGCGGGAAAGAAATTAGGATTCCAGGTAAACGGGTAAGACGCGGGTTTCCCCGGCGAACACAGGGCTCGCGGTCTATACCGGGGAACCGACAGACGAAGCGGCTGCCTGGATTGCATTCCGCAATTGCTCGACTGCCCAGGCGATCTGTTGTGCCGTAATCACTGCAGGTGGAGCGATCAGCAAATGATCGCCCGAAATACCATCGACGCACCCCTGCATCGGGTAGACCAGGAGCCCGCGCTCGAGGGCTGACTGGCCGACGCGAGCAGCGAAATTCAGCTCGGGTGGATAGGGGTGCTTGCTTTCCTTGTCGGCGACAAACTCTACACCCCATAACAGGCCGATCCCACGGACATCCCCTATGGTGGGAAGGGCGCGCAATTCTTCCAGTGTCCGCCGCAAGTTCGCGCCCGCGCTTCCGGCTTGCTGCGAATCCGCGGTTTGCACCAGCTTTCTCGTTTCGATGAGCCGTAGCACCGCCCTCCCGGCTGCGACCGAGATCGGGTGCGCGTTGTAGGTGAATCCGTGCAGGAAGGATCCGGAGCCTGCCGCGATGGCGTCTGTCACTTTCTGGCTGGCAATCACCGCACCCAAGGGTGCGTACCCGCTGGAAAGGCATTTTGCCGACACCAGAATGTCCGGTGCGACGTCCCAATGCTCGACCGCAAAGTTCCGCCCGGTACGCCCCATGCCGGTCATCACTTCATCCGCGATCAGCAGCACACCGTGGCGGCGGCATATCTCCGCCACGCTCTTCAGATATCCATTCGGAGGCACGACCGCTCCCAGGGTCGCGCCGCTCACCGGCTCTAGAATGAACGCTGCCGCCTCTCCATTGCTCGCCTTGATGGCGCGTTCCAGTTCCTCGGCATACTGCTGCCCGCAGTTTTGGCAGCCGTCAGTGCAGTCATAACTACAGCGATAACAGTACGGGAACCCCAAATGCGCGAATTCCAGCACCATGGGCAGATAAATATCGCGTCTCCGCTTGTTTCCCGAAACCGCCAATGCCCCCAGCGTGGATCCGTGATAGCTCTGCTCACGGCTCAGAATTCGGCAGCGTCGCGTCTCGCCGATTTCGACCTGGTACTGCCTCGCCAACTTCAGGGCTGTCTCGACCGATTCCGATCCACCGCAGGTGAAATACACGCTGCCGCCGCGAAAGTTCTCTCCCGCAAACTCCAGCAATTCCTGCGCATACTCCTCGGCTACTGGAGTTGTAAACTGGCTGCTGTGCACGAACTCGAGTTGTGCCGCCTGTTCGGCCATGGAAGCCGAAACTTCTGTAACCCCATGCCCGATAAAATTGACCGCCGCCGAACCGGAAAAATCGAGATACTGTTTGCCTTCTGCATCCCAAACGTAAACGCCCTCGCCGCGCATGGCTGAGGGAAATACTTTGCGAAACGATCGCTGCAAAAGTGCGGAGCGCGGATATGCTGATGGACGGGAACCTTCAGGGATCGAGGAGCGCGGCACGCCTCGGATTATAACGGGACGAAGGGCCGCAGATTCACGCAGATAAACGCTGATGTTCGAATGCAGGTCTGGTACGCTCTTGAGAAGTCCAAAATCAAACGCCTGGTTTTCGGCGAATGAAAAGAAGAGCAATCGGCGTTCACGCGAGTTAATCTGCGGCCAAAAATGCCTTCGCGCCTCCTACGCTTCTTCCGCCCCTCGCATCAGCACGGCATCTTCTCCGCCACTTTGCTGCTCATGAGCGCGGTGATGATCTCGCGCGTCATTGGATACATCCGTGAGGCCTACATCGCCTACGCATTTGGCGCCGGATCGCAGACCGATGCCTATGTCGCCGCCTTTACTCTGCCCGACTGGCTGAATTACATCGTCGCCGGGGGCACCGCCTCCATCACCTTCGTTTCCATATACACGCGTTTTTTGGCAGAGAAGCGAGAAGATCAGGCCCAGAAAACGTTTTCAGTCATCATCACCGTGATGACTACCGTGTTGGTTATTGGCACGTGTCTGGCGGAAATCTTCACGCCGCAATTCGCGCACTGGATGTTCCGCGGATTCACTGCGGAGCAACTCCGCCTTTGCGTTCACCTCACCCGCATTCTGTTGCCGGCACAAATTTTCTTTTATGTAGGCGGAATTGTCTCTGCAGTATTGCTTTCCCACCGGCTCTTCTTGTTTCCTGCCTTCGGACCGTTGATCTACAACCTCTTTATCATTCTGGGCGGAGTCGTCGTGGGGAAGCAGCTCGGGATCGCTTCACTGGCGTACGGTGCGCTCTTAGGCAGCTTTGTGGGACCTTTCCTGGTGAACGCCATGGGTGCCGCGCGCGTTGGTATCGGCTATCGGCCGTCATTCGATCTGCGCAATCACAGTTTCCGCGATTGGGTTCGCCTGTCGATTCCCCTGATGCTGGGCGTCTCTCTGGTTACGGCGGATGACTGGATCCTACGCTACTTCGCCTCAAGCGGGATCGGCGACATCGCCCGCCTGAACTATGCCAAGCGGCTCTTCGCCGTTCCTATGGCGGTTTTGGGACAGGCTACTGGCCAGGCCTCGCTTCCGTTTTTTGCTCGGCTGTTTGGTGAAAAACGAATGCAGGAATTCGCAATTACCGTGAATGCGTCGGTCTATCGCATTGCGGCCGTTTCTTTTCTTGCCACCGGTTGGATGATGCCAGCCGCACTGCCGATCATTGATCTTGTCTACCGGCGCGGCCATTTCCTCTTTTCCGATTCGCAGCAAACTGCCAGCTATTTTTTCTGGTTCTCACTTTCGCTGGCTTTCTGGTCGGCGCAGGGACTCTACGCGCGCGCTTTCTACGCCGCCGGAGACACCCTAACG
>WNFB01000115.1_pt1 | contig 51406 bp, 54 predicted proteins | sample 5400501 | NCBI WGS metagenome assembly WNFB01 (sample SAMN13153341, study PRJNA577476) | soil metagenome | isolation source: 200 cm saprolite under Douglas fir tree site 2 hole 1 | place: USA:California | collected 2015-04-18 | reverse complement strand
CGACTCGGTGCGCCACGAGCTTGCCGTCGCAGCCGCCGCGTACAGCTTCCGACAGGCGGCGCGCCAGGAGCAGGCGCGGGTCTATGGGCTAGCGGGATACGCCAACGTGGAGTCGGCTGTCGTGCCGCTGCTGCCGCCTCACGTGCAAGGTCCGTTGGAGGATTCGATCTCCGCGTTGCACTCCCTCTACATCCTTGGCGGCATCGACCAGTACTATCTGGTGAACCCCCACTACACCCTCCTGTACTCAGCCGCGGCCCCTCTGGAGACACTTCGCGCTTATTACAACGAGGCCTACCGACGCTACGGCATCGACCCCAGTTACCTTGCCTCGATCAACTTCATCGAGAGCAAGTTCGGCCGGGTCAATGGACCGTCATCGGCCGGGGCACTGGGTCCGATGCAGTTCATCCCGAGCACCTGGGCGGAGTACGGGCAGGGGGGCAACATCATGGACCCGCACGATTCGATCCTCGCTGCGGCCCGCCTGCTCGTCCACAACGGCGCGCCCTACAACATGCGCAACGCGATCTGGCACTACAACCCCGATTTCGATTACGTCGACGCAGTGGAGGCGTTCGCTCGCGCGTACCGGTCCGACCCCGGCTGGCTCGACCGCATGTATTACTGGGACACGATGGGCTAGGGCCCTTCAGCTCGTTCGTTAGAGTAAGTACTCATGGAGTACCGGATCGAACAATTGGCCCGGGCAGCCGGCGTCGCGGTAGACACGATCCGCTTCTACCAGGGCAAGGGCCTGCTCGAGGCGCCTCGGCGCGAGGGCCGGGTGACCTGGTACGGCGACTCGCATGTCGAGCGGCTGAGGCGCATCAAGGAGCTCCAGCAGCAGGGCTTCACCCTGACCGTGATCCAGCGCTTCCTGGCCGGTGAGTTGGAACCGTCGGACGAGGCGCTGGTCGCGGCGGTCACCCGGCCGTCCGCGCCGCAAACCCTGACGCTCGGCGAGCTCGCGGACCGCAGCGGAGTCGCCGAGCCGCTGCTGAGAAGCCTCGAGCAAACCGGTTTGCTGGTACCGATCGAGGGGGGCGAGGAGCCGCTCTACCCCGCCGACGACCTGGAGGCGATCTCGGCGGGCATGAAGCTGATCGCCGCCGGCGTGCCGCTGGGCTCGTTGATGGAACTGGGCAAGGACCACGCCGCGGCAGTCGACCGCACGGCGCGGCAGGCCGTCGACCTCTTCGATCGCTACGTGCGCGAGCGCATCCAGGCGGAAGGTGGCGAGACCGAGGCTGCGGAGCGCAGGCTGCTCCAGACCTTCAACGAGCTACTCGAGGCCAGCGGGACGTTGGTCCGCCACCACTTCCAGCGCACGCTTCTGCGCGCGGCGCGCGAGCACATCGAAAAACGGGAATGAGTCAGCCCCTCCGGCGCTCAGCGCCACCTCCCCATGAAGGGGGAGGAGAGCGCGAGTGATCACCACCACAACAATCCGCACGCGCGAGCTCGATCGCACGCCGGATCTTGTCGACACCGTCACTGCGGCAAGGGACGCCGGCCACGAGGTGATGCTCATCGAGCGACCGATGCCTGACGCGGTCAGCGTCGCGGCGATCGGTCGCGCCCTCGACATGGTGTCTGCCCGCGGTGGCGTCGCGCTCGAGGACGCGGACGGCAAGACGCTCGATTTCGAAGCCGGAGACAACCGGATCCTCGCCGCATCGCGGCTGTGGCAGCGTCTCCGCTTTCCCGTCGATGCCGTCGCCGTAGGCGGCTTCGCATACCGCGTGGACCGCGATCCGGGGGGTCCGTGGTCCGGATTTCCCGCCCTGCTGTTTCGCATCCCCGCGCTTGCCATCAAGCGGAGCCGCGGCCGCACCTTTGTCTCGGCCGCCTCGCCAGACGCCGAGGGGCTCCTGGAGCTGAGCGCTGCCGGCGTTCGGGCGCCAGCCGCGCGCCGGCTCGACGTGTCATCGGTCCGCAACCCGCTGGCGTGGACCGCGGCCGTCGAGGGAGCCGCGGCGCGTCTGCGCGCCGGCGAAGCGGAAAAGGTCGTTCTGGCGCGTGAGGTCCTGGCGCGCGGAGACGGCGTCGTTTCGGCGGGCATGGTGGTCCGCGCCCTTCGCGCCGCCTACCCCTCCTGCTTCACGTACCTGGTCGGCGGTGCGGATGGAACCGCGTTCGCGGGCGCGTCGCCCGAGCTGCTCATCCGGCGCTCGGGTTCGCACGCATTCGCGCAACCTATGGCGGGCTCGGTGGCGCGCGGCGCGAGCGACGCCGAGGACGAGCGCCTCGCCCGCGTACTGACCGAGAGCGACAAGGACGCCGATGAGCATCGCGTCGTCTCGAATTTCGTCGTCAAGGCGCTGCAACCGTTCGCTTCATCTGTCAGCTCACGGGGCCCAGAGGTCGTTCGCTTCACCAACATCCAGCACCTCGCGACCAGCGTCGACGTAGACCTTCGCGCGCCCGCCGCGGACGTGCTCACGCTGGCGGCTGCGCTGCATCCGACCCCTGCCGTGGGCGGATGGCCGCGCGAGGCCGCCGACTCATTGATCGACGAGCTGGAGGGGATGGAGCGCGGTTGGTACGCAGGCGCGGTGGGCTGGATCGACGGCGGCGGTGACGGCGAGCTGGCTATCGCGTTGCGATGTGGCCTGTTGTGGGAAGACGGCGCCCGACTTTACGCTGGCGTGGGAGTGATGCCCGACTCGGATCCAGCTCGAGAGCTCGAAGAGACGGAGCTCAAATTCAAAGCTTTGCTCACCGCGCTCATCTGATGCAGGCGACCATCAACGGCGCACGCATCCACTACGAGCGCGAGGGCGCGGGTTTACCTGTCCTGTTCCTGCATGCAGGCATCGCGGACGCGCGGATGTGGGAGCCGCAAGCTGCGGTCTTCGCCAAGCACTTCGATGTGATCCGTCCCGAGACGCGGGGCTTCGGCCAGTCGGAGCTTCCGCCCCAGCGTTGGTCGCCCGTGGCGGACCTGCTCGCCCTGATGCAGCATCTTCAGCTCAAGCCGGCCCACCTCGTGGGCTGCTCCATAGGCGGCGGCATCGCCATCGACTTTGCGCTGGAGCATGCGGAGCGAATCTCCAAGCTGGTCCTGGTCGGGCCTGGGATCAGCGGAGCCAACTTCGGCGAGAAGTACCCGGAGGTCTTTGCGGAAGTCCGCGCGGCCGACGAGGCAAACGACATGGGCGCGGTGAACCAGGCGGAGATGCATCTGTGGCTCAACGGACCCCGCCGGCCGCGAGGGTACGTGAAGCAGTCGCTGCGCGACCTGTTCCTGGACATGAACGGCGGGAACGTCAACGCCGATTGGGAGAGCGCGCCGACCGATGACCTCAATCCGCCGGCCGCCCAGCGATTGCACGAGATCACCGCGCCCACGCTGGTCGTGGTCGGAGATGAAGACGTGCCCCCGATTTTCGATGCGGTCGACCTGCTGATGAAAAAGGTGCCTCACGCGCGCAAGGCGGTGATCCACGACGCGGCGCACCTTCCGAATCTGGAACACCCGGACGAATTCAACCGCCTGGTGCTGGAGTTCCTGCTCGAGGACTAGGCCGATCTGAGCGCGGAAGCCGCGGCCTCCCAGCAGAGACGGTGGCCGTTCACGCTGTCCTCTCGCTTGAACCTGACGACCACCATCGTCGGCGTCGGCGCGGCAATGGCGTCGGCGATCGCCGGCTCGAGACCGGACCGGTCGGTGACCGGGCTGTAGACGAGGCCATACAGCCGCGCCACCTGCGAGAGATCGAGCCCGAGCGGCGTGGCGAAGATCTCCTCGAAAACATCCTGGTGCTCGGCCTGGGGCAGGAAGTTGAAGACCCCGCCACCGTTGTTGTCGCAGACGACGAGAGTCGCCTTGATGCCGTGCCGCTGGAGCGCCCAAAGGCCGTTCATGTCGTGATAGAGCGACAGGTCGCCGAGCATCAGGACGGTCGGCGCCGGATCGCCGCCGGTCGCAACGCCAAGCCCGCTCGAGACCAATCCATCGATCCCGCTCGCGCCGCGGTTGGCGAAGAAGCGCTGTTTCGGCCTGGCCAGGGGCCAGAAGCTGTCCGCTGCCCGGATCGGCATGCTCGAGCCGATGAACACGTTGCCTGGATCCGGCAGGCGCGCGCTCAGCGCCCTGGCGACATGGCCCTCGTGGAGCGGCGTGGAGACGATGGTGGCCGCGATCGCGGCCGAGGCGCGCTTCCCCGCACCGATCCATTGCTCGCGCCAGGCCGGTCGATCGACCGGCGGCAGCGCTTCGAGCAGCGGCTGCGGCTCGCATGCCATGACGTTGGTGGCGACGTGGTCCTCGTCGCGCCATGCGCGGTCCGGGTCGAGCAGGAACGTAGGCGCCGCGGCCGCCGCCAGCCATCGGTTCATGACCCGCGATGTGGGCATGGCGCCGAGGCGGATGACAAGGTCGGGACCATGCTGCAGCGACCATCCCGCGCGCAGCAGGGCCTCATACGACTCGACGACCGGGCCGGCTTCGGCCCGGCGCAGCTGGGACGTTGGTTCAGCGAGCAGCGGCACACCCAGCCGGTGGATGGCCGCGGCCAATCGGTCGCCCTCTCGCATCGCGCCGGCGACGATCAGGGGACGCTGCGAGCGCTGCAGCGCGGAGGCGAGCGTGGCGACCTGCGCCTGGCTCGGCAGAAGCCGGCCGGTGGTCATCGCCTGCGCCGGCGCTCCTTCAGCGATCGGAATGTGGCCGGGCCGGGGCACCAACGGCTCGCGAAAGGGAAGGTTCAGGTGCACAGGGCCGCCGCCGGCCGCCTCCGCAACCGCCCGCGCTGCGAGACGCCGCCACATGCGAGCGGCGTTAGGCATCTCCACCGGCGCGCCAGGATCGAAGAACCAGCGCACCGCGCTTCCGTAGAGGTGCTGCTGATCGATCGCCTGGTTGGCCCCCACTCCCTGCAGCTCCGGAGGCCGGTCCGCGGTCAGGACGATGAGTGGAGTGCGCGAGTACGACGCCTCCACCACGGCCGGATGAAATTCCGCCGCCGCCGTGCCCGACGTGCACAGCACGACTGCCGGCTTGCCGGTGGCCTTGCCGAGGCCGACGGCAAAGAAAGACCCGCATCGTTCGTCGATCTGGACGAGGACCTTGATGCGTGGATGCCGCTGCAACGCCATGGCGATGGGCGCCGAACGCGAGCCCGGCGACACGCAGGCAAACTCGACGCCCTGCGCCGCCAGCTCGTCGACGAAGGTGGCGGCGAAGGATTGCGCTACATCGGCCATAACATCGAGTCGTGATTCTGGAGGGTGAGGACGTCAGGCTGAACTACTTTGTGGCCGGCGACGGTTCGCCGGTCACCTTCCTGCACGGCTTCACCCAGAGCGGACGGAGCTGGCTCGAGCTGATTTCCAGGATGCCGGAAAGATGGAAGTGGATCGTGCCGGACCTCCGGGGCCACGGGCAGACAGAAGCTCGCCGCGGCGCGCCGTGCTCCATGGAGGCCTGCACCTCCGACCTCGAGGCGCTTTGGGACGAGCTCGGCGTCGAACGGACGCACCTGGTCGGCTACTCGATGGGCGGGCGCCTCGCCCTCCACGTCGCCGTGCGGCGTCCTCAGCGCATCCTCTCGCTCCTCACCGTCGGAGCCCACGCGGGCCTGGAACAGGAGGCGCGCGCGGGGCGGCGGCAGGGTGATGACGCTCTCGCCGAGCGGATCGAGAGGGACGGCGTAGAGGCCTTCGTCAACTACTGGGGCTCGCTTCCGCTGTTCGCCGGACTGGAACGTCGCGGTCCGGGCCATGCCGGCGAGGTGCGCGCAGAGCGGCTGCAGAACCGCGCGGCGGGCCTCGCCTGCTCGCTCCGAGGCATGGGCGCCGGGGTCATGGAGCCGCTGTGGGACGAGCTCGCCCACGTCACGTTTCCCTGCACATTTGTCGCCGGGCAGCTGGACCACGGCTACGTAGCCTCCGCTCGCAGGCTGGCATCGACGGCGCCGAACGGGCGCTATGAGATCGTTCTGCGGGCGGGACACGCGGTCCACCAGGAAAGGCCCGACGCCTTCGCCCGAGTGCTGGCCTCTCACCTCGCCATGGCGAGGGCGGTCGGCGCTTCGGCTTCGAGCTCGACGTCCGACTGAAGGCCCGCCATGTAGCGCGCGGCGCCAAGGCGCTCTCGATCGAGCATCCCACCATGGTCGACGCGTGCGATGACGAAGGTCTTCTCGCCCACGCGGACGAATCGCTCAACCTCGCGCGCCACTTCCTCGGGCTTGCGTGCGGTGATCTTCACAGCAGCAACCCGAGCGTGAAGAGCAGCGCGTATGCCAGCTGCGCCATGGCCATGCGCTTGAGCGCGCGCACCAGGGCCGCAGGCTCAGTGGTCGCGAACGCGGTGCGCACAGGCACCGACGCGATGGGGATGCCGAAGTGGACCAGCATGATCGTCACGGGAGCGAGCCTGGTCATGAACACGACGATGGGCACCGCAAAGGCGGCGGACACCAAGACCAGGAGCAGGATTCGAGTTCGCTCGCGGCCGATGCGCGTGGCAAGCGTCCTCTTTCCGGCGACCTCGTCGCTGTCGATGTCGCGCAGGTTGTTGAGCACCAGGATCGCGGCCGCGAGAAAACCCATCGCGCATCCCATCAGGATGCTCAGCGTCGTGACCCGTCCGGTTTCGACGTAAACGGTCCCCACCGTCGCGACGAGGCCGAAGAAGACGAAGACGAACACCTCGCCCAGGCCGAGGTAACCGTATGGACGCGGACCCCCGGTGTAGAGCCAGCCCGCGAGCAGGCAGGCCGCTCCAACTACGAGCAGCCGGGCGTCGAATGCGAGGCTGACGCCAACGCCGGCGAGTGCGGCAACGCCGAAGGCGGCAATGGCTGCCATCCGCACCGCGTCGGGGCGAATCACCCCCGACGACGCCGCGCGTACCGGCCCGATCCGATTCGCGTCGGCGCCGCGCACGAAGTCCGAGTAGTCGTTCGCGAAATTCACACCGAGCTGGATGCCCAGGGCGACCGCCAGCGCGCCGATTCCGGCCGCCGATCGAGGTTCGCCGTAGTGCACCGCGATCGCGGTGGCGACAAGCACGGGGGCGACCGACGCCGCAAACGTCGCGGGCCTCACCGCCGACCACCACACGCGCGCCGCCGTCGGCCGGACTGCGGTCGTGACCATCGCCCTAGGGCCGCTTGGGAAACTTCGCGAAGTTAGGCTTGCGTTTCTGAACGTATGCGTCGCGGCCTTCCTGTGCCTCTTCGCTCATGTAGTACAGGAGCGTCGCGTCGCCGGCGAGCTGCTGGATCCCGGCCAGTCCATCGTCCGCCGCGTTGAGGCCGGCCTTGAGCATGCGCAGCGCAAGGGGACTGAGCTCGAGCATGCGCCGGCACCACGCGACCGTCTCCCGCTCCAGGTCGGCCAGCGGCACGACCTTGTTGACGAGCCCCATGTCAAGCGCCTGCTGGGCGTCGTACTGCTCGCAGAGGAACCAGATCTCGCGCGCCTTCTTCTGCCCGACGATGCGAGCCAGCAGACCGGCGCCGTATCCGCCGTCGAAGCTGCCGACACGGGGCCCGGTCTGGCCGAAGCGCGCGTTGTCGGCGGCGATCGTCAGGTCGCAGACGACGTGCAGCACGTGACCGCCCCCGATCGCGTACCCGGCGACCATCGCGACCACAGGCTTGGGTAGGCGCCTGATCTGCACCTGCAGGTCGAGCACGTTGAGCCTGCCTGTGCCCTTCGGGTCGACGTAGCCGTCGTCGCCGCGGACGCGCTGGTCACCGCCCGAGCAGAACGCTTCCGTGCCGGCGCCGGTCAGGATGATCACCCCGACGGTCGGATCGTCGCGCGCGACCTCGAACGCCTTCGCCATCTCGAAGACGGTCGTCGGACGGAAAGCGTTGCGCACGTCGGGGCGGTTGATCGTGATCTTCGCGATGCCGTCCCAGGTGTCGTAGAGGATGTCCTCGTACTCGCCGGACCGGACCCACCCGCGTTTCCGCTGATCTTTCAAGTCACCACTCCTAGAGCGATCACTAGCACCATCCCAGATGCTACGCCCTAGGCGCTCCTGTGGAAGCGGTCGGCGAGAGCTGCGGCGCTCAGACGGCCGAGGCCTAGGAAGCGACGAGCACCGGAGCGAACGCATCCGTTGATGCGTGAGCGAGGAGCGCAGGAGCTGACAACGGCATTCGGCCGAAATGGGCGACGCAGATCCGTCGATCCGGCTTTCACCGGAGCGCCTTAGTCGCTAGGCGCGCTGGCGAGGTCTCCGGCGGGGAAAGAGGCGGACGATCTTGGCGTAGTCGTCAGGCGTGTCGATGTCGTCCGGCCGGCCCGGCGCGGGCACCACGTCGAGCAGCTCCGGCCGGCCGTGCAGCACCTGGCGCGCGCCCGAGTCTCCCTTCAACGCGAACAGCTCGCCCCACAGCTCGCGGGAGAGGATCACCGGCGGCGCCCAACCGTCCTCGCCGCTGGACACCGCGACGGCGGGGCGAGACCCTTCGCGCCGCCACGCCCTCAGCAGCGTGGCCACGGTGCGCGAGCCGACCAGCGGCTGGTCGCCGAGCAGGACCATCGCGCCCTCTATTTCCGGCCGCAGGGCGCGCAAGCCCACCTGCAACGACGAGGCCATGCCGGTGTGCGCCTTGGCGTTGAAGATGAGCTCCGCCCTGCCGTCGATCGCGCGCCGCACGTCCTCCTCGGCGTAGACCACTACGGTCTGATGGCAGCCGCCCTCGGAAGCGGCCTCGAGCACGTGCCTGACCATCGGAACGCCGTCGATGTCGAGGAGGAGCTTTTGCGAACCCGGCATCCGCGAGCTCTTGCCGGCGGCGAGGACGATTCCTCCGACGGGCAGCAGCGCTGCGGCCAGGCGCTCGAACGGAGGCCGTGCCGCGCGGATCCATTCGACCTCGATGCCCGCTCGGATTGCGACCTCGGCAAAATCGCGGAGGCGTCCGCTGTCGCCGTCGACGAGCAGCAGGCGACGTCCGACGAGGTGCGATAGGTCCGGCACCTGCTCGGGCAGCCCGACCACGGCGACCGACCGGCAGTCGCTTCGCGACGCGATGTGCTGCAGCCCTGCGTCGAGGTCCTTACCTCGCACGACCATCGAGTGCGGGCCCTCTGGCTCGCGATACGTACGGCCTCGAATCGCGAGGTCGAGGTCGCCCATGACGAACACAGACAAAGCCCGGTCAGCATGCCAGATGGGACCGGAATTACTCTCTCCTGAATGGCCATTCTTGGGGCTCATGTCGACTCGTCCGGCGGACTCCACCTGGCCTTTGAGCGCGCGAAGGCGATGGGGGCGGAGGCCATACAGGTCCACCCTACTCCGCCCGGCTTTTGGGGGTCTCCGAAGCTCGACGAGAATCGAATCGCGACGTTCAAGGAGGCGGCCGCCAAGCATGGACATCCGCCGTTCTACTTTCACGCGGTCTACCTGATCAACCTGGCGGGCGATGACCCGACCCTGCGCCAGCGCTCGGAGAGCACCCTCGCGGGCTACCTCAAGGCGGCGGATGAGCTGGGGGTCGACGGCGTGATCTTTCACACGGGTTCGCACAAGGGCGCGGGCTTCGAGGCGCGGCTGCCATCGATCACCGAGCACCTGAGGCACGTCCTGGAAAGGGCCGATCCCAAATCGGCGCGACTGCTCATCGAAAACAACGCAGGCCTCGGTGGCTGCGTGGGGGCGAGATTCGAAGAGATCGCCCAGATGCTCAGCGCGCTCGACGGCGACCGCCGTGTCACGGTTTGCTTCGACACCTGCCACGCCTTCGCGTCGGGCTACGACGAGCGCAACGCTGCGGAGGTCAAGAAAACGATCGACGAGCTGGACCGCGTGGTGGGGCTGAAGCGCGTGGATGTCATCCACTGCAACGACTCCGTGACCGGCCTGGGGTCGAACCGTGACCGCCACGCCAACATCGGGACGGGTCAGATCGGGGAGGAGGGCTTCCGGGCCCTGCTTCACGAGCCCAGGCTCGCGAAGCTCCCTTTCATCCTGGAAGTGCCGGGCGCGGGTGGCGGGCCCGACGCCGAGCAGGTTGCCGTCTTGCGAAAGCTGGCCGGCTGACGCCAGCCTGGCGCCGGCTGGCCGCGTAACCGGCTCTAGGCTGCGTCCGAGGCGCTGTCGCTGTCGTCGTCGACCAGGTGGATGGGCCGGCGGCGCGGCGGGCGGCGCATGGCAAGGCCGGCGAGCCAGACCCGCGTCCCGAGCGTGCCTAGCAAGCCGAGCAGGCTGTTCAGCGTGGTGTCGCCGTAGAGCCGCCTGTTCTCGGCCTCACGCTGGATGTCCTTGAGCCGCTGCCACATCACGTCCTCGTTCAGATACGGGTTCATTTTCAACCTCCTAACCAGCTAATTCTCTATGCCAGTTATTATAACCGATGTTGCGTCTTTTGTGGTTACGGGTAAACTAAATTTCGATGTCTGAACGGGAAACGGCAGGCGGCGAGCTGGGCTTGATCCAGGCCTTTGTCAACACGCTCGACATGGTGCCCCGGAACGAGGAGCTCACCGATCCAAACACGCTCAAGGGGTGGCTGGTTGCAAGAAACCTGATGGACGCCTCGCAGCCGGTCGACGAGGCCGACCTTCGCAACGCGCACGCGGTGCGGGAGGCCATGCGGGCCGTGATCGGCGGAAATTCGAGCTACCCGATCTACCCCGTCGAGCTGGCGACATTGAACGAGGCCGCGAGCGCCAGCCGCCTGCGCATGCGCTTTGCGCCCGACGGCAGGGCCCGACTCGAGCCCGAGTCGTCAGGCGCGGTCGGCGCGATCGGCCGCCTCGTGGCGGCGTTCTACTCGGCGATGCAGGACCCAGACTGGGAGCGGCTCAAGCTGTGCAACTCGGACGCCTGCCGCTGGGTGTTCTACGACCGCTCCAAGAACCACTCGAGCCGCTGGTGCACCATGGCCTCCTGCGGCAACCGTGAGAAGGCGCGCCGCTTCAGACAGAAAGGAACGGCCGCTTCCGCACCAGCTCGGGGCTGAACGCCTCGGTCAGCTGGACCAGGCGGTCGTAGGCGACCAGGGCGCGCAGCTGGACGCTTCGCGGGCTCCCGTTGAGCGGCACGATCTTGATCCGGCCGAACCCAACCCCCCACGACCCGGGCTTCTTGAGCTCGATCTGCTTGATCTGGTCCCTGGCCAGGTCGAAGTCTTTCACCCGATCCAGCTCGGAGATCACCTTCTCGTTCTCCTCTTCAGACAGGGTGGGCATCAGCTCGCCCTGGATGTAGCCGGCCATCGTGCCTGTTAGCTCGGAGCCTCCGTGGCTTCCGGGATCGACACCGATGAGCCTTGCCGTCGTGAAGTAGAACCCGTAGCCGACCCGCACGCCGAGCGGGCCTCGGGAAAGGAGACCGCCCATGAACCCGCCGATGAACGTTTCGCTCACGCGCGGGCGGCGCGCATCGACACGCCCGAACCACCGAAGCGAACCGCGGTGATCTCGGCCAGGATGCCGAGCGCCGTCTCCTCCGCCCCGCGGCCACCGAGGTCAAGGCCGATGGGGCCGTGCACGGCGGAGAGCTGCTCCTCCGTGAAGCCTTCGCGACGCAGCGCATCGAACCGGTTCTGGTTGGTCTTGCGGCTGCCGATGGCGCCGATATAGCCGGGCCGCTGCTTCATCACCGCGCGCAGCGCGGGTAGATCGAACTTCGGGTCGTGGGTGAGGATGACGATGTAGGTCGAGCTGTCGACCTCCAGCTTCGCCATGGCCTCGTCCGGCCAGGCCACGATCAGCTCGTCCGCCTCGGGAAACCTCTCCTTCGTCGCAAACTTCGCGCGCGCGTCGATCACCGTCACTCGATAGCCCATCAACTTCGCCAGGCGATGCAGAGGGATCGCGATGTGGATCGCGCCGATGATGACGAGGTGGGCGGGGCGGCGGAAAGGCTCGATGAAAAGTTCGCCATCGCGCCGAGCTAGCTCTGACCCTGGCGGCGTGCCCTCCACCAGCTCAGCCTCGCCTTTCACCAGGTTCGTCCGCAACGTCGCGGGCTCATTGCGGTTCAGCATCCCAACGAGCTGCCTCTGCACCTTGCCCATCGGCTGTATGAAGACTTCGATATGACCGCCGCAAGCGAGGCCGACTTCGAACGCGACATCGTCCGCGACCCCAAACGCCGCGATCTTCGGAGTGCCTGACTTCAGGACCTTCTGCGCCTCTTCGAAAACAGCGCCCTCGATGCATCCGTTGGAGACCGAACCCGCCATCTTCCCCGAGCGGGTGACGAGCATCTTGGAGCCCAGGGGGCGTGGACTCGAGCCCCAGGTCTCGATGACCGTGACGATGGCGATGTCCTCTCGACCGCCGATCCATTCGTTCAGCTCGTTGAGGACTTCCCTCATCGCACGCTCCTGCTGTCCAACCCAGCCAGAAGTCTGCCGAGGTCATCCAGCGCCTCCACGTTGTGTGCGGCGAGAAAATCGTCGCAGTACGGCAGCGCCGCGGCCATGCCCCGAGTCAGCGGCTCGTATCCCTCGGAGCCGAGGAGTGGGTTGAGCCAGATCAACCTGTGGGCGGACCGCCGCAGGTGCACGAGCTCGGCGCGGAGCTGAGCGGGATCGCCTCGGTCCCACCCGTCGCTGATGATGATCACCACCGCGCCATGGCCCAGCACCCGGCGCGCCCAGTGGCGGTTGAAGTCGCCGAGCGCATCACCGATGCGAGTCCCGCCGCTGAAGTCGTGGACCCTCTTGCTCACCGAGTCCAGCGCCCGGTCGAGGTCGCGCTGTCGCAGCAGGCGGGTGATGCGCGTGAGCCGCGTCGAGAACACAAATGCCTCGAGGTCCTCACGACGCGCGATCGCGTGGGCGAAGATCATGAGGAGTCGCGAGTAGCGCTCCATCGACCCGCTCACATCGCAAATCAGGACGAGGGGGCGCCGCCGCACGCGCGGCCTGCGGCGAAACAGGGTCATCAGCTCGCCGCTGGAGCGAATCGCGTGGCGCGCCGATCGCCGAAGGTCGATCCGCCCCGCGCGCGACGGTCGCAGCCGTCGCGTGCGCCGTTCGGCGACGCGCCACGGGGCCTGCTCGAGGAGACGGCGGACCTGCTCGGTCTCGGCCCACGTCATCTCATCGAAGTCCTTGTGCCGGAGCAGCTCCTCCGCGCTGTAACCGCTGGAGGAGGCGGGGAACTCGGTCGGGTTCTGCTCGCGGTTGATCTGCGAGGTGTTGAGCCCGAGCGCGTTCGCCCAGATCTTCGCCCGCTCTGGCGAGAGAGGCAAAGCACGGCTGCGCCCGGGAATGACGCCGGCCGAGGCGCGTGGGTCGGGCGGCGCCCAGAAGATGTCGAAGGCGGCCTCGAAGGTCGGGAGGTCCTCCTTCCGGCTCACGAAGACCGATCGAAGCGCGTTGCGAAAATCGACCTGCTGCATCAGGTCGATGAAAGCCAGCGCGCGGGTGGCGTCTGTCAGGCGTCGCGGACCTGCCTCGAGCCCTGCGTCGTGCAGCAGCCGCGCGAACGCGCCGAGCCGGGGGAGCAGATCCACGGACGTCTCAGGCACGCTGCGCCTTCTCGACCAGCGCCGGCACCTGTTCGCGCACCCGTTCCAGGTCTTCCTGGTACTTCAGCGCCGCGCCCATCGTCGCGCTCACGAGACTGGAGTCGATGCGTGTCGCGCCAAGCGCGGCCAGGGAGCGCGCCCAATCGAGCGTCTCCGCCACGCCCGGCACCTTATAGAGGTCCATGCCCCTGAGCCCCTGGACCAGCGCCGCGACCTCGCGAGCAAGGCCGTCGGCCGCCTCTGGCGCGCGAGCGCGCACGATCTCGACCTCCTTGTCCAGGTCGGGATAGTCGATCCAGTGATAGAGGCAGCGGCGCTTGAGCGCGTCGTGCACCTCACGCGTGCGGTTGGAGGTGATCACAACGAAAGGGACCTGGCGCGCCTTGATGGTGCCGATCTCGGGGATCGAGACCTGGAAGTCGGAGAGCAGCTCGAGGAGGAACGCCTCGAACTCCTCGTCCGACCGGTCGATCTCGTCGATCAGCAGCACCGGAGGAGTTGTGTCGTCGTTGTCGATCGCGTCGAGCAGCGGCCGGCGCAGCAGGAATTCCGAGCTGAAGATCTCGCGCTCAGCCGCGCGTCGATCCTCCCCCTCACTCATCAGCCGGATGTGCAGCAGCTGTCGCGGGTAGTTCCACTCGTACACCGCGTGGGCCAGGTCGATGCCCTCGTAGCACTGCAGGCGGATCAGCCGGGCGCCGAGCACCTCGGCCATCACCTTGGCCGCCTCGGTCTTGCCCACACCCGCCTCGCCCTCGATGAAGAGCGGTTTCTGCAGCTGGAGTGAGAGATAGATCGACGTCGCGAGGGCGTGGTCGCCGATGTACCGGCGCTCGCGCAGGCGGCGCTCGACATCCTCGATCGTCGCGGGAGCGCTCACGGAGACAAAGAGTACGAGGTGGCCCGGTCAGCCGGACCGAGCCACCCCGCGACTTTATTGGCCCTGTGCCTGCTGGATCGCCCGCTTCGTAAGCACCCGGGCGAGGTGCTTCTTGTATTCGGGGCTCGCCCGCAGGTCGCCTGCGGGGTCGAGGCCGTCGGAAGCGTGCTGCGCGGCCTCCTCCGGCTTGGCGCCGTCGTGCAGCGCCTTCTCCACCGCCGAGGCCCTGACCGGTTTCGGCCCGACGTTGGTGAGGCCGATTCGCCAGCCGCCGTTGATCTTCTGGGCCGCGACGCCGACGATCGCCCAGTCGAACAACCGGCGGCGGAACTTCACGTACTTGTGCGGCCCGTTGGCCACCGGGAAGACGACTTCGGTCACGACCTCGTCGGGTCCGAGCGCCGTGGTGAAGAGGTCCTTGAAGAAATCGTGCGCGGGGATGGTGCGCCGGTTGGTCACGATGTCGGCGTCGAGCATCAGTGCAACCGTCGGATAGTCGCCCGCCGCGTCGGCGTGCGCGATGACACCGCCCATCGTCCCCATGTTGCGCACCTGGTTGTCACCGACCTCGCCGGCGATCTCGGCAAGCAGCGGCAGCTTGTCTTTGACGACGGACGAGTTCTGGATCGCCACATGGCGCGTGAGCGCTCCGACGTGCAGCTTGCCTCCGCGCTCGGTGATGTGGTCGAGCTCCTTGATGCCGTTGATGTCGACGAGCGCAGAGGGCTGAGCGAGTCGCAGGCGCATGAGCGGGATCAGGCTGTGGCCGCCCGCCAGTACCTTTGCGTCCTCACCGAACTTCTTGAGCAGTTTCGAGGCCTCCTCGACCGAGGAGGCGCGAGCGTATTCGAATGCGGCGGGGATCACTTGCGTGCCTCCTTCATCATCTTCCAGAGCTTGTCCGGGCTCGCGGGCATGTCGACGTGCTTGATGCCGAGCGGGCTCAAGGCGTCGCAGATGGCGTTGATCACCGCGGCGCTCGCGGCGATCGTCCCGGCTTCACCGATCCCCTTCACGCCGAGGTCGTTGGTCGGGCTCGGCGTGATGGTCTTGTCGATGATCATCGGCGGGATCTCGTTCGCCGACGGGACCATGTAGTCGATCATCGTCCCCGTCCTCAGCTGTCCGGTGTCGTCGTCGTAGACGACTTCCTCGTAGAGCGCCTGCGCGATCGCCTGCACGACGCCTCCATGGATCTGTCCGTCGACGATCATCGGGTTGATGATGTTCCCGCAGTCATCGACGGCGACGTACTTGGTGATCTGCGGGCTGCCCGTCTCGGCGTCGATCTCCACCACCGCCACATGCGTGCCGAATGGCCAGACGAGATTGGGCGGATCGAAATAGGCGACCGCTTCGAGTCCCTGCTCCATGCCCTCGGGCAGGCTCATCCCGTAGCTGGCGAAAGCGACTTCGCCGAACGCCTTTGCCTTGTCGGGCGAACCCTTGACGTGATAGCTGCCGTGCTCGAAGACGACGTCCTCTTCCGCCGCCTCGAGCATGTGGGCGGCAAGCTTCTTGCCCTTGTCGATCACCTTGCCGACGGCCTTGCTGATGGCGACGCCGCCTACCGCCAGGCTGCGGCTGCCGTACGTGCCGTATCCGAACGCGGTGCCTTCCGCGGTGTCACCGTGGCGCAGCTCGACGTTTTCGAGGGGCATGCCCAGCTGGTCGGCCGCGATCTGGGTGAACGTGGTCTCGTGGCCCTGGCCATGTGAGTGGGTTCCGGTGTAGACGATCACCGAACCGGTCGGCGTCACCCTCACCTGGGCCGACTCCACCAGCGCGATGCCGCCGGTCGCCGGCGCGGTCGCGGCGCTCGGGCCGAAGCCGCACAGCTCGATCCAGGTGGACAGCCCGATGCCCATGAAGCGGCCTTGCTTGCGCAGCTCGGCCTGCTTCTTGCGCAGTTCCTGGTAGCCGGCGAGCTGCAGCGCCTTGTCGAGCGCCTTCTCGTAGTCGCCTGAGTCGACCACGAGCCCGAAGTTCTGCGTGAACGGAAAGTCCTCGGGCTGGATGAAGTTCTTCCGCCGGACGTCGACCGGGTCCATCTTCAGCTCGAGGGCGACCAGGTCGACCATCCTCTCGACCAGGTGCGTGGCCTCGGGCCTGCCGGCTCCGCGGTACGGATCGGTGGGCACGCGGTTGGTCAGCACTCCGACCGTGCGCGCCGAGATGCCCTTCCACTTGTATGCGCCGCCCGCCATCAGGCATGCGACGGGTTGGAAGGCGCCGAAGGTGCCGTGGTATGCGCCAACGTCGACGTACTGGACGACCCGCATGCCGAGCAGCGTGCCGTCCTTCTTCGCGGCGACCTCGCAGTCATAGAACTGTCCGCGGCCGTGCGTCGCATTCTGGATCGACTCGGTCCGGGTCTCGATCCACTTCACCGGCCGCTCCGCGATTCGCGAGAGCGCCGGCACCAGGTAGTCCTCGGGATACGGGCTGATCTTGCTTCCGAAACCGCCGCCCACGTCGGGCGAGATGACGCGGACCTGGCTCTCCTTGAGACCCATCGCGCCCGAGACGAACAGGCGGATGAAGTGCGGGTTCTGGCTCGACATCCAGATCGTGAGCTTCTTGTCGAAGCCCTCGTACTCGGCCATCACTCCGCGCGGTTCCATGGGCACCGGGGCCAGCCGGTTCTGGAGGATGCGCTCCTTGACGACGACGTCGGCCTCTTTGAACGCCGCCTCGGTCACGTCGGATCCGGTGTAGGTGAAGTCCCAGCACACGTTGTCCGGCCCGCCCTCGTGCGCCTTCGGGCTGCCGGGCGCCAGGGCTTTCTCGGTGTCCATCACCGCCGGGAGGTCCTGGTACTCGACCTGGATCAGGTTGGTGGCGTCGGCTGCCTGGCCCTTGCTCTCGGCCAGGACCACGGCGACGATCTCGCCCTGGTAGCAGACCTCCTTCTCCGCGATCGGGAATCGCTCAGGGACGTATTTCTTCTCCGCCACGAATGCGGGCGCAGCCGGGTGGGTGCCCGCGAGCTGTCCCTTGAAGTCCCGCGCGGTGTAGACGCCGACCACTCCCGGCGCCTTGCTCGCGTCTGTGATGTCGATGCTCTTGATGCGCGCGTGCGCGAGGGGGCTGCGCACGAACGCGGCGTATGCGGTGCCCTGGCGCGTGAAGTCGTCGATGTAATGGCCGTGGCCAGTGATGAGACGAGGGTCTTCGCGGCGGTGGATCTTCGCTCCGACGAGCTGGGTGACCGCCATCTCAGTTGCCTCCCGCCGCGACCGTCGTCTTTCTGGCCGGCGTCGCGCTCATCGTCTTGGCGGCACTCTGCACGGCCTTGACGATGTTCACGTAGCCAGTACACCTGCAGAGGTTGCCTTCGATCCCCTTGCGGATCTCATCTTCGGTCGGGTTCGGGTTCTCTGCCAGCAGATAGGCCGCGGCCATGATGAAGCCGGGCGTGCAGTAACCGCACTGCAGGCCGTGCTCGTCCCAGAACGCCTGCTGGATCGGGTGCAGCTCGCCGTCTTTGGCCATGCCCTCGATCGTCATCAGGCTCTTGCCCTCGGCCTGGACCGCGAACATCGTGCAGCTCTTGACGGCCTTGCCGTCGACCAGGATCGTGCAAGCGCCGCACTGGCTGGTGTCGCAGCCGATGTGCGTGCCGGTCAGCCCCAGGTTGTCGCGCAGGTAGTGCACGAGCAGGAGGCGAGGCTCGACCTCATGCTCGTGCTTACGGCCGTTGACGGTTGTCGCGACCTTGTGCTTCATGCTCCTAAACCCCTCCAAAAGCGGCACGCCGGCGGCGCCGCCGCACCTCAGCGCAGATGAACCCCTCTATTGCGCTACTTTTAGGCCGGAAATGCAACTGGAGAATTCTTTCCAGGTCAACGCCCCACCCGACCGGGTGTTCGATTACCTCCTCGACGTCAACAAGGTCGTGGGCTGCGTGCCCGGCGCAGAGCTGACCGAGGTCGTCGACGCCAGCACCTTCAAGGGCAAGGTCAAGATCAAGGTGGGGCCGATCACGGTCGCCTACAACGGCACGGCGAGGATCTCGGACCGCAACGACGCCCAGCGCACGGCCACGCTCACGGCGGAGGGCCGGGAGACGACGGGTCCCGGCTCAGCCCGGGCCTCTGCGCTGATGAAGGTGCAGACGGCCGGCGAAGGATCGCTGGTGGAGATCGTGACCGAGTATCACGTGGCCGGCCGGGTGGCTTCGTTCGGCCGGGGCGTCATGGAGGACGTCTCCAAGCGACTGATCCATGACATGGCGAGCTGCATCCAGGCCAACCTCGAGGCAGCTGAGCCGCAGTTGGAGGATGACGTCTCGGCGGCCATTGCCCGGTCGGATGCGGCGCCGCGCCCTCAGGTCACTGCGGCCCCGGTCAATGCGTTTGCGCTGCTGTGGCACCTCGTAAAGGTGCGGCTCGCCCGGCTCTTCGGGGCGAAGTCAGCCTAGAAAGACCGCCAGCATCAGGTCGCGGTTGACCCAGATGTTGGGTTGGGTCCAGCTCTTGCCCGCCACCCCGAAGATCGTCACGGTGGCGTCCTGGATAGGGAAGAACCGTGCCCTCATCAGGATCTCCGTGTGCATCGAGGGCTCGCTGGCTTTCGGGAACTCGGCCGCACCCGTGACCATGAAATTCGAGGCCTGGAACATCACGTAGCGGCGGACCATGTCGGCCACCATGTCGGGTGGCGGCGGCTCCGGCTCGATGGTGCGGATGCCGCCGACCAGGTCCTTGTTGAACAGGCCTTCCGGGATCCCGTTGAGCGGCACCGCGCCGGGCACGAGCGGCTCGGCGCTGACGTTGCGCAGGTGAAACAGCGGCTCCGGGTCGTTGATCGTCTCGCGCAGCCTTCCGCCGCGGACCTGGATCTCGGCCGTGAGGCGCTGATACGAGGTCAGCACGTCGACCTTGCTCCAGGAGAGGTTCGCGCCGATCGAACCTGACGTCGGGCTTGACATCAGCGGGCAAGGATAACTCGACGGCCCCCAGTCTCAACGCCAGACAATGAGTCGGATGGACCTGGACGAGGCGCGCGCCCGCATCCGCCTCTGGCACCACCTGAACGCATTCATCTCGGTGTCAGAGGAGCAGGGCAGCGGAGCCGTCGTGGCGGTCAAGGACCTCGCCGACGTCAAAGGCATGGTCACGACGGCCGGCGGAATCATCCTGCCCGACGTCCCGGCCGGCGAGGACGCGCCGGTTGTCCGGCGCATCCGCGAAGCCGGGTGCGTGATCATCGGCAAGGCCAACCTGCACGAGTTCGCGTATGGGGTGACCAGCGTGAACCCGCATTACGGGGCGGTGCGCAACCCATACGACCCGAGTCGCGTGGCGGGCGGGTCTTCGGGCGGCTCGGCCGCAGCAGTCGCGGCCGGACTGTGCGACTGGGCGATCGGCAGCGACACGGGTGGGTCGATCCGCATTCCTGCCTCTCTGTGCGGCGTGGCCGGTTTCAAGCCCGCATTCGGCAGCGTCGACATCTCGGCGGTGATTCCCCTCAGCAGGTCGCTCGACACCCTCGGACCGATTGCGCCCAACATCCAGGCCACGGCGCGGGCCTACTCGATGATGTCAGGGGAGGAGGTGTCCCTCGAGGGTCTTTCCGCGCCGGTGCTCGGTATCCCGGCGGGCTGGGTGACCGAGGTTGATGAGCCCACCGCCGAAGCCTGGGGAATGATCTCGAGGGGCCTGCCCGAAGTCGAGTTCCTCGACCGTGGCCGTCTGTTCGAGGTCGGCCTGACCATCCTGCTGGCGGAAGCGGCCGATTATCACCGCCGCTGGGCCGCCGAATGCCCGGAGAAATATGGCGCTGACGTGCTTCGCCTCATCCGGCGCGGGCTCGAGATCCCGGCCGGCGAATACCAGGAGGCGCTGCACGAACGAGTAGAGCTGCAGGGGGCCGCGCGGCGCGCGATGGAAGGGGTCGACGCGCTGATTTTGCCCGCCACCGCGATCGTCGCCCCGCCGGTTGACTCCTCCCCTGAAGTTCGCGAGCCCCTTTCCAGGTTCACGCGCCCCTTCAATACCACCCACCAGCCCGTCGCGGTCCTGCCGGCGCCGGTGCAGCACGGACTGCCGGTGGGCACCCAGGTGGTTGGCCGCACCAACTCCGGCACTCTGCGCGCTGCAGCGTGGCTCGAGCGCGAGTGGCAAGGACTCGCCTCGTGAAGTCGAAGGATCTGTTCCCCGCGATCTTCAGCCGCCACGCGGCGTCGTACCAGCGCCGGCTCGATCAGATCCTGGCCAGGGGCCAGGCGGTCGGCCGCCGGCGGGCGATTGAGCTGGTCGGAGCAAGACCGGGGATGCGCGTGCTGGACCTCGCATGCGGTCCGGCGACTCTGAGCCAACGTCTCGCGGCGGAGGTGGCGCCGGGTGGCGAGGTCATCGGTGTGGACCTCGCCGAGGGGATGATCGAGCTTGCCCGCCGGGCCGGCATCGCCAACGCGCGTTTCGAGGTAATGGACATCGAGCAGCTCGCCTTTGCCAACGCGTCGTTCGATGCAGCGGTGTGCGGCCACGGGCTCCATTTCGTGCCCGACCTCCACAGGTGCCTGAGCGAGGTGCGGCGGGTGCTCAGGCCGGGAGCGAGATTTGCCGCCAGTGTGCCCGTCGGCTCTCCGAAGCAGCGGCCGTGGGCGCTGGTGGAGGAGGTCGTCGATCGCTACCTGCCGCCCGCGCCCGAGGCCGTCGACCGGCAATCGACTCGCGCCGTCGTGGCCAACCCCGAAGCTTTCAGAGCCTCCGCCCTGTCCGCCGGATTCGCGGAAGCCCGCGTGGAGGTGATCAGCGAGAAGGTGCGATGGAGCTCCGCCGAGGAGCTCGTCTCTCTTTTCGTGAGCTGGTGGGATTGTGCTGTCCGTATGGAAGCGACCGGCGCCGAGCAGCGGGAGGCTTTCGCCAGGGATGCGATCGCGGCGCTGAAGCGAGCCTATCCGCGCGACATCGAGACCGACGAAGCCAACCACGTCCTGTTCGCCGTCAGCTGAACGTGCCGCCTCCAAGCGCGATCCTGCGGCTGGTCGGCTTCGCGGTCGCAGCCGGGCTAGCGCTCGCGGGGGTGCAGCCCCTGGTTGCCGCCGCAGCAGGCGCTGTTGATTTGCGCTGGGCCTTCGGCCTCACTGCGCCGGCGCTGGTCACCGCCGGATTGATCTTCGGGGCCGGCCGGATCCTCAGCCACGGCGACACGGTGCAGCCGCCCTGGTACTCGGCGTGGCTGCTCCTGCCGGGATCGTTCCTGCTGGCCGGCGCGGCGGCGATGTGCATCTTCGGTGCGCTGGTCGAGCTCTCGCTGATCCCGTGGACCTTGTGGGTGCTGCTTGTTGTCGGCGGGTTGCTGTGGACCGCGGCCATGGCGCTGGTACGCAGTCACTCCCGCTGAAGGAACTCGCTAGGAAAGCGGTTTGGCGGACGGTGTCGCAGCGCCGGTCAGCCGATCCCTGATGGCGCGGCGCCCGCGCTCGAGGGCGCGAATCCCGTCTTCGCCCTTGAACCCGCTGTTGGCGCCGCCGAGCAGGCTGTCGAGCTCCCAGGCGAGCTGCTCCGGGTCCACCGCCGGTCCGATCTCGCCCGCCTCCTGAGCCTCCCGCACCGCGCGCTGCAGGCTGTACGACCAGTAGGCCTTCTTCTGCAGGACTGAGTCGCGGACCGGCCCGGGCCGCCGGCTGTCGTACTCCTCGGCCACGGCCCAGAAGAAGCAGCCTCCTGGAAACACCCCCCGCTCGACGTAGGACAGCCAGGAGTTGCACAGCGCCCAGACCCGTCCCACACCGCGTGGCTGGGCCAGCGCGGGACGGATGACCTCGTCCGTGAAGATCCGCGCCGCGGCCTCGACGGTCGCCAGGTGCAGCTCCTCCTTGGAGCCGAAATGGGCAAAGAGCCCGCTCTTGCTGATGCCGAGGTCGTCCGCCAGCCGCTGCAGGGAGACCGCCTCGAGCCCCTCGGCGGAGCCGACGCGCGCGGAGTGTTCGAGGATCGATTGGCGGGTCCGCATGCCCCGCAGCCGGCGCCGGTCGGTCTGTACGGCCATCACGGGGGTTGATATTAGCACGAACGGTCGGTTACTATTGACTTTGTACGACCGATCGTGCTATTTGTTTGGCAAGGAGGCTGGAAATGGTCGAGATCGAAGCGGGATGCGCCGGGCGGCCAGGGTTGGCCACCCTGGAGCCTTCGGATGGCGAGCTGCTGAGCCGAATGTTCGGGCGGCTCTCGCCGCAATCGGTCTACCGCCGGTTCTTCAGCCCGATCTCGAGGTCCGACGTCTTCCAGGCGTCGCTCCTTCGTGTCGACCACCACGACCACGAGGCCATCGCGGCGGTCGAGCTCGGCGAGATCGTCGGCGTGGCGCAGTACGCACGGCTGCCCGGCGCCAAGCAGGCGAACCTTGCGGTCGTGGTCGCGGACGGCTGGCAGCGACAGGGGCTCGGCACCCGGCTGATCGCGTGCCTCGCCGAACGCGCGGTCGAAGAAGGGGTCGACTCGTTCGCGGTCGACATCCAGGGCGACAACTACGGCGCGCTGCGGCTGTTCAAACGGACGGCGCCCGGCGCGCGGATGAAGTTTTCCGGCGGCGTCGGCGAGGGCGTCATTCCGCTGCCGACTGCAGGATCGCGGGAAGGCTAGCCGGCCGCCCTCGAATGCATCATGCCGGCGCCGCCCGCGGCTGATCGCCGCAAGCACACCGCGACCCACATCCGGTAGGGCCGCCAGCGCTCAGCGATCGATTCGAGCTCCGCGATGTCCGGTTCAGCTGACAACCCATAGGCAGTGCGGATCGCCTCGAGCAGTCGAGGTTCCCTGGTCGGGAGCTCGTCCACCGCGCTGAGCGCGCGCAGGCGGACCAGCTGCGACCCGAACTCTCCAATCCCGGCGAGCCGCCGCAAATGCGCCAGCGCCTCATCGCGCGGCAGGGCGCGCAACATCTCTGTGTCGAGATCGCCGGCCAGGGCTGCGCGGCCCAGCGCGTTCAGGTTCTCGACCTTGCGGCCGAAGAGCCCCTTGAAGGATTTCATCTGGACGAGCACCTGCGGGCCGGGAAAGCAGTAGAGGCGGTGGCCGTGGATGTCGGCCGAAGCACCGAGCTCGCGGCACATCCTTTCCTTGATGCCCTGGCCCTGGCGCATCGAGATCCGCGATGAGATGAGACACCACGCCGCAGCCTCGTAAGCGTTGGACCAGTTGACCGGGCGAAACCCGGGAAACATTCGCTGCAACCGATCGACTACCGGATCGCGCTGCGCCACATGCGGCCAGCCGCGGCCGTCGACGTCGAGGCTCAGGATGCGCGAGGTCTGGCGCTCGACGACGTCCGCACGCGCGTCCCCGTAGACGGTGCCACGCACCCGTCCATCGCTGTCTTGCGTCAGGCACGCTCCCCCCGGCGCCCAGTCGCCGTCGGTCAGATACGCGAGATGCAGATGCCCTTCGGTCTTGTCGCCCTCCGCCGGCGCCTCATGCCACGCGTCGATGAATCCGGCGCTTTCCCGGAGCGAGTAGTCGCCGACGGGCTCGAGGACGAAGGAGCTAGGCGAGCTTGATTCGGTTGGCCCGCGGGCCCTTCTGGCTGGGCTCGATCTCGAAGCTCACCCGCTCGCCGCCGGCGAGCGAATCGAAGTTCAGGCTCGAGTCGAGTCCGGTCCGGTGGAAGAAGTACTCCTTCCCGTCTTCGGCCGCGATGAAGCCGAAACCGCGGTCCGAGACCAGCTTCTTTATGGTCCCTGTCGGCATCGAAAAACTCCTCTTCTCGAAAGCTAGTCGGCGAACGCACGGGTCCTTTCGAGAAGATCCGACCGCGGCGAACATCACCCGAACTACCGGGGACAGCCTTACCTTACCACCGGCCTAAACGATCGGCAGCCGGTCTAAATCGCCAGCAGGGCGACTCCGGCGAGGGTGGCGATCGCCCCCGAAAGCTTCATCGCCGCCCGCTGACGTTCGCGCAGCCGCCACACGCCCCACACCGCGACGGCGACGACCGCCGTCTCCCGGACGGGCGCGACGACGGCCAGCGGCGCCAGGCTCAATGCCCAGAGGACGAGAAAGTAGCCCGCCCACATGAAGGCCCCGATCAAGGTCGATTGGCCCCAGCTCGGCTGCTGCGCTTGGGCTGGCACCCGGTACAGCCGCAGCGCCGAAGCCGCCCAGATCGAAAGGGGCAGCGCGATCGCCATCAGCGTGAACAGCAGCCACGCATAGATCCACGGCGTCGAGAGACGCACCCCGATCCGATCCACCGATGTGTAGAGCGCGATCGCCACGCCGGTCAGCAGGGCAGGGACCGTCGCGCGGCCGCTGGCCTGCGAGATCGTGACGGCGAGGATTCCGATGAGGAGCAGCGCCACCCCGATGAGCTGCGGCGAGGTCAGACGCTCGCCCAGCACCACGAGTCCTATCGTCACGCTCAGCAGCGGAGCTGAGCCGCGCGCGATCGGATAAACGGCGGACAGCTCGCCTCTACGGTAGGCGGCCGAGAGCAGCCAGAGGTACGCGGTCTCGAGGATCGCCGAGAGCAGGCACAGGCCGGCCGCTGAGGGACTCAGGCCGGGACGCCCAAGCAGCAGCCAGGCCGGCAGAAGCGGAATGGTGGCCACGACCGCGGTCATCAGGGTGACGCGCCGGAAGGTCGTGATCGGATCGCCACTCACCTTGACGAGCACGTTCCATATGCCATGGAAGACCGCTGCCAGCAGGGCCATCCCGACCGCTATAGCGATCACTGGCTGGAGCGGCGCGGCCGGGCGAGAAGACGTCCGAGCAAGCGGAACACCTCGGGGTTGACGACCAGCCCGTTGTGCGATCCCCACACCTGGATCGCCGGGATGTCGGGGCGCAGACAGGAGCGGAAGTTCACCACGTCGTCGGTCTTCGTGTAGATCGAGACCGTCGGCACGATCGGGGCCAGCTTCAGGTCGTAGGTGAAGCGGCCTTCCGAATTGAATCTCCGGCCGAACACGATCTCGTTGGCCGCCGTCACCACCCCGACAGCGTGGTGGGTCACCGCGGCGAGGTCTGTCCAGTCGGCCAGCGGCGAGCCGAGCGCGATCACCTGCTCGATGTCCTGCGGCCGGCGCTGCGAGAGGACCTTCGCCAGCAGCCCGCCGCGGCTGTGGCCGACCAGCGTGATGCGCGAGCCAGTCTCTTTCTCGAGCTCGGCCACCTTGCGCCGGAGGCCAGAGATCAGGCGCTCGGAGTGCTGCACGTTGAGCAGAATCCCGGAGAGGAAGCTCCGGTAGCCGACCCGCTTCAACCAGCCGTCCAGGACGCGCAGGGTCCAGTCGCCGGCGAGGAAGCCAGGGATGAGGAGCACCGGGCGGCCGTCACCACGCGGCACCCCGCGACCCCGAAAGACCGGGTCTCGCAGGAGCGCGGACAGCTCGCGAATCGCCAGCGGGTCCCACAACCTCACAGCGGACGATGGTAGGTCGTCAAGCCGGTCACGGCTCTGCACGGTTCGCCCCAGGACTATTGGACAGACTGTATGTTAAATTTGTGGGATGGGTCGAGCGTACCGGCTTGGGAGGCGCCAGGCGTCAGTCGACAGGACCTCGCGCCTCATCCTCGACGCCGCCCGGGCCCTGGTCTCGGAGTCGCCTGCCACGGGAGTCAGCGTGGGCGCGGTCGCCCGCCGGGCCGGCGTCTCGCGGATCACGGTCTACAACCGCTTCGGGTCGAGAGCCGACCTGCTCCGTGCAATCCGTCCCAGCATCCAGCCGGCAGCCGCCGAACCGGGCGATCCGCCCGAAGCGGTCCGCCGGTACCTGCTCGATGCATGCGCCCGTTGGGCGACCAACCCCGCCCTCTTCCGGCATCTCCCGAGCACCGGCCAGGATGCCGAACGGGAGGGCGAGCGCCGGCTCGCCGAGCGGCTGGCCGCGGCCGACGCCCTACGGCCTGGGTGCTCGTTGAAAGAGGCCGAGGACGTGCTGGCTGCGCTGAGCTCGTTCGAGGTCTTCGACCGGCTCTACAAAGACGGGCGCCGTTCGCCGGCGGCGGTGGCGGAGATCCTGGTACGCCTGGTCTCGGGGATCATGGCGTAGCATCCATGACGCATTGCGGCATAAAGTTGCCGACCTGAACGGCCCGGTCCACTACCTGGATTTCGGCGGCTCGGGCTGGCCGCTTCTCATGGTGCACGGCCTCGGTGGAAGCGCCATCAACTGGATGTCAGTCGGACCCCAGATCGCGGCGACGCATCGCACACTGGCCCTCGACCTCGCCGGTTTTGGGCAGACGCCATTGTTCGGCCGCTCGGCCACCGTTGGCGCCAACGCGCAGCTGGTCCACGACTTCATCGAAAGAGTGATCGGCGAGCCGGTGGTCCTGGTTGGCAACTCGATGGGTGGCCACATCGCGATCCTCGAGGCATCCGCGCACCCCGCCTGGGTTTCGTCGATGGTCCTGGTCGATCCCGCGATTCCTGGCGCGCACGTGCGCCGGCCAGAGCCGGCGATGCTCGGCCTGATGGCCACGCTCTCCGTACCCGGGCTCGCTGAGAACCTGCTGGAGCGCCGGGTCCAGGTGCTTGGACCGGAGGGTTTGGTGGAGCGCGCTCTGGCTCTCGTCTGCGCCGACCCGTCGCGGGTCGACCCCGCGGTCGTCGACGCCCATGTTCAGCTGACTCGCGAACGCGGTCATCTCGGACGGCAGAACGGCAGAGCGCTGATCCAGGCCTCGCGCTCGGTCGGATTTGGCATGGCGAATCCTCGGTTCTGGGCCCGAGCTCTCGCCGTGCGCGCACCCGCCCTCGTGATACACGGCAGCCTCGACCGCGTGATCCCGGTCTCAGCCTCGGTCGAGCTTTGCCGCAGGCGTCCTGATTGGGACCTCGAGATCATCGATGGCGTCGGTCACGTCCCGATGCTGGAAACGCCGGACCTGTTCATGCGGGCGCTCGCCACGTGGAGCGCATATAGAATCGCGTCGGAGCCCGCCGCGGCCTCATAACGGAGCAGCGCTCAGCACACACAAATTGGCAACGGTCTCAGAACCACCCCATAGCGGCCGCCCAGGGCGGCTGCAGGTTTCCGCCTCCCTCCTTCCCGACCTGCGCCGCATGGGACGCTGGGATCCCATCCCGCCGATGTGGCTCGAAGGGCGCTTCTCCGTCGAATTCCTACGACTCATTCGCGACCCCGTGTTCCGCGGCGACGACGTGCCGCCAGGGCTGCGGAAGCCGGTCCTTCTGATCCCCGGCTTTCTCGCGGGCGACTGGACCCTGCGAACACAATTCGACTGGCTGCGCCGCGTCGGCTACCGGCCTCGCCTCGCGGGCGTGGCGTTCAACGTCATGTACTCCGAGGTGATGCTCAGACCGCTCATCGACACGCTGCTGGCGATGCATCGCAAGACAGCGGCCCGCGTCTCGATCATCGGCCACAGTCGCGGCAGTGCGCTCGCGAAAGTGCTGTCGCACCGCAGGCCAGACCTGGTCGAGCAGGTGATCACGCTCGGCTCTCCGCTCAACGACCCGTTCGACGTCCATCCGCTGACGATGGCCGGCGTGCACGCGGCGCACCTCCTCAACGCGGTCCGCTACAGGCATCCCGCGTCGGTTGAGATGCGATTCTTGCGCGACCTGCGCGCCGCGCCGCGGGTGCCCACCACTTCGATCTACTCGCGCTCGGACGGAGTCGTCAACTGGAAGGCGTGCCTGCGTCACGACGTCAACGCGATCGAGGTGCACGGCAGCCACGTCGGGCTTGCGATGAATCCAGAGGTGTATCGGATCCTGGCACACCTGCTGCCTGCACCCTGGCGCCAGACGTAGCCCGCCGGTAACATCGCTCTCTGACGGGAGCTCGCTGCAAGCGGGCTGAGAGGGCGCCGCGCGCCGACCGCATGAACCTGAACTGGGTAATGCCAGCGGAGGGATATCGATGAGCGAGATCGCAACCCGACCGGCCGAGACCGATGTCTTCGGCAAGGTCGAGACGCATGGGATCGAGGCCATCCCGGCGCCCGAACGTCACGGCGCCCCGCGCGACCTTGCGTTCCTGTGGGCCGGTGCATTCGTCAACTACGCAAGTCTCTTCACGGCCAGCCTGCTGACCACCTACTACGGCCTCGGTGTGTGGGACGGCCTCGCCGCCACGGCCCTCGGCACCGTCGCGGCTGCGGTGATCCTGGGCCTCCTCAGCAACACCGGTCCGCGTTCTGGGCTGCCGCAGATCGTTTTCACCCGGCGGATATTCGGCCTGCGCGGCTCCTATCTCGGCGCCGGGCTGACTCTCTTCCTCGCCACGGGCTGGTTCGCGGTGGACTGCGTCATCGCAGCGCAGGCGGGAGCCCAGCTCTTCGGCGGGGGCAACCGATGGTTGACCTTCGGCCTCGTCCTCGTGATCGCAGCGATCAGCGTCGGTGTGGCCGTTTTCGGCCACCAGACGATCAAGGTCCTGGAGACCTACGGCGCCGTCGCCTTCGCCTTGCTGTCGGCCGCTCTCTTCGTTTCTCTCGCACCGCAGTTCCACTGGGTGCAGGGTCCGGTCATGTCCGGTTCGAACTACCTCGGCGCTTTCGTGCTCGGATTCATGACCTGCTTTGCGTTGGTCGCGTCGTGGTACCCGTTTGCAAGCGACTATTCGCGCTACCTGCCCGCCACGAGTCCGACTCGATCCGTCACGCTGTGGCCGGTCATTGGCATCACCGCGCCGATGGTCGTGCTAGGCCTTTTCGGTCTCCTGCTCCCCACGATCGACGCGAAGCTCGCGTCCAGCCAGGGAGTTCTCGCGGTGATCAGCGCCCATGCGCCGACGTGGGTCGCGATTCCCTTCTTCATCTTCATCGTCGTCGGCGAGATCTGGGCCAACTATCTCGACGTCTACACCGCGGGACTGGTGACGCTTGCCATGGGCATCCGGCTTCAGCGCTGGCAAACGGCGCTCGGCTGCGGTCTGCTCGGCACGGGGCTCGCGACCTACGCGGTGCTGGTGAGCGACTTCCACGTCGCGTACGAAGACTTCCTGATCCTGACCTACCTGTGGGCGCCCGCCTGGGCCGCAGTCGTTCTGCTCAGCTTCTTCGTCTTTGAGGGGAAGAGCCGGCCCGCGCTCGCCCTGACCGCCTGGCTCGCCGGCACCGCCTCGAGCCTGCTGTTCGTGAACTACGTCAACCTGTTCGGCAACCTGGTCGCCAATCCGAGCTTCTTCAACAACGGGTTGATCTCGGCGCTGCACGGCGCCGACCTCTCGGGGCTGATCAGCGTCGGCGTGGCGGCGGCCGTCTACTGGGCCGGGCGGCGCTGGAGCAGCGCGTGAAGCTTCCGGTTGCGCTCACCATCGCGGGCTCGGATTCAGGCGGCGGGGCAGGCATCCAGGCCGACCTCAAGACTTTCGCCGTGTTGGGTGTCCATGGGACGTCCGCTGTCACGGCGATCACGGCGCAGAACACGACCGGCGTGACTGACATCGTGGAGCTGCCGACATCGTTGATCCGAGAGCAGATCAGGTCGGTCGTGGAGGACCTCGGCGTTCAAGCTGCGAAGACCGGCATGCTGTCGAGCGCGGAGATCATCGCCGCCGTCGCGGAGGCGATCCGGAAATATCGCTTGCGCAGTCTCGTCGTCGACCCGGTGATGGTGGCGAAGGGTGGCGCCAGGTTGCTCCGCGACGACGCTGTCGGCGCACTTCGCGGGCAGCTGCTTCCGCTGGCCGCGGTCGTCACACCCAACCTGCCCGAGGCGGAGGTGCTGCTCGGCCGCAGCATCGAGAGCCTCGAAGAGCGCCGGCAGGCGGCGCGTGACCTGGTCGCGATGGGCGCGCGGTCGGCGGTCGTCAAGGGAGGCCACGCTTCCGACGTGACCGATGTTTTCTTCGATGGGTCGCGGATGATCGAGCTTCGAGCGGAGCGCATCGAGACGCGAAACACGCACGGGAGCGGTTGCGTCTTCTCGGCCGCGATCGCGGCCTCGCTCGCGCGTGGTGCCGAGCCTGCGGAAGCGGTCCGTGAGGCCAAGACCTTCATCACGCAAGCGATCGCGAATTCCCTCGAGATCGGTCATGGCCATGGACCGGTCAACCCGATGTTCGCTCTCAGGGTCGGCGGTTAAGCTGTCGTTCCATGAGCAAGCGCAAGCGCGCCCCCAAGCCGGGACCGGGCGAGCCCACCGAGGACGCCGGCGTCAAAGAGGACATGGTGCACGTGACTCCCGATTTGCTTTCAGGGAGCCCCGACATCTTTGCTTCGAAAAAGCCGGCCGGCGAGGAAGCGGAGACGACCGAGGCTGCCGAGGCTGCCGAGACTCCTGAGCCGCCCGACACCGTCTCCGAACCGGACGAGCCCGAACCTCCGGCTCCGACCGAAATGACGGAGGCGACAACGGAGCCGATGGCGGAGGCTGCCCCGGCGCCGGCTGCAGAGCCGCCAGTCACGCCGGCGCCCTTCGTCGAGGCGGTGCCCTACCCCGCGCGGCCGCGCCGCGGCGGCTCCAGCGCCGCGCTGGGTGTCGTGCTTGTCGTGGTCGGCCTATTCGCGCTGCTCGTGTCGGTGCTGGGCTGGGATCTCACCCAGAACGGATGGCCCCTGTTCATCATTGTCCCGGGCCTCACTCTCCTGGTCGCTGGATTCACCTCCTTTGGATCGCTCGCCACGATTCCCGGGGGCATCGTGACCATGCTTGGCGTCGTATTGGCGTATGCCAGCGGCACAGGTCATTGGGCCGTGTTGGCTTACGCCTGGACACTTGTGCTGCCAGGTGGCATCGGCCTTGGCATGTATCTCCAAGCGCTCCGAGACCGCGACCAGCACGATCTCCGAACCGGACGAACTTTGCTTCTCATAAGCGCGATGATGTTTCTAATTGGGTTCGTACTGTTCGAGTCGATCCTCGGCATCAGCGGTAGGGACACATTTGGACTAGTCGGCAAGGCGGCGTTGCCGGCGCTGCTCATCATCGTCGGCATCATTCTGTTTGTGCGGAGCGTGCAGCGCAGCCGCCAGGCCTAGCGGGCCTAGTGGGCTAGAGGGAGCGGATTCGGGTCTCCAGCTGCTCGCGAGTCATCTGGTAGTCGATCATCGTCCGGTACGCCTTGAAGCCCAGCGTGCGGTTGATCTTCAGCATCGCCCCGTTCGAGTGCGCGTTCTCGGTGGAGACCCAACTGGCGTCGGGATACAGCCGGCGCACATGCAGCAGCATCGCCGCCTTGATCCACTTGCCCAGGCCGCGGCCTCGCGCTTCCGGCCGAACGCCGGTGAACTGCTGATGGATCAGTGAACGTCTGTAAGGCGCCCACGTCACGTCCGTGATCCCTGAGATCGTGCCGTCCGGTTCCCTGGTCAACACCATGTGCTGGACCTCTCCTGACAGCTCCATCCGCTCGTACCAATGGCGCATCTTCTCGGGCGTGACGATGATCTCGCCATGGTCGAGACCTTCGAATGGAATCGTGTTCAGCATCGCGGAGAGCTGCGGAGTGAACTCAGGCCACATGGCCTCGGGCAGCCGTCCGTCATGAATCTCAAGCGTCGTGTGGGGTGATCTCTTGGCACCATCGGCTGCCCACCGTTCGAGCATCGGCCAGTCGACCTCCGACAGGTTGAGCCGGCTTTCGATCTCCGTCATCTTCGGGCTGGCGCCCAGCCACTTCACGAAGCCATGCCCGGACTCCTCGTCCGTGAACATCTCGAGGACCGTGGAGCCATATCGGTCCATAAGGTCCGTGATGACCGGCAGCCACATGGCCCCGATTCGCTTCCGGCGCTTGTCCGGCCGCACGTAGGCGTCGGCCCAGAAGATGTGCTTGTTGGTCGGGTACTCGGGGTTGGCAGGTGAAACGTTCTCACCGTGGAACGAGCTCAGCATCTCGCCTTCGCGCGAGACCTCTAAGTAGTGATGAAACTCGAACGGGTTGTCCTTTTTCATGCCGGCCTCGACCTGGTCATCAGGCTGAATCGGATCGTCCGGACGCGATTCCTTCTGCCGCTGCCGGCGAAGCCTGTGATACCGCTGCCACACATCGCGGCTTGCCGCGAGCGGATTCAGCGGAGTGGGGACGAGCTCTCGAATCATCGAGCCTCGATAATCGCACAGGCATGAAAGACAAACCATTCAAGGTCGGCGTGACGATTCATCCGCAGCAGTGCACGATCCAGGAGCTGCGCGATGCGTGGCGACGCGCGGACGACCTCGGTGTCGACAGCATCTGGTTCTGGGACCACTTCTTCCCTCTCTACGGAAACCCGGATGGCAATCACTTCGAGTGCTGGTCGCTGCTCGCCGCCGCGGCCATCGACACACGAGCTCCGCAGCTCGGCCCGATGGTCACCTGCGCCGGCTACCGCAACCCCGACGTTCTCGCGTCGGTCGCGGCAACGGTCGACCAGCTCTCCGGCGGCCGGCTCGTCCTCGGATTGGGCGCGGGGTGGTTCGAACGCGACTACCGCGAGTACGGGTTCGATTTCGGCCCGGCGCGTGACCGCGTGCGGCTGCTCAGGGAAGCGCTGCCCCGCATCAAGCAGCGGATCAAGAAGCTGAGGCCCGGCCCCGCCGGCCCGATGCCCCTCCTGATCGCGGGTGGAGGCGAGCAGGTGATGCTGCGGCTGGTCGCCGAGCACGCGCAGATGTGGAACTCGATTGCGTCAGTCTCTCAGTACGCGCACAAGTCAGCGCTCGTCGACGAGTACTGCCGGGGCATCGGGCGCGACCCCCGCGAGATCGAGCGGACCGCCAACGTCGGCGGTCTCACGCCGAAGGTGCTCCAGGAGTGGCTCGACGCGGGACTGCAGCACTTCGTGCTCCGCCTGGCCCATCCTTTCGACACCAGGGACCTCGAACGGGTGCTCAAGGAGCGGGATTCTTGAACTACAACGCGGACGGAGATTATTTGTGGCTGGCCCACTAACACTTTATGGGACCCGGCCATAGCATTTCCTGCACCACACCCTCTTCGCGGCGCGAAGCCTCCTACCGCTTGGCAGGAGGCTTCGTCATTTTCCATCCCATCTATTCCGCACGTCTGACGCCAGCGAGGCCAATCGAATGCGCGCCATGCGCGCGGCTGGCGTCAGCGGTGCGTTATTCGCCTCAGGCGGCTCTGACCGCGTTCACCAGCTTCGTCAGCGAGTCCTTGGCGTCGCCGAAGAACATCACCGTGTTGGGCCCGTACATCAGCTCGTTGTCGATCCCGGCAAAGCCCGGACGCATCGACCGCTTCATGAAGATCACGTTTTTGGCCTGATCGGCGTTGAGAATCGGCATTCCGTAGATCGGGCTGCCCGGCGTGCTCCGCGCCGCCGGGTTCACCACGTCGTTGGCGCCGACGATGAGCGCGACGTCGGCGTTCTTGAAGTCATCGTTGACCTGGTCCATCTCCTTGAGCTGCTCGTACGGCACGTTGGCTTCGGCGAGCAGCACGTTCATGTGGCCCGGCATCCGGCCGGCGACCGGATGGATCGCGTACTCGACGTCCACGCCCCGCTTCTCGAGCACGTCCGCCAGCTCGCGCGCCGCGTGCTGGGCCTGGGCCACTGCAAGCCCGTAGCCGGGAACGATGATCACCCGCTGCGAGTAGGCCAGCAGCGTCCCCAGGTCCTCGGCCGAGGCGGACCTCACGTTCCGGGCCTGGCCCCCGCCCGCGGCCGTGGCCGCGGTCTGGATCCGTCCAAAGGCGCCGAACAGGACGTTGGCGAGCGAGCGCCCCATAGCGTCGCTCATCAGCTTGGTCAGCAGGCTTCCAGATGCCCCGACCAGCGTGCCCGCGACGATCAGCGCGAAGTTGTTGAGGGTGAAACCGCTGGCCGCCACGGCAAGACCCGTGCACGCGTTGAGGAGTGAGATCACCACCGGCATGTCGGCGCCACCGATCGGCAGCACGAAGGCCACGCCAAGGATCAATGCGAGGACCATCAGCGAGATGAAGGAGAAGGGAATCGACGCTACAGCCAGCACAGCGATCGCAAAGCCGACGATAACCGCCGCAAGCAGGAGGTTGACGACCTGCTGTCCCGGGTAGGTGATCGGCGTCCCGGTCACGAGCTCCTGCAGCTTCCCAAACGCAACCATGCTGCCGGCGAACGAGATCGAGCCGATGACGATGCTGAACACGCTCGGCAGGACCTCGCTGATGGGTGGATGAGTCCCGAAGTGCAGCAGCTCGGCCACGGCCACGAGGGCGGCGGCGCCGCCGCCCACACCGTTGAACAGCGCGACCATCTGCGGAATCGCCGTCATGCGGACCATGCGCGCTCCGAAGGTGCCCACGATGGTGCCGATCGCGACGCCGATCCCGATGATCGTGAGGCCGGCCCGCGTGAAGTGAAGCAGCGGGATGGTCGCGCCCAGCGCTACCACCATGCCCGCGGCCGCGATGAAGTTGCCATTGCGAGCTCCCTTGGGCGAGCTGAGCTGCTTGAGCCCGAGGATGAAAAGCACCGCCGCGAGCAGGTAGGCGAGCGCGATGACGACGCTCATTTCTTGACTTCCTGGGGCGCAGACGCCCTTGCGGGCTGGCGACCCTTGAACATCTCGAGCATGCGGTCCGTGACGACAAAGCCGCCGACCACGTTGGTCGTGGCAAGCGTCACGGCGACCACGCCGAGCGCGATCTCGACCGGCGAGCGCGCACCGGCGGCGATCAGGATCGCGCCGACCAGGATGATGCCGTGGATCGCGTTGGTGCCGGACATCAAGGGCGTGTGGAGGATGGTCGGCACCTTGGAGATGACCTCGAAGCCGACGAATATTGCGAGGACGAAAAAAGTCAGCTCGTTGAGCAGCTCGTTGTTCACGCGGTGGACACCATCTGCTTCGCACGCTCGTTGACAATCTCCCCGCCGTAGGTCACGCACGAGCTCTTGGTGATCTCGTCCTGGAAATCGAGCGAGATCGCGCCGTTCTTGACGAGATGCAGCAGCAGGTTGGCCACGTTGCGCGCGAAGAGCTGGCTTGTGGTCAGCGCCATGGTGGACGGGATGTTGCGCGCGCCGATGATCGTCACACCGTTGACGTCCACCTCCTTGCCGGCCTGGGTCATCTCCACGTTGCCTCCGGTCTCGGCGGCGAGGTCGACGATGACCGAGCCACGCCGCATTCCTTTCACCATGTCGGCCGTCACGAGGAGCGGCGCGCGGCGGCCAGGGACCGCAGCAGTCGTGATGACCACGTCCGATTTGGCGATGTGCTCACCGATGAGCTCCCGCTGCTTGTGGAGGAACTCTTCCGACTGCTCGCGGGCGTAACCTCCCTCGCCTTCCTGGGCCTCCAGCGGGAGCTCGATGAAGGTTGCGCCGAGCGACTGCACCTCCTCCTTGACCGCCGGGCGCACGTCGTAGGACGAGACGACCGCGCCCAGCCGCCGCGCCGTGGCGATCGCCTGCAGCCCCGCGACCCCGGCCCCCATGACGAGCACCCGCGCCGGCGCGACCGTGCCGGCCGCGGTCATCATCATTGGAAAGAGCTTTCCGATCCGGTCGGCCGCCATGAGGACCGCCTTGTAGCCGGAAGCCGAGGCCTGGGACGAAAGCGCATCCATCGACTGGGCTCGCGAGATGCGCGGCAGAAGCTCGAGGCTGAATGCCGTGATTCCGTGCGCGGCCAGGGACTTGACCGTGTCGCCCTGCGTGGCGGGCTGGAGGAAGCTGATGACGACCGCGCCCTTCCTCAGCAGCGAGATCTCGCTTTCGCGCGGGGCCTGGACCTTCAGCACCGCGTCGGCGTCGTGGAGCATGGTGCCGGCCCTGACCGCGACGCGGGCGCCTGCGCTCGCATACATGTCGTCCGTGAAATAGGCGGCCGCGCCGGCGCCGGCCTCGACGCTGACCTCCAGGCCCGCCCCGACAAGCATCCTGGCGGTCTCCGGGACAAGAGCGACGCGGCGCTCTCCCTGCTCGCTCTCCTTGGGGACGGCGACCCTCACGACTCGACGACTCTAAGGAATCCAGGCTTGATCCTGCACACGCGTAAAATCCTTAACTCGCCCCACAGTGACCGAACCCATCGTCAACGACCTCACCATCCAGGCCGCCACCGTCAACGGCTCCGGCAGCCAGACCGCCAACCTGGTACTCACCAGAGCGATCTTCCACATGGGCATACCGGTGGCGCCTAAGAACGTGTTCCCGTCCAACATTGAGGGCCTGCCGACCTGGTATCAGCTGCGCATCACGCCGGAGGGCCACATGGCCCGGTCCGACAAGGTGGACATCCTGGTCGCCTTCAACGTCGCGACGTGGCGCGAAGACCTGAAGACCGTGCGGCCGGGCGGCGTGGTCATCCACGAGGAGGCCTTCTCGACCGCCGATGTGCGGACCGATGTCACCTACTACCCCGTCCCCTTCGCCAAGCTGGCGAAGTCGAAGATCCAGAGCGACACCCTGCGCAAGCAGCTGGCGAACATGATCTATGTGGGCGTCGTGGCGGGGCTGCTGGGGATCCCCTGGGAGGCCGTCGAGCACGGCGTCAAGCGCCAGTTCCTCGCCAAGCCGAAGGCGGTTCCGGTCAACCTGGACGCGATCAAGGTCGGCTACGACTACTGGCAGGACAACTTCTCCAAGCAGGACCCCTACCGACTCGAGCCGATGACCGGGGTGGTCGAGGGCAAGGTGCTGGTCGAGGGCAACCAGGCCGCCGCGCTGGGCGCCTTGATGGGCGGCGTGACGGTGGTTGCGTGGTATCCCATCACGCCTTCGTCCTCGCTGTGCGAGTACCTGATCGCCTACGCGGACCGCTTCCGCGTCGATGCAAAGACCGGAGAGAAGAACATCTCGGTCGTCCAGGCCGAGGACGAGCTGGCCGCGGTGGGGATGGCGATCGGCGCCAGTTGGGCGGGTGCCCGCGCGATGACGTCGACCTCGGGGCCGGGCATCTCGCTCATGGCCGAGTTTTCGGGCCTTGCCTACTACGCCGAGGTCCCTGTCGTCATCTTCGACATCCAGCGCATCGGACCCTCGACCGGGCTGCCGACGCGCACCTCGCAAGCGGACCTCGGATTCGTCTACACGCTCTCCCACGGAGACACCAAGCACCTCGTGCTCCTGCCGGGCACCGTGGAGGAGTGCTACGAGTTCGCCCGCGACGCCTTCGACCACGCAGATCGGTTCCAGACGCCGGTGTTCATCCTCTCGGACCTCGACCTCGGCATGAACCTGTGGATGACGCCCGAGTTCAAGTACCCGGAGAAGACGTTTGACCGCGGCAAGGTCCTCTCCAAGCAAGACCTCGAGAAGCTTGCGGGTGAGTGGGGCCGCTACCGCGACGTGGACGGCGACGGTGTGACGTACCGCACTCTGCCCGGCACCGACCATCCCGCGGCGGGTTACTTCACACGCGGCTCGGGGCACGACGAGCAGGCTCGCTACACAGAAGGCGCGGACGCCTACGCGCGCAACATGGACCGGCTGGCGCGCAAGCTCGAGACCGCCCGCCACGCGCTGCCGGCGCCGGTGATTGACGAGGCGGGCCGGAAAGTCGGGCTGATCGCGTTTGGCTCGAGCCACGCCGCCGTCGTCGAAGCGCGCGAGACTGTCGACGTTGACTACCTGCGCGTACGGGCACTACCGCTTGCCGACGAAGTTGCGCACTTCGTTGCACGCCACGACCACGTGTACGTGGTCGAGCAGAACCGCGACGGTCAGCTGTACGACCTGGTGCGGCTTGCCCTTCCGCCCGAGCTCGTCGAGCGGCTCCGATCGATCCGCCACTACAACGGACAGCCGATCCCCGCTGCGGCCATCATCGCGCCCTTGACGGAGCGCGAGGCGGTGCCGGTATGAGCACGACGGTGAACCGGGTCGGTCTACCCCGCGATGCCTATAAGGGCGCGGCCACCACCCTGTGCGCGGGCTGCGGCCACAACTCGATCACCAACCACATGATCAAGGCCCTGTACGAGCTCGGCGTGGAGCCGCACATGCTCGCCAAGATGTCGGGCATCGGCTGCTCCTCGAAGACGCCTGCATACTTCGTCGAGACCGCGCACGGCTTCAACGGGGTGCACGGACGGATGCCGGCCCTCACCACCGGCGCGCACCTGGCGAACCGGCAACTGATCATGCTCGGCGTTTCCGGCGACGGCGACACCGCGTCGATCGGCCTCGGCCAGTTCATGCACATGATCCGGCGCAACGTCGACTGCACGTACATCATCGAGGACAACGGCACGTACGGCCTGACCAAGGGCCAGTTCTCCGCGACTGCCGACCTCGGCTCGGTGCAGAAGAAGGGCGCCGTGAACACCTTCCAGCCCATCGATCCGTGCGCGGTCGCGCTGGCCCTGGGCTGCTCGTTCGTCGCGCGCTCGTTCAGCGGCGACGGCAAGCAGGTCGTGCCGCTGATCAAGGCCGCGATCGCGCACCGCGGCACCGCGATCCTTGACATCATCTCGCCCTGCGTCACCTTCAACGACCACGACGGATCGACCAAGAGCTACAGCTGGATCAAGGACCATGAGGAGTCGATCGCCGACGTGTCCTTCATCCCGTTCTTCGAAGAGGTGCACGTCGACTACGAGCCGGGGACGGTGCGCGACGTGAGACTGCACGACGGGTCCCACATCGTGCTCAAGAAGCTCGGCGAAGACCACGACCCCACCGACCGGCGCGCGGCGATCAAGGTGATCGAGGAGGGCCGCGCGGAGGGGCACCTGGTGACTGGCCTTCTCTATGTGGACGCCGAGATGTCGGACTTCGCGACCACCGAGCGCATCCCGCAGCGGCCCCTCAAGGACCTGGGCGAGGACGAGCTCCGGCTGACGCGCGACCAGTTCGCCCAGTTCGTCTCCGAATTCGCCTGAAAACCAGCAAGCCTGTCACGCTGACCGCGACTCCGGCAGAGCTCGCCAAGGGCACTCGCCTGGTCGCCCGCCGCGACCCGGCGTTGGCCAAGCTGATCAAGCGAGCGGGACCTGTGGACCTGCGAGGTCCGCTGGACGACAACTTCGCCGCGCTGGTCCGCTCGATCATGTACCAGCAGCTCGCGGGCGCCGCGGCCACCGCGATTCACGGCCGCTTCCTGAAGCTGTTTGACCCCACCCCAGTCCCCGCCCCAGCCAGTGGGGAGGGGTTGCGTGGTGCCGACGCCCACCCGGGTGCTTACGGCCTGTCCCCCGCCGCGGTGATAGCCCTGCCCGCCGGCGCGATGCGCGTCGCCGGCGTGAGCGGGCCCAAAGAGGCAGCCATCAGCGACCTCGCCCGAAAGGTCGCGGATGGGACCGTGCCGCTGGGAGACCTCGACTCGCTCTCCGACGACGAGCTGAAGGCGCAGCTGGTCCAGGTGCGAGGCATCGGGCCGTGGACCGCTGAGATGTTCCTGATCTTCCAGCTGCGCCGCCTGGACGTCTGGCCGGTCGACGACTACGGGGTGCGCAAGGGCTGGACGATCGCGCACCGCAAGCGGGTCATGATCACGCCGCGTGCGCTGCAGGCCGAAGGCGAGCTGTTCCGGCCGTATCGGACGATCGCCGCGTGGTACTGCTGGCGCGCCGTTGAAACGATGGTTCTACCGACCTAGCGGCCGTACTTGCGGCGCAGCCGCTCGATCGCCTCGTCGGTCATCGGCGGCCAGCCGTAGGCGTCGAGAAACGTCCGGGCGAAACCCTTGCCGTAGTTGTACTGAAGCGTCCAGACCCCCGCCGCGAGGTCAGTCTCGGGGTTGCCGAGCCCCGAGCCACCCACGTCCACCAGCGCACTGAGCTTTTCATCGCTGACGAGCACGTTGGGCAGGCAGTAATCCCCGTGGACGAGGACATGGCCGCGTTTCTTGACCCCAAAGGGACAGTCGGACGCGTCCGTGGCATGAAGCTCGCGCACGATCGCGCCCAGCATCGCGGCCACGCGGCCGGGCGCCCACCCGACCGACGGGTGATACATCGGCACGCCGCGGATCTCGCGTGTGAGGAGCCAATCGTCGCCGGCCTCGTGGAAGAATCCGAGCACCTCGGGCACCGGCCAGCGCCCGGCAAGCCACCCCAGCCGGTCCCGCTCTCCCGCGAGGTGCGCCGCGCGCTTCACGAACACCGACCCCGAATCGCTGCTCAGGCGCCATACCGTCCCGGCCCAGCTCATCCACGCGAACTCCTCCTTGATCGGGAACATGCCGAGAGCGGACTCGGCCGCCGCGCGCACGTCCAAAGGCAGCGGTAGCGGTGAGGACTTCACCGCAAGGGCCTCTGTACGATGTGCGCCGGGGGGTGTGTGGTGATTGCTCTACCTGAAACTGCCGAGGCTTTCAAAGACGCGACCTGGCGGGACGTCGCGCCATATTACGAAGAGCTCGCAGCCCGGCCGCTCGACCGTACCAACGTCGAGTCATGGCTGACCGATTGGTCGCAGTTCGAATCGCTCCTTTACGAGGCAGCCGCGCTGGCGAACTTCGCGTATTCGATCAACACCGCCGATCGCGAAAGCGAGGCCGCGCACCTGAGATTCGGGAGCGAGATCGAGCCCAGGGCGGACGAGCAGCGCACGAAGCTGCAGCGCCGGCTGGTCGAGCTTGGCTACGTCAAGCCCGGCCTCGAGATGATGGTCCGCCGGTTCCGCAACCAGATGGAGCTCTTCAGCGAAGCCAACGTGCCGCTCTTCACAGAGCTCGCGAAGCTGTCGACCGAATGGGCGAAGGTGAACGGCGCCATGACCGTCGACTGGGACGGCGAGGAGAAGACGCCCCAGCAGATGTGGCCGTTCCTCGAGAGCAACAACCGAGGTGTTCGCGAGCGCGCCTTCCGCTCCATGTTCAAACCGTTCGTCGAGCAGCGCGACACGCTGGCCGGTCAGTTCGACCGCATGTACGACCTCCGCCAGCAGGCTGCGAAGAACGCCGGGTTCGACAACTACCGCGACTACATGCACCGCGAGAAGAACCGCTTCGACTACACGCCTGACGATTGCTTTCGCTTTCACGAGGCGGTCGAAAAGGCCGTCGCGCCCACCATCGGCCGGCTGCTCGAAGTGCGGCGCAAGCACCTCGGCCTGGAGCGGCTCAGGCCCTGGGACCTATGGGTCGACCCGAAGGGCCGCCCACCACTCAAGCCTTACCGGGCCGTGAGTGAATTCGTCTCCCGGACGAGCGAGATCTTCGAGCACGTCGAGCCCGACTTCCACGACTACTTCCAGAAAATGGCGGATGCGAAGCTGCTCGACCTGGACAACCGCAAGGGCAAAGCGCCAGGTGGTTACTGCGACTCCCTGCCCGTGCGCAAGCTGCCGCTCATCTTCATGAACGCAGTCGGCATCGACGAGGACGTACGGACCCTGCTCCATGAGTCGGGACATTGCTTTCATGTCTTCGAGGCCGCGAGGCTCCCGCTCGTCTTTCAGCGCCACCCCGGATCGGAGATGGCCGAGGTCGCCTCGATGTCGATGGAGCTTCTAGCCGCGCCGTACATCGACCAGGAGCACGGTGGCTACTACTCCGAGGCCGACGCGCAGCGCGCGCGACGAGCCCTCCTGGAGCGCGCCGTCCATTTCTTCACGCACTGCGCCTCTGTCGACGCCTTCCAGCAGTGGATGTACACGCATCCAGAAGGCCGCGACGCAGACGCGCGCGACCAGAAGTGGCTCGAGCTGAGACGGCGGTTCGAGGGTGACACCGTCGACTGGAGCGGGCTCGACGCGGAGCGAATCGCGCGCTGGTACTACCAGCCGCACTTCTTCGAGTACCCGTTCTATTACATCGAGTACGGCATCGCTCAGCTCGGAGCGCTGCAGGTCTGGCGCAACAGCCTGGCCGACCGGAGTCAGGCGCTGCGCGACTATCGCAACGCGCTTGCCCTTGGCGGCACGCGGCCGCTGCCCGAGCTGTACAGGGCAGCCGGTGCTCGCCTGATCTTCGACGGCGAAGGCATGGGCGAGCTGATCGGTCTCGCGGAGGAAACCCTCTCCACCCTCGACGCCTAGAGCTCGGCGATATTCCTCAACGGTCGTTTTGGGCCGAAACGCGGTGCGGCGATGCCCGCCGCGGTGATCAGCCGGATGACTCGCGCCCGATGCCCTCGGTACGGCTCGAGCAGCTCGAGCATTCGCTGATCGCTCGAGCGCGGGGTGCCCTCGAAGGCGTAGCCGATTGAGTGCGGCAGGTGATAGTCGCCGACCGGCACCGCATCCGCGTCGCCGAGGGCCGCCATGGCGACCTTGGCCGCAGTCCAGGGACCGACGCCGGGAAACGCCAGCATCCTCCGATACGCGCCGGCGATGTCCATGGTCGCGATTTCCTCCAGGCGCTTAGCGCTGCGAGCGGCGCGAATGATCACCTCCGCGCGCCGGCGCTCGATGCCGAAGCGATGAAACGCCCAGTACGGCGTGCCGGCCAGCACCTGCGGCGTGGGAGGAAGCTTGAGCCCGCCCGGCCCGGGCGCCGCCTCACCCAGGGCGCTCACCAGGTGGCCGTAGGAATCGCGCCCCTCTTCTGATGTGACCTGCTGCAGGATGACCGTCGGCACGAGCGCCTCGAAGACCGCGAGCGTTTTCGGCATGCGGATGCCCCGGATCTCGCGGTGGAGGCGCGCGACGAGCGGATGGGCCGGCACGAAGCCCGTGTCGTCGTCGTCTTCGCCGCACAACAGCGGCGCGTGCACCACGGCCCACTCCGCTCCCGGGCCCCACGCGCGCACGTCGACGCTGCCGTTGTGCCGCTGGATCTGAATCGTTGCCGGACCCGCGGGCGTCCGCGTGGCGCGCCAGATGGTTCCGCCCTCGTGCCGCAATGAGGGCCCTGAGCCGAGCGGCGCGAGCGTCAGCCCTAGATCGAGGGGACGGCGCGGTTCAAACCACGCCTCGGCATCCGGGATCACGGGTCGAGATTAGTGACTCAGCGGCACCGAGAACGTGAACGTGCTGCCCCGACCGGGGCGCGATTCAACGGTGAGGTCGCCGTCGTGCATGCGCGCGATCTCGCGGGACAGCCACAGGCCGAGTCCAGTGCCCTGGACGTGGGCGTGGGTTTCGATCCGGCCGAACCGCGTGAACAGGCTCGCCTGGTCCTCCTGCGAGATGCCGACGCCCTGGTCTCGCACCGAGACGAAAGCCCTTTCGCCGTTACGCCGCACATCCACGGTGATGTCGCTGCCCGAGGGCGAATACTTCGCGGCGTTGCTGAGCAGGTTGCGGACCACGATCTGAAAGCGATCCGGGTCGACATCGGCCTCGATGGCGTCGCCCGGCAGGTCGACCTTGAGCGTGTGGCCGCTGAGGAGCATCCTGACGCCGTCGATCGCGGAATCCGTGAGCTCGACGATGTCGGTCCGCTGCCGCTTCAGGGCAAGCCGGCCTTCCTCGAGGCGGGACGCCTCGATCATCTGCTCGATCATCCAGTTGACCTCATCCGACTTGGAGATGAGGAGCGGAAGCACCGAACGCGCCTTTGGCGTCAGCTCGCCCAGCGAACCGGCCTCGAGCATGGTGAGGTAGCCCTTGATCACGGTCATCGGACCGCGCAGCTCGTGTGACGCGATGTTCAGGAAGTCGGTCTTCGCGCGCTCGAGGGCTGCGATCTTCGAGCTGAGGGTCACCCTGTCGAGGCCCGCCGTAAGACTCGTCGCGTATTGGCTCAGCCGGCTGAGCTCTTCATCACCAAAGATCGGAGTAAGACGATCCGACCGGATGACCATCGCCCCACGACCTTCGCGAAGGTCGAGCGGCACGATGATGGTCGCGCCTTCACGCCGTGCGGTGCGATCGTCGGGGCCTGGGCTGAGGAACCCCCCTTTCAGCGCGATCTGCCCCGCCTCCGCAGTGCTGACGCCGCGGCTGGCCAGGACAGACCCTTCGGCGTCGAGGATGAACGCTGCGTCGCCGCCGACGAGGCGCTCAGCCCAACCGAGAGCCTTTTCGGCAAGCGTCACGCGGTTGGGGCTGTACAGCAGCAGGTCGTGCACCGCGCTGCGGAAATTTTCTTCCTCGGGTTGCCGCCAGATTCGGCGCAGCCACACCGGCGGAAAGAAGGCGACGTAGAGAATGGGCACGATGGCCAGCGCGACGAGGTCGACCGCGACCGAGATCGCGTCGTTCAAGGATCCAGCGACCGTGCCGATGACCACCACCATGAGCAGCCCGGCGTAGCCGCTGCTGATGGCTCGCAGGCGGGCCGCCTCGACGGCGGGCCGGCCGCGCGCGGCGAGCCCGAAGGTGACGATCGGTTCGAGGATGCAGAAGGCCCAGATCCCGACGATCGCGACCAGGTCGAGCGTCTGGAGAGGCGTATGCGGGCTCTCCGGGTTCGAGGGCAGCTGAAGGGCGATGGCAAGGACTCCGACCCCGACGATGGCCGCCGTGATGAGGCGGCTCGTCCACGTTCCAAAAGGCACGAAAGAGTTGCGGAACATGAGCAGCCCGTAACCGGAGAGGAGGAAAAGGACGATCGCAACATCGGTCAGGACCTGGGCCGCAGTGCCGGTGCCGCCGACCGAGGGCCCGAGCAAGACGAGTATGGCCAGCGAGCCCAGTGCGATGCCGAGATGGCCGTGTCGCCGGTCGGGGTGGCGGACCCAGCTCGCGATCGTCCGGATAGCGAGCAACGAGAACGCCAGCTCGATGGCCAGCTGGAGGACGAGGAGGAGCAGGGGCATCGCCGGCAGAATAGCCTACATGACGATTTTTCAAGGACATGTGGTTGGCTGTTCGGGTGAGTTTCCCGACAAACCGACGGCGCCGCCGGGGAAATCTAAAGCGTCGCAGTGAGCACGATGCCGTCCGGGTCGGTCCGGGGGCCGGCCAGCCCCGGGACCTGAAAACTCCGCAGGCCCCGTACTTCCTCGGCCACCGGCGCCGCCCCAGGCCCCTCGAAGACGTTGATCCCGAGGTGGTGGTGGTAGCCGTTCCAGCTCAGGAAGCGCATCACGCGTCCGGCTTCTGCCATCAGCTCCATGCCAAGCGATTCATAGAAGGCCTGGCTGCTGTCCAGGTCGCTCACGTTGAGGTGCATGTGTCCCAGCACGGTGCCAGGGGAGAACTTCTTGGCCGGCGGCGACGCGATACGCAGCAGCCGCTCGAAGTCGAGGTGCTCGGTGCCGATGTTGAGCCGGCCGCCGGGATACTCCCACTCACTCCGCGGCCGGTCTGCGTACACCTCGATTCCATTGCCCTCGACATCGTCGAAATAAAGAGCCTGGCTGACGAGGTGGTCGGCGGTTCCGGTCAGCGGCAATCGCTCCTCGAGCGTGCGCCGGAGGAAGCCACCGAGCTCCTCCTCGCTGGCCAGCAGGATCGCGAAGTGGTAGAGACCAGCCGTGTGCTTGGGCCGGTTGCGACCTCCCCGAAGCGCAACGAGGCGCAGCAGCGGGGAACCATTCGCACCGAGCACCGCGTGCCGTTCGTCGCCGCCGATTCGGGTCAGACCGAACCGTTCGTAGAAGTCGACTTCGCGCTCGAGGTCCAGCACCTTCAACTCGACGGCGCCGAGCGGCCACTCGGGGTTGCTCATCCCTCTACGACCTGGATATCAGGGGATCGATCACGGTGACCAGCACGAAAAAGAAGACCAGGAGAAGGGCAAACTCAACGGCGATAGAGGCCCAGGGATGAGCGATCGGCCAGGCAATTGAGCCGGGAAACTCCTCGGCAAGTTCGGCCGACGTGACGGGCCGCGTCCGGACATCGCCACCCACCATGGCGTGCAGCCGACCGAGGTCAGTCGGGTCCCAGATCACGCGATACATCTTGAACAGGCATCGATTGTGCCTGTCGTAGACGACGACGTACTGGGCCGGCTGCCGAGCGAACAAATACGTCACATCGCGTCGCGCCATCCCGCCGATCACATCCAGCCCGTATCTCCGAGGCAGGCCGAGCAAGTTTCGCCGCGTCAAGACTCCGCCAGCGACTACCAGCTCTTCGCGCGTGAAGACCAGGAGAATCACGAGGCCGGCGACAACGATCAGAAAGGCGTACCCGACGACTTCGATGTCGCGGGCGACGGGCGCCACACGTTGCCAGTCTCCTACCAAACGTATCGTGACCACGATGCCCACCACGACCACAGCCGAAACGAAGCGATTGCGCCACGCGTGAAATGACGGCCGGATGACGAGGTCCTTCCGCTTCAGTACCAGTAGTTGGGACCCTCCGATCGCGACCCGCTGCTCGGCGGCTCGACTGCAATGCCTTTCGGTCCGGCCAGCTGCCGCACCGTCGCCTCGACCCGTGCGATGTAGCTGTCGTAGTCGTCGGTGAGGTTGGCGCTGAGCGGACCGCCAAACGTCACGATCACTCGACCCGGGCGCGGTACGCGCCGGAACCGAGGCATGACCTCGTACATGCCGTCGACGTAGGCGGGCACGATCGGCACGCCCGCGTCCATGGCAAGGATCGCGGCGCCCTTGCGAAAGTTCCCGATGGCGCCGGTGGCCGTCAGCCTGCCCTCAGGAAAGATGATCACCGACCACTTGTTGCGCAGGAGCTCCTTGAGGTACTCGAGGTGCGGTCGCGCACCACCGCCCCGAGGGATGGGGAATGCGTCGACAGTGACCTGTGCGAGTCGGGCTTCCCACTTACGCTTGAAGATGGAGTCGGCCGCCGCGACCACCACGGACCGGTTCCGATAACGCCGCGGCAGGGCCTCGGCCATCACGACGGCATCCAGCGCGCTCACATGGTTGGCCACGAAGACCGCCGGCCCGTCCAGGACGCGGAGCAGGTCGCGGTCGCGAATATCGAGCCGGCAGAAGCTCGAAAGCGCCGGGAACAGCAGGCTCGACTGCAGCGCCGCACGCATCCGGCGCATGCCGCGGGTCCGCGCCCACTTCGCCATATCCAGCGCTTGAGACTCCACGGTGCGATGAGTGTATGCGTCCCGGGAGTTGCCGGCGGATCAGCAGACCCGGGTGTCGGCGCCCGGTTCGTCGAGCAGGTCGATCAGAATGAGCTTGACGGACGCCGAGTTGTAGGCACCGTCGCTCTCGAACGAGATGTCGACCTGCCCACCTGGGTCGTCGGCGCCGAGCTGATGCGCCAGCTCGAGCGAGCTGTACTGCAGCACCCGGCAACGTGCGTGAACGTGGTCGTACACCTTCTTGCCGTCGTCAGGGATGTCGCTCAACGCCACCCTCAACGCCTGGCCTGCCGGCGACTGGAACAGAGGATGGATCTGTTCGGCGATCACGTAGCCGTCCTTGCTGCAGCGCACGGCAACGTGGCCTGGGATCGTCCCGATCACGTAGTCGGACGGGAATTGGCTGTCATGCGTCCGGCTGCCTTGCCAGGTGCCGATGTAGGCGCCGAAATTCTGGAGGCCCGAGCGCGCCGGCCTCCCGTCGGGACACTGCATGCCCGCCGGCGGGTTGTTGGCGGGCGTTGACGGCGAGTGCAGCACCGCAGATGCCGGCTGGCACGCCCCAGAGCCGAAAACAAGCGCAAGCGCGATCAAGATCGCGAGCGGAAAGGGAGGTTTCCAGGTCATGCGGCGCAGCCGAACTGGTTAAGACTGTAGCCCTCTGGAAACGCACTGTCACACTGCTCGCCACCACGAAATACGGGCCTGGTGCGGTGGGGTCGCTGGTACGTTTTGGGCTGCTCGCCCTTGTCCCTGTCGTGGCACTCGGAGCTGTGCTGGCCCACGAATTGAACGCGGATGTCCAGCAGCGGTATCTGGACACGGCGCGCAGCAGCGCGATCCTCATCGCTCAAGTTGGAATCCAACCTCTGCTCAACGCTCAGCAGGTGTCTGCCGGACTGAGCCCAACCGAGATCTTCCTGACCGATGACAAACTGCAAGGCGCGTCGGTCAGCCGGGAGGTCGAGCGGATCAAAGTGTGGAACAGCGACGGCACGATCGTCTACTCGGACAACCACGCGCTGATTGGAAAGACGTTTCCGATCGATGACGATCTGGGTAAGGCCCTGGCGGGAGAGTCGAGCGCCAGTATCACCAATGGTCAGAGCGCGGAAAATGCCGGTGACACTCTCAGCGGCACACTGATCCAGGTTTACGTTCCGCTTGTTTTCTCGGGAACGTATTCGCCGAGCGGGGCATTCGAGCTGTACCTCCCTTACGAACCGGTGCAGGCCGCGATCGACCGTGAATCAAACCAGCTGTATCTGTTTCTGGCGGCCGGCCTGACTGTGTTCTACGCCTCGATGTTTCCGGTCGTCTTGCTCGCCGACCGCTGGAGGCGGCGCCTCTTACGCGAAGCTCAAGAAACAGCGCTTGCCAACCTGGCCGTGCTGGAGCGGTTGAACCGGCTCAAAACGGAATTCCTCACCCGAATCAGCCATCAGTTCCGCACCGCGCTGGTTGGCATACAGGGATTCACCGAAGTCATCCGGGATTCAGAGCACCTCGACCCGCTCGAGCTGAGGGCGTTTGCCACCGATATCTACCAGGACGCCGAGCGATTGGACCGCGCTTTCAATGAAATGCTGGAGCTGGACCGAATCGAAGCTGGTCGCACGACTCTGAAAATTGCGCGCGTCGACTTCAATGAGCTGGTCAACAGCGTCGTGGAAACGACTCGCAAACAGAGTCCCGAACACACGCTCACGATCAATCTCGATGCCGAGGCTCCGTCGGTGTCATGCGACAGGGACAAGGTTGCAAACGTTCTGTCGATTTTGCTGAGCAACGCCACGAAGTATTCGCCCCGCGGCAGCGAGGTTGTCGTGACCAGCCGCGCGAGTGCAGACCAGGTGGAAGTCACTGTGAAAGACCAGGGTCCCGGCATGCCCGCCGATTTTGACGACGGACTGTTTTTCGGATATCAGCGGTCGCGAAGTGGCTCCGGCAATGGTCCCAGGCCGGGCGCGGGCACCGGTGTCGGATTGCCGATTGCTCGTCAGATCGTCGATATGCACAGTGGGCGGATCTGGTGCGAGAGCACCGCCGGACATGGAGCCGAGTTCCATTTCACATTGCCGATTCGGGTGCGGCCGTCACGGGAATTGGACGCGGTGTCCCGAATCGCGCCATAGCACCTTCCGGAGCTACCAGCCACAGTGGGCGCCTCGCGGGGAGATTTCTGCGAGTTGGTGGGACCGTCCTTGCGATCGGAGTTCTCACGTTCTTCGCCGCTCGCAGCGAGAACGGTGGATTCGCGGGCATCCTCCTATCGGCTCTCCTCTCCTCGATCACAGTCGCCGTCGCGCTGGGCATCGTCACCGGAACCTGGCGGGAAGCTCAGCGGGTCAAACCGCGGCACGCGGTTTTCGGCGGCTGTTTGGGAGCCATCGCCCTGTGCGGAATGGGCGGCGTCCTTCTGTGCTTCGGCAACCAGCTGCTGCTGGGAGCCGTGATTGGTGGATTGGCGGCATACATCAACCACCGACAGGGCTGGATCCAGTGGCAGCACGTGATCGGTGCTGATCCCGTGTCGACGTCAACTGATGGCCCGTCGTCAGCGCCGCCGCCCGGCTCGGCGTTGGGCGCGCCCCTTGGCACGGCCGGCGTCGCGATGCTAGCCCTCGTCTTCCTAGTGGTCGGCGTCTTCTTTTGGGGGCTGGGCACGGTCCGCTCCCTTGAGGGGGTCACCCTTCTTGCCGACTTCGGATGCCCCGCTCCCTGCGGGATGGTGCGTGGGCTGTGGGTGCAGGTTGTACCCGATTCTCACGGCAACGTGGTGTCCCAGCCCGACGCGGAAACGATCGCGATGCGTGTGAGCCTTCGCGACGACGCGCCCGGCGAAAAGCAGGCCACCAGCAACGACTTCGGATTGACCGATCCGGACGTGACCTATTTGCCCCTCACAAACCGGCCAGGGTGCGTGTCGTGGGCGCTTCGGCTGCATATCGACGACAGCACCGGACCGAAGACCCTGTGCTTCTTGGACCGGACCGGAGTCACCGTGGATCCCGGAAAACTGGTCCTGAATTGGGGCCTCGTCAAAATCCCGTTGGGCCAACCGCTCATGTCTCTCGAGTCGGGATAGAACAAGGGCGGTTGCCCAAAAGCGACTCGCAGATAAACGATGGCGGGGTACCTTTGGCGCGATGCGACGTTGGGTGGCCGTGCGAGCGTGGTTGCTGGCGATATTCATCGCCGCCGCAGCCTGTAATCCGACGTCGCCGGTTGTACATGACCTGAGCGGCTACACAGGATGCAACACGCCGCACCCGTCCGCGCCACTGAGCATCACGTCATCGGTTCGTGTTACGCGATGAGGTCGATGTTGGCTGGGGAGGAAGGATTCGAACCTTCAACCCTCTGATGTGGCGTTGCTTGGCTCGGGCTGGTCCTCAGGTACCGAGGCCAACAAATACGGCGAGTGCCCGATCGACCTCGCGAAGTTCGCCAAAGGCGAGCAGCCCGAGCGAGTCGCCGAGCCTGCTCGGATCGACAGCACCGAGTTGTTCGACCAAGACCCGCGTCCGCTGACCGCCAATTTTCACCTCAGGCCTGAACGAAGCCGGCTTCGCTCGGGTTGAGGTCGGCGCGATGATCACAGTGGACAAGCTAAGCAGTTCGTCAGCTTGAAGGACTACACCGTAGCGCTGCCCGGTATGCTCGTGTCCTCTTCGTCCTCGGGGTGCTGGCAGCCGGAAGATTTCACCCCGCTGCACGAAGGGATTCCATCAATCGCGCCACGCGAGCCTTCTCGGCGCGATCATCGAGGTCGACGCTCAGCCGTTTCGCCTCAGCCACAAGATCCCCGCGCCGACCTCGTCTGGCAAGCTCGACGATAGCTTCTCGCACGGCCTCGGATTGGCTTCGACCCGACCCCGTCAGCGCTCGGAGCGCCTCCTGAGCCTCTTCATCCAGCCTGATCGAAATCGCCTTCTCCATGGGGGCACGATTGTATCACAATTGTATGACACGAGGGTTCATAGCCCGGGTCGCCGCGTCTGACAAGTGGATTGCGCGACGGCACCGCGTCTGAGCGTCGGGCGCAAATTGGCGCGAAACCCTGCGCGTAGCGCAGTCTAACGGGAGCTCCAAGTTGAGGCGTCTGCCTGAGGCCCTGTGGAAATGTCACGCCTCCCGAGGCCGCACGAGGAGTAGGCCCGCGGCGACCGGGGCGATAGTCACTACCGCATAGAGAGCACTCCCAGAAAGCCGATCAGCGCTGAAGAGCGACGCTCATCACTCGGCGTAGTCTGATCGGGCTGGCCCACCTACGAAAAGTGGAGGTTACAGATGAATCCAGAGGACTTTCCTGCGCCGAAGGACGGCTTCGTCATTACGCACTTTCTCGTGGTTTCCGATCAGGACCGGTCCCGTGAGTTCTATCGGTCGCTGTTGGACGGGCA
>WNFB01000307.1_pt1 | contig 51425 bp, 47 predicted proteins | sample 5400501 | NCBI WGS metagenome assembly WNFB01 (sample SAMN13153341, study PRJNA577476) | soil metagenome | isolation source: 200 cm saprolite under Douglas fir tree site 2 hole 1 | place: USA:California | collected 2015-04-18 | reverse complement strand
GGTCCACGGAACCGGGCCATCCAGTGCCCAGTCGACCTTGCATACCCCTGGCCCGTACCTGAATCTCCCCAGTGCCCTGCGGTACCCGGCAGGCAGCCGGTCCCCGGCGAGCTGAACGAACTGGCGTGGCGATATGTCGAGCAGCACCAGCCGGGCCGGCGGAAGCTCGTCAAGCCGCCGGATCCAGCGTCCTGTCACGACCTGGCCGTCGAGCGATGCGAGCTCGCCGGTCAGGGCGGCGACGAGCCGGGCGCTCCCGCCCTCGACCACCGGCCATCCGGCCGAGTGCGCCAGCACCGTGAGCAGCAGCCCGAATCCGCCCGTGAGCGGGGCCGTCAGCGGCTGCATGGCGTGCGCGGCCACGCCGGCCAGCAACGCTTTCGCCTCGTCGGTCTCGAATCGCCGGGCCAGCACGGACGCGGGCAGCAGCCCGCGCAGGCCGAACCGGGAGACGGCGACGGCGTGCTCGGGGAGGGACCGCAGCGGCGCGAGCACGGCGGGCACGATGGCGCCGGAATCCCGGACCAGGGGTGCCATCAGCCGCCGGTAGGCGCTCGCGTCCGCACCTAGCCCGCCTGCTGTCTCGTCGACCGAGCCGCTGACGGCGGCGGCCCGGCCGCCATCGAGGGGGTGCGCGAAGGCGACCTTGGGGGTCAGCAGCCTGACCCCGCGGGAGGCCAGGTCCGTGCCCAGGAAGAACGGCGACGCGGCGGCCAGCGGATGCACTGCCGAGCAGACATCATGGCGGAAACCGGGGAGGGTCAGCTGCTCGGTCCGGCATCCGCCGCCCGGGCTCCCGGCACCCTCGGAGACATCTACCGCGAGCCCGGCGCGGGCAAGTGTCAGCGCCGCCGCCAGGCCATTCGGGCCCGAGCCAACGACGACCGCGTCTGGTGCCCTCACAGGCTGAGTATCCCCTGCTCGGCCGCCACGGTGACGGGCACGGGTGCGTGAGCCAGCCGCCGGCCGAGCTCGTCGAGCTCGGCATCGGTGCGCTCCGGCCGGTGATGAAAAAGCAGGACCGACCGTGCCCCGGCACGGGCGGCCAGGCCGACCGCATAGTCGGCGGCCGCGTGGCCGAAGGACGCTTCCGCCGCAAGCTCAGCGGGCAGCAGGTACGCATCGTGCACCAGCACGTCGGCGCCGTCGGCCAGCTCCAGCGCCGCGGCGTGATACTCGCCCCAGCCGTCGGGCCCGGGCCCGAGGCTGGTGGGGCAGTGGTCGGGGATGTAGGCGATCACCGACCGCCCGTCGCTCACCCGGTACCCGAACGTCCTGCCGCCCTTGTGCGGGACCTCCCGCGCTTCGACCGAGAACCGGCCTGCCTTCAGGCAGCCCGCAGCGACCGTGCGGAACTCCCAGATGCCCCGCAGGTCACGCGGCCGGATCGGGAAATGCGGCGGCGACATTCCGCGGGCAAGCACCGACTCGGCGCACGCGCCATCCCCCTGCTCGGGCAGCAGCAAGGTCACCCGGGCGCCTTCGGTGTCGCCGGCCCGGAAGAAGGGCAACCCGTGGACATGGTCCCAGTGCAGGTGCGACAGCAGGATGACACCCGCGTACGGCTGGCCTTTCATCAGCGGGGTGACCTGGCGCAGGCCGGTCCCGGCGTCGAGAATGAGCGTCGGCACCACATCGCCGTCATGGACGAGGGCCACACAGGATGTGTGGCCCCCGTAACGGACGAACTCCGGTCCCGGTGCCGGCGTCGAACCGCGTGCGCCGCAGAGATGAATCCGCACTGGTCAGACCCCGGTGACGTCTTCGCGCCTGTGCCCGCCGGAGAGTTCCTCCAGGGCTGAGCGGTCGAGCTGGCTGGCATCAACGGCCGCGACCCGGCAGGGAGTGACCGCGACGAGCGAGGAGGTGCGCAGGCCGCCCCCGAGATGAGCCCGCTCGCCGAGCAGCGCTCCGGGCCCGTACTCGGCCAGCCGCTCGCCATCCCGCTCGACCCGGATAACCCCGTCGAGGACCAGGTAGACATCGGTTCCCCGGTCTCCCTGGCCGACCAGGGCCGCGGCGGCCGGGAACCGCTCGATCCTGGGCTTGGCGCCACCGTGCATCAGCTGCACGGACAGCGATCGCTCCAGCGCGGTCTCGACCGCGGTGACCAGCACCGGGGAATCCTCGTCACCCCAGGGACTGTGGCGGCCGAATGATTTGCGATACCAGTCACGGAAGTCGGTGAGGCCCGATTTGTGCGACAGCCGCCCCTGACTGTCGTAGACCCAGTGCCGCGGGAAGGAACTGGCCCCGGTCAGCCCGGCGCCCGCGCTGCCGTCAGCGCGCAGGGTAAGCGACAGAGTCGTCCAGACCAGCGGCGCCTGCCACTGGACATACGGGCGCCGGCGGACCCGGCGCGGGGCGGGCAGGCCGGTCCGGCCCCCGCAAACCTGCACGAAACGCGCCCATCCGTCCCCGCGCTCGGGATCGCGCTGGAGGTCAGGCAGCTGGACGGCCTGGAAGGAGTGCTGCAGCCCGCCGAGGCGGACCGTCGTGCAGCCGATCATGCCGCCGCCGGCGTAACCGCAATCGGTTATCCCGCCGGAGCTATCGACCTCGATCCAGGCCCGCAACACGTTGCCGAACCGGAATCGGTCGGCGGCGCGGAGCTCCTCAAGATCGCCAAGCTCGGCCGGGGGCGGATCGTCGTAATGGGTGAATCCTGCATCGAACGCCAGCCGGGTTCCGCCCTCGATCGCCTCTGACGGGATCCACGACAGTGATGTCACTGAGCTCTCGTAGCGCATGCCGTCATGCTTGCCTGCGCCAGCGGCGTCAACCATGGTGCTGCCCGGCCTCTTCACGTGTGCCTACCACCACGAGCAGGCGGGTACCAGCGCCAGCAGGCGGCTGGTGCCGGCACGGCAAGCTGGCAACGCCGGAGCGGCCCGCTCCCTGGGGACCGGGCCGCTGCGGTGCTTGCCGTCGAGGGGCTGGGTTACTTCACGATGTGGATGACGCGTTCCATGCCGAGGGTGGTGTGGTGAGGATGCTGCCTGGCGTGGTCGCGGCGTGCTAGCACCACCGCACCCCGGCAAGGTTGCTCACTGGCGGACCTGCAGTGATGTCCGGAGACTGGGTGAATGGCTCAGCCCGGCAATGGTCTCGCGGCCCGCACGATCGATGTCTTTCTCGCGGACGACAACCTGATCGTGCGCGAGGGTGTCCGCGCGCTCATCGAGCGCCACCCTGACCTCAGGGTCGTCGGGGTTGCGGCCGACTATGACGAGGTCGTGGCCGGTGCCGCCGCCACCGAACCACAGGTCCTGGTCACCGATGTCCGGATGCCGCCGTCGTTCCATCGCGAGGGCATTGATGCGGCGAAGGAAGTGCGCAAGCGCCACCCCGGGACCGGGGTCGTGGTGCTGTCGCAATATGACGACCCTGAGTACGCCATCTCACTGCTGGCCGAGGGCTCGGCCGGCTACGGCTACCTGCTGAAGGACCGGATCGCCGAGGGCAATCAGCTTGCTGACGCGATTCGCTGCGTGGCCACCGGCGGCACCGCGCTGGACCCCGCCATCGTCGAGGCGCTGGTCCGGCCGGTCATCTCCCCGGGCGGGCTGCTGCCCGCCGAGGAGGAGCTGCTTGGCATGGTCGCCGAGGGCAGGACGATCAAGGCGATCGCCGCGGCCAGGCGAGTTCCGCCGGAAGCGATCGATGCCGAGGTCGAGGCGGTGTTCGTCAAGCTGGCCGCGGGCGTCTCTACCGGCGAGCAGGGTGCGCTGAACCGGCTCCGGCTGCTGCATCAGGCCATCGTGGACCGCGAGGAGCAGGGTGAGACGCTGTCCCGGCTGCTGCCCGGCGGGCTCGCCGAGAAGCTCCGCGGCGGAGCGCAGCGCATCGGCGAGACCGAGCGCGTGGTGGTGACCGTGCTGATGAGCGACATCAGGTCCTACTCGACCATCGCCGAGCATGCCGACCCGAGCCAGCTGGCCGGGCAGCTCAACACTCACCGTGCGGCAATGAACCGTGCGATCCTCGGTGAGGGGGGCACGGTGATGCAGTTCGTGGGCGACGCGGTCATGGCGGTCTTCGGCGCCCCGTTCCCGCAGCCGGATCACGCCGATCGCGCGGCCGCCGCCGCGGCGGCCATGCACTTCCTGCAGGCCGAGATCAACATCCGGTGGGCGGCCGACGCGCTGCCCGCCTTCGGCCTTGGCGTAGGGCTTTCGACCGGCGAGGCCGCGGCGGCGCTGCTTGGCTCCGAGGAACGGCTGGAGTACACGCTCGTCGGTGACACCGTCAACCTGTCTCAGCGGCTGCAGCAGCTCGCCGCTGCGGGCGAGACTGTGCTGTCCGAGGCCACCAGCAAGGCCATGACCGTGTCATTGCCGACCATCATGCTGCCCGCCCAGCTGGTCAAGGGCCGCGATACGCCGATAGTCGCCTACAAGCTCGCGCAGCCCGGCGCCCCCGCACCCGCCGGGCTGACTGACGTTCCCGATGAACCGATGACGACCCGATGACCGCCCGGGGGGGCCCGATGAACGACAACCTGCCGGCTCTGACAGCACGCGGGGTGCGCAAGACATTTGAGGCTGAGAACGCGCCGGTGCGGGCGCTCCGCGGCGTCGACCTCACCGTCGCTACGGGTGAGTTCGTCGCCCTGATGGGCCCATCGGGGTGCGGCAAGTCGACGCTGCTCAACCTCGTGGCCGGGCTCGAGCTACCTGACGAGGGCCGCATCACCGTCGCCGACGAGGAAGTGACCGGCCGCGGCGAGGATGACCTTGCGCGGCTGCGCCGCAAGCACATCGGCATCATCTTCCAGTTCTTCAACCTGCTGGAGGGGATGACGGTGCTGGAGAACGTCGCACTCCCCGCGGTGATCGCCGGCCGCAAGCGGCGGATGGCCGAGACGAGGGCCCGTGACCTGCTCGACCTGCTCGGCATCGGCGACAAGGCGGCCGCGGCGCCTGGCGTGCTGTCCGGCGGCCAGCGCCAGCGGCTGGCGATCGCCCGGGCGCTGGCGAACGAGCCGACCCTGCTGCTCGCCGACGAGCCGACCGGAGCGCTCGACTCCGACGGCGGCCAGGAAGTCATCGAACTGCTGAGCCGGCTGCACAGCAGCGGCCAGACCATCGTCCTGGTCACCCACGACGCCCAGGTAGCCGCGGCCGCCCAGCGCATCGTGCGCATGCTCGACGGGCGCATCGTGCCGCCGTCGGCAGGAGGCGAGCCGGGCCGCGACGAGAGCATCCCCGCCACGGCCCGGTGATCGTGAACCGAACCGCCACGCGAGTGCTGTGGTACCGATTCCGGATCACGTTCCGCCGCCGGCTGGGCGGCTACCTTGCGCTGGCCCTGCTGACCGGCCTGGTCGGCGGCATCGCCATGGCCTCGCTTGTCGCCGCGCGGCGGACCGATTCCTCCTACCCCGACTATCTGGCCAGTACCAACCCGTCCGACCTCATCGTCCAGCCGAACTCCAGCTTCAGCAAGGCGACGACCACCGCCCAGGTATACCGGCTTTACCAGCATCTGCTCACTCAGATCCGCCACCTTCCCCATGTGCGGGCGCTGGCGACCGCCGACGCCTTCAACGCCGCCACGCTCAGGCCGGGCGGCGGCTTCGGCACCGTCCTCTTCACCCAGGTGCAACTGGTCGCCAGCCCCGACGGCATGTTCTCGCGCCAGGACAGGCTGACGATCGTGCGGGGGCGCCGCGCGGTCCGGCCGGACGAGGTGGTGGCGACCAGCCGCGCCGCCGCCCTGCTGCACCTGCACGTGGGGTCACGGCTGCCGGTGGGAATCTGGGAGTCGACCGTTAAGCCGGGACTTCCCCCGTTCTACCGGAAGCTCGACTTGACCGTGTCCGGGATCGGCGCGGTCAGCACCCAGGTCGTGCAGGACGACATTGACGCCGACCGGACCGGGTTCCTGATCGGCACGCCCGCCCTGGACCGTGAGCTCGTCCCCTGCTGCGTCGGCACGTCTTACATCGGGCTGCGGCTGGCAGGCGGTGGCCGCTACGACGCTGCCGTCGGCCAGGAATTCGTGAACCTGCAGACCACCAGCTCGTTCTACGCAGCCTCAACCGGCCAGGTGCTGCAGGTCCTGCAGCTCTACGACACCTCGGCGATCGAGGCGGAGGCGCAGCGCGCGATCCGCCCGGAGGCGATCGCGCTCGCGGTGTTCGGGGTGATCGCCGGGCTGGCTGCGCTCATCATCGGCGCCCAGGCTGTCTCCCGGCAGCTGCAGGCCGGGTCCGGTGATGCGGAGATACTGCGTGCGCTGGGCGCCGGCCCGGCGGCCAGCGCGGCGGAGGGCCTGCTCGGGATCCTGGGCGCGGTCACCGCCGGGGCGCTGCTCGCGGCCGGTGTCGCCGTCAGCTTGTCGCCGTTCTCCCTGTTCGGACCAGTCCGCCAGGTGGAACCGGGGCGCGGCATCTACCTCGACGCGGCGGTGCTCGGGCTCGGCGCGGGAGTGCTCGTCTGCGTCCTGGGCGGCGTGGCGGCCGTGATCTGCTACCGGCAGGCGCCGCACCGGACCGCCGCCCGCGGGCAGGCTCCCCAGCGCCGTTCCGCGGTCGTCCGGGCGGCGCTGGCCGCGGGGCTCCCGGCCGCGGCCGTCGCCGGGCTGCGGTTCGCACTGGAGCCTGGGCGGGGAAGGACGGCGGTGCCGGTCCGCTCGGTGATCGCCGGGGCGGTGCTCGCCGTCGTGGTCAGCGCCGCCACCGCCACCTTCGGTGCCAGCCTCAACAGCCTCGTCTCGCATCCCGCGTTGTACGGCTGGAACTTCAGCTACGCGCTGTACTCGACCGACGGGTGGGGGACGTTCCCGCCCGCCCTGACCAGCCCTCAGCTGCACCGCGACCGGCTGGTGGCCGCCACGACCGGGGTCTACTTCCTGACCGTCCAGATCGACGGCCAGACGGTGCCGGCCATCCTCTCCCCCACGCATCCAGCGGTGGCCCCGCGCTCCCTTTCCGGCCACGGGCTGGACGGCCCTGGCCAGGTCGTGCTCGGCCCGGACACCCTCGCCCAGCTGCACAAGCGGGTCGGCGATGAGGTTACGGTGCGACTGGGGGCGGTGATCCGTGATGCGAGGCTGCGGATCGCCGGCACCGCCGCCCTCCCTACGGTCGGCGACACCCTCAGCATCCACCCTTCGATGTCCACCGGCGCCATCCTGCCGATCAGTGTTGTTGCGCCGGCGGCGCTGCACGAGGGCGGCCCGTACGCCGGCCCGAATGCCATCTTCGTGCGGCTGCGGCCCGGCGTGAGCCAGACGGCCGGGCTGCGATCGCTGCAGCGGATCGCCAGCGCGTACAACCAGTTCGCGCACTCTCCGCAGATCGTGGGCAGGGCCGGCCCGCAGGCGCTGGAACTCGTGGCCAACGTGCTGCCGACCCAGCGGCCTGCCGAGATCGTGAACTACCGGTCGATGGGCGCGATGCCCGCGATCCTGGCCGGCGGGCTGGCGGCCGGCGCGGTGACAGCCCTCGGGCTGACATTGGTCGCTTCGGTACGGCGCCGCCGCCGCGACTTCGCGCTGCTGAAGACACTCGGGTTCACTCGCAGGCAGCTCGCCGGAGCGGTCGCCTGGCAGTCGACCGTGATCGCCGCTGCGGGGCTCATTATCGGCGTGCCACTCGGGATCGCGGGAGGCCGCTGGTTGTGGCTGCTGTTCGCCCGCGAGCTGTCCGCCGTCCCCGACCCCGTCATCCCGGCCGCCTCCATCGCCCTGGCCGCCCTGGCCGCCCTGATCCTGGCCAACCTCGTCGCCGCCATCCCCGGCCACGCGGCCGCCCGCACCCGCGCCGCGCTGGTGCTGAGGTCCGAGTGATGCCGATGCCAATGCGGGGAGCGACGTGAACGGGCCGGTGCTGCGGGTGGCGTGGTACCGGCTCCGGGCCACGTTCCGCCACCGGTGGGGCAGCTACCTGGTGCTGGCCGTGCTGATCGGGCTGATCGGCGGGGTCGCGATGGGCGCCCTGATCGCCGCCCGCCGAACCTATGCGTCGTACCCGAGGTTCCTGGCCAGCACCAACCCGTCAGACCTCGTCGTGCAGCCGTTCACCAGGCCGGCGTACTCGCCCGGCTTCGTCCGCCAGCTGGCCCGGCTGCCGCACGTGAATGGGGTCGCGGTCGCGGTGCCGTTCAACTCGGCAACCCTCACGCCGGGCGGGAAACTCGGCACCGTCCTCCTGGCGCATGTGCAGCTGGCCGCCACCGTCGCCGGCCCCCACGGCCTCTACTCTGACCAGGACCGGGTGACGATCGTGCGCGGACGCAGGGCCGATCCGGCGCGGCCGGACGAGGTGGTGGCCAGCCCGGATGCCGCCGCCCTGCTCCACCTGCACGTGGGGTCACACGTACGGGTCGGGCTTATCAGCAGCTCCCAGCATGGCACCGGCATCCCCCGCAACCGGCGAGTGGACCTCACGGTCGTCGGGATCGGGGTGTTCAACACCCAGGTTCTCCAGGACGGTATCGACTCCGGCCGGACTGGTTTGCTGCTCGGCACTCCGGCGCTCGCCCGGGAGTTCGCCTCCTGCTGTGCCAGCGGCATGGACGCCGGGCTGCGGCTGGACGGCGGCAGCCGGTACGACACGACCGTCGGCCAGGAGTACCAGCATCTGGTGGCCACCAGTTCCTACATCTCACCTGGCGGATCGGAACTCTACGTCTATATCACCTCCGCTATCGAAGCCGAAGCGCAGCGGGCCATCCGGCCCGAGGCAATCGCCCTCGGCGTGTTCGCAGTGATCGCGGGGCTTGCCGCGCTGATCATCGGGACTCAGTTCATCTCCCGGCAGCTGCGGGCCGCCGCAGATGACACCGGGGTGCTGCGCGCGCTCGGCGCCGGGCCGGTGGCGATCATGGCCGACGGGCTGCTTGGCATGGTGGCGGCGGTTGTCGCCGGGGCGCTGCTTGCCGCAGCGGTGGCGGCCGGGTTGTCGCCGTTTTCGCTGTTCGGCCCGGTGCGCCTGGTTGACCCAGGCCGCGGGATCTACCTCGACTGGACCGTACTCGGGCTTGGCGCGCTTGGGCTGGCTGTGGTGCTCGGCGGGGTGGCAGCCGTGGTCGCCTACCGGCAGGTGCCGCACCGGGCGGCCACCCGCGAGCAGGCCGGTGGGCGCAGGCCGGGTTCGGTCCGGGTGATGCTCGCCAGCAGGCTGCCGGCGTCGGGGGTGGAGGGCCTGCGGCTTGCCCTTGAGCCGGGGCCGGGGCGCACCGCGGTGCCGGCCCGCTCTGTCATCGCGGGGGCGGTGCTGGCCATGACGGTGGTCACCACCACCCTCACCTTCGGTGCCAGCCTGACCACGCTGGTCTCACATCCGGCGCTGTACGGGTGGAACTTCAGCTACGCCTTCTACGCGGTCCAGGGCTGGGGGCCGGTGCCCGCCAAGTGGGCCGGCCCGCTGCTGGCCCGCGACCGGCTGGTGGCCGCAACCACCGGCGTATACTTCCCGACGGTCCAGGTCAACGGCCAGACCGTCCCGGCCATGGTGGCACCCACCCACCCGGCAGTGGGCCCGCACATCCTGTCCGGGCACGGACTCGACGGCAGCCACCAGATCGTGCTCGGCCCGGCCACCCTGGCCCAGCTGCACCAGCGAGTCGGCAGCATCGTGACAGTGGCCAGCGGTAGCTTCCACGTTCGGCTGCGGATCGCGGGCACGGCCACCATGCCGACGATCGGCGGCGTGCTGAGCGTCCATCCCTCGATGAGCACCGGGGTGCTGTTCTCCACGGCGGTTCTCCCGGCGGGAGCCTTCGCGATTTTCGGTCCCCTCGCTTCCGGTCCGAACGCCATCCTCGTGCGGCTGCGGCCCGGCACTAGCCAGGCGGCCGGCCTGCGATCGCTGCAGGCAATCAGCCGACAGCTCACGAAGGTGCTGAACTCGCCGCGGGTGGTGGCCGCCAGCGGCGGTTCCTCGTTTGCGGACATCATCGATCTCCTGCCGGCCCAGCGGCCGGCCGAGATTGTGAACTACCGGACCATGGGCGCCATGCCGGCGGTCCTGGCCGGCGGGCTAGCGGCAGGCGCGGTGGCTGCCCTGGGGCTGACGCTGGTGGCGTCGGTGCGCCGCCGACGCCGCGACTTCGCGCTGCTCAAGACGCTCGGCTTCACCCGCCGCCAGCTGGCGGCGGCCGTCGCCTGGCAGTCCTCGGTGATTGCCGCGGCTGGACTCGTGGTCGGCGTGCCGCTCGGGATCGCGGGAGGCCGCTGGCTGTGGCTGCTGTTCGCACGCGAGCTCTCGGCGGTGCCCGACCCGACGATCCCGGCCGGCTCGATCGCCCTGGCCGGGCTGGCCGCGCTCCTGCTAGCCAACGTGATCGCCGCGCTTCCCGCCAGGCGCGCCGCGCGAACGCCGGCGGCTGCCATTCTGCGAGCGGAGTGACGATGGACACCGGAGTGACGATGAAGACAACCCTCGACGATCGGGCGGCCGGGAACCCGCCCCCGGGTGGCAGCGCCGGGCGACGCGTCCTGGCCGGAATGCTGCTGCCCGCGATCGCCGCCGCGATCGCGGTGGCCGGCCTCCGGGTCCACGTCCCCGGCAGCCTGCCTGCCGTGCAGGCCGTCGCCTTCGGCCTTGTCCTGGCAGGCGCATTGTCCGGCGCCGTCCTCGCTCGCGCCCCGCAGCGGGTTGCGCAATGGCAGGTGGTGTTCGGGGCGCTTGCGGCGTCGGTCGCACTGACTACCGCGCGGATCGGCGACGAGGTTTCCGGCGCGCAGCACCAGGCTGCGCGTTCCGTCGCCACGCTGGCCGTGCCGTTCGTCATCGCGATTTCCGTCCATCTGCTGCTCGCGCTGCCCGATGGCCGGCTGGCCGGGCGAGGCAGGCAGGCGGGCGCGGGCCTGGCATATGCCGCTGCCGCGAGCACCGGGGTGGTGCTGGTGATCGCCGGCCGGCCGTTCCCGTCCGCGGCAGCGGCGGTGGCCTGGCCGCTGGCCACGGCGTGTGCTCTCCCCGCGGTTCGGCTCCGCTACCAGGCAGCCGAGGGACGCGACAAGCAGCGGATGCAGTGGATGGCGGTCGGCGCCATGCTGGCGGCCGACACGGCGCTGGTCGCCGGTGTTCTGCATGTGCTCGTCATGTGGCCGGGGGCGGTCGCCGCCGTGGCAGCGGGCTGCGCGATCTTCCTGCCGCTCGGCATGATGGCGGGGGGACTGCGCGGGCTCGGGCCCTACGGCGGCCGCGTCCTTGTCCAGGTGCTGTCGATAGCGGGGTTCACCGTGGTGGTCGCGGCCATCTACCTGGTGATCGTGTTCGGCATCGGAACTGCGCCCCGCGACTCGGGGGGCCGTGAGATCCTCGGGCTCTCGATGCTGGCCGCGGCGGTGGCAGCGATCGGGTACCTGCCGGCCAGGGACCGGCTTGTCGCCGCGGCCAAGCGCTTCGTCTACGGGGCCCGCGAGGCGCCCGACGAGGCGCTGCGCACCTTCGGCAGTCGCCTGACCCGCGCCATCCCGATGGACGAGCTGCTGCTGCAGCTGGCCGAGTCGCTGCGCAAGACGATGGGGCTGACCAGTGCCGAGGTCTACAGCGGGACCGGGGAGGTGCTGGAGCGCGTGGTATCGGTGCCGGACGCCGGACCCCGCTCAGTCATCGTCACGGCGCGCGAGCGGCCGGTCGTGACCAGAGCCGGGGTGTCAGGCAGCGCCTGGGCATCCGTGTGGCTGCCTGCGCTGCTCGACGGCCGCGAGCACGTGCAGCTGCGGGTGGCCCCGGTCAGTCATGCCGGCGAGCTGCTCGGGCTGATCGTCGTCGAGCGGCCGGCCGCGGCTGACGCCTTCGCCGATGACGATGACCGGGTGCTTACCGAACTGGCCCGGCAGGTGGGGCTCGCCGTCCATAACGCGCGGCTCGACACTGCACTGCAGACCAGCCTGGACGAGCTGCGCCGGCAGGCTGATGAGCTGCGCCGGTCACGGGCCCGCATTGTCGCCAGCGGCGATGCCGAGCGCCGCCGGGTGGAGCGCAACCTGCACGACGGAGCCCAGCAGCACCTGGTGGCGATGGCGGTGAACCTGCGCATTGCGCGCGACATCATCGCCGACGATCCCCCGGCAGCGGCCGAGATGCTCGACCAGCTGGCCGATGATGTCAAGGACACCATCCGGGAGCTGCGCGAGCTGGCCCATGGCATCTACCCCCCGCTGCTTGCCGACAGCGGGCTCGGTGAGGCGATGCGGGCGGCCGGCAACCGCAGCCCGCTGCCGGTCGCCGTGTCCGCCGAGGGGATTGGCCGGTACACGCCCGAGATCGAGGCAGCGGTCTACTTCTGCTGCCTGGAGGCCCTGCAGAACGCCGCCAAGCACGCGCCGCAGGCACGCGTGCAGGTGCGGCTCTGGGAGGAGTCTGGCGGACTGCTGTTCTCCGTCGCCGACGACGGCCCTGGCTTCGACGCCGAAGCTGCCCGCGGCGGCCACGGCTTCGTCAACATGGCCGACAGGCTGGGCGCCATCGGCGGGACGGTGCGCTGGGAGTCGCAGCCAGGACATTCCTCCCGGGTCCTGGGCTCGGTACCGCTGCTCTGAGCTGGCTGCCCCGTGCTGGCTGCCCCGTGCTGGCTGCCCCGTGCTGGCTGCCCCGAGCTGGCTGGGGGCAAGGCAAACGCCTACCCCGACGAAATGAAAATCAGCAACTGGGCTGACATCCAGCTCGCTGCTTTCTGTGCGGTCCGGTCAGCGGGAGATGAACTCGCCAGAGCCCCGCTCGTCCCACAGCAGGCGGAGCGTGTCGGCGGCGAGCCGTTCCTTGTTCACGTAGGCGGTCGCCCCGCTGGCCGCTGCCCCGGGGGGAAGGTCGGCAGCGTCGTAAGTCGAGCAGAGGATCACCACCACCTCGGGATGGGTGGACACGATCCGCCGAGTCGCCTCGATACCGCTCATTTCCGGCATGTTGATGTCCATCAGGACCAGCGCCGGGTGCAGCCGGTCGACGAGCTCGATCGCCTCCGGCCCGCTCGATGCCTCGCCCGCGAACTCGAAGCCTTCAAGCCGCCGCAGAACCGCCCGGGCGGCCGAGCGGAAGGGCGCCTGGTCATCCACTACGAGTACGGAACGCGGGCTGGTCACGGATCCAGCTTCGCACGAGTCCGCGCCGCGGCCGAGGGTGCTGCCATCCGGAGCCTGGTGTGGTCACCTTCCCCGCGCTGCGTACTCCTCAGCTGGCCTCTCGCTGGCTGAGGAACACGAGCACCGCCTTGACCCTGCGGTTGAGGTCTTTCTCCTCCGACAGTCCCAGCTTCGCGAAGATCGAGTTGGTGTGCTTCTCGACGGCTCGCTCGGTGACGAACAGGGCAGCGGCGATCGCGGAGTTGCTCTTGCCCTGGGCCATCTCGGCGAGGATCTCCGACTCCCGCGTCGTCAGCGACGACAGGCCCGACATGCGCTCTTGCGAGCGCGCCCGCACCAGGTCGTCAACCACCATGGGGTCGATCACCGACCCCCCGTCGGCGACGGCACGGATGGCCCGCGCCAGCTCATCAACGCTGCCCACCCGCTCCTTGAGCAGGTAGGCCCGGCCGGATGAGCCATGCTCAAGCAGGGCCACCGCATACCCGGGAGCGGTGTACTGGCTCAGCACGACCACGCCCACCCGGGGATGATGCTGCCGGATCCAGGCCGCCGCCTCGATGCCCTCGTTGGTGCCGGTCGGCGGCATCCGGATATCGGTGACTACCACGTCGGGAATCTGCTCGCCGACGACGGCGAGCAGCTCCGGCAGGTCGGACGCAACTCCCACGAGCTCGAAGTCGTCGTTTGCGGCGACCAGCCGGGAAATGCCCTCGCGCAGGAGAACATGGTCCTCGGCCAGTGCCACCCTGATCGTTGTCATCTGGCGCCACCCTGATCTATCTCATCGCGCGGTGATGGTAGCGCGATGCCCGGTCGTCCGGCAGGCACCGCCCGACATCGCGGGCGATCCGGTGGCTCCAGGATCGGCTTTCGGCCGGAATAGCCGCTTACCCGACGCGGGACCCGCCAGGAGGATCGGTGCCCGGACGCCGCGGATCGGTACCCGGACGCCGCGGCGCCGGGTGCTCGACCAGCGCCAGCACCCGGCTGGTCATGAACCTGGCCGTCCGCACGACCGTGCCCCCCCTGGTCAGCTCGCTGACCTCGACAAGCCCGCGCCTGATGACGACCTCGACGCGGCGCCCGGCCCTGGTCGCCGTCACCTCGTAGTTCCTTGTCTCGCCGCCGGTATCGACCACGATCTCGACACGGTCGCCCTTCACCGCCGGCCGCCCGGCGGGCGGGCGTGGCTGCAGCTCATGGCTGAGTCCTACCCGGGCCGCCGGGATGCGATGCGACCGCGCGGGCAGTTTGGTGCCAGGGAGGTGCCAGGGAGCGGCAGGAACCGGGAACGGCAGGAACCTGGAATGGCAGGAACCTGGAATGGCAGGAGCCTGGAATGGCAGGAGCCTGGAATGGCAGGAGCCTGGAATGGCAGGAGCCTGGAATGGCAGGAGCCTGGAATGGCAGGAGCCTGGCGCGGCACCGGCCGCGCCAGGCTCCTTTCTTACGCCGCCCCCGGGTGGTCCGGTCCTCGGGGACGGCAGTCCGGGGTCAGCCTCCGTTCAGCTCCTTGCCGACGCGCGCGCCGAGGTCGGGGTGCACGTTCCGCCAGTAGTCGGTCACCCGTGCCTTCGTCTCGGCCGTGACCTCGGCAGCTCCGGCGTGCAGGGTGATGTTGGTCACCAGGTGATCGCGGTCGGTCTCGGACATGACCTTCTCCCACAGCGCGCGCGGCTGGCCGAAGTCGTCGTCCTCGGCGTGCAGGGTGTAGGCACTGCGCACGATCTCGCCGGCGACCTCGTAGTCTCCGCCCGGCCACAGCTGCGCGTCAGCGGCCGGGCCGCCTGCTGAGTTCGGCGCGTACACCGGGTCACCGGGGTTGTCGTAACGCATCGCGCCGTCCTTGTTGTAGGAGTGCACGGGCGACTTGGGCCGGTTGACCGGCAGCTGCAGGTAGTTCGGGCCGATCCGGTAGCGGTGCGTGTCCGGGTAGCTGAACAGCCTGCCCTGCAGCATCTTGTCCGGCGACGGCCCGATGCCGGGCACGAAATTGGCAGGCTCGAACGACGCCTGCTCGATCTCGGCGAAGTAGTTCTCCGGGTTCCTGTTCAGGGTGAACCTGCCGACCGTGATCGGCGGGTAGTCGCTGTGCGGCCAGACCTTGGTCAGGTCGAACGGGTTGAACCGGTAGTCCGCAGCGTCGGCGAACGGCATGACCTGCATCTCAAGCCGCCACGACGGGTGATCGCCGGTCTCGATCGCGGTATGCAGGTCCCGCAGGTGGAAATCCCGGTCCGCCGCGCTCATCGCGGCTGCCTCGGCGGCGGTGAAGTTCCTGATGCCCTGCTCGGTCTTGAAGTGGTACTTGACCCAGAACTTCTCCCCGCCCGCGTTGTACCACATGAACGTGTGGCTGCCGTAGCCGTTCATGTTCCGCCAGGTATAGGGCGTGCCGCGGTCGGACATGAGGAACGAGACCTGGTGCGCCGACTCGGGGGAGAGCGTCCAGAAGTCCCATTGCATGTTGTTGTCATGCAGGTGCGTGTCGGCGCGGCGCTTCTGCGAGTGGATGAAGTCGGAGAACTTCTGCGGGTCCCTGATGAAGAACACGGGCGTGTTGTTGCCGACCAGGTCGTAGTTACCCTGCTCGGTGTAGAACTTCATCGCGAAGCCGCGCGGGTCGCGGACGGTATCGGGGAAGCCGAGCTCGCCCGCCACGGTGGAGAAGCGGATGACCATGTCGGTCCGCTTGCCCTTGGTGAACATGCCCGCCTTGGTGTACTGGCTGACGTCCTCGGTCGCCTCGAAGACGCCGTAAGCGCCGCCGCCCTTCGCGTGCACCACCCGCTCGGGGACCCGTTCCCTGTTGAACTGCGCCATCTTCTGGATCAGGTAGTGATCCTGCAGCAGCAAGGGGCCGTTCGGGCCGACCGACTGCGAGAACTCGTCACTCGGCGCGGGCGTTCCCGCGTCAGTGGTGGTGGCTGGACGGTGGTCACTCATTCATGTCCTCCTCGTTGCGGGTACGGCGCGAACCGGCCGGCCCGGCCGCGCTAACCGGTGACTGGCAGTGCGGGCAAAGTCCCCAGAAGGTCACTTCGGCCTCGTCGATGGCGAACCCGGCATGCGCGGCGGGCTCAAGGCACGGGGCGTGACCGACGACGCAATCGACGTCGCAGACGGCACCGCAGCCGCGGCACACGATGTGGTGGTGGTTGTCGCCGACCCGGCCCTCGTACCGCGCCGGGCTGCCGGCCGGCTCTATCCTGCGGACCAGGCCGGCCGCGGTCAGCGCGTTCAGCGCCTCGTACACCGCCTGGGTGGAGACATGCCCGATCCGGTCCCTGACGCTGCGTGCGATCTCGTCCGCGCCGGGGTGGCCCCCGGCCGCGACGGCCTGCAGGATCGCCAGCCGGGCCGAGGTCACCCGGAGCCCGGCACCGCGAAGCCTGGCAGCATCGGTCATGACTGCTGACGTTACCCTGAAAACAAGACCAATTCAACTTAACGATTCATACGTTTCTATGAACGATTCATACGCTTCTATGAACACTGGGCCTCGACAGGGAGAACTCGTCCTGGCCGGGCGTGCGCCCCGCCAGGACGAGTCTTGATGAGCCGGTCCCCCGTATCATCTTTGGGTCCCCCAGAAGAATGATCGCAGCTGCCGTGCCGAGCCTGATCACCGGGGGTACCTTTCCCGCTACGTCCGGTAATCCTGCCCGGCCCATCCGGTCGATGCCGGCCGGGCGGCCCCGGCAGCCGGGCGGCTGACAGCGCCGCCCGACCCCCTGCTCCAATGGGGGCATGCGACTGGACGAGCAGATGCGGTTCGTGATCGAGGCCGGACGGCTCAAAGGCGTCCTGCGGCAAACCCGGCTGACCGAGCCCGACCGGCAGGAGAACTCCGCCGAGCACTCCTGGCACCTGGCCGTGATGGCCCTGGTGCTGGCCGGTCATGCCCCGCCCGGCACCGACCTGGGCCGGGTGATCGCCATGGTGCTCGTGCACGACCTGGTCGAGATAGACGCGGGCGACCTTTTCCTGTACGCGGACGAGGCGCAGCAAGCGCGGCAGGAGGCGGCGGAGCTGGCCGCCGCGGACCGGATCTTCGCGCTGCTGCCGACCGAGCAGGCGACCCGGTTCCGCGCGCTGTGGGACGAGTTCGAGGAACGCAGCACGCAGGAGGCCAGGTTCGCGCGCGCCCTGGACCGGCTGCAGCCGATGCTGGCCAACGTCCGGGCCGGCGGCGGTACCTGGGCCGAGCACGGGATCACGGCCGGCCAGGTGCTCGCCAAGGTTGCCCTCATCGAGGACGGTTCCGCGACGCTTGGCGGCTACGCCAGGGACCTGGTGGAGCAGGCGGTACGCGCCGGGCTGATCGGCCTGGCGCCAGCCGGCGGTGAGCCCGGCTAGCCGCCACGCCACGCCAGTCCCCTGGCGGGCGTGCGGTAGGCGAGCGGCTGCGCCGGGTACGAATATCCGCGTGAGCCGAATCCGGCCAAGTCTCTTCTCCCGGCGCGACGGTGCCGGGAACGGCGCGCCCGGTATCCGCATGCGCGTCGCTGAGCGGCTTGAGCACGCGCGAGCCCTGGACGGCGCGGCCGCCGCGCTGACCGGCCTGGTGCGGCGCGCGCTACCTGGCGGCCGGCCGGCCGACGTCCTGCATGGGGTGCCGTTCGGCCAGCCCGCGCACCCGGCGCTGACCGGGCTGCCGCTCGGCTTCTGGACGTCAGCGACGGTGCTCGACTTCGTGCCTGGGTCCGAGCGCGCGGCCCGCACCCTGATCGCACTCGGCCTGGTGACCGTCATGCCTACCGCCGCGACCGGCTGGGCCGACTGGTCGGCGCTGCACCGTGAGCAGCAGCGAGTGGGCCTGGCACACGCCGCGTCCGGGGCCTGCGCGGCGACGCTCTTCGCCGCATCGCTGCTGGCCAGGAGCGCGGGACGGGCCACGACCGGGCGGCTCCTTTCGGCCGGCGGGCTAGCGGCGGTGACCGCGGGCGGCTATCTGGGCAGGCACCTGGCGTTTCCGCTCGGCGCGGGCACCAGCCACGCCGAGCCGGTCACCCACCTCGCGCCGCTCGGCTGGCACGATCTGTGCCAGGCGGCGGAGCTGCCGGAAGGACGCGCGGTCCGCCGCCGGCTTGGATACCTGGCCCTGGTCGTGATCAGGGAAGGCTCCGGGGTGAGCGCGCTCGCGGATCAGTGCGCTCACCTGGGCGGGCCGTTGCACCAGGGCCGGCTGGAGTCCGCCGGTGGCGGCTCGTGCATCGTCTGCCCCTGGCATGGCAGCACGTTCCGGGTCGCCGACGGGTCCGTCGTGCACGGGCCGGCCACCGCGCGACAGCCCGCGTTCGAGGTCAGGGTCAGCGAAAGCGGCGTCGTGCAGGTACGTCCGGGCAAGCCGCGGCCCTCCCCCGGCTAGGCCGCGCACGCACCGCCGTCCGGTCCCTGGCCGGATTGCCGCAGCCGGCCGTCCTGCCCCGGTCGCCCCGGCCAGGACACTGCCGATCGCGGGCGACGTCCCGGACCACCGTCATACCCGGGCTAAGCTTCGCGGGATGGCGAGCAGCCCGCAGGAAGAATTGCTCGGTGATGACGTAACCCGCGTCGTGCGGGTCGGCGATACGGTCCGCCGCCCGGTCCGGCCGTTCACCGCCACCGTGCAGGTCTACCTGGCGCACCTGCACCGGCAAGGCTTCACCGCCGCGCCGCTGCCGCTCGGAGTCGACGAGCAGGGCAGGGAGGTGCTCTCCTTCGTTCCTGGCTGGGTTCCCCGCGAGCCTCTGCCCGCCGAGACGGCAGCGGAGGATGTGCTGGCCGGGCTGGCCAGGCTGATCCGGCGCCTGCATGATGCATCGGCAGGCTGGGCGCCGCCTGCCGATGCGGTGTGGGGTGGCCTCCCCGGCCCCCGGCCGGCCCGGGAGCATGCTGAAGGTCCGGCCGGCGGTCCCGCCGCAGGCCCGGCCGGCCTGCCGCCGGACGGACCCTCGGTCGTGCCTGCCGACGGGGCCCGTGACTGCGCGCCCGAGCTCGTCAGCCACCGCGACTACTGCCCGGGCAACGTGGTCTTCCGCGCCGGCCTGCCCGCTGCCCTGATCGACTTCGACCTGGCCAAGCCGACCACCCGGCTCTACGACATCGCGAACGCCCTCTACTGGTGGGCGCCGCTGCTGCATCCGGCGGACCGTGCGCCCGCCTTCGTGACCGCCGACATCCCGCGGCGCGCCGCAGTCTTCGCCGACGCCTACGGGATGACCGAGGCGCAGCGCAGCGGGCTGATGCCGGTCGCCGTCGAGATGGTGCGGCGATTCCACGCCAGTTCCCGGGCCGCCGCCAGCGTCGACCCGGTCTTCCTGCGGTTCTGGGAGGAGGGCGTAAAAGACCGGATGCCCCGGGCCGAGGCATGGATCGAGCGCGCGGCGCCGGAGATCGCCGCCCGCCTGGTCGCGGGACTCTAGGCCGAGGTTCCCCACAGGCCTATAGGGCCCGTCATATTTGCCCAGGTCATAGAGCTTCAGGCGGCGAATCTACATGTCTACGTGGGGTCATGGTGCACCACGTTTCCCCTGGTGAACACGGATATCAGTTCGTCCGGAGGGGAACTCCGGTCAGGGTCACCGCCAAGGCCGGCGGTGCGGCCGGCGCAGTCAGAAGAAGAACAGCTTCGTCGCGGTGATCGCTCCGATCGCGACGACGAAGATCCGCAGCGCAAGCGGCGGCAGCCGCCTGCCCAGCCGGGCGCCGAGCAGTCCGCCCCCCGTCGACCCCGCCGCGATCAGCAGCACGGCGATCCAGTTGACCTGCGCGAACAGGATGAACAGCACCGCGGCCGTGGCGTTCACGATCGTGACGAGCACGTTCTTGGCCGCGTTGACGCGCTGCAAGTCGTCAGCCAGGAAGCTGCCGAGCAAGCCAATGACCAGGACGCCCTGCGCGGCACCGAAATAGCCTCCGTAGGCGCCGGAGACGAGCACCCCGGCGGCCAGGACGGAACTGCCCTGAGCGTCGCGGGCCTCCCGGCTGGCCGCCATCCAGGCGTTCAGCCGCGGCTGGATGATCACCAGCCCGCAGCCGACCAGGATGAGCACGGGGACGATCAGCGTAAATGCGCTGGCCGGCAGCGAGAGCAGCAGGATGGCGCCAGCCAGTGACCCGGCCCCGGCAAACGCGCCGAGCCTGAGCAGCCGCCCGCGCTGGCCGGCCAGCTCGCGGCGGTAGCCGAGCGCCCCGCTCACGTTGCCGGGGACAAGTCCCACATTGTTCGACACGTTGGCGATGACCGCGGGGATGCCGAAGGCGAGCAGCGTGGGGAAGGTGATGAGCGATCCCGACCCGACGACCGCGTTGATCCCGCCCGCCGCGACCCCCGCCGCGAAGATCGCGAGCGCCTCAGCAGCGCCCACGGGATCCTCGCATGGTCATGATCGTAGGGCAGGCGGCGCCGGCGGCCATCCGGCGCGGACCGCGCCAGGTTGCTCGTCGCGAGCACGGCCTGTGTGGTCACCCGCCGGGCCCGCACGCAGCGGGTCAGGGCAGCTGTGCGGCGCGGGCGGTCCACCGGGAGCCGGTGTGCTCGATGAGCAGCGGCAGCCCGAAGCACTTGGACAGGTACCGCGCGGTGAAGACGTCCTGCACCCGGCCGGCCGCGAGCACTGTGCCCTTGCGCAGCAGCAGCGCGTGGGTAAAGCCGGGCGGCACTTCCTCGACATGGTGCGTGACCAGCACGATCAGCGGCGCCTTGGGATCGCGGGCCAGCACAGCGATCCGCCTCAGCAGGTCCTCGCGCCCGCCCAGATCCAGTCCCGCGGCCGGCTCGTCGAGCAGCAGCAGTTCCGGATCCGGCATCAGCGACCTGGCGATCTGGACGCGCTTGCGCTCTCCCTCGGAAAGCGTCGCGAATCTCCGCCGGATCAGGTGCGCGCAGCCGAGCGCATCGAGCAGCTCCACCGCCCGGGTGACATCACCGGAGTCATAGTCCTCGGTGTACCGGCCGAGGATGCCGTAGGAGGCGGTCAGCACGAGGTCGATGACCTTCTCCGCTGGCGGCACACGGTCGGCCAGCGCAGCGCTCGCCAGCCCGATCCGCGTCCGCATGTCAAAGATGTCGGCCTCGGTCACGTTCTCGCCGAGGATCTCCGCAGTGCCATCGGTGGGCGGCAGCAGGGCGGCCGCTACCTGCAGAAGCGTGGTCTTGCCTGCCCCGTTCGGGCCGATCACGACCCAGCTCTCGTCGCTGTGGACGGTCCAGTCGACGTCGCGCAGCAGCATTGACCTCTCGCGCCGGACGCCTACCCCGCGCAGCCGCAGCACCTCGTCCGACATGCGCCCCCCTCCTAGCCCTGCAGCATCTCCAGCTCGAACCTACGGCATCTGGCGCAGCGAGGCGCGCGGCTCCCGGTAGCGTTAACCACGATGTCCGGGCCGCAGATCACTCTCCTGATTACGCTGACCGGCCGGGACCGGCCGGGAGTCACGTCACGGCTGTTCTCGGTGCTTGCCGTGCACGAGCTGAGCGTCATCGACATCGAGCAGGTGGTCATCCGCGGGCGCCTGGTGCTCGGCGTCCTGCTGTCCTGCGACGGCGCGCCCGACCTGACGGCCATTCACCGCCAGGTCTCCGCCGTGGCCGGGGATCTTGGCCTGGAGGCCGAGATCACGACGGGTTCCGGCGAGCCGCCGCGGCGGCGGGGCAGCCTGCACGTCACGGTGCTGGGCGGCCCGCTGGCGCCCGCCGCCATCGCGGCCATCGCCGGCCGGATCGCGGCCAGCGGCGCCAACATCGACCGGATCGGCAGGCTCGCGCACCGGCCGGTGACGTGCATCGAGTTTGAGGTGTCCGGTGCGGACCCGGACGCGCTGCGTGCCGCGCTGGCCCGGGAGTCGCTGGACCAGCGAGCGGACGTGGCCGTGCAGCGCGGCGGACTGCACCGGCGCGCGATGCGGCTGATCGTGATGGATGTCGATTCCACGCTGATCAGCGGCGAGGCCATCGATCTGCTCGCGGCCCGGGCCGGCTGCGCTGAGCAGGTCGCGGCGCTGACGGAGGCCGCGATGCGCGGGGAACTTGACTTCGCGGCATCGCTGCGCGACCGGGTGGCGCTGCTTGCCGGGCTTGAGGCCGCGGCCATCGATGCCGTCCGCGCCGAGCTGAAGCTGGCCCCGGGAGCGCGCACGCTGATCCGGACCCTCAAGCGGCTCGGCTACCGGTGCGGGGTGGTCAGCGGCGGATTCACCCAGTTCACCGACGGTCTAGCCGCCGAGCTCGGCATCGACTACGCAGCGGCCAACACGCTGGAGATCTCTGGCGGCAGGCTCACCGGGCGGCTGGCCGGCCCGGTCATCGACCGGGCGGGCAAGGCCCTTGCGCTGCGCAGGTTCGCCGCCGAGGCGGGTACCCCGCTCAGCCAGACCGTGGCGGTCGGCGACGGCGCGAACGATCTCGACATGATCGCGGCGGCCGGGCTTGGGATCGCCTTCAACGCCAAGCCAGCGGTCCGCGACGCGGCCGACGCCTCGGTCAGCGTTCCGCATCTGGACGTGATCCTCTATCTGCTCGGCATCTCCCTGGACGATGTGGAGACCGCGGACGCGGCAGACGCGGTGCTGGCGAGATGAGCGGCCGCGGCCTGACCCGCGGGCATCAGCTCCTGCACATGAGCCCATGGGCCCGAGCCCGCCCGCGAACGGGCTGAGCCCCGGCAGGCGCCTCCGGCGAGCAGCCTGAGCACCGCGTCGCTGCACCCGCCGCTCCCGGCCGCGCGCCGGGCGGCCACCGGCCACTATCCCCCTGGGCCGCCCGCTTGCCTTTCATGATCCCGGGGATTTCTCAGTCGCTACGACTGAGAAATCCCCGGGATCATGAAGTGCAGCCGACACTGTCTCAAGGGTCGGTCGCGGGCGGCTGGCCGGCGCGCCGACCGGATGACTCAGGCGGCGGTGGTTCCTGCTGAGGTCTTGCCTTCCTCGCCCGGGACTGCCGGGCCGTCGGAGACGGCGCCCTCGCCAGCACCGCCCGGTCCGGCTGACGCGATGCTGGTCGACCGGCGCTTGGAAACGACGATGGCACCGACCACGATGGCGACCGCGGCGATGGCGACACCGGCCCGCAGCCCCCCGTTATGGCTGTATTTCACGACGCTGGTCGCAATCAGCAGTGATACCAGGTTCATTACCTTGATCAGCGGGTTGATCGCCGGGCCCGCGGTGTCCTTGAAGGGGTCACCAACCGTGTCGCCGATGATGGTGGCCTCGTGCGCATCCGATCCCTTGCCGCCGTAGTTGCCGTCCTCGACGAGTTTCTTGGCGTTGTCCCAGGCGCCGCCCGAGTTGGCCAGGAAGACCGCCATCAGCGCGCCGGCCGCGATCGCACCCGCCAGGAACGAGCCGAGCGGCGCGTAGCCGAACGCGAAGCCGACCGCGATCGGCGTCAGCACGGCCAGCAGGCCGGGCGTGGCCAGCTCCCGCAGCGAGTCCCTGGTGCAGATGTCGACCACCCGGCCGTACTCGGGCTTCTCGGTGAAGTTCATGATCCCCGGGTGATTGCGGAACTGCTCGCGTACCTCGTAGACCACCCGCCCGGCTGCCCGGCCCACGGCCATGATGGCCAGTCCGGAGAAGTAGAACACCACGGCGGCGCCGATCATGACGCCAACCAGGACGTTGGGCCGGTCCACCGAGAGGCTGAACGTGCCCGCCGCCCTGCCGAGCTGGGTCTGCACGGTTTCACGGAACGAGCCGAACAGCGCGGTCGCGGCGAGCACCGCGGTCGCGATCGCGATCCCCTTGGTGATCGCCTTGGTGGTGTTGCCAACCGCGTCCAGGCGGGTCAGCACCTGCGCGCCGTCCCCGGTTACGTCCCCGGACATCTCGGCGATGCCCTGGGCGTTGTCGGAGACCGGGCCGAAGGTGTCCATCGACACGATGACCCCGACCGTGGTGAGCAGCCCGGTGCCAGCCAGCGCCACGGCGAACAGCGCGATGGTCGCGTTGCCGGTGCCGAGCAGGAATGCGCCGTAGACGGCTGCCCCGATGAGCAGCGCCGAGTAAACGGCCGACTCGAGCCCGACCGAGATGCCGGACAGGATCACGGTCGCCGCGCCGGTGAGCGAACTCTGGCCGATCTCGCGGACCGGGCGCCGGTTGGTCTCGGTGAAGTAGCCAGTCAGCAGCTGGATGGCACTGGCCAGGATCAGCCCGATCAGGACCGCGCCGATGGCCAGCAGCCGCGGGCTGCCGCCGTGCGACAAGATCGCGGCGCTGCCGGTGCCGGTGACGCCCTTGAGGTCGCTGAACTTCGCCGGCAGGTAAACGAACGCGGCGCCGATGACGAGGGCGAGCGAGATGATCGCCGAGACGAAGAAGCCGCGGTTGATGGCGGTCATGCCGCTGCGGTCGTTCTTGCGCGGTGCGACCACGAAGATGCCGACCACCGCGGTGATCACGCCGATCATCGGGACGATCAGGGGGAATACCAGGCCCTGCGAGCCGAAGGCCCTGACGCCCAGGATCAGCGAGGCGACCAGCATGACCGCGTAGGACTCGAACAGGTCGGCAGCCATCCCGGCGCAGTCACCGACGTTGTCGCCAACGTTGTCGGCGATGGTCGCGGCGTTCCTCGGATCGTCTTCCGGGATGCCCTTCTCGACCTTGCCGACCAGGTCGGCACCGACGTCGGCGGCCTTGGTGAATATACCGCCGCCCACCCGCATGAACATCGCGAGCAGCGCGGCGCCGAAGCCGAAGCCCTCAAGCACGCTCGGGGCGTTGGCCTTATAGATGATCACCACGACCGCCGCGCCGAACAGGCCGAGGCCCACGGTGAACATGCCGGCCACGCCGCCGGTGCGGAACGCGATCCGCATGGCGGGCCGCTCACCTTCCGCGCCGGCCCGCGCCGCGGCCGCCACCCGGACATTGCCGCGGACCGCCAGCGACATGCCGGTGAATCCGGTGAGCGCCGAGAAGAACGCCCCCACAAGGAAGAACGCGCTGCGTCCCCAGCGGACCGATGCGGTGTCGGCGGGCAGCAGCAGCAGCACGAAGAAGATCAGGACGACGAAGGCGCTGAGCGTCCTGAACTGGCGCCGCAGGTAGGCCGCCGCGCCCTCCTGGATAGAAAGCGCGATCTCCTGCATCTTCTCGGTGCCCTGGCTGGCGGCCAGCACCTCCCTGACCAGCCAGCCGGCCACGGCGAGCGCGAGCAGCGCGATCACGGCCACGACGACGACCCAGGTCAGGTTGGCGCCGGTTACGCCGGGCACACCACCCGCCAGAGCGAGGTTGAGCCTAGGCATCTGTCCTCCTTGACAGGGAAGCACGCTACGCGCGCCGCTACTGCTGCTCAGCGCAGTTCTGGGACACCCGAACGGGACGCTTCATCGCGCAACCAGCGATGGGGTGCCACCAACGGCAGTGCCGGGAGTCTACGCATGCGGGTCACTGGATGGTAATGCGGCCCCGCGTTCTGCGCGAAGTCGCGCCCTGTTCGTGATGGTCAGACCGGCAAAAGTGGGTCTAGCGCGCCAGGCCCACGGCGGGCCAGCTCATCCTGATGCTGACGCCTCCCGCGGTCTCGCTGATCTGGACATCGTCGGCGAGGCCGGCGATCACCGCGAGGCCAAGACCGTGGTCAAAGGGGGGTGGTCCGCCCGGTTCCGCCGCCGAGACGACGCCGCCGGCGCCCGGGCCGGCGGGATCAGGGCGGGCGGCGGCACTCATGACGCCAGCACCGCCTGCGGCGCCGGTGTCGGTCACCTCGACCTCGAATCTTCCGGCGGAATCGGTCAGCGCGATCCTGACCGGCTCGGCCGGGCAGTACAGGCGATGTGCCTCCACCGCGCGCGAGCATGCCTCGCCGACCGCCAGCCTGACCTCATCGAGCAACGCCTCATCGACGCCGCTGCGCCTGGCCACCGCGGTGGCGACGAGCCTGGCGGTGCGCACGTGCGCGGGCAGGGGCGTGAAGCTAACCTCAACCGTGGCCATCTCGGGGCATGAGCCGCGGGGGATTACTTCTCGGCTTTTCTTGCCGTGATGGCCTCATCCACGGTGTCATGAATGCCGAAGACCTTGGTCAGCCCGGTGATTCTGAAGATCTTCAGAATCCGCTCCTGCGTGCAGACCAAGTCGAGCGACCCGTCGTGTGCCCGGACTCGCTTCAGGCCTCCGACCAGGACGCCCAGCCCTGTCGAATCCAGGAACTCGACCTTCTCCATGTTCACCACGAGCTGGTAGAAGCCGTTGTTGACCAGTTCGATCAGGAGTTCACGCAGTCGCGGCGCAGTGTAGACGTCGATCTCGCCTTCGACATCGACGACCTCGATCCCGTCCTTGGTGTGGTGATCAAGCTTCAGATCCACAAATCCTCCAGCGCCATGCGGCCATCGTCCGAGCGTCGCAGCCCGGCGGTATTCCCGGGCCTCCAGGGGGCAGTCTTGCTCCCGACGCGAATTCAATCACGCTCTGAGGTCATGTCTATACCAGATCACGCTTCGAGGCACCTTGCCGCGGGATGACACACTGAAACGCGATGCCTACGGTGACGCCGCTCGTCCCCGACGAGCAACCGACCCCCCCGCCGCGCGTGAGCCCGGCCGCCGGCCAGACCGCCATCCCCGCGGCCAGGCGGCAGGGGCACCCTCCGGACCAGCACCAGCATGCCCCGGACCAGGTCGATGCTGTCCCGGCGCGGGATGCTCATTTCCTGGACCAGACTGGCCGGGTCAGGGACCAAGCGGGGCGTATCCCCGCACAGCGGGCGCAGGCACCGGCCGGCCACGACCTCCCCGCACCCGGCGGCCGCCCGGCCGGAACCTCGGGCGCGGGCGGAAACCATGGCCCTGATGCCGCCCCGCACTCGCCTGGCGCGGCCCGGATGCTGCGGCTGGGCGCACGGTCAGGACGGCTCACTCACGTAGAGCACATCCCGGCCAGGCAAGGGCTCAGGACGGACTGGCCGGACTGGGTGCCGGCACAGCTAGCTGAGGCTTTCGCCGGGGCTGGAGTCCCGGCGCCCTGGGCGCACCAGGCGGTTGCCGCGGACCACGCCCGCTCGGGACGGAACGTGATCATCTCAACCGGGACGGCGTCAGGGAAGTCAATGGGCTACCTGCTGCCCGCGCTGACCGGGGTGCTGGCCGGAAGAACAGCCCTCTATATCGCGCCAACCAGGGCACTCGCCGCCGATCAGCTGCGCATGGTGCAATCCCTTGGCCTCACGGGCGTGCGCGCGGCCGTGGTCGACGGCGACACGCCGGCCGCAGCGCGGTCCTGGGCGCGCTCGCATGCAAGCTACCTGCTCACGACGCCCGACATGCTGCATCACACGCTCCTGCCGCGGCATGCCCGGTGGGATGGCTTCCTGCGGCGGTTGCAGTACGTGATCGTCGACGAGTGCCACGGGTACCGCGGCGTCTTCGGGTCCCATGTCGCGCAGGTGCTGCGGCGGCTGCGGCGAGTGGCGATTCACCACGCAGCGGCGGGCCCGGGCACCGGTGACAGCTGTCTGGGCGGCACCGGCCAGGACAGCGGCACGGGCTGGGTCGCGCCAGGCACGGGCCCCGTGTTCATACTCGCATCGGCCACGATCAGCGAGCCGGGCCAATGCGCCAGGCTGCTCACCGGGCTGGATGCCGAGGAGGTGACCGCAAGCGCTGCCCCGCATGGCCCCGTTACCTTCTGCCTCTGGGAACCCCCGCTGACCACCCTGCGCGGGGAGGCCGGAGCGCCGGTACGGCGGACTGCCACCGCAGAGGCCGCTGGCTTGCTTGCTGACCTGGTGATCGAAGACGTTCCCTCGCTCGCCTTCACCAGGTCACGCCGCGGCGCGGAGGCGGTGGCGGTTGGCGCCAAGCGGGCGCTGGCCCAGGCGGGGGCCACGGGCCATGCCCAGCGGGTTGCCGCCTATCGCTCCGGATACCTCCCAGCGGACCGGCGGGATCTGGAGGATGCGCTGCGGGCGGGGACCATTACCGGCCTGGCCACTACCACGGCGCTGGAACTCGGCGTCAACATCACCGGGCTCGACGCAGTGCTGATCGCAGGCTGGCCGCGTACCAGGGCCGCGCTGTGGCAGCAGGCAGGCCGGGCCGGGCGGGACGGCCGCGGTGCCGTCGCCGTCCTGATTGCCCGTGACGATCCGCTGGATACCTACCTGGTGCATCACCCGGAAGCGATCTTGCACCAGCCAGTCGAGGCGACGGTGCTCGATCCCGGCAATCCCTATGTGCTGGCTCCGCACCTGTGCGCGGCGGCCGCGGAGCTGCCGCTGACCCAGGCCGACATTGAGCTGTTCGGCCCGGCGGCGGCCGCGGTCGCCGACCGGCTGACCCGCGAGGGAATGCTGCGACGGCGGGGACACTGGCGGTACTGGACCCGCCAGGGCCGGGCCTCGGCGACCAGCCTGCGGGGCACCGGCGGCCTGCCGGTGCGGATAGTCGAGGAGCCGACGGGGCGGCTGGTCGGCACGGTAGACGAGCCATCGGCTCACGTGCTCGCGCACACTGGCGCCGTCTACCCGCATCAGGGCGAGATGTACCTGGTCACCAAGCTCGACCTGGCGGACGCCGTCGCCCTGGTGCAGGCCCGCGATCCCGGCTACGCCACTTCGGCGCGGGAGCTGACCGCGATCGAGGTCACCGCGGAACTGCGCCGCGCCTGCTGGGGTCCCGGGCAGGTGCATTTCGGGGACGTCGAGGTAACCCGGCAGGTGACTTCCTTTGTCCGCCGGAACCTGGAGACCGGGCAGCCCGCTGGCGAAACGCCGCTCGACCTGCCGCCGCGCACCCTGCGGACCAGGGCGGTCTGGTGGACGATCGATGCAGCTCAGCGGGCAGCCCTGGCCAGCCGTGGCGTGGACCTGGCCGGCGCCGCGCACGCAGCGGAGCATGCCTCGATCGGGCTGCTGCCGCTTGTCGCCGCCTGCGACCGCTGGGACGTCGGCGGCGTGTCCGCTGACCTGCACCCGGCGACCGGGCGGCTGACCGTCTTCGTCTACGACGGGAATGACGGCGGCGCCGGATTCGCGGAGCGCGGCTTCCGGGCGGCAGCAGAATGGCTCCTGGCTACCGCGGCGGCAATCAGATCCTGCGATTGCAGCGCCGGATGCCCGTCTTGCATCCAATCCCCCAAGTGCGGAAACGGCAACGAGCCGCTGTCCAAGCCGGGTGCGGTCTCGTTGCTCGAATGCCTGCTAGCTGGCCGCGATGCCGTCTCGCCGCCACCGCGGTGACGGCGAGACGGCCCGGGAAGGTGAGGCGACCCCCGCCGGGGGGGAGAGCGGGGGTCGCCGTACGGCGCCGGCTCCGGGGGGGCAGAGCCGGGTCCGTCACCCAGGAAAGCCTATGCGTAACGAGCCAAAGTTACCAGCCAGTCAAGACGGTACAGTCCCCGTCCTTGCGATCCGATCTCCTCTATGCTGCCGGACCGTGGGCATATCCGTCGAGAGCGCAAGCTCATCCATTGCGGCTTTCTTTGATCTGGACAAGACGATCATCTCGCGCTCGAGCACGCTGGCATTCGGGCCGCCGTTATACCGCCGCGGCCTGATCAGCAGGAGCGACGCGATCCGCAGTGCATTCGGGCAGGTGGTGTTCAGGCTGGCCGGCGCCGACCACCGGCGGATGGAGCGGGTCCGGGCGCAGGTCAGCAGGCTTTGCCGTGGCTGGCCAGCGGAGCTTGTCAGGGAAATCGTGTCCTTGCACCTCGACGACCTCATCCTCCCTTACGTGTACGCGGAGGCGGAGTCGCTGCTCGCCGCCCACCGCGGCGCGGGCGAGGACGTCATCATCGTGAGCACGTCAGGACAGGAGATGGTCGGGCCGATCGGGACCGTGCTGGGAGCGACCGGGGTCATCGCCACCCGGATGGCAGTCGCGCACGGCTGCTACACGGGGGAGGTCGAGTTCTACGCTTATGGCGAAGCGAAGGCCAGCAAGGTGCGCGAGCTGGCTGCCGCGCGCGGATACCGGCTTGCCGACTGCTTCGCCTACAGCGACTCCATCACCGACCTGCCCCTGCTTGAGGTGGTGGGCCATCCAAGCGCGGTGAATCCCGACCGCGCACTCCGCCGGATTGCGATCCAGCGAGGCTGGCCGGTACTCACCTTCGGCACGCACTCTCCCGCGATCTATGCCGCTGCCCGGATGACCGCGCTGGCCAGGCAGAACCTGCCCGCCCAGCGCATGTGAACCCGGCAACCAATCGAGATCACGAATTGGTCACGCTTCGGGGCTTTCCAACCGGCCGGATCCGTCGTACAAAGGTTTTACGGACCGAGACGTCCGGGCACGGCAACCGGGCACCCACGCGCGACCAGCCGCGGGAGGCGTGCCGCGGCAGGCGAGTCCAGCAGGACGGGGCGCCACGAACGGCGCACCGCGGGGCAGCCAGCCCGGCAATATGAAGGTGCACGCTTGGTAACCCGGAATGACGTGTCAGGCGACGGCGCCCCCTAAGGGGGCGCCGTTTGCCGTTCCGGACGCGAGCCTGACGGCTTCACCCTCGCCGTCCCGCAATCCCGTCGCTGCCGCCGGCCGGCTAGGTTCCTGCCTGGCTTGCTTCCTGGCCGGCTTTCCTGCAGTTCGCAACCTGGCCGGCCGGCCTGACCGCCGGCCCAGCCGTCAAGGCGCGGCACAGTCAAGACAGGGCTCCGGCCACAAGCCGCGGCACTGGATGCGCGAGACTTGACCCGACAGCACGAGAGGGGAGAGCACCGATGGCCGACTCCGCACTCCGGCAGCCGGTGGACAGTGCACGCGATCAGTCTCTTGGCGTTCTGGTATCGCTGGCCGTCAAGGACGCTGCTCAGCTGATGAGATGCGAGCTCGACCTGGCGAAGCTCGAGCTCAAGGCGGATGTGCGCCGGATCGGTATCGCCGGGGCGCTGCTGATCATCGCTGCCTTTGCCGCCTGCCTGGTCCTCATCCTGGCCTGCTTCGCGCTTGCCTACGGCCTGATCACGCTCGGCATCTGGGCCTGGGCAGCGTTCTTGATCGCGGCCGGGGCATGCGTCTTGCTCGCCGGGCTCGCCGTGCTCATTGGCGCGCTGAAATTCCGCGGGATGAGCGGGCTGAAGAAGACCCGGCGGACGGTGCAAGACGGCCTTTCCCTGATCCGGCGCGATGGCGGTACTCCGGCAGCCGGCACGTCAGCTGGAGCGGAGTGATCGCAGTGCCCTCGCGGAGCGACGAGCCGATCTATATCGACGGCCCCTGGTCGCATCGCTCGGTCAGCGCCAACGGAACACGTTTCCACGTTGCCGAGAGCGGGGAAGGACCGCTGGTCCTGCTGCTGCATGGCTTCCCCCAGTTCTGGTGGACCTGGCGTGAGCAGCTGGTATCGCTGAGCAACGCCGGGTACCGCGCAGTCGCCGCTGATCTTCGCGGGTTTGGCGGCAGTGACAAGCCGCCGCGCGGCTACGACCTGGTGACGGCGGCATCGGATGCCGCCGGGCTCGTCCGGTCGCTCGGCGAGGCGAACGCGGTGGTGGTCGGCCATGACTGGGGCGGCCTGGTCGCCTGGACCATGGCCGCATACTTCCGCAAGGTGGTCAGGCGGCTTGCCATCGTCTCCGTCCCCCATCCGCTCCTGCTGCGCGGTGCCGTGCTGTCCGACCCGCTCGGCCAGGGCAGGAGCAGCGGATATGCGCTGGGATTCCAGCTTCCTGTGCTGCCGGAGCGCCAGCTAACCCGGAATGACGCTGAACGTGTCGGCCGCATGCTGCGGTCCTGGTCGGGCCCAGGGTGGCCGGATCCGCAGACTGAGCGCCGCTACCGCGCGGCCATGTGCCTGCCGTCGGTTGCCCACTCCGCGCTTGAGTACCACCGCTGGTTCGTCCGCTCCAGGCTGCGGCCAGATGGCGTGCGGTACGCGCGCAGCATGCGGGCTCCGATTCAGGCACCGACCCTGCACATGCACGGCGCCCTGGATAGCTGCGTCCTGCCAGGAACGGCGCGCGGCTCTGGCAAGCACGTTGAGGCACCGTACCGATGGCGGCTGCTGGACGGAGCCGGGCATTTCCTGCACGAAGAACTGCCCGCTCGTTTCGACGCGGAGCTTTGCTCGTGGCTGGCCGATCCGGAACCAGAGCGATGACGTCGCCGCCGGCGCGCGACAGCATGGACAAGGGCACAGGCGGATCCGGCGACGGGGCCGCCCATGCGGACCGGAACCTGGACACCGGCGCCCGCGCGAAGGGCGGCACGGCTGCACGCGGCGACGGGGGCGCTCACAGGGACAGGGACGCCGCAGGCCGGCCACGCAACGCCCGGCCGCGCGACGAGCTAGGCCGGCCGCTGAGCCGCGGCGCGGCCGGCGACCCGCCCTCAGATAACGAGGTGGCGCTGCCTCCCGCCCGCGCACTCTCGCTTGCGCAGCAACTGATCCGCGATGACCGGCCGTTTCGCGCGCATGAGGTGCTTGAGGCAGCGTGGAAGGCGGCGCCTGCTGCCGAACGCGAGCTATGGCAGGGCCTGGCTCAGGTTGCCGTCGGTCTCACGCACGCGCAACGCGGCAACTCCCGCGGCGCGGTCGCGCTGCTGCGCCGCGGAGCACGGCGGGTCAGCGAGTTTTCTGCTAGCTGCCCGCACGGGATCGACGCAGCGAGAATCGCCGGCTCCGCCGACGGCCTGGCGGACCTGATCGAGCGAGCCGGGCTGGCGGTCGTGTCACGTGACGACCTGCACGTCCGGCTTACGCCGCCGTGGAACCCGGATCCGGTTTCGTGATGAGCAGCTGTCCGGTTCTGGCCGAGTTCTGACCGGGCAGATGTCGGCCATTACCCCCGCATCGGCAGCTCGGGCCTAGTTGTCGCAGCTCTGAGTGGAGACGGGCACCGTGGCAGTCCGGCCCAGCCGGGCATCGGGGGCGACCTCCGACGCGGTCAGGGCGTAGCCAGTGTCCTTAGCCGAGACCGCGGCGGCGAACACGACACCGTAGACGCGGCCATCGGGCGCGAGCAGGGGACCACCCGAATTACCGGGCTTGACTACCGCACGCACCGAGTAGATCTCGCGGGTCACGGTGGTGGTCTGGTAGATGTTCGGGCTGCTGGCGGCCTCGCTGCCGCCGATCCGGGCGGCCACCGTGGTGTATGAGGAGTCCAGCGGGTACCCGGCCACGATCGCGTTGGCACCACGGGATGCCTGCGGGGCGAAGCGCAGCCGGGCGGCGGCGAGCCCCGGCACGTACAGGATCGCGATGTCGCGCTCCGGGTCGTAGAGCACGACCTGGGACGCGAACCGGACATTATGCCGGGTGGTCACTTGCGGTCCTGGCACTACACCGGCCACCACGTGCGCGTTCGTGATGACGTGGTCATGGGCGAAGACGAAGCCCGAGCCCTCGATCCGGCGCGAGCAGCCCGGAGCGGTGCCCTCGATCTTGACGATGCTGGCGCCGACCCGGGCGAGCCCTCTGGAGGACAGGACACTGTTGTTCGGCGGCGCGACCGGCAGCGCACCCTCGGCGCCGAGTGCGCCGAAGACCTGCGCATATGGCCCGCTGGCCAGTAGCCGGCGAAAATCGGAGAACATCACGCTCGCGGCCGGGGGCATGACCCGGTCCACTCCGCGGAGCAACGCTGAGTCGTTGACCTGACGCGAGATCAGCGGGAATGGCGCGTACGCCACCGCCGAGGCGATCAGCCAGGCGATGAGCAGCACCGAGATCACGCTGACGGCTGAACCGCCGATCGCGTCCAGCACGGTGGCAGGACGCCAGGTCAACCTGGATCGCATCGCTACGCCAGCACCTGACGCCAGCAGCTGGCCGATCATCGCGGCGACGAAGACAACGATGATGGCGACCAGCGCCTGCTGGGCGACTCCGCTGACCAGCGACCGGGCGATACGCGGGCCGAACACCGCTCCGACTGCGCCGCCTCCGATGAACCCCACGAAGCTCAGCACGCCGATGATGAAGCCCTGGCGGTATCCGGCCACCGCGAAGGCGACCACGAGCACGATCAGGATCAGGTCCAGCAAGTCACCTGGCACGTGCCCAACCGTATAGGGACATCAGGGCTGGCCGGACCGGGCTTTCCGACTCAGGCCGACGCGGAGCGGGAGCGGGAAGCGCGGCGAAGCCAGCTCAGGCGATGAGTCCGGCGTTGCCGCCCGGCGCCATCAGCACCTCGGCCGGCAGCTCCTCGGCCCGGCTGGCGTCCCAGGGAACCTCCCAGCCGCCCAGCGTGAGCAGCCGGTCCACCAGCGCGGCCGTGAACCCCCAGACGAGCATCCCGGCGACCCGGAAGGCAGGCCCGGCCGCGCCGGACGGAAGGCGGATGCTCAGGCGATGCGCCGGATCGGCCAGGTCCGCGACGGCCACTCGCGCGACGGCGGCGACTTCCACCGGATCGCCGGGAGCGACCGGGGCAGGCCGCCGCCACCAGGCGAGTACCGGGGTGACCGTGTATCCGCTCCGCCAGATGAACATGTCCGGCAGCACCGCGAGCACCTGAACCCCCGATGGGTCCACCCGCGCCTCCTCGGCGGCCTCCCGCAGGGCCGCCTGAACGGGGCCCCCGTCGGACTCATCGATCGCGCCGCCGGGAAAGGCCGGCTGGCCCGCATGCCGCCGTAGCCGCGAGCCGCGCTGGACGAGCAGCAGGTCGGGTCCTTCCGCGCCCGGCCCGAACAGGATGAGCACCGCCGCGGGCCGGCCCCCCGGCCTGGGCTGTAAGGCTGGCGGGACCGGCATGCTCACGGCGGCCCTGGCCAGCACAGTCAGCCAGCCGGGAACATCGGATTCTCGGCTGGCCTCCGTCACGAGAATGGCCCGGTCCGCACGAGCTTGCGCGCCGTCTTCTCGTCGGTGGGGCCGATGCCGAAAGAGGGGCAGAGCCTGGCGAGCCCGCAGGCCCCGCAGGCCGGCCTGCGCGCATGGCACACCCGGCGGCCATGCCAGATCAGGCGATGCGACAGCAGCGTCCACTCCCGGCGGGGGATCAGCGAGCCCACCTCATGCTCGATCTTGACCGGGTCGTCCTGAGCGGTCCAGCCGAAGCGGCGGCTCAACCGCGCGAAATGGGTGTCCACGGTAATGCCCGGCACGCCGAACGCGTTCCCGAGGACGACGTTCGCCGTCTTCCTGCCCACTCCGGGGAGCGTGACAAGGTCCTTCAGCCTGCCCGGCACCTCGCCGCCGAACCGCTCGCACAGGGCCTGCCCCAGCCCGATGATGCTGGTCGTCTTGGCCCGGAAGAACCCGGTTGACTGGATGATCTTCTCGACCTCGTCGCGGTCAGCCGCGGCATAGTCGGCGGCCGTCTGGTAGCGGGCGAAAAGCACCGGCGTGACCTGGTTGACCCGCTTGTCCGTGCACTGGGCGGACAAGATGGTCGCGACGAGCAGCTCGAGCGGGCTGGAAAAATCGAGCTCGGTGTGCGCGTCCGGGTAAAGGATGGCTAGCTCGCGGTTGATCCGGCGCGCGCGCCGGACCAGGGCGGTCCTCGAAGGGGGTTCAGCAGGCACGGGCCTAGCCTATTGACCATTCTCACCTGCGTGCGCGTGCACCGCGCAGAGCCGCGGCCGGAACGGCATGGCGGGGAGGTCATGGACGGATGCGCAGGCGGCTGCCGAACCGGGCGCGCCGGCGCCTGGCGCTAGCGCGCTGGCGCTGGGCTCCGGCGCGCTGACATGGCGGCCAAGCACGATCACCGCTACCGATCGCGCACCGGCCAGCCGGAGTGCCGCGCATGCGGACTCGGCACTGGCGCCCGTGGTCCAGGTGTCATCGAGCAGGGCGATGCTAGCGCCGGCCAGCGGCGCGGCCCGAAATCGCCCGGCATCCAGGTCCCTCGTCCAGGGCTCATCACGTAACCGCAGATCGAGCGCTGCCCACGGGAGCGAGAGGCACGTGCCGATCAGGGTCCGCAGCGGATGCGGCCCGGCGCGCCCCCGGCCGCTCGGCACCACCGCGAGATGCGAAGGGCGGGTCATCCCTGCCGCGCGCCACACGCACGGCCCGTGGTCGCGCAGAAAGACGACCAGCAGCGCGCGCAGGGCCGCCCCGGCCACTGCGGCGCCTGGCCGGGCGGACTTGTACAGCCAGAGATTGCGCGCGTGCTCGCCGCCCTTCACCGCGTAGCAGATCGGCACCACCACGTCGGCGAGCAGCCCCGGCAGGGTCTCCGCATGCAGGCCGCAGGGATAGCAGTGGGCATTCCCTGGCCGCACCGGGATCCGGCAGGCGGCGCAGAGGCCGCGGGCGGCCGGCGGCGGCGCACTGAGGAACGGCGCCTGCATGCGCACCGACCTGGTCAGTAGCTCCCAGCCAGCCAGCTGACCGCCGTCATCGCCGGCCAGACCGCCAGCATGCCCGGCCCGGCCAGCGGCCGCCGAGGCCGGATCGCCGGCCTTCCCGCTCATGACCGCGAGGCTATGGCGGCCCTCTGACGATCCAGCGGGCGGATGCGGTAGCCCGGGCCGCCGGCACCGGGCGGGCGATAAGCTGGCGCACGGCCCCGCCAGCCATGCTCGGGTACGCTCATCGGGGCATGCTCCGGGTCTCAGCCGGGTTCCCGCGGAGATCGGACTGACGAGCCGGCCACGAAGACTCGTCCTGGCTGCAGCTACCCGCAGCCGCCGGACGACAGCGATCCACCATCGGGATGACCGCCATGCGAACGCCTTGGACAGCGGCCGGAATCACCGGCGACGCTGCTCGTGGCACCTCGACTGCTGACGCGGGCGGCGGAGGCGATTCGCGGACCGAGTCGGGATCTGCGCAGCTGGCCGGGCCCGCCGGCCGCCGCGGCTGGCGTGCAGCCACCGCGCCGCCGCGGCGCGCAGCCATCGCGGCGGCCCTGCGGCGGCACTGGCTGGCGGCCGCGTTGCTGCTCGCCGGGCTGATCCTGCGGAGTCTCACCCAATTCGCCTACCGGCCGGCGCTGCTCTACATCGACACCCTCAAGTACCTGTTCAACGCATGGCCGGGCACCGACCCGGTCGGCTACAAGGTCCCGCTCAGATTCATCCTGCTCTTCGGTGACCTGTCCACCGTGGCAGCCGTTCAGCACCTGCTCGGCCTGGCCATGGCGGCGGCGCTGTACGTGATCATGCTGCGCCGGGGCTGCTCCCGCTGGCTGGCCGCGCTCGCCATCGCCCCGGTGCTGCTGGACGCCTACCAGCTCCAGATGGAGCAGACGATCATGCCGGACGTGTGGTTCGAGGCGCTGATCGTCGCCGGGCTCGTCGTGCTGCTCTGGCGGCCAAGGCCAGGCATGCGCGCCGTCGTCGCCGCCGGGCTGCTCCTCGGCGCGTCGGCGACGCTCCGGCAGGTCGGCGAGATCCTGCTGCTGCCCGCCGCCGTCTATGTGGTGATCGCGGCGGCCGGATGGCGGGTGAGGACCGGCCGCGCCGCCGCCTTGTGTGCCGCCTTCGCGCTGCCGATCCTTGCGTACAGCGGTATTTCCCTCGCGCAGAACGGGCACTTCCAGCTATCTCACTCCGGCACCAGCGAGCTCTACGGGCGGATGGCGGCCGACGCCGACTGCGCGACGCTGCGGCTGGCCCCGTACGAGCGGCCGCTGTGCCCGACGCCGAGACAGCGCGCCCTCGGCCCTGACGGCCTGGAGCACAGCGCCGCTTCGCCGCTGAAGGCTTACGTACCCCCCGCCGGGCAGCAGTTCAGCCAGGTCATCTCTGACTTCGACCACCGGGTATTCCTGCAGCAGCCGCTGCGGGTCATCGGCGGGATCGGCCGGGACGTGGTGAAGCTGTTCACGCTGACCCGGTTCACCAGCCCAGGGGACACGCCGATCTCCCGCTGGCAGTTCCAGCACGGCTACCCGACCTACGGAGCCATCATCAGGGTCAGCCGCGAGCATGTGCTCATGCTCGGTGTACAGCTCACCGCCGGCGGCGGGATCAGCGACATCCGGCCGCTGCCTGCCGCCATGGGCGGCCAGGCCGCGGTTGCGGCGCCGCTGGCCGCGTTCCTGCGCGGCTACCAGCTCCGCGGCGGCTATACGCCCGGCCCGCTGCTCGCCGTCGCCGCGCTGGCCGGGCTCATCGGCTCAGCCAGCCTGGCCCGCCGCCGCGGCGCCAAGCCCGGCGCCAGCCCCGGCGGCAGCCGTGACACAGCCACCAGCAGCGGCTCGGCTGCGGGCACGGGCACGGGCACCGGCACCGGCACCGGCACCGGCACCGGCACCGGCACCGGCGGCCAGGATGCCCGCCGCGGCAGCCAGACTGCCCTCGCCTGCCTGCTCTTCTTCAGCGCCGCCGTCGCTCTGCTCATCATGTCCGACATCTTCGAGTTCTCCTGGCGTTACCAGCTCCCCGCGCTGATCACCCTCCCGCCAGCAGGCGCACTCGGGATCACCGTCATCCTCGGCGCAGTCAGGCGCCGCGGCAGCCGCCGCCCGGACCAAGCGGGTGAATCACCGGATTCGTCACCTCGGAAGGTGACCGCTGGCGGGATTCACCACCCGGCGGCGCGTGACGACGGCGGCGGCGTCAGGCGGCGCGCTGCCCCGTCCGGCTGGCAGTCCGGTTCGCGATCAGGTCGCTCACGCCGCTCACCGTGCTGCTGAGGCTGCCGCTCGCCGCTCGCTTGACCGTCGCCTCGGCGACGACCACCGCGTCCGATGCCAGTTTGCGCACCTCCGGCGAGGTAATGATCGCGCGCCACGATGTACGGAGCCGCTCAAGGCCTGCTCGCCCTTCCCGGCTGCCGGTCAGGTAACCGGCTGCGAAGCCGATGATCGTTTCCATTTCCTGCCTTACCTCGTCGAGCTCGAATGCGCGGATGCCGCTGGCTACATCTCGCGGATTTCGAGATAGCGCTTGATGTCCGGCAGCGACTGGATGATCGCCGCCAGGACGACCACAATCACCGCTGCCTTGATCAGCCGTGAGATCATCTCGTTTCCTCCTCCGACCAGCTGGACCGTGCACCTGGCCCGATGTGGCCTGGCGCACCGATAGACCCGGCGGGCTCGATGGGCTCGATCTCGTCGGGCGAGAAATAGAGGAACCTGCCGTGGTTGCGCTGCAGCTCGGCAGCCGGGTCATTGTCCGGGCTGACCGCCAGGTGCACCTCGCCGTCGACGTCGTGCAGCACCGCCTGAACCGTCGCCTCGCGGCCGACGAGGAACAGATCCTGAGCGTCGGCCCGCCGGGCGCCCGGCCGCATCAGGACCCGGCTGCCCTGGGCGATACGGACGCCTGCCACGATGACGTGATCGGTTTCCGGCGACACCGAGCTGTCGGCGCCGGGATCCCACCACGGGACGCAGCGGCGGTCGGTGATCTCCGCCGACGGCTCAGCGGCAGGTAGCGCGGGCGGCGTAGCCCATGTGGGCACCGCATCGCCCGCGGGCCGTGTGGGCGCCGGGCCGGCGGCCGGGCGCAGGTAGCGGATGGCGCCGTGCATGCGCTCCAGCATTTCCGGCGGAAGGTCGTCCAGCCGGTCCAGCAGCTCTGCCGCGAGTGGGTCCGTGGCACGGGCCTGGCGCTTTTCTGAGTCGGTCAGCGCGAGCGTGCGCAGGGTCAGGATCTCGTCGATCTCGGTGGCGTCGAAGAGGTCGCCGGCGCTTTCCGCGGCGATCTCGGGATGGTCGTAGAGGATCACAGGCGATGACAGCATGAGATCGGTGCAGTCGCCCGGCCCGGCTAGCACCGGCCATGTCCCCGTGTTGATGCAGGCGGCTGGACGGCCCCCCACATGTGTCCTACGGTTCTGCCATGGCGGTTCAAGCAGGGCGCCACCATTTCAGCACAGACCGTGACCGGATAGTCCTGCGGACATCCCGCGACGGAATGGCTGCCCAGGCAGGTCACGACCTGACGATTGAGGCGACCCGGTGGTCTGGCGAGCTAACCATCGGTGCCGGCCTGGCGCCGACTGCCCTTGAGGTGCGCGTGGACATGGGCGCGCTTATCGTGCGCGAGGGGACTGGGGGCCTCAAGCCGCTCACCGACCGGGACCGGCGCGAGATCGGGGCGACGGCACGCAAGCTGCTGGCGACCGACCGCAATCCCGAGGCCGTCTTCATCGCAACGAAATTCGAGCCCGATGCCGGCGGCGGCGGCATCATTAGCGGGACGTTCACGCTGCGCGGCGTCGAGCGCCCGATCCAGCTGACCGTCAGCAAGGCCGGCCCTGACCGCTATCGCGCCACCGGCTCGGTGGTGCAGTCGGCATACGGGATCAAGCCATACTCCGCGTTCCTCGGGGCGCTGAAAGTACGCGATGCCGTCGACATCGAGGCCGACATCGACCTGTCGGAACTCGCGGAGGCGCCGGCATGACATCCTCCGGCGAACAAGATCCGGGCGCCCGGGCCGCGCCGCTGGAGGATGCGGCGCAGTTGCACTTCAACGGATCGCGAGTGGCGCTCACCACGGACTCCTACGTTGTCTCGCCGCTGTTCTTTCCCGGCGGCAATATCGGCGACCTGGCGGTCAACGGAACGGTCAACGACCTGTCGGTGGCCGGCGCAGTCCCGCTCTACCTCTCCGCTGGCTTCATACTCGAAGAAGGCTTCGAGGTCGATGACCTGCGGCGGATCGTCGCCGCCATGCGGGACGCCGCCGCCGAGGCCGGCGTCCAGGTAGTCACCGGCGACACCAAGGTGGTGGAGAGGGGCAAGGCCGACGGCTGTTACATCAACACCGCCGGGATCGGCCTCATCGAGCATCACGGGACCCTCGGCGTGGCCCGGGCCAGGCCGGGCGACGTGGTGATCGTCTCCGGGCCGATCGGCGATCATGGCATCACGATCATGCTGGCCCGCGGCGAGCTCGACATCGAGGCCGACGTCAGGTCGGACACCGCGCCGCTGAACGGGCTCGTCGCCGACCTGCTCGCGGCAACGCCGGGCGTCCGTGCCATGCGCGACGCCACCCGCGGGGGCGTGGCCACCATCCTGAACGAGGTGGCCACCGACGCCGGCGTCTGCGTTGTCGTCAGCGAGGACGACATCCCGGTCCGCCCGGAGGTGCGCGGCGCCTCCGAGCTGCTCGGGATCGACCCCATGTACGTGGCCTGCGAAGGCCGCCTCGTCGCCATCGTGGACGGCGCCGAGGCAGCCAGCGCGCTCGCCGCAATGCGCGCGCATCCGCTGGGCGCCCAGGCCGCGATCATCGGGCACATCGCCGATGACCCGGCCGGGATCGTCCTGCTCAAGACCGCCTTCGGCGGGACCCGCATTGTCGACCTGCTGGTCGGCGATCCATTGCCGCGCATCTGCTGAGCCAAGGGAGAGCAGAATCGTGCACGAGCTGGCGATTACCGAGGGCGTCATCGACGCCGTCACCGGGCGCCTCCCCGGCGCCCGGATTACCTGCGTGCGGCTGGAAATCGGCGCGCTGTCCGGAGTGGTGGCCGACTCGGTACGGTTCTGCTTCGACCTGGTCACCGAGGGCACCGACCTGCAGGGCGCCCGTCTGGAGATCACCGAGCCGGCCGGCCGCTGCAAGTGCCGGATATGCGGCAGCGAGTTTGAGCCGGACGGCCCGATCCTGCTCTGCCCGTGCGGCAGTCCCGACATCTCGGTCCTCACCGGGCAGGACCTGAAGATCACATCGGTCATGGTGGCCTGAGCATGTGCGCGACGTGCGGCTGCTCAGGGGCCGCCGTGATGCAGCTGCTCCCGGCCAGTCACAACCACCACGGCTCGCACGGGCACGCGGCGGGCCACAGCCACGAGCCCGGTCACGAACATGGTCAAGGCCACGACGACGCGGGCCACATCCACATCCAGGGCCCGGCGGTCAGCGGCCGGACGGTCATCCTGCAGCAGAAGGTGCTGGCCAAGAACGACGAGCTCGCCCAGCGCAGCCGCGAGTGGCTACGGAGCCGGGGCGTGCTCGCCGTTAACCTGATGAGCTCCCCGGGCGCCGGCAAGACCACATTGCTTGAACGCACGGCACGGGAGCTGGCCGGCAAGCTCAGCCTCTCGGTCATCGAGGGTGATCAGGAGACCGCGCTTGACGGGCGGCGTATTCAAGCGGCCGGCGCGGCCGTGGTGCAGATCAACACTGGCGCCGGCTGTCATCTCGACGCTGCCATGGTGGCCGAGGGCCTGCGTGCCCTGGATCCGCCGAGCGGCGCCATCGTGGTGATCGAGAATGTCGGCAACCTGGTCTGCCCGGCCCTGTTCGACCTTGGCGAGGAGGCGAAGGTAGTCATTTCCTCGGTCACCGAGGGAGACGATAAGCCGGTGAAGTACCCGAACATGTTCCGCCAGGCGGACCTGGTCCTCGTCAACAAGATCGACCTGCTGCCCTATGTGGACTTCGATGTTCGGAGCCATGCGGCTGAACTGCGGCGGGTCAGTCCAGGCGCGCTGATGGTGCAGCTGTCGGCCACGACCGGGCAGGGCATCCAGACGTGGTACGACTGGCTGCGCCGCCGCGCCCCGGCACCACACGAGTAGGCGTCGCGAAGTAGCCTCCGGGCCCAGGTCCGGATCGCGCGCGGTTCAACCCGCTGAATGTGGCTTTCAACGGCACCCACCACGCCCAGAGCCACATTGAGCGGGTTGTGGTAGGCGCCCGGCGCGGAAGCGCTAGGACTGAGCTGCCGCCCGGTCCCTGGTGGCGGCGACTACGGCCTGGCCGAAGCTGATCCCGCCGTCGTTGCACGGCACCCAGGAGTGCACCAGGACGCGGAACCCGCGGTCCTCGAGCCCGTTGACCGTCCGGTGCAGCAGCAGCAGGTTCTGGAACACGCCGCCGGACAGCGCCACGGTGGGCAGCCCGTGGCGCTCCCCCAGTAGCAGGCAGGCGGCCTCGATGACCGTGGCGATGCCGTTATGAAACCTGGCCGAGATGACGCCGGCATCGGTGCCCGCCAGCAGGTCCTCGGTGACAGCGCGGATCAGGTCGGCCCCGCTCAACCGCAGCGGCCAGTCCAGTCCGGTCCCGTCCTGCCACCTGCCCGCCTGCCCAGTCCCGGCCTGCTCGATGCCCGCCTGCCCAGTCCCGGCCTGCTCGATGCCCGCCTGGTACGCGCCGCGCTCGGCCGGGTCGGCCAGCTGCTCAAGCTCAATCGCGGCCTGGCCCTCGTAGTTGATCAGGTCCCGCACGCCGAGGATCGCGGCGGCGGCGTCGAACAGCCGGCCCGCGCTGGAGGTGACCGGCGAGTTGAGCCCGCGCCTGGCCATCGAGATCACGTTGTCCCAGCGCCGCTCGTTCCGCCGGGCAACGGCCAGCCCGCCGGGATGGCCGTCCGGATAGGCGGCGTCGAGATAGGCGGCCGCCATCCGCCACGGCTGCCTGATCGCAGCCGCGCCGCCCGGCATCGGCACGCCGGACAGGTGCCCGGCCCGCTCGAATCCGGCCAGGTCGGCGATCAGGAACTCGCCGCCCCAGATCGTGCCGTCGCTGCCGTATCCGGTCCCGTCGAAGGCGACCCCGATGACCGGGCCCTGCTCGCCGTTGTCGGCCAGGCAGGACGCGATGTGCGCATGGTGATGCTGGACGCCGGCCAGTTCCACGCCCGTAAGCCCGGCGGCGTACTTCGTCGACAGGTACTCGGGATGCAGGTCGTGCGCCACCAGCTGCGGCGCGATGTCGAACAGCCGCTTGAAATGCTCGATGCCATCGGTGAACGAGCGCAGGGTCTCAAAGTTCTCCAGGTCACCTATGTGCTGAGAGAGGAACGCGCGGTCCCCCTTGGCCAGGCAGAACGTGTTCTTCAGCTCTGCGCCGCAGGCCAGGACCGGCCGCCGCAGCCGGAACCCGAGCGGGACGGGCTCCGGCACGTAGCCACGGGACCGGCGGATCATCGCCGCCTTGCCGCGGAACGCCCGGACCACCGAGTCATCTGTCCTGACATGAATAGCCCGGTCGTGGGTCAAGAACGCATCCGCGATGCTGCCGAGCCTTGCCACTGCGTCGTCGTCGGCGTAGACGATGGGCTCGTCCGAGGAATTCCCGCTGGTCAGCACGATCGGGCAGGCAGCGAGCCGAACCAGCAGGTGGTGCAGCGGCGTGTAGGGCAGCATTACGCCCAGCTGGCGGTTCCGCGGTGCGACGGCGGCGGCCAGGCCGCCGTCCGACCGCCGCGGCAGCAGCACGATCGGCCGGCGACCGCTGGTCAGCAGCGACTCGGCCGCCTCGTCCACCTCGCACAACTCACGGGCGACGGCGACACTCGCCACCATGATCGCGAAGGGCTTGTCCTCCCGGTGCTTCCGGTCCCGCAGCGCTGCCGCTGCGCTCTCATTGGCCGCGTCTACCGCCAGGTGATAGCCACCCAGGCCCTTGATGGCGAGCACCTGGCCGCGTCGCAGTAGCCCGGCCGTCGCCGCCAGCGGCTCGCCGGGCAGCGGCGCCCCCGCCGCGTCATGCAGCCGCAGCCGCGGCCCGCAGGCCGGGCAGCAGACCGGCTGGGCGTGGAACCTCCGGTCCGCCGGGTCGTTGTACTCCGCCGCGCACTGCGCGCACATGACGAAGCCAGCCATGGTGGTCAGCGGCCGGTCGTAAGGCACGTCACGGACGATCGTGAATCTCGGCCCGCAGTTCGTGCAGTTGATAAACGGGTAGCCGAACCGCCGGTCGGCCGGGTCCGCCAGTTCTCGCAGGCAGTCATCGCAGGCATTCGTGTCGGGCGACACCAGGGTGCTGCGCCGCCCGCCCGATTCGCTTGGCGCAATCGTGAACCCCGACGATCCGTTCAGCCTGAGGTTTTCCGTCGTGACCCGCTCGATGCGGGCCAGCGGTGGCGCATCTTGCTGCAGCGAGAGCAGGAACTCCCTGACTGCCGGGGCGGGGCCCTCCACCTCCGCGAAGACGCCGACGACGTCGTTGCCCACCCACCCGGCCAGCCCGAGCCTGGTGGCCAGCGAGTACACGAACGGGCGGAAACCGACACCCTGCACGATTCCCTCGACCCGGACGAGCGTCCTGACACGCTGGCTCACGCTCCCAGTGTGACGGTGCCCCGGTCGCGCCGGGCGTCAGGGCAGTAATCAGCAGGCCGCGGTCAGCCGCCGCGCGGTCCCGGGCACAGCAGGAAGGGGGTGTTGCTGCCAGCGGGTATCGCCTCGCGGGCGACGATGGCATCGCTGGGGAACTCCGTGCTCGTCCAGTCGATCTGGACATGGTGGGTCCACAGCAGGTACTTGGTCGTCACCCAGAAGCTCGTTACCGCTGTCCAGGAGTTTGCCACCCAGCACCGCGCCGACACCACGGGGATCCGGACATAGATGTACTGCCCTGGGGCAAGGACCGCGCCAGCCAGGGTTCCCGATCCCGATCGCCTGCCCGGAATGCCAACCATCGGCGAGTAGGTCACCGGCCCGGCGCTGGCCAGCACAAGGTTCTGCCGCTGCCCAGCCGGCAGGCCGGGTCCCAGCATGCTCACTGATTCGATCGTCACCGGAAACGGGCCGGTGTTTCCCAGGCTCATGATCAGGGCGCCGTGCGCGGGCGCCTGCGGCGGGATGTAGGTCTGCGGCCCGAACGGGCCGAAGGTGTCAATCTGCCTGCTGACGATCTGGCCGGGCAACCCGCCCGAAGCGCCGCCGAAGATCACCGGCTGATAGGTCGCGGCGAGGATCAACCCGATCACGACCGCGGCAACCGCGAGGACGGCGAGCGTCACGATCAGGCTGGCCAGCCATCGGCGTTTGCGATGCGGCGGCGGCGCGAGGGCGGGTTCATCGATCGCAGTGCCGGGCGGGGAAGCGTCACCGACCGTGCCTGTGCTCATGGCCACCATCCAAGGTCGGCCGCCCAGCCGCCACCCGGACAGGTCGAGCGCTGTTCTCATGCTAGTGCCGCAGCAGGCAACGTTTGCCTCGTTGGTGGCGTGACTCCGAGCCGGCGGTAGGTGTCATGCCGGCCGACTGGCGAGCCGCGCGTTCTGGGGCACCTTTCGGTGCGTACCGAACCCAAGCAGATCGATGCCGATTCGGGCGCGGGTTGCAGTGGCGTCGTCAGGTCCGTGACACCCGGAGTCCGTGCCCGGCACCGCAATTCGAGGGCGGACGCTCGACGCGCCCTTCCAATGGGAGTCGCAGCCTCAACATACGGCTGCACATATATATGCCAGAGCGTATGCTCGGCTCCGTGCCAGCAGAAATCGCGGTCCTCGAAGTGATCGCTGAACCGACACGGCGACGGATCCTTGACGCCGTCCGGGACGGCGAGCGGTCGGTCGGTGAGCTGGTCGAGAAGGTCGGGATGCATCAGCCAGGTGTGTCTCGTCACCTCAAGGTGTTGCGCGACGCCGGGCTGGTGGAGGTCCGGCAGGATGCTCAGCGGCGGCTGTACCGACTCCGTCCAGAACCGCTGATGGAGCTCGACGCGTGGCTGGAGCCGTATCGAGCGGAGTGGACGGCGCGGCTTGATTCGCTCGAGCAGCACCTGCGACGCACCGCCGAACCGATCCGCCCAAGTTCAAAGGAACACCAATGAGCGACTTCCCGGCTGCCTCCTACGATGGCGCGTTGGAGCGCACCGCCGACGGCGGCGTCATCCGATTCGAACGCCACCTCCCCTACCCGATCCGCGACGTCTGGGACGCGATCACGAATCCGGCGCGGCTGGCGGAATGGTGGCTGCCGTTCGACGCCGACATCACGGTCGACCTCCAAGAGGGCGGCCAGATGGTGTTTGCCGCCCGTGGTGATGAACCGGTGACGATGACGTGCACGATCCTTCGCGTCGAGCCGCCGATGCTTCTCGAGCACACCCACGCCGACGCCGCCTCATACCTGCGTTGGGAACTCGAGCCCGTGGACACCGGCTGCGTGTTGCGGCTCAGCCACTTCGTGACCGACACCGCCGGCGCGATCGACAACTGCTACGTCGTCGGGCTGCACGCCTCGCTCGCGCGGCTTGCACCCTGCCTTGCTGGTCGTCCTGTCGCGTGGGATTGGGATGGCTTCGCTGAAGCGCAGGCGCACTACGCCAGCATCGGCCTCGCACCGCCGGTAAACGCTCCGTGACGACGGCCGCGGGTTCGTAGCGAACACCGAGGAAGGACCAGGGAATGTCTCCGCTGCCAGGAGGAACGATGAGCAAGCTCAGATGTCACATCTCGATCTCGCTGGACGGGTTCGTCGCCGGCCCGAACCAGAGCGAGGAGAACCCGCTCGGCGAATGCGGCGAGCGGCTCCATGAGTGGGTGGTTTCGCTGGCCGCCTGGCGCCAATTCCACGGCGAGCAGGGCGGCGAGGTGAACGAGAGCGCACGGATAGTCGAGGAATCGCGCGAGAACATCGGAGCTGGGGTGATGGGCCGGAACATGTTCGGCCCGGTCGGCGGCGGCCCCTGGGGCGACGAGCAGTGGACGGGCTGGTGGGGCGACGACCCTCCCTACCACTACCCCGTGTTCATCCTCACCCACCACCCGCGTGATCCGGTGCAGATGAAGGGAGGGACCACGTTCCACTTCGTCACCGACGGAATCGAGTCCGCGCTCGAACAGGCAAGGGACGCCGCCGACGGCAAAGACGTCATGCTTTGGGGCGGCGCCCAGGTCGTTAACCAGTACCTGGCAGCAGGACTATTGAACGAGCTTGAGCTCCACGTGGTTGCAGTACTGCTCGGCGACGGTGCTCGCCTCTTCGACAGCGCCGGGGCCGCGAAGGTGCAGCTCGAGCAGGTCCGGGCGGTCGAGGCGCCTGGCGTCACGCACCTCAAGTACACGGTGGTGACATGACCCGGGCCGCGGCCGACCTGCCCGCGCATCTCAAATCATCCTGACCCGATCGCCGAAGCCTGCTTTCGTACACGAACGAGGGCGTGGGCGCCCGCCCCGGTCACGCTCGCATCGGACGAGAGGCGGAAGCTAGCCGTCGACCCCACTTCGCCGAAGACAGAAATGTCCGCCCAGAACGCGGACGAAGCCAACCCGCCGAAAACGCACCGATCGGCGCCTCCGCGTACGTCGTCTAGGCCGTCTATGGCGTACAGATCGACGGATAGGGATGCGCAGCGAGATAGCGCGAGCGTCCCAGAACGCGCTTCCCGAACGTCGCGCCGGGCGCCGGAGTGACCATCCCCGAGGTGCCGCCCGATGGCTCAGGCGGGCTCGTCAGCCGCCAGCGACAAAGGCGACCACGACGTAGGCGGCGTGTCGGTCGAAGTTCTCTCGCCGGCGGCCGTAGATCGTCGTCGTTCTGGGGTCGGCGTGGCGTGCGGCGATCTGCACATCACGCAGCGGTACGCCGGCGTCGAGGGCGGCCATGATGAACCCGGCGCGGAGCATGTGCGGGTGGACGGCTCCCAGGCCCGCTCGTCGACCGATGGATCGGACCCAGCGATGGGCGGTGCGCCGATCGAGGCGCTGCCCGTCTCCGCGGCGCAGGATCGGTCCGTCGTGGCGTTCGCCGATCGCGAGGTCAATGGTCCGCGCCGTCCGGGGCACGAGCGGGATGGTGGCCGGCTTGTTGCCCTTGCTGATGATGTGCAGCGTCCGATGGCCGCGCTGGAAGCCGAGGTCCTCGATGTTGGTGGCGCAGGCTTCGGACACGCGAAGGCCGTTCAGCCCGAGCAGTACCGCCAGCGCGGCGTGGTCGCGGTCGAAGCGTTCCGCGGTGAACAAGAAGGTGCCCAGCTCGCCGCAGTCCATTCCATGGCCCTCGCTCGGTGGGACCTTGGGGCGCCGGACGTACTGGGCCGGGTTCGACGAGATCCGCCCATCGACATGAGCGAATCGATAGAAGCTGCGCACGGTCGACAGCCGGCGGTCGATCGTCGAGGCCGCCAGCCCGCGCTCTTCCATCGCGCAGCGGAACAGCTCGATCTGCGGTCGAGTCGCATCCAACACGACAAGCCCAATGTCGGTTGCCCACTGGAAGAAGCTACGGAGGTCATGACGGTAGGCGTCCAAAGTCCGGCCGCTGTAGCGGGCCAAGAACGCCGCCGCAGCGAGTTGCGATTCGTCGACGAGAAACTCGGGCTCGGGAAGCTGAATCGTCGCCGTCGTGGTCGAGTCGATGGTGGTCATGGCTGTTCCTCCTGTTTATAGAAGGTCCAGCCAATCCCTCATCCAGCAGCCGGCGTGTGGGGGCAGTGCTCGGTGTGTCTTCCGGCGGGTCAAGGCCAGGGGTCAGGCTATGGGCTGGCGGGAGTGCGGGCTGCTCATAAGGTAACCAGTTCGGCGAGGTGGGCCAGGGAGTTGCCCAGATGCTCCGGAGGGAACGGCGGGAATCCGATGTGCTCCCGGATGGAGTCCGGGACTGCTGACCAGTCATAGGAGAGAGTGACTGTGGTGTTCGAGGGTCCAGCTGGCGTGAGGTCGTAGCGCCAGGTCCAGCCGCCGAAGCGTAGAGTACCGTCGCCGGCGTCGTAGCCTGGCTCCCAGGAGATGGTTCTCGGCGGGTCGAACTTCTGGACCCGGTTGGCCATCTGGTAGTTACCGTCTGGGTGGTTCGGGTGGTACATGGACATCCGGAAAATCTGCCCGGCGGCGGTCAACGGCGTGCTGTCGAGGGTTTCGCGGACCCAGCCGGTGCCATCGATCGCGGCGTGCTTTGCTGGATCGGCAAGGACTGCGAAGATGGCCTCCGCCGGGGCGTTGATGACCGTGGTCGCGCTGACTCTATCGTCGGCCATGTGGCTACCTCCCCATGAGCTGAGCTTGTCACCGGTTCTGACGTTCGCCGAGTCCGGAACGAATCGCTGGCGCCGCCACCGCCCGGATGGCCGCCCTCCTCCCAGTTGCTTTTCGCGCCGGCTGGTTCGGGACGGCCGGGACAAGCCTGCGACGGAGATCTATTCGCAGCGACGGCTATGAGTGCACAACAGCGCTGGCGACTGCCACCAAACGCGGAGTCATATCCAGGCGTGACATGTCTCGAATGTGCCGTACTGGGCGCAGCAACCTCCGCGAGCGCGGACCGTGCCGCGGCCCCTCCTCGCGGCCAACTTGCCCGCCCTATTCGGCGATCGGTGTGCCCGCGAATACGGCGATCGCGCACCGAACGCGAGTACAGAACGACGGGTGAAAGAGCTCCGAGTGAACCGCCACGCTGAGCCGCCCCGGGAACAATCCTCTCGCGCAGCTGTCTAGGAGCGGTCCGTTGCGGTCGCTCGCTTCGCGCCGCGGCCGGGGACCATCGTTTGCCGCGACTGTGGTTCACGGTTGCGGCAGCCAGGAGCCAACGGCCCCGGTGTTTATCCTGCCGTGCGATTGTGCGAGTCGCGACTTTGCCCAACGCCCCCGACCACGCGGGGCCTTTGTCGCGTCGGGGCCAGCTCGGCGGCCGGGTCCCGGGGGGAGGTCGCCCGAACCGACGCCCGGGTCCGCGGATCCCGGCTTTCGGCAAGAGTGGTGGAGATGACCGATCGCATAGTTGCTGAGACGATCACGATCACCGGCGACGCGGGTGACGAGATCGAGGCCTACTTCGCGCGTCCTGTGGACGGTGACGCCCAGCCGGGCGTGGTCGTGATCCATCACATGCCCGGCTATGACCGCGCGACGAAGGAGATCGTGCGCACGTTCGCCGTGTACGGCTACGCCGCGGTGATGCCGAACCTTTTCCACCGGTACGCGCCGGGGGCGAAACCGGGCGACGCGGCCGCCGCCGCGCGAGACGCTGGCGGTGTGCCCGATGAGCAGTGCCTCGGCGACGTGCACGGCGCCATCGACTTTCTGCGACAGAGACCGGAGTCGAACGGCAAGGTCGGCGTGATCGGCTACTGCTCCGGCGGACGCCAGACGTTTCTGGTTGCGTGCACCCTCGACATCGACGTTGCTGTCGATTGTTACGGAGGGCGGGCGAACATCGAGCTCGCTCCCGGCCTGCGCTGCCCGCTGCTTGGACTGTTCGGCGCCGACGATCAGAGCCCGTCGCCCGACGACGTCGCGGCCATGGCCAAGGCGCTCGAGGCCAACGGCAAGACCTTCGACTTTCACTCCTACGAGGGCGCCGGTCACGCGTTCTTCTCCGTCGACCGCCCGGCCTACCGGCTCGACGCCGCCAAGGACGGGTGGAAGCAGATCTGGTCGTTCTTCGGTACTCACTTGAAGGGGACATGAGATGTGCACGTACGTGACATCCACGGTCGACGTCGCTGGTAGCGGCTATCGCGGTGACGATTGGTTCCGTGTCGACCGGACAGTCGTGTACTTCGACCACCCGCAAGACGCGCCGCTCGCCCACGCGCTGTGCATCGACGTTTGGGGTGGGAGCGAGCGAGTGGCGGTCGAGCTCGACCCCGCGTCAGCCCGACGGCTGGCCGAGACGATCCTCGCCACCCTCGACCACGACGACGTCAAGCTCCTCGCCTGAGTCCGACACCTGTTCGACAACCGGAGCATGGGGGGCGCGGCGCGGGGTGTCGAGTACGCCCTCAACCTCATCAACGGAACCGCGACCCTGGTGGCCCAGTTCCCATCGCCCCGCGGGGAATCCACCTTGGCCACAGGCAGCTTCCGGCGCTTCGGCGACCACAGCGTGGCCGGCTGGGGCATCACCGGCTCCACCGGCGGCGCCGCCCCCCTGCTCACGGAGTTCGACGCCA